>Ga0256406_1000416_pt1 | contig 78856 bp, 49 predicted proteins | sample RumenRJG_03DNA_FD_185986 | JGI IMG/M metagenome (GOLD analysis project Ga0256406, IMG submission 185986) | Bovine rumen microbial communities from Lethbridge, Alberta, Canada - RJG_03 | ecosystem: Host-associated > Mammals > Digestive system > Stomach > Rumen | place: Canada: Alberta | collected... | reverse complement strand
AAGGCCAGGGCTTTCGCCTCCGTCTGAACCGGACCTACGACTGCGAGAAGGAATGTTCCCGCTCGTGGATGCGTACGCCTCGGTCAGCGGGAGGGGCAGACTCGGAAATGAATATATAAAATTTTCGCGTAGTGTGCAATAGGGGGAATATGGGGGAAAATAGAAAACCCCGCCTCAAAAGGGACGGGGTTAGATTATTTCAAATATAATTATATTCCCATAGATATTAATTCGTTAATCCACATTCAACATCAGTTCCTTCTTGGGATGTTACGCAAATGTTGTCAAAGAATGTATATGTGGAAGAATGATCCGTAAATGTTCCTAATTCACTACTTGTACAAGTACCATTATTACTTCCAACCGTAGAACAAATGGTACCACCATTATACGAAATGGTTATGTGAGTTCCATTACACTGCATTTTGGGACTTGCGTGATAATATATATTAGTCCACGTACCTCTTATCGTAAAACAGAATCCACTTGGCTTTTTAACCTTACTGGGATATCCGTCACTAAAATTAGCCTCAAATACATAATTATTTCCTGTTGATGCAGAGCTTTCCACTTCACTGCTAGACGATATTTCGCTACTGGAACTTTCCTCACCAGTAGAATAAGTCACGCTAAACGTACAAGAATGACTTTCCCCACCAAGAGAAATGGTCAATGTATAGTTTTCCGTACCATTGGCACCCGCATCAGCGAAAGAAATAGAGCCTCCATCATACGTCGAACTTGTCTGCGCAGGCGAAATCGTATGACTTTCAGCAACAACTGAATATGAGCAGCCACTACTATTACAGCCCGATACCGTATACGGAGTCACCGATATGGAATCACCAACCGACATTCCTGATTGATTACTCATTGTCGAAGCATTTCCAACGGAACAAGTTACAGACAGCACGCTTTCAGACGAGCTAGACTCTTCGGCTTCGCTTGAAGATGAAGAACTTTCGCTACTGCTAGACGCCTCCACAGTTTCGCTACTGGTTGCGGTAGAATTAGAACTTGCAGCAACAACATCAAACGATTTTGTATCGCAAGAGAACAACGCAGCATCAGCCTTGCTTATCACAGAATATGTGTAACCAGTCCCCACAGCAGTCTGCGCAGAGGCCGATTTCGACGCGCTACATCTGGGTCCAGCAGCACAAGTCCCTGTAAAAACAGTTTCACTGCCAAGCTTTATTTCATACTCACCACATCCTCCAGCAGGACAATGATCCAATACAAAAGTAAACGTGGGAGAATTAGCACCTAATTCTACGCTATTCTTTTCAATTGTTGTTGTACAAGACACATCATCTTCAGCTTCACCTCCGGAGCATTGTTTAGTATACCCAGTAGACGATCCTTCAGGAATTACCGTTAACGACAGACTACAAGTATGTCTAGGAGGAATATCAGTACCATTAGCAACATCCGACAACGTGATAGAGCCGTCACTATTATTGCTATAGCCATCTGTCATCGTTTTGCTCACCGTTTTGTCATCACTACCAGGGCCCGGATCAGTACATGTTCCCGAAACAACAAAAGAGCCAACCAATTCAAGATTTGTAATCACAGCATCAACATTCAACGTTGCTGTTGGACCATGGCCACTTCTACTGACATTACAACTTTCAACCCCAACCGCCTGCGAACATACAGATGTAACGGACTTTATAATTACCACTCCTGTATTCTTACTCTTAAAAGCAATCTGTACAACTTTTTCAGGGTCAAATCCGCCAGAACCACCCAACAGGCTTGACACATCAATCGTACCTACCGTACCACTAAAGGAACTTGCCAAACTTGGGTAATTATCTTCACCATAGCCATCACTTTCACTAAAGAGCCAAACTTCCACTTCGCTATTATCAGGATTTTCAGCTTCTATTCTTAATGATGCTGATCTCAAATTCTCTTTAGTAAAAGTAGCAACCTGTTCATCACCTATATCACTTAGATACAATTCTCCAGAGAACAAATCCGCATGATGAGTACATTCCGTATAATTACCAGTCCAGAAAGTGCCACAATGAGCTCGATAAGACTCACCCGTTTCAGAATCTTCTGGATCCGCAGCCCACATGCCATCGGTTCCATCCAATGTACATTTCAAGCCAGCCTTAGCTGTTTTTTGTCCATCATAGCCATGTTGCCCAGCACCATCATTGCTAAAGTTATAGCTGCCATTACAAGCAACCACCCCCGTAGAAGACCCGCCACAGGCATCCGTTCCATTATAGTAATAGAATTTCTTTTCACAATTGTATTTACGTGAGTCGAACCAACCAGAATGTCCAACCCAAGGTTCAACATCCTGTTGGGTGGGAATGACTCCATTTTCGGCTTTCGCTGCAAAAGAACACTTCACAATAGGAGGTGTTTCATGACACTCGGACGCATATTCTTCGCTAATCCAGCCAATACCGTATAATTTGAGATCAGAATTTTCCAAGCGATATCCCACATACACGTTATTAACGGTGTTATTGCTCGAAGTCAATTTTGAAAGGTCAAAACTCTTGGTATAAACATTAGGCGTGCCATAATAATTGCCTTCATAAGCGGACACAATCAATTCATCTGTCTTTGTAATAACAGCAGAAATCATGACCATATTACTAGCAGATGTGTAAAGAGGAGAACTATTGCGAGTCAAAATATCCGACAAGCAGCTTCCGCCATTTTTACAAATTTGCGCAACCACCCTATTAGAATTATCCATATACACATTTAACATTAAGTAGCTTGACGCATCTGCATTTGAACGCAACAAGAAGCCCGTATTGCGAACTTTGTCAGAAGAACTTCCTAGCGAAGAAGACACACGTGGAAGTTGGACGAGAGCTTTCAGCGTTCCAGCGCGGCCTGCATCTACCGTACTCATGACCGTTACGCTCTTATCCTTTTTCACATAAATTTTTCCACTATACGCATCAAGATGAATATCATTGATAGCTCCGCTAATCAAATGCCACTTTGCATTTGCATAGACACTTCCCGTAGCTTCAGCCGAGGCGCACACATTATTGTTTTCAGACAGGCAATCGTCTATGCAATACTTCTTTTCTTCCACAACCAAGCTAGCACAATTGACCGAGCCATTTTTGAATTCATCAAAGAAACAATGTTTATCAGACTCTCCAAAATGAGCATAGACCGTCGTATTGTCATCTGTCACATAGAAGCTTTCATATTTTGACGAAGTAACTGCATAATCCGTCGGGCAACTACTTCCCGAGCACTTCCAATAGCTGAAGTTTCTATTGTCGCTCAAAGTTGTATCAATTGTCAAAGAAACTAGTTCTCCGCTAAACACAGTTATCGTACAGGATTTCGTTGTCGAAGCAGATCTATATCGACACGAAACAGGATCATGTCCCTCAACATTCACATACACGACGGGTTCTTTATCACTATCAATATTACCTGCAAAGGAAACCGTCAAATCCCTCTTACGAGCCTTGGCAGTAGCCTTAAGAGAAATCGCAGAACCGGGAGTCACATCAGCCAAAGTTCTACTTTCATTAGGAATAATAGTCACACACTTATTGGAAGTAGACTCCAAATTTACAGAACTTCCACCACTCAACGAGATCGTCCAAGAGTCATTCTTATAGTTTTCAATATAACTAGTTCCATGCGGAACAACCCATGTTTCAGTCGAAATACAATTCGGCCAATCATTGATATTGTCCGGGCAATCATCCGAATGGGACTGACAATAAGCTTGAATATCTGCAGTCGTAGCATTCACGCGATTCAATGTTGCCGTAGACGCAATATTAACAACAGTATACGGGATATCGCCAACGTTATAGCCCTCGCCTGCCATAACCTGGAATGCTAAAGTTCCATGCGTAGCTCCCGAAGTCGAGACACTGAATATATTTATCACAGTATCTTTTTCCGGTTTAGCATCTATAGCAAACGAGCAATTGGGAGCAGTTCCATTATTTGTCAACAGAGGGCTATATGTCCAATTTTCAACGGTTTCTTGAGGGCATGCAATATTTATATTTAAAGGCAGCTCATGCTTTGTAACTAAAACACCAATCATTTTGGTATCTATAGAGCCAATCTGCTGATAATCAGCTGTAAACGAAACGGATGGCACGGACCGTTGACTAGCACCAACAACTACCCAAAACGGAACTTCTTGATTATAACCAGATACATTTGCCTTTACTATACACTTATAATTACCTCTAGTCAGTTTAGGATCTCCTGCCGTATACAATTTCGCCGTCATCGACGTCGGCAAAACACCCGTTCCACCATAAAGAGCGGAACACCTATCTATTTTCATATCTGATTTTTTTAGATGAGATCCATTCAAGGGAATAATATTGATATAATCCTCTAAAGAACCATAGGGATCATCAGGCAACGAAACTACTCGCGGGAAAACGATAAACGACGAATCTACATCAGACTTGTCTGCGTTTTGCCTTACAGGAGGCAAAGTTTCACTGCTTTTTGTTTGCGACTCCAGGGAAACTCCTAATTGCGGAGCCATCGAAATAAAGTAACGATCCTTAAAATTAACGACATCAACATCGCTTTCTGTACTGGAAGAACTTGAAGACGGCGTTGCCGAAGCAGTTCCGCAGGCAGCAGCAGTCACCGAAGCATCACAAAGAATCGACGCTTCAGACAAAGCTTTTATCAATCGAGAGTTTGTATCAAGATCTGCTTCCTGGAAAGACATATGAATACAGCTTGCTGCAGGAGAATAGATATTGCCTTTCAGGTGGATCTTACTCTGTTGAGGCATTTCTCCTTCTGTATAGATAAACATATTATTAACTTCATTGTTATTCCCCATAACAAGGGCATCTGCAACACCTTGTTCCAAATACAAGAAAACATAATTATTATCGGCATCACTATCTGCACTATACTTTGCAGTAGGCAAACCATTCTGGGCATGAATAGGAACAGTAGCGATGATAATGAAATTTCCATTTAGGGTCCCAGTAACAGACCCTGTGCTTGACGTTATCTTTACAACGACATAGCCATTGTAAAAATTTTGTTTTACATAGTCTTCATCATTTTTATGATCATTATAGCAATCATTCAAACTGCTCACTAAATTTTCATCCCACGACGTAATTGAAGCTGCGCATCCCTTTTCAGCATATTTTTCAAACTGACTTTTGGCTGTAACAATCGGATCCGGGACGACAAATTTTGCGCCATCACATCCAGACGTTTTTGTCCATATTTTACTACACTTATCCAATGCAGAGTTTCCTCCCGCAATTTTTTCAGACGGCAACGTACCGACAACATCACCTTCAGTCTGGAACCAAGAAGCAAAATGGCATTGAGGTTGGGCATTCTGATGATTCGAGGAAACAATTCCCTTAAACTCTCTATGCGGTGTACAATAGGGAGAACCTGTTATTGTTTTTATAAGATGATCCGCTTCCCACTGATTTTGTTTTCCCCACAAACACGTAGCATTATAGCAATCCCATTTATTAGAATTATCATAAAACGGAGTAGGAGTCTGATAATGGTCATCTATAAAGTAGGCATAAAACATATACTCATCACCAGAATGAGTTTTCCAATAATTATTTTCATATTCCCTAAAAGTTATAGTCGGCCCATCGCTGGAATGCAGATAATATCGATCATTCTTTGACTGTCCCTCATAAATCTTAAACGTACCATACCCAGGATCTTCAGGCCATTTATAGTCACATAAATGAGGACCATTATTGCAGCCTCTATTAGTTTCTCCAATTTGTCGTATTTTTTTCGATTCGGAAAAAGTCTTATAAGACGCATCCGAACGAGCCTTCGTACTGTATACTTTCGATTCACTACCTGTTCCCAAAACAAGTTTATTGTATTTATTAGCGTCGTGATTATCCCCTTCCGTTGTATACATTGACACATTCGCACCCAACCAAACATCGTTGTATACACTGAAAGCTTTATTTCCACCAAATCCCGTCAAGAGACTATTTCCATCCATTACCAGGTTACCTTCAATTCGTCCATTATCGCAATCACCTACATTGAAGGTTCCATTCGCAACCGTCATATTTCCTAAGACCTTAAAGCCGCCCTTGTCCTCATTACTGCATTTTGACGAAACCATAAAATCACCATCAACATATACATTGCCAGCAACTTTTCCGTTAAACGGGTCAACATTCCCTCCCACATAAAGATCGTCACCACCCACAAAACCGTTATCGGCACCGAGATTTCCCCCAATGCAAGTCAACTGTCCCACTTCAATATAATCACCTGTCAAAATAGCATTACCAGTCACAATCCAATCACCCTTAGTTTTAGGCGGATTTGCATTCCAATTACCATTAATTGCAGCAGAGGCATAAGTTGTCTGAGTACCTACAACTTCACCACCGTAATAAGCATAGTTGAGATTTACGCTTTTAGACTCTGTAATATGCGGAACAGTAACCTGATACAAACCATCTACATTAAAAATGGCAGTTTCATTATGCCGTGTATTACCTCGAGCCTCTCCGGAAGACAATATTTTTACTTTATATGTGCTTTTTTCTGTATTAACACCAGTAATCCACACCTTGTAGGTTTGATCAGCCCTTTGGAACGGGCGTAAACGTTCAGTAATATTGATAGGCTGATGAGTTTCATCTTCCACAAACTGTTTTATCACCGCACCTAAATCATTGGCATGGAACGTCATCCACGCACGCGCATTTTCTATACCCGCCTGAGCCCCCTGCAGAGCTTCTCGTTGCAGCATTCTACTTGCACTAGACTTACCCTCGCTCGTTATCCATTTCCAGGTTGCAGTTGCGGCAATGGTTGCAATCAACATAAACAAAAGCACGGCGATTAAAGAAACACCGGCTTTCATAGAACTCTTTGAGGAAAAATACCTCACCATTACTTTGTAGAAATTCGTACGCATAGGAAACTCCGTGCTAATCTCTCGGACCGTTGCTAGGGGTTGCAACAACTAAATCAACATTGCCTGTTTCGCCTTTTCCGCCATTCTTGGCACCCCGGCTAACCTGCAATTTCAATTTAAAAGCCTTTACATTTTTCTTTTCTTTTTTATTAGCACCCAATTCAGGGTCAAACCCATTAAACTTATAATTCGCCGTAGCCACTTGATGGATTTTAACGTTCTTAATTATAACCTTACCTTGTGACACTAACGGAGAAAAACTTGCAAAGGTAAATGCCAAGCAAACATTATCAACAGCTTCAGGCACAGTAAAACGCATAGAGCGTTTTCCAGTACCACGCGAAGCATCCATTGGCGGGAAGAACATAAAATCTTCTAGAACAATTTTCCCATCTTTCTTCGCATAATCCCCGGACCCAGCCTTTCTGAAGCCAACCGACATATGATCCATTCCAGGAACAAACATCAAACTCTTATCATTTTCGCCCACATACCCCAAATCAAATGACACTTCATAAACCGTATCAGGATGCAAGGTCATTTTGCCATACGAATCACAAAGTGTGCTCCAATTATCTTCGGCAGATCCAGATTCATTTTTTATAGCAAAAGCCTGATTTTTCTTTCTATATGTAGCCTCTAAAATTCCACCAATGCCCTCATCATCACTATTTCTGTAGTTTGAATAAAAACCCGAAAGAATAATAGCAGTTCCTCCGACATTTTCAAAACCCGCTGTATTTACAGCGTTAAAGCCAGCATAGCCTTCATCACCTACACGAGGAACTAACCTAAAAGAATCCATATCATCCGGTGGAAACAATTGCGATTTTTCAACCTTCACACCAGGATTCGCAGCTTCGACATTAAACACTGTTACGCCAGAAGCCATTTGAACAGGTTGGCTTCCTTCCTTACAGGGGTCGTCATCACTAATAGTCACCCCTTCAGCAACATCCTTAATAGAGCAAGAACGCAACAGAGTCTTGTTTTTCGCATCCATATACCAACGGACTTCTTCAACGGCCAAAAAATAACCGTTATCATCATACCGAATGCGCCGTAATGTCAAATCACTAAAGCCGTCATCATTCGTCAATAAAAAGGAGGAGGAATCTTTCTTGTCCGGGTCATAATCTTCAGGGTGCATGTAAACATTCTCGTTTACGTCCTCAAATTTCACACCATACTCCGTGCCTAAGTCAGCCACACCTGTTTTTCTGGCACTCTTTGCACCCATTTGAGCAACATCTTCTCTAAACAACATTGCCACATTCTCGGCTTCTTGTGAAGCCTTGATCATGTTATCGGTACGGATACGGAACTTGGTGGAATTGCTGAAAGCCTCACCGGCAATAACAACAACAATGCCCACAATACCCATATAGACCATAAGTTCCATAAGGGTGAAGCCTTGTTTATGGATTGCAGTTTTGCGCTCGTAAAGGCTCAATGGTGTAAAACGGATTTTCATCGAATCACCCCCGAAACCGTAATTGACTGCGTAGAACTTTTAAATCGCCAACTAACCTTGACGTCCAGTCGTTTTGCAAACACATGCTTGATGCTATCCTCACCTAAAAGAACTGATGACGTCTTCGACATATAATCTGCATCGGGAGAAACAGTAATTTCTGCATTGTAGTAGACCGTCATAGTATTGGTGATAATCCCAGGTTGTCCCTCCCAAGTACGCTTAATGGAATCTATCACAATCGGATTAAGGTTACCATCTTCATCCATTCCGATTTTTTCATCGGACAAACTTGCAAGTCCTAGCGAACCTAGAGAATCTATCAAATTTTGAGCCACTTCAGTCGCTCCATCGCGACCACGGATACGCAACAGTGCATCACGGTTTCCAGTCTGCAAATTAAGGACCGCCATATAGAGGAATCCTAATACAGCAGCAGCAATCAGAACTTCAACTATGCCAAAACCACGCTTTAAGCGCGCCTTTTGACATTCAATCACTTTGTCACACACCGTCACCATAACACCACCTACAATTCAGTCCAGTTGTTCCAATTATTGTTTGACGTACGATCATTGCCAACCTTCCACATCGGAACAACCCTATTTTTATTTTTATCTTTGCGAACAGCACCGTAAACATCGCGACCCCCATACTGAATGCAAATTCCACCCTCTGGAGGTGTCGCAGCAAGGCCAATACGAGGTTTAAAGGGAACTTTCGCTTCATTTCCAATCCAATCACGCATCGTCGTAGGGCAGCCACTACTAGCTTCACTATTAGCAATAAATTTCGCCGGAGCGTCAATAGTAAATTCGTCTATAATACCTTCGTTGGGCGACTCACAATCCCTCGTTCCTTTATCACGAACCACAAAAAGACGTTGAGGATCCCCAGAAGCAATCCTCAAGCACAGCACTTCATTACGCTGGCTAGACAAATTCGCTACACGTTCGACAAAGGCTGCAGTGTTCACTGCGGCATCCTTGACTCGGGCATTCGCGACGGCCTGTTGCAAACCAGCCACGCCCATAGCAGACAAGATTCCCAAAATGGAAACAACCACCAGGACTTCGACCAGGGTATAGCCCGCTTTCAAACGCTTAGCAAATAACATAATTCAATCCTTAAACAACTTCGCCACAAAGATAGTTCAAAGACGCAGGCGACATTCAAAAACGCGTTTCAACAACACGCAAAATTGGATATCGCCAACATCCCGAACTTAAAATAACTTTTTTTTTACAAAACGGCTCAAAAAATTTCAAAAAACAGCTCTTTCTCGCAAAAATGGGCGAAAAACGGCAATTTGGGGCAACAAAGCGAGTCATATATCAATTATGCAATATTTTCGTAATATATTTTCGGTTTACGACTTCCTGACAATGCCGCTGGGACATTTTTTCATCAAAATCCATTTATAAAAATGGGTCTATAATGAAAATAACTATATTTGCGCTCGCTTGGCGCATGTTGCGCCGCATTAAACGGAGGCTAAAATGGCTCTACAGTTCTACAACACCGCATCGCGCAAGAAAGAAGTTTTCACTCTCCCGGAAGGCGTTCCCGCCGTGCGCATGTACTGTTGCGGCCCGACGGTGTACCATTTCGCCCACATCGGCAACCTCCGCACCTATATTTTTGAAGACTTTTTGGTCCGCACGCTCAAGTACTACGGCTACAAGGTGAACCACATCGTGAACATCACCGACGTGGGCCACCTCACCAGCGACGCCGACTCCGGCGACGACAAGATGGAAAAGGGCGCCGCCCGCGAAGGCAAGTCCGTGTGGGATATCGCGAAGTTCTACACCGACGCCTTTATGGCAGACTGGCACCGCCTCAACATCCAGGAACCGACCCGTTGGACGCCTGCCACGCAGCACATCCAGGAACAGATTGAACTGGTGAAGACCTTGGAAGAAAAGGGCTACACCTACCGCACGAGCGACGGCATCTACTTCGACAGCCTCAAGTTCCCGCGCTACGCCGACTTTGCACGCCTCGATGTGGAAAACCTCCGCAAGGGTAGCCGCATCGACATGGGCGAAAAGCATAACGCCACCGACTTCGCTCTGTGGAAGTTCAGCCCGAAGGACAAGAAGCGCGCCATGGAATGGGACAGCCCGTGGGGCGTCGGTTTCCCCGGCTGGCACATCGAATGCTCCGCCATGGCCATGAAGTACAACGGCCCGACGCTCGACATCCACTGCGGCGGTACCGACCACATCCGCGTGCACCACACCAACGAAATTGCCCAGAGCGAATGCGCGAACGGCGTACAGTTCGCACGTTTCTGGATGCACGGCGAATTCCTGCGCACCGCTAGCGAAGAAAAACTTGAAGACGGCACGACCGAAACCAAGTTCGGCAAGATGAGTAAGTCCAGCGGCGAATTCCTGACGGTCACGCTTCTGATGGACCGCGGTTTCAACCCGCTCGACTACCGTTTCTTCGCGATTGGCAGCCACTACCGCAACTACCTGAACTTCACGTGGGAAGCCTTGGAAGGCGCCAAGGAAGGCCTCAAGAGCTTGCACAAGAAGACAGACCCGCTGATTGGCAAGGCTACCGCGATTACAAGCGAAGCTGCCAAGGCATTCCAGCAGGAATTCAAGGACGCCATCGGCGACGACCTGAACATGCCGCGTGCGCTGGGCATCATGAACACAATGCTCAAGAGCGATATCGACGACGGCGAAAAGGCTGCACTCGTGGCAGACTTCGACCAGATTTTCGGTCTGAAGCTCGACGAACCTCGCGAAGAATACGCCAAGAAGGGTGCGAACGACGGAGTGGATGTCGCTAAGATTGAAGCGCTGATTGCCGCCCGTAAGGAAGCCCGTGCAGCCAAGAACTGGGCCGAAAGTGACCGCATTCGCGACGAACTCGCCGCCATGAACGTGGTCATCAAGGACTGCAAGGAAGGCACGACCTGGGAAATCAAGGGTTAGTAATTAGTCCTAATTACTAACATCCGATGTTTTTTCTTCTAATCGTTATTTATGTCGCGTTCGTTGCGCTAGGCCTCCCCGACACAATCCTCGGTGCAGCCTGGCCACTAATGCGACTGGACCTAGCCGCTCCCCTTTCTGCGGCAGGGATTCTTTCGATAATCGTTTCTATAGGAACGATTATTGCAAGCCTCATTACTCCGAGACTCATTCGCTTTTTTGGAACAGGAAAACTTGTCGCCTACAGCATAGCCCTGACGGCATTTGCCTCGGTTGGTTATGGTTTCGCAAATTCATTTACATTCCTTTGCCTATGTGCGATACCCATGGGAATCGGCGGTGGTGCGGTCGACGTGGCAATGAATAACTTTGCCGCCATTTACCTGGAATCAAAACACACAAATTGGCTGCACGCCAGCTGGGGAATCGGAGCAACTCTCGGCCCTGCGTTTCTGTCACTTTCAATCTTTGCGGGCAAAGATTGGCGAGGAGCCTACGAAATCGTAGCGTTTCTTTTGGCAATTATTTTCGTGATGACACTTGTTTCTCTTCCCCTTTGGAAAAAGACAGAAGCAGGAAACAGCATTCAGGGAAACCCAAGTACTGAATCTAGAAACGATAGTACGCCCAGACTACGAGAAGTTCTCCGCATTCCGGGAATGAAGCTTTCGTTCATGTCGTTCTTTTTTTACTCGGCGCTTGAAATATCGACAAGTCTCTGGTGCGGCACCTACCTGGTCGCTTGCGGTTTCAAGCCCGAAATCGGGGCCATCAGTGTTTCGTTGCTATTTGCGTCGGTGATGGTGGGCCGAATCATCAGCGGATTTTTCGCAATCAAGTTCACTGACCATCGGCTGATTTATGCAGGGATATTCATTGTCATCGCAGGGTGTTTCGTACTTTCGATGCCACTTCCGTTATGGGTCATGCCCATCTGCATTTGTCTACTCGGACTCGGATGCGCCCCCGTCTATCCGTCACTTATTCATGCGACTCCAGCTCGTTTCGGTGAAGCCATTTCAAGCCAAGCCATCAGCATCCAATTGGCGGGATCCTATGTAGGCTCCATACTGATGCCGCCTGCATTCGGACTTATCGCCGCTAAATTTTCGGTTCACCTTTGGCCGGTTGCACTTTCCATTTTTGTTGGATTATTACTTTTGTGCGTGTGTCTGCTGGATTATGTCACGCACCGTAAGCTCAACAAGTCATACGCCCGCGAACGCGTCATGGACATACTCCATGAGATTTCCATGGAAGATCTCAAACGTATCCGTCGGATGCACAAGAAGAAAAAGAAACATTAGAAGACAATAATCCTCAGGAAGGACGCCATGAAACTCAAGCCCTTTGTGTTCAATCCGTTCGGAGTCAACAGTTTCGTTTTAAGCAACGATGCCGGAGACGCTATTCTGATTGACCCGAGCGTCAGCAACGAACGCGAGGAAGCGGCGTTAGCGAACTATATCGCCACAAACAACCTGACCGTGCGCCACCTGCTGAACACGCACCTGCACCTGGATCACGTACTGGGCAACGCGTTTGTCGCCAAGACTTATGGGGTGCAGCCCGAAGCGCACGAAATGGACGCATTCCTTTTGGATTTGCAAGAAGAGCAGAGCCAGATGTTCGGTCTCCCGATGCGGGAACCGTCGCCCGGACTCGGCAATTACCTTGCCGAGGGCGATGCCGTCGAGGTGCCCGGCATTCGCTTGCAAGTGATTCATGTGGCCGGGCACTCCCCCGGCGGCATCGCGTTTTACTGCGAAAACCCGGGCGAAGTCAACGGCCAGAAGGATGTACCGCCGCTCCTGTTCCCCGGAGACATCCTATTTGCGGGAAGCCGCGGACGCAGCGACTTGTTCGGCGGCGATGAAGATGCACTCGTGCGTGGAATCAAAAGCAAGCTCCTGACGCTCCCGAAAGAGACTGTCGTATTTCCCGGACACGGGCCGATGACAACTATCGGCGACGAAGCAAGATGGTATTAATCTGTGATTCCGGCTCAAGGCCGGGATGACAAAAAAGAGCGCACGGGATGATGATTGCGGGCACTAGCATGAGCGACAAGGCGATGACAAGAATCGAGTGGATTGACGAATTCAAGGGATTCGTGTTGTTGCTCGTCTGTTTTTACCATATCGAACAAGGTTTCTCGAATGTAAGCATGGGAATGTTGCACTTGAGCGCGCTCCGTATGTCTGCATTCTTCTTTATTTCGGGAATGCTTTTCAGCACGCGACGTTTTTCCGACTTCAAAAGTTACTTTATCCATAAAACGCGTGTCCTGCTGATTCCCTATATTTTGCTTTCGTTGCTGTTCCTGGCACTAGATCCCGTTCTATACCACTTTGAATGGTTCCCGCGGGCTCCGCGCATGACCATCATGAACATCAAGCCCGAAATTGCGGGCGTGTGGGATTACCTCTACTGGAACCTCGCCAAAATTTTCATTGCAGGAAAATCTTCGATCGGATCGGGGCCTCTTTGGTTCGTGTTCACGCTGTATAGCGTAAGCCTGATGTTTTACGGGGTGCAGAAAATTGCGAAGTTCCTTTTCAAGCAACGTGAAAAGGAGATCCCGGCACAAGGCCGGGAAGACACTCTCAAAGCAAAAATCGCTATCGCGGTAGCAGCTATCACAAGCCTTATTGCAGGTTGGCTCCTGTACAGAAATCATATTCGCCTGCCGTTTGGAATCGAGCGCGACTTGACGGTGCTATTCTTTTTTACGTGTGGTTGGATTTGTCGCGAGCCGATAAAGAATTTATCCGGGTTCCTGCATAACAACAATCAAGGTACGGCCCTTCGGCGCTGCTCAGGGACCTTATTGACAGCAGGCATCGCCCTCATTTCATTCGTCCTCTATGCATTTGTCGAAAATCCTGACCCGAATTTCAGCATCATGAACAACGTCCTTGGAAAGAGTTTGGGAATTTTTCTTGCCAGTTCCCTTTTCGGCATCGCCGGACTTATCGCCACATTCATAGTTGCTGACAAACTACCGAATATCGCGCCCATACGAATCGCCAAAGGAATTCTGCGAAACATTTCCAGGAACGCGCTCGTAATCCTCGCGGTTCACTGGTGGATTCTACTAGTTTTGCGGATCGTTTTCAAGAGCGAGCTTGACAAACCTGGGACGGCCTACCTTTCGGCAATCATCGTTACTGTTGGCGTTACCATCACGATTCCGATTTTCAGATGCAAGCTCTACAAGTTACTCGGGAAAGAAAAAGTAAGCGTTCGCGAGAGTCTGCGCATTCGCGATTAAATTTCGAGGAAGGCCTTTAAATCGTCCATTCGCTTTTTAGCCATTTCAACGCCATGTTCATAGGATTCGTTCATCTTATCCATATTGGTGTCAAACTGGTCGCACAGCTCAATCAGCGGACGAACAAGGAACAGGCGGCCTTCTTTTTCAAGTTTTTCAATCTGCACAAACATTTTGTCGTAACGCTTGAGACGAATCATGAGCGCACGGAACAAGTCAGGATACTTGCGTTTGTACATCGGATTCAGAATCGCACGGTACTTGCGGAAATCCGTTACCGCTTCGCCAGGATAATGCGTCGATATTGCAACAACCTTGTCGCAGCCCCTCTCGAACGCGCGTTCAAAGGGAATCGGTACGGTAATGCATCCGTCTGCATAATGTTTCCCTTCAAGGGAGGCCATCGGGAAAATCATCGGAAGTGCGCAACTGGCGCTGATCAAATCCAAGAGTCTTTTCTTGTCGGCTTTTTCGGACTTGAATTCGGCGCGTCCCGTTTCGCAGCAAGTGAGGCCTATTTCAAATTCAGTTCTAGAATTGCAGTAGGCATCAAAATCCAGCGGCATTTCACCGTCGGCGGCGAGATAGTTGAGCGCATGGAATTCTTTTTGAATCCCTATAAACTTGCTCGCCCACTTTTTACCTTTCTGCAAGCGCGTCGGGAGTACAATAAAGCGCAGACGACCCTGCTGACGAGTGATAAAGTTGACGGCAGCATGAGCACCAGCAGAAACACCGGCTACATAATTAAAATCGATGCCACCTTCTTCAAGCCAAGTGTCAATCACTCCAGCACTGAACATTGTCTGGCGAGACCCGCCTTCCAACACAAGCCCCGTTTTCACTCCACAACCTCCTCTGGAGTTTCAGCCGACACAGGCAACGTCGAAACTTCCGCCACGCCTAGCGCACGCTGTTTTAAGTTCCAAACCTTCTGCCTGAAGTATTCACTACGCTCAGCCAAATGCTTTGACGAAGGAATGCCCTTGACGCGTTCAATCTTTTCGGGTTCAGCAACTACCACGTGGGTTCGATGTCCGAACTTATAAATTCCGTCAAGTCCCACCGAAAGAACAGGAGCTCCTGTACTACGCGCAAGGAAAGCGAATCCCGTCTTGAACTCGTTCAGCAGACCGTCGTAACGGCACTTGCCTTCGGGGAAAATGATAACGGAGTTACCTTTCTCAAGTTCGCGTTTTGCAAGCAGGGCCCATTCGGTATCCATATTGAAACGGTCGCAGGGAATCACGCACTTTGCACGGGTAAGCGCCCAGCTAAAATGCGGATCTTCTACCTGGTCCTTTGCCACCACGATGCTATGGTTGTAAAAGAACACCGCAAGCATCATAATGGGGTCCAGCATCGAGGTATGATTCGCGATAATGACCGAAGGCGTCTTGAGGTGAGCCGACTTTACCGTCTCCCCCGTCCATTCCACCTTCGGACGGAACCAGGCGAACATAAAAACTCGCACCGTATAAATCACCACGACGACAACCAGACGCATCAAAATTTCAAACAACGAATTTTTTTTCTTTGTACTCACTTAACTAAATATAGAAAAGACTTTGTAAGATAAAAATATGCAGGTCAGTCTAAACAAACAAGGATTTCTATTTTATCGTTTCTCTGACTGATTTTTTTGCAGCGCCATTCGTTGTTGGCAAAAAAATGCGGCATTGATTAGGTCACTTGACTTTTTTTGAACGGCCGAAACTGCCTAGGGGGTATTTTGCCACTAGGGCCGCGGCCTTGTTGCCCAGGAACTGGATGACCTCTACCATAACGATAATGATAACGACCGATTCAATCATCACATCGGTGCGGAATCGCTGGTAGCCATAACGGATGGCAAGGTCGCCAAGGCCTCCCCCGCCAATAGCCCCCGCCATCGCAGAATAGCCAATCAGCGTAATAATCGTCAAGGTAATACCCGAAATAATTGACGGAAGCGCCTCGGGAATCATCACCTTCCGCACCACCTGCCGCTTGGAAGCGCCCATGGCAACCGCCGCCTGAATGACACCCTTGTCCACCTCGTTCAACGCGGTCTCGGTAAGGCGCGCAATAAAGGGAGCCGCCGCAACAGAAAGCGGAATGATCGTCGCCTCCGTCCCAATCGCCGTTCCCAGCACCACGCGCGAAAGTGGGAACATTACAATCATCAGAATCACGAAAGGGAAAGAACGTAGCGTGTTCACGATACGGCTAATCAGCTGATACGGAACAATTTTGGGAGCGATTCCCCGCGGAGACGTCACGAACAGGAAAATGCCCAGCGGGAACCCGAGAAGCACCGCAAACAAAGTCGAAAAGAAAACCATGACCACGGTTTCCCATGTAGACTGCAACACCAGTTCCGTTATCGGGCTCATCTTTTACTCACCTCGTAACCGTTGTCCTGCAAATAGGCGATTGCCGACTCGACAGAAATTTCGTTGCGACGAATATTCGAAAGGAACTCGCGGGTAATTTCGTGCTTGGGCGAACGGAAAACATCCGACACCGCACCCGTCTCGATAACGTAACCTTTGTCTACAACAGCGACATATTGGCACGCATCCCGCACCACTTCCATCTGGTGCGTAATCATGACCACCGTCAAGTTCATGTTCGCGTGGATTTTCTTGATCAGGTCCAAGATTTCGTGAGTCGTCTGCGGGTCAAGCGCACTCGTCGCCTCGTCGCAAAAAAGAATGTTCGGCCTCGGAGCCAGGGCGCGCGCAATTGCCACGCGCTGCTTTTGACCGCCCGAAAGCGTTGCGATCGGGGACTTTTCGCGGTCTTCGAGTCCCACAAGCGCAAGCATTTCGTGAACGCGCTCATCAATATCGCGACGATTCCAGCCCGCAAGTTCCAGCGGGAAAGCCACATTCTTGCCCGCCGTACGCGAACTGAACAGGTTGAAGTTCTGGAAAATCATCCCGATTTCGAGCCTGCGGCGGTTCAGTTCCTTTTTAGGCAAATGGTCTACGCGGACTCCGTCGTAATAGACCTCGCCCTGGTCGGGAGTTTCTAGCAAACTCGCAAGCCGCAATAGCGAAGACTTGCCCGCCCCGCTCTTACCGATAATGCCGATAATCGCATTATCAGGAAAGTCAAGGGAAATATCCTTGACTGCCGTGACGCTTGCGCGTTTTGTCGTATATGTCTTATTCAGATGTTCGAGCTTAAGCTGCATCGCGCAACCTAAAAAACGGGAACCACTTCGCCCTTAGGGTACTTGCCCTTGATCCAGTTCTTGACCTTTTCGCTCTTGAGCGCATTCACCAAGGCCTGAATCTTTGCGGACTTTTCGTTACCCGCCTTGACGGCAACCACATTCACATAAGGCGAGCTCGCATTTTCGACAAACAGGCCGTGAGTCGAAGCGTTAAGCCCCGCCGGAATCGCGTAATTGCCGTTGATGGCCGCCGCATCGACATCCTGCAAAATGCGCGGGAGCGAAGCCGCCTCCAGTTCCTTGAACTTCAGCTTTTTCGGGTTATCGACAATGTCGATGGGAGTCGCCGTGATACCCGCCTTGGGGTCAAGCTTGATAAGTCCCGCAGACTGCAGCAAAAGCAAGGCGCGGCCTTCGTTGGTAGGGTCGTTCGGAATCGCAATCGTGCCACCCTTCTTCAGATCCTTAAGAGACTTCACCTTCTTTTTGGAATCCTTCGACGGATAAAGCGCGAAAGGTTCCACATGGATACCGCCCGCATTCACAAGGTGCGTCCCCTTTTCCTTATTGAAACTTTCGAGATAAGGCAAGTGCTGGAAATAATTCGCGTCCAGTTCGCCCGATTCCAAAGCCTCGTTCGGAGTAACGTAGTCGGTAAACTCAACCACCTTGAGTTCGTATCCCGCCTTGGCGAGGTCCTCTTTTACCAGGTTCAAGATAGAAGCATGCGGCTCCGGGGTTGCACCGACCTTGATGACTTCGGCAGAAAACGCGGCAGCGGCAGCAATCGCCACAGACAAAATAACCTTGCTGATTTTTACAATATTCATTTCACTCTCCTATTTTTTGCATGCGAAAGATAGGATTGCAAAGAACCATCAGCAAGATAAAGGAATCTATTGCGTTTTATAGGATTTTTCTATACGTATTTTGTGCAAAACGCTTTACGCTTGTTTCCAATGCTTTAGTTGCGAGAGGTGTTTGTCGAAAAAGGCACGGCGTTCTGCGTCGGAAGTATTGTCGGGATTGGGCATGTGCGAAAGCAGAAAATCGAGGAGGACCGACTTGTCGTTGTAAACAAACTTACCGTCGGTATAGCACCACTTGCAATAATCTTCGTTGAATTCGCCGCTGGGTTCACGGCTGATCATGGAATCTTCGCTGAGAGGCATTCCGCAGCATTGGCAGAAGAGTTGGCGCGGAGCGCCGAGCAACGTGTTGATGGACACGTCGAATTCACGGGAGATGACTTTGAGCATTTCGGTATTCGGCTGGGTTTCGCCAGTTTCCCAGCGGCTCACAGCCTGGCGCGTTACATGCAAGCGTTCGGCCATCTGGTCCTGGGTCAGGTTTTGATTCGAGCGCAACTTAAGCAAAACTTCTCGTACTTCCATAATATTCTCCTTTTGCAAATAAAATATTTTTAATCGTTTATCATTTCTTTTGACGAGTATAATATAGAACCAAGCTATAGCAAAAGCAAGCAACAGGCTGTTGCTTTTTTACGAGAGACGCGCAACCGAGAAGCGCGCGGCCCCCCCCCGGTCCACAAACAAAAAAAAGGCGCCCCCGCACTAGTGCGAGGAGCGCCTTTTGAAATGGTGATGCTGCGCGTTATTTACGCACCCAGTTTAGCTCTAATCCAGTTGTTGGCGTTGGCAATAGCACCGGCAATCTTGTCGACTTCCTTGGTACCGGCCTGAGCGCGGTCCGGGCGTCCACCACCTCGGCCACCGCAAGCTGCGGCGAGGTCCTTCACCAGGTCGCCAGCCTTGATGCCCTTGGCCTGAACGTTCTTGCCCACCATCACGGCGATGCTTCCGTTGCCTTCGCCCTTGTTCGCAATCACGGCGACGCTATCGGTATCGAGTTTGTTCTGAACGCCGTCCAGCAAGTTCTTGTACTTTTCATCGGGGATGGAAAGTTCGCGAACGTAGAGGTTCACACCCATCACGTTGATGCCGCCGTTCAAGAGTTCGGCAGCGGCAAGCGTTGCAAGTTCCAGCTTCACGGACTGCAGGCTCTTTTCCAAGTTTTGCGTCTTGGCGAAGCTCTGCTGAATGCGGTCGAGAACTTCGGCATCCTTGCAGCGCAGCTGTTCGCGAAGAGCCGTGAGAATCTGCGTACCGGCGCGGAGCAGCGAGAGAGCGCCACGGCCAGAGACGGCTTCGATACGGCGCACACCAGCGCTCACGCTGGATTCGCTGATAATCTTCACGAGGCCGATGTTACCGGTGTTCTGCACATGCAAGCCACCGCAGAGTTCCTTGGAGAATTCTTCGTTTGCGCAGCCCATCTTCACGACGCGGACTTCGTCGCCGTACTTTTCGCCGAACAGTGCCATAGCACCGCTGGCCTTCGCTTCGTCGACGCCCATCACCTGGGTGTTGACCGGCAGGCATTCCATCACCTTCGCGTTCACGATGTCTTCGACCTTCTGGATTTCTTCGGCGGTCATCGCGTTGAAGTGGCTGAAGTCAAAGCGAAGGAGTTCGTTGGAAACGAAGCTACCCTGCTGCTGCACGTGAGTGCCGAGCACCTGGCGGAGCGCAGCCTGCAGCAAGTGAGTCGCGGAGTGGTTCTTGCGGATGTCGTTACGGCGGTCGTTATCGACGGTCGCCATGAACACAGCGCCCATCGTCGTTTCGTTGGCCGTACCCTTCTTCACCTTACCGCGGCAGAGAGCGGTGTCGTTCACCTTCACGGTGTCGAACACGTCAATTTCCAAATCGGCAGAAACCAGCGTTCCCTTGTCGCCGACCTGGCCACCCATTTCGGCGTAGAACGGAGAGGTTTCGAGCACGATGCTGAGCACGCCCTTGTCTTCACGCCAGCGCACAACCTTCGTTTCGCAAGCGGAGAGTTCATAGCCAACGAACTTGGTGCTTTCTTCGCTGTACTGAGTCCAGCCTTCGGTACCCATGGTGTTGATGCCCTGCTTCATGTTGGCGCGGGCGCGGGCCTTCTGTTCTTCCATACACTTGTTGTAGCCTTCTTCGTCAATCGTAAGGCCCTTTTCTTCGGCGAGAATGCCAGTGAGGTCCGGCGGGAATCCGTAGGTATCGTAAAGCAGGAACACCTTGTCGCCCGGCACGGTCTTTGCACCGGTTCCCAACTCCTGCACGATGCCGGCGAAGCGTTCGAGGCCGGCGTCGAGCGTGCGGATAAAGCTTTCTTCTTCGCTCTTGATGACAGAGGCAACGAATTCCTTGCGTTCGCGGATTTCGGGGAAGGCATCACCCATCGTATCGGCGAGCACCTGAACGAGCTGACAAATGAACGGCTTCTTCTGGCCGAGCAGGCGGGCAAAGCGGCTTGCGCGGCGGAGAATGCGGCGGAGCACGTAGCCACGGCCTTCGTTGGAGGGAAGTGCGCCGTCGGCAATGGCGAAAGAAATAGCGCGGATGTGGTCAGCAATCACGCGGTGCGGAGTGCCAGCTTCGCCATCGTTGTACGGAACGCCGGAGAGTTCAGCGATCTTTGCGATGATCGGGGTGAACACGTCGGTGTCGTAGTTGCTGGTCTTGCCCTGAAGAATAGCGCAGATACGTTCGAAGCCCATACCGGTATCAACGTTCTTGGCCTTCAGCGGAATCAGGGAGCCATCGCTCACGCGTTCGTACTGCATGAACACGTTATTCCAAATTTCAATATAGCGGTCGTTTTCGCCGTTCACGCCCTTGATGGGGTCCTTGAACGTTTCGGCCTGCGTAGCGAGGTCGCCGCGGTCGTAATGGATTTCGGAGCAGGGGCCGCACGGACCGGTGTCGCCCATTTCCCAGAAGTTGGAGTGAGCATCAAAGCGCATGATGCGGTCATCCGGAAGACCGGACACGTCCTTCCAAATCTGCCAGGCTTCGTCATCATCCTGATAGACAGTTGCGAAGAGGCGTTCCTTCGGGAGCTTCCAAACTTCAGTGAGGAGTTCCCATGCCCAGGAAATAGCTTCCTTCTTATAATAGTCACCGAAGCTCCAGTTGCCGAGCATTTCGAAGAAGGTGTGGTGGTAGTTGTCGCGGCCCACGACGTCGAGGTCGTTGTGCTTACCGGACACGCGGAGGCACTTCTGGCTGTTGCATACGCGCTTCCAACCCTTCGGATTGTCGCCCAGGAAAATTGCCTTGAACTGGTTCATGCCCGCGTTCGTGAACATGAGCGTCGGGTCGTCATGCGGAACCACCGGCGAAGAACGCACAAAGAGGTGGCCCTTGGATTCAAAGAACTTGATGAAAGATTCGCGCACCTGCGCAGAAGTCATTGTAGGCATAATGTGTCCCTTTTAATTTTTTCGGGGAACAATATAGAAAAATGCCGACTATATCACCTTCGCCTTTTTAGGGTTGGTGAGGTTTTTCACCTCTTTCAGAAGTTTTTCCGGGCCTACTTTCTTATATGCCAGTTTTAGGATTTCAGCCGCGGCCATCGCATCGTCCAGCGCACGATGATGGTTAAATTCAGGCAACTCCAGCGACTGCGTTAATTTGTGCAAACTATAGCTCGGGAGCCCCGGAAAAAAACGACGCGACACCTTCACGGTGCAAAGTCTCGGAGGGTCAATCTTGATACAGCAACGGCGAAGTTCCGTACGCATGAACTTGATATCGTACTGCACATTATGTGCCACGAAAATACGGTCCTGCAGGAGCTCCGACACTTCTTCGGCAATCGAGGCAAACTGTGGCTTTCCATGGACCATTTCATCCGTGATGCCCGTCAGGTTCTGCACGAAGGGCTGAATCGGCATACCGGGATCAATCAAAGCCGAATAAGTCTTCACGACTTCGCAATCGTCGAGCAAGACAATGCCGACTTCAGTGATACGCCCTTCTTCGGCCGTACCACCCGTCGTTTCAAGATCTACAACCGCGAATTTCATTTTACCGGGATATCAAACTCCAGAGTCTGCTTGGCTGATTCGCTTACAACCTTAGCCTTGAGCACCTTTGACTTGGGCTTTGCATACAGCGGCACCACCATCAAGTTTGACACCTTACTGCTTTCGACAGTCGGCTTGGCCTCGCTATCGCGCGCCGTCTGCGAAAAAATCGGCTTTTTGCCCTTGTCATAAATGTAATAAGTCAGCTCTCGCGTAAAGCCTGGCTTAATCTGGCTCGTGGGCACCTGGAAGTACACAACACCACCCTTGGGAACCTTGCGCAAACTGTCCCGAATTTCCTCTTCGGTCGCAAGTTCGCCTTCAAGCATCATACGGACATCTTTCTTAATCTTATCGACACTTTCGTACTGGATTGTAATCTGGAACTTGGCGTCTTCGGGAATAGCGCTCGGGCGCACATCGCGGATTTTGGCGTTATTTTGGTAGTATTCCCAGCGGCCGTTATCGTGCAAAAGCACCGTCGAGCCATTCGACGTTGTCGCGATAATATCTTCGGCAAAGGAATTCGTTGCGGACAACAATAAAATGATGCCCAAAACCCACAAAAAGCCGAGTCCACCACAAAGCCAATAGTTTAACTTCATTAAAACCTCAATCCTATCGTCCATAATATATACGAATCACCTTTAAAAAGATAAAATGCAAGAAAAAAAGAGTATTTTATAAGAAACACCCCGGCTCCCTATAAGGAGTCGGGGTTGTTTTTAGAACTGGATCCTTCGACTACGTCACTACGTGACTTCGCTCAGGATGACACCTTACTTCTTCAGGAATTCGTTGATGCCGGCTGCAGCACGACGACCTTCGCCCATGGCGAGGATCACGGTTGCAGCGCCGAGCACGATGTCGCCACCTGCGTAGACCTTTTCCATGAAAGTCTTGTTGGCGGTTGCATCTTCGAGAAGGATGTGACCCTTCTTGTCGACGGAGAGTTCCGGAGTGGTGTTGCTGATAAGCGGGTTGGAACCGTTACCGATAGCAACGAGCACGGTGTCGCATTCGATTTCGAAGCTTGCTCCTTCGACCTTGACCGGACGCGGACGGCCCTTTTCATCGGGTTCACCGAGTTCGTACTTGTCGACGAGCATGCCGCGCACGTGGCCGGCTTCATCGCCAAGAATCTTGGCCGGGTTCTGCAAGACGCAGAATTCGACACCCTCTTCCTGGGCATGGAGAACTTCTTCCTTACGGGCCGGAAGTTCGTTCATGCTGCGACGGTAAACGATGCGGACCTTTTCGGCACCGAGACGGAGAGCCATACGGGCAGCGTCCATAGCGACGTTACCACCACCGAGAACGACCACGTTCTTACCGGGCCACATCGGAGTATCGGCATGTTCCTTGTCGTAGGCGCGCATAAGGTTAGCGCGGGTCAGGTATTCGTTAGCGGCGAACACACCGACCAGGTTTTCACCTTCAATGTTCATGAAGAGCGGGAGGCCTGCACCGGTACCGACAAACACGGCATCGAAGCCATCCTTTTCAATGAGGTCTTTGAGCTTACGGGTACGGCCGATGACAAAATTTGTCTCGAACTTCACGCCCATGGCAGCGAGGGATTCAATTTCGTTGTCCACGATCTTCTTCGGCAGACGGAATTCAGGAATACCGTAGCGGACCACACCACCGAGCTTGTGGAAAGCTTCGAAGATGGTCACGTCGTGGCCTTCGCGGCGGACGTCAGCAGCGACAACCAGGCCGGCAGGACCGGAACCGATCACGGCAACCTTCTTGCCAGTAGCGGGCTTCACGGCCGGAACCGTAGCGCCACCGTTGTTGCGTTCGTAGTCGGCAGCAAAGCGTTCCAGACGACCGATAGCGACAGCCTGGTTCACGTCCTTATGCATCTTGCCCATGGTGCAGTTCATCTGGCACTGGCGTTCCTGCGGGCAAACGCGGCCGCAGATTGCCGGGAGCAAGCTGGTTTCCTTAATCTTGGCGATAGCGGCCTTGAAGTCACCTTCGGCGATCTTCGCGATGAAGGCCGGAATGTCGATGTGCACCGGGCAGCTTTCGACGCAAGGCTGGTTCTTACAAGCGAGGCAGCGGTTAGCTTCCACGATAGCCTGAGCTTCGGTGTAACCCTGAGCCACTTCTTCCATCACGCGGGCGCGGTAGGAGGGTTCGAGCTGCGGCATCGGCTGTGCCGGAATGGCAGTCTTGTCCTTGGGCTTCAAGGGCTTCGGGAGGGCGTTAATCTTTTCAAGTTCCACCTTGGCGGCGGCGTCCAACTGTTCACGAGTCAAATGTTCAGACATTACTTGCTCTCCTTGGCCTTTGCGTCAGCCATCTTGTCAATGTTGCACTTGTGGCCATCGTTTGCACCGAAGCGGTGCAGAGATTCCTGTTCCTGGGGCTTGAAGGCGCCCATACGCTGGAGCATGTTGTTCCAGTCGACTTCGTGACCGTCGAATTCCGGGCCATCGACGCAGACGAACTTCGTCTTGCCACCGATAGTCACGCGGCAGCCACCGCACATGCCGGTTCCGTCCACCATGATGCTGTTGAGGCTCACCACGGTCTTCACGCCGTAGGGCTTGGTGGTGAGGGCGCAGAACTTCATCATGATCGGAGGACCGATAGCGATCACCATGTCGGGCTTGCCCTTGGTGTCTTCGCAGAGTTCCTTAAGCGGTTCGGTCACGAGACCCTTGCGGCCATAGGAACCGTCGTCGGTCATGAAGATGATGTTGTCGGCGAGAGCGGTCATTTCGTCCTTCATGAGGAACAGGCTTTCGTTACGGGCACCCATGATGATGGTGACCTTGTTGCCTGCAGCCTTGAGGGCCTGAACAATCGGGTGCATCGGGGCGATACCCACGCCACCGCACACGCAAACCACGTGGCCAAAATTCTCGATGTGGGTCGGAGAGCCGAGCGGGCCCACGAGCACGGGAATATCGTCACCGACTTCGAACTTGGAAAGTTCGGTGGTGGTCTTGCCAACCGTTTGGAAAATCAGGGTGATAGAGCCTTCAGTCGTGTCGGCATCGGCGATGGTGAGAGGCACGCGTTCGCCGTTGTCCTTGTTCGTCTGGAGGATGATAAACTGGCCGGCCTTACGCTCTTGAGCGATCAGCGGGGCCTCGACGCGGAACATGTAGACCGCGGAAGACATTTGTTTTTTAAAGAGAATTTTTGCCATAGTGGGCTGAAAAATAGAAAAAAGCCCCGCCGCGTGGCAGGGCCCTTTCTGTAAATAACGCTCCATTTAGACATTGTGATGCAGGAACAAGTCCGGCATGACATATTGCGGAGTCGGGGATGACATCCTATTAGAAGTAGATGAATCCGCCGAAGCTTACGAACACGCCTTCGCCATTAAAGATAGACTTGGTGTCGGTGAAGAAGGAATCACCGAAGGCAAATTCGCAGGCGGCCCAATCCTTGTACTGGTAGCGCAGTCCCATCGTAGCTTCCACCTTATCCGCTACACTCCGCTTAACCTTCACATCGGCGTAAGGGGTTTGGTTATCGACATAGCGGAACGCCTCCCATGTATAGCTAGCTTCACCAAAGAGCATCAGCGACTCCGTCAAGAGGACCTCGCCCAAGATATTCGGAGCCAGGTTCACGCCCACGGTCCAGAGAGAAGCTTCCTTGTACTTGCCAGACGTAGAATCGCGCATATCAGCCTTGTCGTAAACAGTCACAGGAACAGACGCGTTCAAGCCCATATAGACATTAGCGTAGTTTGCACGGAGCACCGGAGTGCCGTAATTGAACAAGGGAACAACCGTGAAGTTCGACGTCAGAGAATCGCCAATCAGGGTTCCACCAGATTCCAATTCATCTTCGTGACGATTAAACGCAACTCCCGCCGACCAGAAATGCTTGCGGGCCGAAGGACCGTCCGTCACAATCAAGGATGCGTCCAAATCCCGGTAGCGCTGTTCCGTCTTAGGTCCCCTGACAGGATCCACATTCGTTTCCTTGGCAAAGGTTATCCAATCACCAGACAAAGTCACGACATAACCACCCAAGGTCTTAGACAAGGTAAGGCCCCAGTCATCGCCTTCCACCGTTTCCTTGATGTCGGCACCCTTGGTTTCAGTTTTAATTTGTCCTAAACCAAGGCGAGCTTCGATTGCAAAGCCGGGCGTTGCGTAACCGGCCGTGGCACGGCCCAATTCACCCGAAATATCCATGGCGCCAAAGAAGCCGCCCAACGAGACAACTCCCTTTTCACCTGTAGGTTCGATATAGAAGAACTTCTGATAGGCAAGCTTGGTCAAGCGCTTGTTGAGCAAGGCATCCACATTGTCGCCAGCAGCTTCGTTAGCGACGCGGTTATAGGCATTGCCATGAAGAACAGTAAACGGAGTCTTGGGCGGGCCCATACGAACAGGGGCTTCGCCAGGAGCGGCCTCGGGTGCGGGACCCTGGGGAGGAACCGCCTCGGCAACCTTGGCTTCCGGTGCGGGCTGGGCGGGAGCGGCAGTCTTCGCCGGTTCAGCGGCAGGAGCAGGTTCTACAGCAGCGGGAGCGGCGGTTTCTGTCGGCTGGGCCACTTCAGCAGGAGCTTCGGCGGGAGCGGGTTGCACCGATTCTGGAGCGGCAGGTGCAGTCGCAGCAGGCGCGGCGGCCGGCTGTTCCGCCACGGCGGGAGCGGGGGCTTCAGCAGCCGAGGTTGCAGGTTGGGCAGCATCTTGCGCCATCGCAAAAGCAACGGAAGCAAGAGTCAATGCAAGAGACGTCTTAAGATTCATATCATCCTTCTTTGTTTACATTCTTTTTCAATTATAATCTAAAAAAGAAGGAAAGGCAAGCTTTTCTTTACAATCTTTACGTTTTTTACAATAAATTACGCTTTTATCGCATCATATCGCAGATTTCAGCGCCGATTGCCCCATTCTGGATAGTCGTCATCAGAAGCTTCTGCTCAAGTTCTTCAGGAGGATCCTGCGGTCCCTTGAAGGGAACGTTCCCGTCCGCATCAGCAAAGTCGCACAAAAGGCGCTTGCCCAGAGCGGCATGGAGCGCAAGGCTCGCATCGATATACTTAAGGTGCGTCGGTTCGTCGAGCATAAAGTTCAACGGGGCCTTCGCATTCAGCACACGCCCCTTGGCAACCATCTCGCCAAATTCATCTTCGACACCCATATTCGCGGCGACGACTCTCGAATTCGCCATCAGGGCGGAAATAGCGGCCCAGGTCAAGGCATTCTTCACGCCCGTCGCCGTTACCAGAAAATCCGCCTTGGAAACGGCTGCGGTAACCGATACATCGTCCAGATAGCTCACGATGCGAACGTCGTTATTCCTCAGGACATGGCTAAAATCAGTCGAGGAATTTTCGTTGCCCGTATTCGTTATAGTGCAGACGTTCATGCCACGGCGCACCCCTTGCAGCGCAATTCCGCAGCCAACCTTTCCACTTCCGATTACAACCAGATTCTTTCCTTCGAAACTAGAATAGCCCAGCTTTTCAAGAGCGCGGAAATATCCGTCGCCCGTACCAAGAACCGTCTCGATTCGCTTGACAATTCCACTGTCGGCCACATAAACCGGATGTTCCGACTTTTCAAAGAACTGCACCCCGCTACGGGTCAGTTCCACGAAACCCTTTTTCGGATGGCAGAAGGAAAACTGCCCCGCGCAGTCCAAAATCAAATCAAAGTCATCTGCGACTTTTCCGTTGCGGATATCTTCATCCGTCACCACCGGAATACCGCTTTCCTGAATCAAGCTGACAATTTTCCTGTCGCACGGCATTGCGGCGCCATTCTTTCCGCTCGCATAGCCAACATACAGGTCAGCACCACCTGCCAACAGGGCCTGATACTGCACCAAGGTGTTCCTGAAAATCGGAGTCGCCGCGAGGACCTTCACCCCTTCGAAAGGACGAAGGGAAATCCAATAGTCCGCCAGCAAAGACAAGGCGGGATATTCCCTAGGATCGTAGGCCTCGTTGATGACTTCAGAAAAAATCATGGCGGCAAATGTAGAAAAATAATTTGCAAATAAAGGAACGGCTTCCGGAATTAATCCAGAAGCCGGTACCTATGAACAAAGATGAGGTCTTTCTTTGTAACTCTTATTCAGCGAAGAGGGCGGTAGAGAGGTAACGGTCGCCAGTATCCGGGAGGAGAGCGACAATCGTCTTGCCCTTGTTTTCCGGGCGCTTCGCGAGTTCCTTGGCGGCCCAGAGGGCGGCACCAGAAGAGATACCCACGAGCACGCCTTCCTTCTTGCCGATTTCGCGGCCAGCTTCGAAGGCGGCTTCGTTTTCGACAGCGATAACTTCGTCGTAAATCTTGGTATTCAGGGTTTCAGGAACAAAGCCTGCGCCAATGCCCTGGATCTTGTGGGCGCCTGCAGTGCCCTTGGTGAGCACCGGGGAGCTTGCCGGTTCCACAGCGACAATCTTCACGTTCGGGTTCTTGCTCTTGAGGAATTCACCTACGCCAGACACCGTACCACCCGTGCCAACACCAGCGACAAAAATGTCGACCTTGCCATCGGTGTCTTCCCAGATTTCGGGACCGGTGGTAGCCTTGTGGGCAGCCGGGTTTGCCGGGTTCACGAACTGGCCCGGAATAAAGCTGTTCGGAATTTCCTTGGCGAGTTCGTCGGCCTTTTCAATAGCGCCCTTCATACCCTTGGCGCCTTCGGTGAGCACGAGTTCTGCACCGTAAGCCTTCATGATCTGACGGCGTTCCACGCTCATGGTTTCGGGCATCACGATGATGATGCGGTAACCGCGGGCAGCGGCGACAGAAGCGAGACCGATACCGGTATTACCCGAAGTCGGTTCAATAATCACGGAGCCGGCCTTGAGCTTGCCGCTCTGTTCGGCGTCATCGAGCATGGCCTTCGCCACGCGGTCCTTCACGGAGCCGGCGGGGTTGAAGTATTCGAGCTTGGCAACAATCTTGGCACCGAGGCCTTCTTCGATGTGGGTGAGTTCAAGGAGCGGGGTGTGACCGATAAGCTGGTCGGCAGAGGAATAAATCTTTGACATGTTGAAGTCCTTTTTGTTTTATGGAAAATTAGCTAAATCAACCGACAAGCAACTTTCCTGTTTTCGTTTGACTCCAAATTAGAAGTTTTTCCATACAAAAACAATAGGAAATACAGAAAACCAACCTAATTTCGCTTACATTTTACTTACTAATAGGTTTTAACTATACCTAGACGGCGACAAAAATCTATAGAAAAAGAAAGAAGGCCCTTCGACAAGCTCAGGGACCTTGGTGAACTCCGCTCTGGATCCCGTCTCCCCTCCGCCTTGCTCCGAGGATGACACGCTCCAGGATGACTTTAGTAGTTGCGTCATCCTCGACCGAAGGGAGGTCGGACAGCACTTGGCAAGTGGACGCCTTTGGCGTCCGCAATTTCGGCTCAACCATGCCAGAATGTAAACATTCTGTCGCGGCGTTCGCCTTATATGCTTTTGTTGCCTTAGTGCGCATGATCCCCGAATGGGGAGGATCCAAGATGACTTTCTTAATTCACATCACGACTTCTGGGCGTTCGAGTCGAGATGGATGCTTGCCTCGGAGCCCGACTGGTCGAGTCTAGTACGCTCGCTGTAGAGCTTTTCGGAAATATGCGTGAACGTCTCGACGATTTCCGGGTCGAAATGCTTGCCCGCACCTTCGGTGATGATCGCCATAGCCTTTTCATAGGTGAAGGGTTTCTTGTACACACGTTCAGCAACCAATGCGTCGAACACGTCAGCCACCGCCATGATACGAGCCGAGAGCGGAATTTCTTCGCCCTTGATTCCCGTCGGATAACCGGAGCCGTCCCACTTTTCGTGGTGGTAGTGCGCCATGTCAATCGACTCGTTCAAGTAGTTCGCATCGATCGTGTCGCCGGCATCTTCCACCATCTTCGTAAGAATCTTCCAACCTTCGGTGGTATGACTCTTCATGATGGCGAATTCCTCGTCGGTAAGCTTGCCCGGCTTATTCAGAATCAAGTCAGAGACGGCGATCTTTCCAATATCGTGGAGCGGGGCTGCACGTTTCAGCTTTTGAACAAAGTCATCGGTCAAGACATCGGCGAACTTGCCTTCCTTCTTGAGCTGTTCGGCCAAAGCCTCCACATAAGCGGCAGTTTTCTTAATGTGATTACCGGTGCTCTTGTCGCGCGCTTCAACGACTTCAGCGAATTCCATAATAATCACTTCCTGCATCTTGCGAATTCGTTCCGCCTGTCCTTGCACTCGAGCAATAAAGTTATAGGTATCGGAGGCCATGGATGAAAGCGAATCGTACAGGTTGCCGATTTCGTCAAAGGAGGATATCTTCAGGTCCACCACCCGGTCTGCCGCATTCCTAATCTTTTCCAGATTCACCTTTTCGGTATCCATGGTGCTTGCAATCATTGTCGTTCCAGAGAACTTCATCGCAGCAAACGCCATACGGTTCACCGGAATCACAATGCCGCGATTCACCAATTCGATGACAATACTCATGATGATAATCGAAAGACCGAAGAACAGCGAGAGCATCTTGATAAAGAACATCGCCTCGTCAGAAGATACCTCGTCCATCGAGATGTCGGCGGCCGCATAGGCAACAGTCCTTCCCGACGAGTTCCTGATCGGCGTATAAACGGTCAGCAACCAGCCAAACTTGTCATCCGAGATAATCGGTTCAATTTCGCCACCGGCAAGCAATGTCGGAAGGTAAGGAACAAATGACGGATCGAACTCAACCACGCTTCCCGGTTCGCCCGCCGGCTCGCCATCGGTATCCAGGTCAAACACCACATGGCAGCCATCCTTTTCGATCTTGTACACATAAAGGTACTTCGTCTGCGTGAAACTCCCCCGAATTCCGTAGAGGGCATCCTCAATGTCCTTATACCCCTCGGCACTATCGCCCTTGGCAATAAACTCGTCGATACGGTCCGCATCTACCACATACGCAACAGAATTGGTCACGCCCTTCGCAATAGCGACAAACCTCTTGATGGAGTTGTCCCGGTACAGGAAAAAGCCGATTGAACTCGCCAGGGCACCCAGCAGCACCTCAGCCACGATCACCATCACCACGACCTTACGGAGCAGGGAATGCTTGACATTCTTGTTCGCATCCCTGTTGCTTGAATCTCGCAGGAACACCTGGTTCAGGTGGTTCTTGAGCCGCCTAGAGACAAAACGGAACGCGAACATCGCAAGCACCACGACCGCACCCTTGTCGAGCATGTCGATAATGACATCCGCCAGCAGCTGTGAAAAGAACTTGCTATAGCCCAGCGTATCATGGAAGGCGTGTGCGAACGGAGCCGTGATGCCCTGCCCAAAATTGAGACCGTACAAGAAATAGGTAAACAGGGAACCGATGCCGCCACCAATCAGGGCAAACGTAAAGATGACAACGAACAGCCGCGGGATATTCGTAAAGAAGCGCTGGTGATAGAAGAAGGTCGCCGCCACCGCAATCATAATGCTGATGACTCCGTAATACATCGTCTCGGGTTCAGAAATGCCGTTGATGGCATTCGACGCAAACCCGACAATCACCGCAGGCAGGTTTCCACCGAGCATTGCCGTGATAATGGTTCCGGTACAGTCCAGATACAGCGGAATTCCCAAGGCAATAGCCAGACGCGCGGGGATAATATTTAGAGCCAGGCCAGCAAGAATCAGGAGTATGGCCGACACGATGGTCTGATGATTTTTAAAATCAAACATCTTCATAACACGCCCACTTCTCAAACCTATTTGATAACCTCTACAACTTTTTTATTGTTCGTTGCACCAGTCACAACCGACACGTCCCTCTTGTGTACACCAAAATGTTCTGCCAGAAGCGCACAGATGGCCTCGTTCGCAGCCCCGTCCACAGGGGGAGCCTTGACTTCCACCTTGTAACTACCGTCCGGCAGTTCCACGACGCTTTCGCGCTTGCTTCTCGCATGGACTTTTATATTGATTTTCATGGGACATTCCCAAGCTTAACTAGGCAAGGACATTCCCTGCGACCGGTGCGGCAGGGCGCCTAAGCTCCTCTTGCATACGTTGGTCGTTTTCCATGGCCGAAAGAAGTTCCTCTTGCCCCTTGATGAGCGCACGGCAACGGATGAAGTAGTTGGTCCGCAGCTGTTTGAGCTGCTCGATTTCCATACGGAGTTCTTCCGCTTCCTTCTTGGTGGATTCCACCTCGCGCACGGCGCGGGCCTTGGCTTCGGCCACGATAATTTCTGCTTCCTTTTCGGCGGTCGCCTTGACCTCGTCTACAGTCCGCTGCATGGTCACCACGGCATCCTGGATGGTCTTTTCGATCTGGCGGTAGTAATTCACGCGTTCTTCGGCAACCTTTAGCCTCTCGGTCAGGTCGGTCTTGTCCCTGGACATCTGTTCAAAGGCACCGGCGGCCGTTTCCAAGAACGCCTTGACCTCTTCGGGATCGATCCCACCGAAATTTTTCTTGTGGAAGGTCTGATTACGGATATCCAAAGGTGTAAGTTCCATTCTAAACCTGCAATAAAAAAATTTGACCGGCCCATGCCGCTATCCGAAATATAACAACTTCAAATAGGGCTGTTTCATATCATAAAAAAATATGAATTAAAAAATGCAAATCGTTCTTTACATTTATTTTCTTTCTACTATATTTGAAATTAAGTACTTATGCTAAAGATTATCAAGGAATTTTGGGCAAAACAGGATTCGCTAGAACGCAAACTGTTCTGGTCTATCATTGTCGTTGTTACAGGCGTAGCAACCTTTTCCGCCATTTTCACGATTATCGAAGGGATCAACTCCGCAGCATCCCTCAGCAGCGTCGGCTGCTCCGTCGTCTGCATCATCATCGCAGCTATAGCCGTCAAGACGGGCCTATATAACCAGTGCTACTTGATCATGTGCTGCATCCTCAGCTGTTTTTTGATGCCCCTCCTGTTCCTGTTCTGTGGCGGAATCACGAGCGGCATGCCCCTCTACTGTATCACATCCATTTCACTGATAGCTTTCGCCCAAGGCCGCCTCAAGCTGCCGGCATTCATCCTGTCCCTGTGCATCCAATCCGCGACAATCGCCGCCACCTGGGCAAACCCCAACCTGCTCATCACCCAGCTCGACCACGACGCCGCCTATCTGGACATCCTGGTGACACACCTTTTGACGGGCTTCACCCTGTTCGCCATCGGAACCTTTTCACTCTGGGCCTACGCCAAGGAACGCGACAAGACAACCAAGCTCGTCTCGCAGCTGGACTATCTTTCGATGCACGATTCCCTGACAGGCCTCTACAACAGGCGACACCTGCTGAACTACCTCGAAAATTCTATCTGGGCCCGCCGCAACGACTTCTACCTGGCCATGCTGGACATTGACGATTTCAAGAAAATCAACTACACATACGGGCAGGATTTTGGAGACGAAGTCATCCGCGCTGTTGGACACCTGTTGCAGAAGAACGAAGACGAAATGAGCGGCGAATGCGTCGCCAGGTACGGTTGCGAAAAGTACATGTACGTCATCAATGCAGGCTCCGAAGTAGAAGCCTATGCAAAGGTGGAATCCTTCCGTAAGTCCATCCGCAACCTGACATTCGAGAACTACCCCCAGGTATCGCTTACCGTGAGCGGAGGTTTCGTTCCCTGCTTTAACCGCGGATTCGCCGATGTCAAGCAGATGCTGATCAAGGTTGATTCACTTCGTGTTGCGGCCAAGCAACAAGGCAAGAACCAGATTAGAAATATGGTGGAATAGGAAAATGCAACTTCCTTTACCAGACGATTTTCATGCGCACCTGCGCCAGGGCGACCTGATGCCCGGCTACGTGCGCGACCTCGTTTCTCAATTCGGGCGTGCAATCATCATGCCCAACACGATTCCCGCCATGACGAGCGCCAAGGCGATCGCCGAATACAAGGCCCAGATTCTGGAAGCGGCCAAGAGCGTACGCGCCGATTTTCAGCCGCTGATGACCTTCAAGCTGAATCCGAACTATACGGAACAGGACCTGAAGGACATGATGGCTGAAGGAGTCGTCGCAGGCAAGTACTACCCCGCTGGCGTCACCACGAACAGCGCCGACGGCATCAGCGATTTCGAAGCGGTATTCCCTGTAGTCGCGATGATGGAAAAATTGGGACTCGTACTGTGCGTACACGGCGAAGAACCGGGTGAGTTCTGCCTGGACCGCGAACCAGCCTTTATCAAGCGAGTCGAAACGCTTGCCGAAAAGTTCCCGAACTTGAAGATTGTCTTTGAACACTTGAGTTCCGCAAAGTCGGTCGAAGCCGTCAAGAGGCTCCCAGCGAACGTGGCGGCAACGATTACGGTACACCACCTGATGATGACCCTCGACGATATCGTCGGGGACGCCCTCAGGCCGCACCATTTCTGCAAGCCGCTGCCGAAGCGGCCTGAAGACCGTGCCGCCATCCGCGAAGCCGCCTTCAGCGGCTCTCCCAAGTTCTTTCTCGGCACGGACTCCGCTCCGCACCAGCTGAGTAAAAAGGAATGTCCGTGCGGAGCGGCGGGCGTCTACAGCGCCCCGGTGGCAATCCCGCTGCTGCTCCAGGAATTCGAACGTGCGGGTCACCTTGACAAGCTTCCGAACTTCATCGCAGGATTCGGCGCCGACTTCTACGGTCTTCCGCGCACCACGCAGCAGATCGAAGTGGTCAAGGAATCGTGGACCGTTCCTACCATCGTCAGTGGAGTCGTTCCGCTTGCCGCGGGCCAGACCCTCGACTGGAAAATAAAGTAAGCCACAATCTTTTTACAATTTTTCTGTTCCACCGCCCATAAAAAATATACATTATGGGTGTAAACTCATATTATATGGATTATTATGGCTTTTATTCGCGCAATTCTCTACTATTTGAATATCGCAATCTGTCTGTTCGTTATCGGTCTCCCGTACATGTTCTACAGGGGCGTTCTCTGTCGCCGTTGGGCCGACAGCACCCGCGTGTGTATTCCCTTCTTTAACACCACCTTTAAACTGTTCGGCATCAAGGTCGAAATCGAAGGCAAGGAAAACATTCCCGACCACAAGCAATTCGTCATTGTCGCAAACCACCAGAGTTTTTTGGACATCAACGTTCTCTGGCCCACCATCACGATTACCTCGTTCATCGCAAAAGCTGAACTTTGGAAGATTCCCGTATTCGGCTGGGTACTGAACAAGATCGGCTGCATTCCCGTACACAAGAACCCGCGCAAGAACCTTGGCATGGGCGCCATCGTGAAGAAGCGCCTCGAAGACAACGTGACCATTTCCGTATTCCCCGAAGGGCACCGCAGCAACGACGGTCACATGCTCCCGTTCCAGAACGGCATTTTCCGTATGGCCAAGGAAAACAAGTTCCCGCTCTTGCCCGTAACGATTGTCGATAGCGGCAAGCGACTTTCCAAGACCAAGTGGGCAATGACCCCGGGTGTGGTCAAGATCGTGGTCCATCCACTCCAGACCCCGGAAAGTTTTGAAAACAAGTCCGCCACTCAGTTGCGCGACGAGATTCACAACATGATTTCTTCGGCCTTGCCGTACAGACGGGCCGACGCCGCCACCGCGGCAAACAAGGAGGCCTAGCATGGCTCAGCATTTACCTAGCGAAGAACAGATTATTGCAATTCTGCGCGACGAACCGATGGTCGGTAGCCGCCTGCGTAGCGCACTTGGCCTTCCCAAGAAACAGAAGTTGGCTTTCAAGCAGATGCTCGCCGACATGGTAGATCGCGGACTGTTGAAACGCACCAGCCATAAGGAATACCAGCTGGGCGATGGCGAAAGTGTCGAAGAAAAGCGCGAGAAGCGCGTCAAGAAGATTGCGGAACAGTACCCCGAAGACAACCGCCGTCCGGGTGCCCGCAGCCGCAGGCAGAACGACAAGCAGAACGAGACCCGCGTGAAGCGCGGCATTCTGCACCAGACGGGCGAAGAAGAATGGGAAGTGCACGAACTCGAAACCGGCAAGGTGTACGAGATGTGCCACCGCAGACAGGCTCCGGGCAAGGAAGGCGAAACCATCAGCTTCACTCTGTACCCGCACCCGAAACTCAAGCACAGCTATTTGGCCAAGGTAGACCGCAGCGCCGAAGCGCTGAACATCAGCTGGGACGAAGTCAAGACAAAGTTCATGGAAGACGCGAACTTGCCGAAGGACTTCAGCCCCGCCATCAAGAAGTATGTGGACAGCGTCAAGGAACCGTGCGGCAAGGATTTCAAGGGCCGCGTGGACTACAGGCAGCTCACGATTCTCTGCATTGACCCCGAAGGCGCCATGGACCATGACGACGCCATTAGCGTGGAACGCACTGCAAAGGGCGGCTACAAGCTGGGCGTGCACATTGCCGACGTGAGCTACTACGTACCGGAAGGTTCCGAACTCGACGAAGAGGCCCTGGAAAGGAGCTACACACAGTACCTGCCGTGGACGGCCGTGCCGATGCTCCCGGAAAAGCTTTCGAGCAATGTGTGTAGCTTGCATCAGGGCGTTGACCGCTGTGCATTCACCTGCATGATGGAACTCGACAAGCACGCGAACGTGCTCAGCTGGGACTTCCACCGCAGTATCGTGAAGATTACCAAGTCCATCACCTACGAACAGGCGATGGAAATGATGAAGAACGGCGACGACGACATCAAGGCGCTCGCCGAGGTGACGGCGCTTTTGAAGCAGAACCGCACCAAGGATGGCCTGCTGGAATTCCAGAGCACCGAATTCGGCTGCAAGTTCAACGAGAAAGGCGAACCCGAAAAGATTTACCCGCGCACGACCGACGAATCTAACTCGTGGGTGGAAGAATGCATGCTCATTGCGAACAACTGCTGCGCGAAGGAACTCAAGAAGCGTAAGCTCCAGGGCATCTACCGTATCCATGAGGCGCCGGACACCAAGGACATCATGGAATTGTACTACATGTACCCGGACCTGTTCAAGGATTCTCCGGTGATGTTGCGCGACCTGGGCAAGCCCCGCAGCGGCGACACGAACCTGAACCCGACGGCATTCAAGCTGTACGAGCACCTGGTGAAGCGTGCCCAGGGCGACGAGACTTTGACCAACCGCATTCTGCGCAGCATGCAGAAGGCGCATTACGACAGCAACAGCTTCGGCCACTTCGCCTTGAACTGGCAGGACTATGCGCACTTTACGAGCCCGATTCGCCGTTACGCCGACTTGTGGTGTCACCGTGAACTCGCACGCAAGGGAGCCGAGATTACCGCCGAACGCAAGAACAGCGTGATCGAAGTCTGCGACTTGATTTCGGCAAACGAAGTCAAGAACCAGAAGACCGAACGCATCGCCATCAAGGTGTGCAGCTGCTGGATTTTGAAGAGCCACATCGGCGATGACTTTGAAGCTACGGTTTCGGGCATCGAGGAATGGGGCATTTACGTTTCTATCGCCGACCCGATTGCCGAAGGCCTGGTGCGTTTCCGCGATATCGCCGGTGACGACTTCTACGTATTCAACCCCGATCAGGGACTTGCCTTCGGCAAGAAGAGTGGGCGTACGTTCCGCCGCGGCGACAAGGTGCTGGTGCGCCTTTTGAGGGTGGACCCTCTGCGCGGTCAGGCGGACTTCAGCATTATCGAGAAGCTCTCTAGCGAGCCGAAGAAGCGCCGCCGCCAAGGTGAAGATGACTACCGCAACCGCGACGTTCGCGAACGCGCTGACCGCGCCGCCGCGGCGGAAGCCCTCGGTTACGTGAGCCAGCCCGATGAAGATTTCGACGATGACGTTCCAGAATACGTTTCGGCACACAGCCACATGAACCGTGGCGGTCGCGGAAAATCACGCGGCGGCAGGTTCGATTCCGACGCTCCGAGCTTCGAACGTTCTGGCCGCAGTTCTCGCGGCAAGGGCGGAAATTCCCGTAGCGCATCCCGCGATGACCGCGAAGGATTCCACGTAGCAAGCAAACCGCGTAAGGGCGGCTCCCGCAAGGGTGCCGGTCGCAGCCAAAGCCGCGGACGCGGCGGCAGAAGGTAATTTATGTCTAGTAACGGCAAGGTCATTCTCTACGCAAGCTACCAGACCGGGGAAAATCTTCCCGGGTATGTGCAGTTTGCGCTGAAGCACCTCGCCGAGACCGACTTTACCGTCGTACTGCTCACGAACAACCGCCCGCTTTCGGCAGAGACAATGAAGTTCCTGGATGACAACGGGATCAAGCTTTACCTCACCGAAAATCACGGGTTCGATTTCGGCATGTGGCGCAGGTTCCTCAAGGACGTCGCCAATGGCCGCAACAATTTCGTGGAATTCAACAGCATCACTCGCCTGCTGCTCGTAAACGATTCCATCGTATACTTCCAGAACAACTTCGCCGACTTTATCCGCCGCGCCGAAGCAAGTTCCGCGGACGCCGTATCGCTCACCGAAAATGACGAAGTCCGTCCGCACCTACAATCATTTTTCCTGTACCTAAAGCAAGAAGCACTAGGCGCATTCTACCTGCACCTGCTCGAGACTCCCGAACAGGAGACCTTCTACGAAGTCGTGCATCGCCTCGAAATCGGTATGTCGCGAGCCTTCGAAGAAGCCGAGGTACAGACCGCATCTCTTTACCGCACCCATTTGCGCGCCCTGTTCGCCTACCCCGAACTGATTGCACAGGGAGGCGGATTTATCAAGCGCAAGCTATTGCAGCGCCGTTTCAATTTCATGGAGAAGGTCCACTTCATCCGCCACGGGGCCTACAACGCCCTGAACGCGGACTACCACAAGATGGTCACCGACGCCGGTCTCGCACCCGATTTTAAGAAGGAATGGTTGCCGAAACCCGTCGGGAATGCCGCATCCCATGTGGCCGACAAGATCTGGCAAAAATCGTTCGACAAGGTCGGCTGGCCTCTTCTCCGCACCGCCATCAAGACGAAATACAAGCTTCTCAAGAAGGAACTCGTCGGCGACGAGTACAAGTAAACTCAGCATCAAAATCCGCAGTTTTTTTGCCTCTGGATTCCGCTAAGCAGACTGAAAGTTTTTTGGGAAAAGCAATTCTGGGCCCCCTCCCTTCGGTCGAGGGAGACTGATCCAGAAAGATTTTAACCGTTATTTTTTCGAGCGATCCACGGTTCGCTTTTGCGATACCGAGGATTTTTATTTAGGGTTCAGCGCGCGGCACTTACGGATTACACTCTTAAGGTTTGCGCACTTAAGTTCGCGCGTTTACTTAAGGTTACTTCACCACAATCTTGGCGGCCTGCTGCTGTGAGCCTGCGCGGACGCGGAGCATGTAGAGGCCGGACTTCGGAGCGTCCAGCACCAATGCGTTCGTGCCCTCAAGGGTCTTCGCATTCACGGTCGACATCACGTGTCCCTTCATATCCAGCAAGTCGACGCGCGCATTGGTGCCCGCAAGGCCCGTCGTCTCAAAGGACACCTTCAACTTTCCGCCGAGCCTTGCGGAGCGCAGGCCCTTGAGAGAGTTCTGTGCAACGACCTTCGCGGCAGGAGCCACACGAACCGTAGCAGTCTTCGCATTCGACTTCAGGAGCACCTGGAGCGGAACACCGTCCTTCATTTCGGTCGTGTTGCCATCCACCGTCACGAACACGCGGTAGCCGAAGGCATTCACATCATCAATACCGACAAGCGTCAGGTAACCCACACGGTCGTTAGATGCAGACAGGGCCACGGTCCATTCCATTTCGTCGCTTGCGGACTTGATGGACTTGGCGAGAGCGCGCTTGCCTTCCACGATCGAGAGATTCACATGGTCGCCCATACTTTCAGGAGGTTCTTCGGCGCTGAACGGGTTGTTGCCCGCACCCAGAATGTTCCAGGCATCCTGCTTGCCGTTCTTGTCAGAGAGCACAGCCTGCAAGACCCAGCGATCCTTGGTAGAAGCCTTCGCGAGCACGCGCTTCGGCAACATGCGACCACCTTCAGGCTTTTCCGGCTGAGGTTCGCGTTCCGTTGCCTTAGCGAACACCGGTGCGGCAGACACCTTCCAATTCTTCTTCTTGCCCACCTTGGCCCACACGGCTTCGTAAGGCTTCAGGTACTTGGTTTCTTCGTAATCAGCCGTTTCCGAATTATAACGGTAGAAGCTGATTTCCGATTCCTCGTCCACATCCTTTTCTTCATCCGCATGGCCGGCAAAAAGGCTGACTTCCCAACCATGAGTATTTGCCACCAGGTTCCAGCCGCTGTGAATGCTATCGAGTTTCCAGACAGCATCCTCGCCGTCATCTTCGATATCGCGCTTCAGCACCAACGGGAGGCTATCCAGCGAGCTGTACCAGGCACCACGGGTAGCAACCACCGAGTCACCGCGGTTATACCGCCTGTACTGCCAGTAGTCACCGCCGTTGCCAAATTCATCCCACCAGTAGAAGACCTGGTCGTCGGACGTCCAGTTGATTGCCGAGGTATCCACGGCTGCAAGGGAAACCATCTGCCAGCCATCCTTACCCACCGAGGCAATGGAGGACTTGACACCAAATTCCTGCTCGAACGCATCCGATTCCTTCTCGTCTTCGAGAGTGAGGACCACCTTGTAATCACCCGTGCGCTTCATGCGGAGAACCGCTTCGGATTCGAAGCCCATCGCCACGGAATCACCCAGCAAGGAATCGAGCACCACCGAGTCGCCCTTCACATCGAAGACACGTACTCTAGCTTCCACGCCGCGGGTCACTTCGAACTCGCTCGCCTTGATGTTCAGCTGGATAGCGTTTCCACTCTGGGCAAAATGCCTTTCAACAATTTCGACCGGAGTCTTGTTCGCCTTGCTGAAGTGGGCCTTAAAGACAGCATTATCCATATTGCCCGGCAGGTTACCGCCTTCACGCAGCACCGCCAGCAACTTGTCGTTGCGGACAATGGTAAGCGAATCCAGAGCGTAGCTCGAATCCGGAGCAGAACGCAGCGTCCATTCGGCACTCACGATGTCGGACGGAAGCATCATCGAGCCCATTTCGTTGAACTTGTGGACAACTTCGTTGGATTCGCCAGTCTTTTCGACAAGCATCACCTCACCCTTGTCCTGTTCCACGGACACGCGGGTCATCAGTGCAGAGCACTGATCCGGAGAGTCGCTCCAGAGAGCATACATATTGATCTTTGTCGTATCCGTAAGCTTCGGATACTTTTCATACAGCTTGTTCGCCAGTTCGTCCTGCATCTCCGTATAGGCGACGGCATCGTTCTTCAAGGTCCAACCGACAAGGCAACGACTTGCGCTGTAGACCATCGTCGGGAACTGGGAAGCACTGGTGCCCTTGGCGATAACCTTCTTTCCAGAGGTCCAATCGTCACCATAGAACAGCGTTTCCTTCGATTCCGCGTTGAACGCCAGGTTGAAGCCAACCACCTTGACGAGAGCATCGAAGCTGGTCGCTTCAGAGACGAGCACGAATTCGTCATTCTTTGTAGTATCGGCAGCAGCCGCATTCCAGACGAGCGACTTTCCGCTATTCAGCAAGTGGGATTCGTTCGCTTCGAAGTGGGCTCGGAATTCCAAGCCGCCTTCAACATAAGGCACCTTGAGACCCTTTTCACCCACCACGAAGGTGAATGTAGAATCGTCCACAAGCTGCTGCAATGTCAACGTTCCCTGTCTCAAGCTATTGGACTTGACCGATACGGTTTTGACATTAGCCTTTTCCCACACGGCGTAGAGGACCGGGCCCCTAGACATCTGTGCGAAATCCATACCGTACATTTCCTGAATCTTGGACAGGTCGAAATCACCTTCGGAAATATCACCGATAAGATCTTCACCGTAGTGTTCCATATAGGATTCAACAGCTTCGTTGAAGGCATCATCAATTTCCTTGAACGCCTTGTCAGGAGTTGCATTCTTGTCGAGGCTCCAACCCACGAGTTTGGCATCGGTACGGTAGATTCCGGTCGGGAGATACTGTCCGTAAGAAGAGGCCCACCACTTGAATCCAAAGTCGCTTTCGTAGAACACGTCTGCATCGCCCGCATTCACGTCAAGCGCAAATTCCATAGTAGGCATATAACTTATAGCCCTGAGCATCACATCCTTACGGAACGTATACTCATCGCCCATCTCAATGACCGCGATCTGCGTACCCGTCGTAGAAATCACACTGATTCCTTCATACCCGGCCGTTTCGGAAGCCGAAACGAACGACACGGTGAACACTAGATCATTTTCAGCAGGGATCACGAGCATCGTTGTCGCATCCACCAGGAATTCATTCGAAAGGCCACCCGAAGCATTCGTCAAGCGGAACTTGCCTTCGAAAGCCTTATTACCAACGGTCACCGTGTAAATTTCCCTATTCGGAGCAGATTTCCACACGGCGTACAGCGTATCCGGCGTATCGAAGTTTTCACGAGTTTCAGCATGATTCTTGAAGGCCTCATAGAAGTCATCATCAATCTTAGTGAAGTACTTGCTACCTTCGGCAACGCCACTCATCTGCGTGAAGGACCAGCCCACGAATACGGCGTCGTTACGATAGATTCCAGACGGAAGATTGTCGTTATAGAAATCTCCGTTCATGAGGTTTTCGAACCATTTCGGATCGTAGCTTGTGCCGTAGAACACAGTTGCGTCATCCGCATTCAGAGCGAACACGAGACCCTTGCTCTTGGGTTCCACATTGGCCTTCAGGACCGTATTCATGTCGAAGCTGTACTCGGCTCCGTTTGCAAAGCCAGAATAGCTGTTCAGATCATCGTCGAGAAGATCAATATTTTCCAGCTCATAGGCATGTCCTTCGTGGAACGTAACCTTGAAATCAACGACGTGAGTCGGAACCGCCATCAGCGAACCAGCAGACAATTCGTAGCTGTTGACAGCATCGCTAATCGTGAACGAACCTTCAGCTTCCGTATTGCCGCTACGCAAGACTACATAGCCATGGTTGCAGTCCTCGGTAGTCCATACGGCATAAAGTGTCGTCGGCTTTACTTCGAGAGCCTTATAGGCCTTGATGAAATCAACACCAACTTCCTGGAACGCTTCAGATTCCGTAGCGGTCTTCGAGAAGGCGAAACCAGCCAGGCACTTGCTCGTCTGATAAGCTGTCGGGAAATGATAGTCGAATTCTTCGTCGGCAAGGTCATACGACTTTGTTGCAGACCATTCCGAGTTGTAGAACACGGTATCGTTTGCAGCCTTGTTCGCATCGAAGGCGAAGGTGAGGTCCAACACAGAGGCTACAGCCTTCAATTCAGAATTCTGACTGAAGGAAACCGTGGCACCGTCGGCAACCATCGCAACGGTTTCGTCACCGGCGAGCACGCTCACCTTGTTTTCATAGTCAACGGTAACATTCTCGGCAAAGGTCACAGAGAATGTCAGGTCTTCTGCAGCCGGAATAACCAAGGCTTCTGAACCCACTTCAAACTCGTTGGCGATTTCGCCATACTTGTTTGTCAAGGTGAATACGCCTTCGGATGCATCCTTCGCAGTCACCGTGTAGTTTGCGTAAGTTTCCGGGCAATTCTTCCATACGGCCACGAGAGTTACCGGAGAAGTCAATTCGCGTTCCTTGAATTCCGTGATGAATTCATCGCTGATGGACTTGTAAACCACAGACTCATCGGCATTGAAGGCGAAGCCGTCGAGGCACTTGTCGATGCGGTAGAGCGAAGTCGGGAAGTTCAGATCTTCTTCGGCATCGGCAGGACTATAGGTCTTGCCGCTGAACCAGTTGTCACCGTAGAACAGCGTAGCACCATCGGCATTGGCATCGAAGGCAAGCACATAGACATCGTTTTCGGTAGCAACCGTAATTTCGGTATTGCCCGCCAATACGAAATCTTGTCCAACGAATACATTCGTAACTTCACCATCTACGTCAAGGGCGACAGGCAAATCTCCCACTACAGAATGAGTATTGAGAGGTTCAAAGTAAGCCCTGAAGATCAAGTTGTTTTCGGCAGGGACCTTGAGTCCGTCAGCACCGACGGCGTATCCGATGGAATCTGCGAACACCCACTGGGCAACAACTAGGTTACCGGCACCGAGAGTTTCTTCGGTAGACGTAATCGTGTAGGTTGCGCGTTCGGCATTAGTCTTCCACACGGCATAGAGCGTCGTGGGAGCCGTTTCCTGGGCTGCATAGGCGTCCATGAAGCCCTTGTCGAACTTGGTGAAGAAACCTTCCGTAGCGTTATCTTCGAGAGCTGTAAATGCCCAGCCCAAGAAATTTGCATCGGTACGATAGATGTTCTTCGGAAGTTCATCACCGTATGCGACACCCGTCGAGGTCCAGGTCTTTGCATATTCCTTACCGTAGAACACGCTAGCTTCGCCGGCATTGGCATTCAAATCGAACGCGACAGCCTTCAGAGTCGGAGTTGCCTTAAGAGTAGCATTCTTCGCAAAGCTATAGGTCTTCGCATTGACCAGGGTGTAGTCGTATCCGTCAACCAACGAGATCGTAATTGTCCCTGTTTCTGCATCAAAATCATAAGCGCTAGTCGGGGTGAACGTGACCGTAAATTCAAGGTCATCGGCAACCGGGACTTGAACAGCAGCAGTTTCTTCGCTAGCGGGCAGCTTAATTTCCATATCCGCATTCGTCAAGGTGAACTCACCTTCTTCAGATGCATTCAAAGCGCTGATCATTACATTGCTGGTGATGGCACTGCAATGCACGCCAGGCTTCAGCCATACGGCATACAGAGTCGTAGGCTTTTCTTCGAGAGCCTTGTAATCTGCAATGAACGCAGAATCGATTCCCGTATAGAATTTGACATCCGGCATCGTGATAGTGTAGCCGTCTTCCAGCGGTTCCATCGCAGTGAAGGCAAAGCCTCCCAGGCAGTTCTGCGTCTGGTATGCAGAAGCCGGGAACCTGGAATCAAGTTCTTCTTCGCTCATATCGTAAGACTTCGAAGCGAACCAGTCCTTTCCGTAGAAGACCTGATCATCTTCGCCCACATTGATATCGAAAGCGAATTCATAGGAGTCCACCTTGGTCGCCACGTTAACCATTACGGTTCCCGCTTCGCCAAGAACTTCTGTCTGGACAACCAGTTCGTCACCGGTTGCATACGAACCAAACGTATCTTCCGTGAAGTAGCTCTTCAGGGTAATCGGGGTTTCGCCATCGAAGCTATGGGCCGTATCGATTGCAAAGTTCACGGTCAGCGCAAGGTCTTCGACCATGGGGACATCGAGCATACCATCTTCAAAGACATGCACGATGGTCGAATCGCCAATCGTCTGGCTGAGCGTCAGTACACCAGCATTCTGCTCCAGAGTTTCCTCTGTCAGCTGAAGACTATAAGCAGGAATCACCCCAGAAACAGTCCAGACGGCATGGAGCGTATCCGGATAATCTCCTCCGTGAGATTCGGCATAAGCGCTATAGGCCGCGGCAAAGTCTTCGTTAAGATTCAGCATCGGAGTTTCTTCGTTGTCAAACTTCCAGCCTGCAAGCTTATATCCTGCGCGGTAGAGATTTGTCGGCAATGCTGCACCAAAGGCAACACCATCCGAGCTCCAGTTCCAGCTGAAGCCAGGACCGTAGAACACATCGTCGAAACCAGCATCAAGGGCGATGTTCATCTCAATCAGATTTGCTTCGACATTGAGCTTTACGTCAGGTTGTTCTGCGACAACGGTAAAGGATTCTCCATTTTCAATTTCAAAGAGCTGTTCGGCATTTTCGGCATCAGCTTTGACACCTGTAATGACATCACCTGTTTCATAAGTATCAGCCCCCGTGAACTTGACAGCAAGGGACAATCCTTCAAGTTCAGGAATAACCAGGCCATCTTCAGGGACCTCCATCCAAACAGCATTTTCCGCATCAGGATTCTGAGACACCTGGAATGTTCCCTGACCTTCTGTCATACCCGAGAAGATCTTGAATGTTTCCGGTGTACAATTGCTATTCCACTGGGCAGACAGCGTATAGTAAGTATGATCCACGGATTCACCTTCGTCATTCTGAACCGTTTCAACGGTAGCTATGACATCCTTCAAGGCATCAACAACCTCATCAAAGTTGCTATAAATTTCCGGGTTTTCTACTTCAGGAATAACCCAGCCTTCAAAGCAGGCGTCCGTACGGCGTAAATCCTGCGGGAAAGCCTTATCTTCATCGCCGGAGCCCAACGTCAAAGTTTTTTCCTTGACCCAGTCCGTGCCATAGAACACAGGGGCATCACCTGCATTGACATCAAACACAATCAGGTAATTCATCATTTCGACATCTGTCGTAAATGTGTAAGTAGGCGTACTCGGAATACCAACAGAAGTCAGGTGCCAAACACCACCGTTTTCGGCATCCGGCTCAACCTCTACCGTTTCAGAGACAGGATCGGAGCCTTCCGTTACCGGCAGCGCATACTGATAGCTGAGTTCGTATTTAGCATCAGCAGCATAGTGATAGCCAGCCTTCGGAGCACTCTTGACAGGGTCAACATAGACATCGAAAGCATCACCTTCAAGGGTCACACCGCGACGATTTGAAACTTCGTGGAACAGGGTGTCGTCACCGAACAGCTGGTACAGCACGAGTGTCGCGTTCATCTGACTATTTTCCACAGTCCAAAGATTACGAATTTCGGGGCAGTCTCCCCAGATGGCATACAATGTCGTGGGGTTGTCCGGATTCGTGCTGAATTCCGTGAAGTTGCCCGCATTAAAGGTCGTGTAGGCACTATCGTCAGCGGTATAATTTGCGGCAGCCGTCGTAGACCATCCCTGGAAACAGGTGCTCGCACGGTACGGTTTCCAGAAGGATACCGTATCGGCGTTGCTTGCCAGTTCAAGCGATTCCGACTTCGCTGCATTCGTCGGCAAATAAGTATCCGCGGAATCGTCAGGATAAACAAGGGACAAGTCGTAGGTCACATAAATCGGGGCAAGAGACTTGAACTTGACGGTCCACGGCAAGGATTCCATCACGTTCACTTCAGCACTATCTTCCACCGTGACCGTCATCACGTTGCCGTTCTTGGCCGTTTCGTAGGAAATCTTGTCCAACGTGTAGTTTTCAGCAGGTACGGCCACAACCCTGAACTTGACGCCAGTCTGTTCAATCAGGAAATCCGGTCCCACTTCATTGTACGCGGCAGGAACATTCATGGTCAGAACGCCAGTTGCTTCATCTTCAACAAAAGAATGCGCAAGCACAACCTGGGCAGGATCTTCCGGAGATTCAGGAGCATCCCCAATCACCTGTTCCAGGAGAATCGTTCCTTCACCTTCAACCGTCAAGGTCTGCTTATAGGTTTCTGCATTATCGCAGTTTCTATTTGATTCATCGGTATCCGGAACGAGCACGTTAATCGCCGTCTCCAACGTTTCGGTTGAAGTCATATAGACGAGTTCGCCAACAATACCGGTATCGATATGCGCTTCGGAGTCTTTAACTTTCCAGTAGACTTGGCAGCCATTTTCATCGTAAAGAATCGGGGTCTTGATATTGTTCACGGTCACATCGGTTTGAGACTCAAACCAGTCGACTTCATATTTATTGTCAGAGACCCACTTGCTCGCCACAAACACTTCAGCATCTGTAGGCCTAGAGAATTCAACATTGTAATGCAACACGGTAAACGAGACATAAGCTTCGCTATGGAAGCTGCTCATTCTACTCGGTTGAACTTTCAATGTCATAACTTCGGGATCCAAATTGAAACCCCACCCTTCACCTTCAGGAGGATCACCAGAACCACCGTCATCATCAGACCAACCAAAAACTGTATATTCAGGATGATCCTCAATATAATCCTTCAACGTCATCGCATAGCCCGGATCCGGTTCCAGCGACACATTGTACACCAAGGTATCATCGGTAGCATCGGGGACAAACAATCTATGTAGATATGTATGTGCATCCGCGGCAGTGAACTGCGATTTCTGCTTATAAGTCTTTCCGTTCCATGTTTGCGAAATGACGACACTTCCGTGATAAGATTTAGGGTCACTATCATTATCGGATCTAAACCAAATAGGCCAAGCATCTCTAGCATCATATCCGTTTATCAATTCCGAAACAATCATCGGATAAGCCGCCATAGCAGTTTCAGTAGAATTCTCTCCAAAATATTGCGTGACGAGATCCGAATTAAACGGTTGCTTCATTGAGGAACTAATATAGGTGCCGTACCAAGCATTCCATTCCGTTTCATCTTCAGGAGCCTGCTCCTTAGCCCAGTACACTTCGTTAAAAGAGTAAGGACCATAGGTACCAGAGCCATGGAATGCATACAAATTCGGGAACTCATTAGCTGTACCCACGTTCATGACAGCCGTTCCATTCCCTGCGTCAACCTTATCATACCAGCTTTGTCCGAACGCAACAATTTCGCTATCCAACGAGCTGATATCGAAGGTGATGGTATAGGGGGTATATGACAAGCTCACCGGAACAAAGTTCACGTTCGTTTCATGAGTTTGAGTTATCAAACGAAGCTTTTTATCTGCAGGAGTGTACACCGCTTCGTCTTCACTTGCATTTTGCAGCGTTACAGAATTGAATTCATACCCAGGATTAGCCTGGAAATCGATATCCAAAGTTATAGACCTGTTGCCAGGCTCCCAAGGAACTGGGATGAATACATCGGAACTATGTTTCAAGGTTATCGATTCGCCATTAAGCGTAAACGTCTGCGAAGCCGTCAGCACCATCGGACGGTCATTATCATCACAGCCATCCGTTTGTTCAGGGCAACTCGCCTTGATCTTATTGATTCCTGCATAAGTTACGTCTACCGCGGCGCTGGTCCATACAGGGTACAGCTTTATGACTTTATTCTCAAAGAAGCCATCGTCAAGCGAAGCTTTCTTTGCAGCAACAATCAAATCACCCGAGAAGGTGGTAAACAGATTTTTGCTGGAACTGGTAACACAAGTACCATTTTCCATTCTACTACCGAGCATACAAAAGGCACTATCGGCATAAATCGTCCATCCCGCGATAGCCCAAGTCTGACTTGTATTGTTGGCACCTTCATCTGTCGCAGCATAGAACTTGGGTAAACGAGTAGACCCATCAGGTTTTGTATAAGTTTCGAACTGGTCGATATCTTCATCAGCGATGTAGATATCATACCTATAGTTTGTATAATCACCCGAAAAAGGAATAACAAAATGATCCCAGCCAGTAGTATCGAACGCAATCGTATAATCACCATCAATTAGGTCAACATAGAACTCTTCATCGTTTCCGTTTGTCGTAAGCGTTCCACCAGCGATAGTCTCCGAGATTTCTTCACCAGCATCCGTAATCTTCCTGTAGTACGAATTGCTATATGTCGTATAGCCATCTTTAGTTACGGCGTGAATTTCGAATGTAAAGGGAACATACGATTCCGTCTCTGCCTGCGACAGGGCAACCTTTGGAATTTCCAGCGTAAATTTGGACGAGGTCCCATCTTGAACCATCTCATGCTTAATCGTATCAGCATGGTCTCCATCTCCTTCGACACCAATAACCTGGCGAAGTTCCAAGCGAGCCAAACCATCAGGAAGATTAACATTGGCTGTTACGGTAAAGGTTTCCGTCGGACCCCCAGAACAATGATCCGAATCCATCTCCGAAGTAAGTGCAATAGGATAAAGTTTCGTTTCTTGTCCAAATTCATTCACTGCGATCCAGTTAAATGCGGTATAGACAGAATCGGTCGCAAGGTATGACGGATTTTCGGACCAAACCATACACTTGCCCGTAGCATAGAGTTGAGGCATCACATTTGTTTCATAATTGCTCACATCTTCAGCTGTATAGACATGTCCATCCATCCACTGATCATTGCTATAAGTATCGGGAACATAGACTTCCGACACGCCTACAGCAGACTCATCCGTCGGACGAACAAATTCCACATTGTAGCGCATGTAATTAAAAGTCACATTAAACTGCATCGCTGTCAACATCGCGGTATTCACAGCAAGAGTCGAAGTAACGTGTGTCGTCGCCTCCGTGAGTTCAGGTTCATCAAAGCCAAGCGTCACCTCTTCATCAGTTTCATCAATTCCGTGATTTTCCTTTTCTGTTCCTACAAAGGTGATGCCTTCAATCGTATAACCTTTTTCAGCACTTGCTTCCACAATAAACGACAAGGTGTCGTCAACGACAGGGAGAGTCGTTTGATAATGATAGCCAGCCGCATCCACATTCTGGACCATTTTACTTTTGTGAGAAATGTCATTCGTGCCATCCACAGATTGTTTCAGCACGATATTTCCATGGAATTTCGAATTATTCAGCACAGGAGAATTATCTTCCATTGCCGCAAAGACAAGAGGCATACCAGGAACGTCGGAGTCTGTACAAGAAGAAGGCCAATAACCAAAGGCACTCGCAGCATTTCCATTTTCTTCATCAAATGTCGCATAATTAACAAAAGAATTGCCGTACCTATCAGAAAAAATCGTCACATACTTAGTATCCCATTCCTGGAAAACTGATGTATCTGCGACCCAGGACCATCCCTTCATTTTCGGACATGACGTCGTATAGACCTTAGGTAAAGTCGGGTGTTCCACATCCATAGTCTTTACGGCAGCCCAATTGCGCCCCAAGAACACCGAAGAACTATCCACGCCAAGATCATCTGGCAGATTCAAATTAAAACTTAAATTATACTGGACAAGAGTATAATTAGGAGTAATAACGACCCTTTCAGAGACATTGTTACCATATTTTCTCTGCGCGGTAAAGCTTGCCATTTTAGCATTATCAAGGATTACTAAATCTGTCGCACTTTCCGTATTTAAATTATCAACCACCCATTCTGCTGTTCCGCAAGCGCTCATTTTAGTAACAAGCTCATCAACAGTTCCTAGGTTCTTTTGGGTCGTCGTCTCACTTACAGGCTGTTCCGAAGGAGTACAACCATCCAAAGTCGCTTTATACTGATAAGCTATAGAATAGGTATTATCAAAATTATATCCTATAACTTCCTTAATTTTGCTAATCTTTATTGCCGCACCATATTCCACACTGCCATAAGCGTAATCCCCAGAAGCACTGGATTCAATTACCTGCACCATAGAACTATTACGATCATACGCATAGACATCCACTTCAAAATCGAGAAGCTTCGGATTTTCTATTTCCAACAGAGGAAATTCTCCATACCAAGTCGATGGTGTTGAATATTTCAGCACAATCGTTTTTGCATTTTCGATACCAGCCGCCCTGATTTTTTGAGCAATATCTTCAAACGACCAAATTTCAGTTCCCTGGGGAGTTGCGTCTCCAGATGCAATGCCTTGAATCGTATTTCCACTTTCATCCTGCAACTCAAATGTAAACTTCAAACCGGACGCAGTATGATACACTTCAGAATAGTCCACCACATTCGGCACAAGCTGCAACGGAGCTTCAGCCGATTCAGCATAGGAATCAATCTTTGGCGTCATGAAGCCCAAAGCGGTCGTCGTGACATTTTCAAAGGGAACACAGTTAGTCGCACTAATGCAATACTTGTAAACAATATCATACGTTGAGGGCTTCGTAAAATGCCACACCTGGTACGAATCTATAGACATTGAAGCAGAAACAATATTGCCATTATCATCGACAAGCATTGCATCATTTCCAAGATCACCCTTAATCGTCTCAATTTCACCCAAAACATCGTCAAACTTGGTCGATATCAACGAGCCCGAAGCATCCGTGTAGGCGGTAAAGCCGTATGCAACGGTTCCTCCCTCGGAGGGACCATTATCTTTTAAATACGATTCATAAACAGACTCTAACCCAGTCGGACTGGAAAGTCCTCGAGCGACCAAAGCCACCATGTGATTTGGCTTATCCGAAGATGTCGCAAACGTAGGCAAGCTATTGGATTTGCTAATCCACACCGCAGATTCACCTTCCGATTCGAGATTATAGTTCATCATAGCCGCCAAAAGGCCAGATGTCATATCAGTTTCAGCCACAACACCATTTACAGTTCTAATGACAGCTTCATATTCACCGACTGTTCCAGAAAAGAAGTCTACACTAGAGCCTTCGATTCCATTATCATACCAATCAATTTTATGGTAACCCAAAGTATTTGCAGTCAACGAACCAGAAGCATTACGCACGTTGCCGAACACAACACTTGATCCCGTTTGCCAACTTTCAGAATTATAGAGCGTTCCGCCTACACCCAGTTCAACATCATCGGAACCAAAGTGGTAGTTGTTATACAGAGAAACACCTTCAAGACCGCCGTTTGCGCCTCCGCCCAATTCACCGATAATATAACCGGCATTCGTTCCCGAAATCGCGCCCACAGAGTATGTATTCTTGATGACGACCTGGGAACTGTAGTTATCGGCATAACCGATAATGCCTCCGACCGTATTGCCCGAAACAGAAGCTAATCCTGTTTCTGTTTCCGCAAAGCCACACTGCGAAATTGTGACAGAGGTTCCTCGTCCATTGGCTCCAATTAAACCACCCACATAATAATTGGCGTCATTGGAGCCATTAACTTTCGTATTTTCAACATAAATACCAGTCAAGAACACAGTAACTCCAGAGGCACTGACTTCACCAGCCACGCCACCCAAGTATGCTCCAACCAGGCCATCACCGATTGTTTCAACAGTATTGTCCTTAAGAGATACAGAACCAGTCAAGATGACATCGCCCATTCTTGCCATCAACGCACCAGCATAGACAGTTTCAATAGTAAAGCCTTCGAAAGATTGGCCAACAGAGATCTTTGAATTCTCAACAGTCACATTTCCGATAGAGGTAGCCCACCCCATAGCACCTGCAGACGAGCCGCCTACAATAGTTGCTTTATCTACGTACACACTAGAGACTGTATACGCATTAAACAGAGAAGCTCCTTCACCATAGACATAGGCATTTGTAAACGAGACCTTCTGCACACTAGATGTTTCTATAAAATAGGCGCTTCCCGCTGTATTCTTGTAGCAGAAGCCTTCTACCGTATAGGAACCATCAACCGTATTCTTGCTTCCATCAAGACCAGCATGGTTCGATCCAAACGGAACAAACGACATACGGCACTTGGCATTATCTGCGTCGTAGCCACCTAGATTCAAGTCCGAGCCCAAGGCAATCGTGCTAGAAAGGCGCCCTTCGTCTTCTTCAATGTACTGTACCATATCGCTCCAGCACCTAAAGTCCGATACACCTTCTTGCGGATTATCCTGCAACCCCTGCGAAATCGTGCAAGTTGAATTTTCACATTCCACATGGAAATGGGTTCCATTATTCAAGCAACCGTTTTCATCAAAGCTAAGTACATTCGGGTCTGCAAAATAGGGAGTAACGGTAACATCAGAAGAAGGCATCACAAACGAAACCGAATCACCACTCCTGGTTACAGCAATTTCTGTACCCTGTTCATCCACAACCTTCGCACTCACATAAGCATAGTCCGCACTCGGGGCCACGGCTAGGTATACAGGAAAGCCTTCATAACCAATCGTAGAACCGGATAACTCGCCACCAACAGCAGGATTTTCCATTGTTACAGCATGAGAGGGAGGCAGACTAACCGTCACCGTCAGTTCAATACCCTTCGATTTTGTATCACCATTTGAGTATGTGTCTCCCTTAGAATACAAATGAAGCATCACCACATTGCCTGTGCTTGCAAAGGGATCGTCATCGTCTATCGTCAATAAATAAATTTCATCCTCGTTTAAAGGATCTGCACTGTTATCGCGACCATCGTAAATATTCAAGAAACTAGGAGCAATCATTGAAACTGTTCCTGACAGCAACAATTTCGCCCCATTGGGAACCTCTATCACAAGTTCACTTGTAAAAGCCGGACAATAATCAGACTTACCGAATGGGTCGTACACCGTGAATGAGGCAGCACCTGTTTCGGCAATCAGGTCAAGAATATCTTTCTCCGAAAGTGTCAAAGTACGGCTAATGAGCCCCTGGTCATAATAGCGCATCTCAACATAATAGCTGCCATCAGTATCTTTTTCTAATGAAAGGTGGTCATCATCTGCCCATGTCGCCGATACGGCGGACAGGACCATCAGGATGGACGTGAAAAGCACACTAAAACCGGGTCTTTTCTTCATAAGAAAACCTCTAAAAATTTTTTCGAGGTAAAATATAGTTTTCTTACAGTAAGTTTACAAAAGCATTGCAAACAAACCTTGGACAAACTATAAATGCTTGAGAGACATACAGTTAGGCCCAGAATTTTTCGTCACAGGATATGTTACAAATAAGAAACAATTTATCAACAAATTATAAACAAAAGTTAAAACCGGCCCTGGGGACCGGTTTTGCGAGACTTTCTGATTTCTTCTCTGGATCCCGTCGGGTCTTACGGCCCTTCGGCAGGCTCAGGGGCCTTAAATTACTTCACGATTTCGGCGTCGACGACTTTCTTGCCGTTCACGGTCTTGGGGCCGTTGTTGCCGTTGTCGCGGCGGATGATCTTGTACTGAATGATGCTCCAGAAGTTGGACACGATCCAGTAGAGCACGAGGCCGGAGGGCATCACCGCGCTGAAGAGGAACATCATAGCGGGCATCATCCAAGTCATCATCTTAGCCTGAGCAGGGTCCATGGCGCCGTTGCCGCTCATGGTCACCTTGGTCTGGAAGTAGGTGGTGACCACCATAATCCACGGGAGGAGAGCGAGACCATCGGGCATGAGGAACGGAATGCTGAAGCCGTGGAAAATCACGTCGCTACGGCTGAGGTCGGTAATCCAGAGGAAGGCCGGCATGCCACGGAGTTCAACGGCGCGACCGAGCACGAAGAAGAGGCCCATGAAGATCGGCATCTGGATAATCATCGGGAGGCAGCCACCGGTGCAGCTAGCGAGCGGGTTCACGCCGTTCTTGGCATAGAGTTCCATGACGGCGGCCTGTTTCTTCTGCGGATCGCTACGGTACTTCACGTTGATTTCGTCGAGCTGCGGCTTGAGCTTGCTCATGGCAGACGTCGACTTGAGCTGCTTGATGGTAAACGGGGTCGTAATGCCGCGAACAATGAAAGTCACGAGAATAATGGCGACACCGTAGTTCGGGATAATCGAATAGAAGAACTTGAGCAGCTTGAGGAGCATGGCGCAAATCCACACGAACCAGACGCTGGAACCCGGGAACCACTTGGAACCGGTCACGATAATCTTTTCGTAGCCCTGGCCGAGCGATTCGACTTCGGACCATTCCAGCGGGAGCACCATGAAATTGTAGGCAACGGAATCACCGCGCACGGCGTCTGCAATGGAGAGGCTGTAGGTACCCGGATCCGGGTTGCCTTCGGTCGCCAAATTGATGTGCTTGGCCTTGACCTGGGCGGGCACCGGAGAATCGAACTGCACCGACATCGCTACGTACTTACGGCGCATGCCGACCCAGTAGTAGTTGGCGTTGTCAAACGTCATGGCGTCGTTGAATGTTTCGCGTTCGGTGATTTCGTTGTTCTTGAAAATCACTTCGCTAAAGAAGTAGCTGGTACCGCCGAAGCTCTTGCCCTTCGGGAATTCTTCGGTTTCACGCATGCCGCCCTTCCAGGAGAGCTCGTACTTGTCGACGCGGAAACCCTTGAACTTGTTCACCTGACGGACAGCGACGCCCGACTTGGTGAAGCCGTAGCTACGCACCAGCTGGTTGCCGTTGGCGTCGGTAAAGACGAACTGAACTTCGGTATCGTTTTCGACAGTGATCCATTCAGGAGCGTCGACGTCGAACATGACTTCGGAAAGGTCAGCACCGCCGAGCTTCAGGTCGAGAGCACCGAGAGTCGTATCCTGGATGAGTTCGGGGAAATGGTTTGCGGAATCCGGCAGGGCCTTCACGATCACGCTCTGGACCTTGCCGCCCTTGTTAGAAAGGGTCATGATGAACTTGTCGGTTTCGACCGTGACCGTACGCGGGGCGATTACCTTGGGGGCAGCAGAAGAAGAATCTGCGGAGGAACTGTCGCTGGCGGCAGCCACTTCGGCAGGTTCAGTGACCTTGTCCGTTGCCGGAGCGCCAAGCACCGGGGCGGCCTTGACTTCGGCCGTGGAGCCCGGAAGCACGAGCCCATTTGCAGACGGGGCTTCGGCGGAATCGGCGACCTGGACGGCCGCTTCCTTTGCGGCGGCCTTCTGCGCAAGCTTCGCCTTTTCGGCCGCTTCGTTGTTCGCAGAGTTCATGAAGAACCACCAAATCATGATGGCGCCGATAAGAACGGATCCGATGATAGTATTCTTGTTCATCTTTTTTCCTTTCTGGGCGGGACCGGGTCATAACCGCCCTTGCAAAACGGGTTGCACCTTAAAATTCTGAAAACCGCAAGATAGAAACCTTTGAACACTCCGTGTACACGGATTGCCTCGATGGCATACTGCGAGCACGTCGGCTGAAACCTGCAAACGCCGCTGAAGAAGAAGGGGTGAATCAACTGGTACAGTCGGATGGGCGCTATCAGGAGCATTTTCAACACGCCGTGAAGCTTTCCCCAAAAGTCGCTGTCACCACCATTATCCATTGGGCAAGTTCCCCAGGTCCAGTCCCTCGGTCCACTCCATCTTCTTGAAGACCTTGAGCGCCGATTCGCGCATGCGCGCCGAGGACATGACCTCGGAATTGTCGCTCACGATAATCATCGCCCACACGGGCTTTGCGATATGGGGAACCCTTTCAAAAAACAGGGGCCGCAGTAATCTACGGCACTTGTTGCGGTAAACAGCGTTACCGTTCTTCTTTTTTGCCAAAAAGCAAAAACGACAAAAACCGTCCGGGCTTTCTATCCAACGCATCGTGAAAGACGGCGTGCGGATGAACTTCCCATGGACGGCTACTTGCCGATAAGCTGGCTGGTTAGGCAGCCTATAGGAGCGCAACGAGGCTATGAGCCAATCCTACTTTTTGTAGATGGTGTCGCTCACGGTGAGGCGCTTGCGACCCTTGGCGCGACGACGGCTCAGAACAGCACGACCCCAACGGTCTTCCATGCGGGCACGGAAACCATGCTTGTTGGCGCGCTTACGATTATGAGGCTGGAATGTTCTTTTCATTGTAGTAACCTTTATTAAAAGTCAAATTTTTTGAGTCTCAAAATTAGAAAAATTCCTAGATAAATCAAGGGGTCGGAGGGCCGTGTAAGCAAGTTTTACGGACATTTTTACGATTTCCCCGCAGACGATTCAATTTATCAACAATCTATCAACAAAACAATAGGTTTAACCACTGGTTCGGAGGTCTCTGAACAGTTCCTTGGAGATGTCGCTGTCGGAATTCACCCAGTAATCGAAGGATTGCGGCTCAGTCAAGCTCTTGCGATGGACAAAGCAGATGTTGCACCCCAGTTCCTTGGATATCATCAGGTCATGCGTCACGATGATGATGGTCGTCTTGAACAGCATTCGCATGTTGTCGATCAGCGGCAACAGGTTGCGGCGGTTGTAGTTGTCGAGTCCCGCCGTCGGTTCGTCCATCAACAGAAGTTTCGGGTCCATCGCCCAGCTGCGGGCAATCGCCACACGCTTCTGCATGCCCATACTCAGCATGTGCGGGAACATGTCGGCCTCGTCGCGTACTCGCATCAGGTCCATGGCCATGTTGATCTTTTCTTCGATCTCAGCCGGAGTACCCACCTTGTGGTAACGCAGCGGCAAGGCAATGTTGTCGCGTACGCGCAGGTTCGAAATCAGGGCCCCGTTCTGGAACACCATACCCACCTGGCGTTTCGCCACTTCGAGCGCCGTCAGTCTTTCAGGAGGAATGTACTCGCCAAAATAGAAGATGTTGCCACGGGTCGGACGGATTAGCCCTGCGATAATACGGAGCAGAGCACTCTTACCCTGACCGGAACCGCCACCGATGCAGACGGTCTCCCCGCGCTTTACAACCAAATTAACATCCGAAAAGAGTTCCTTTTGCGGGTCGGTTTCTACACGCTGGAAAAATCCAAGCGTCCGGGGCTTAGAAAACATCGTCCCTGCGACATCGCGGTACGCAAGGTGAATATCTTCCATTCTTAAGGCTTCGTCCAGCATTAGATAATCGTCGAGAGGTTGTTCATATAATTCGGCAAGAAATACAGCAAACAAATCACGTCCGCAATCACAACATACAGGAAAGACTTAATGACCGAACGCGAAACCGCCTTGGGAACCTGGCGCATGTCGCGCGGAATATTCAGGGCCTGGTAGCAGGCGTTGGTCGTGATAATCGCACCGAATACGAGCGGCTTGACAATAATGAACACGAAGTCCGTCATCGAGATGGCGTCCAGGATTTCATGACTCAAGTACGACCAGGTCAACTGGATATTAAGCATGTTGCCGCTCAACAAAATCGCACCCTTGGTCACCAGGAAGCCTGCACAAATGGCGCTTACACTAAAGAAGATGTTCATGATGAACAAGGCTATGCAGCCGCCAATCAGCCCAGGCATCACCAAGAAACGGATCGGGTCGACACCCATGGTCGCCAGGGCGTCCACCTCGGAATTGATGACCATGCTACCGATGTAGGTCGTCAGCGAAGACCCGCTTCGGCCAGCGATCAGGAACGCCGTGAGGATAGGCCCCAGTTCGCGGATGATGACCACCACGATCAGGCTTCCCACCACGTCGGAAAAGCCCATCTTTCCCATCATGGAAATCACTTCGATAATCACAATGGTACCAAACAAGGTCGCCACGACAAAAAGAATCGGGAATATTTCGACCCCCGTAAAGAAGGTCTGCATGATAATGTTTCGGGAGTCGGTCTTGAAGTTACGGCTACTAGAGAAGAGACTTGCAATCGCCTTGAAGAAAAGGGCACAAAGCTGGCCCATAGGACGGCGCAACAGGAACAGGCCGAGCGAGTGGAACATCCTCGCCGGCAAAGTCAAGCGTTGCCAATTCCTCGAAGCCTTCTTATACATTCTCTTGCCCGGTCACCCCTAGCGCTTCCAAAATATTCTGCCACAAAGCATCCAGACCGAACTTCTTGAGCGAACTCACGCTCAACGGGTTCTGCTCGAGACCGAATTTTTCACGGATCGAGCGCAGTCCCTTGGCAAGTTCCGACTGGTTCGCCTTGTCGCGCTTGCTTGCAACAATCAGCACGGGGCAACCCGACGCACGGATGTTCTCGACCGTCTCGACATCGATGGCATGCCCGCCATGGCGAACATCTACCAGATACACGAGACCTTTCAGGTCCTGGCACTTTTCCACATAGTCGCGGATAAAGTCAGACATCTGGTCGCGCTTGCTGTTACTGACCTTTGCGAAGCCTACACCAGGTAAATCTACTAGAAAAAACTGGTTGTTGACTTTGAAAAAATTCAATTCGCGGGTTTTTCCGGGGGTTCTTCCGACTTTTACCAGGTCCTTGCGGCCCATCAGGGCGTTCATGAGCGAGGACTTGCCCACATTCGACCGCCCAAGGAAGGCGATCTGCGGGAGTCTTTCTTCGGGGAGGTGCTTGATGCTTGTCGCACCCTTTACAAATTCAGCGGAGACAATCTTGTAACCGCCCACGACTACTGGCGCATGGTGAACCGTCATAAACTGACCCTCCCTTCGAAGGCGCGGAGCATGGTGACTTCATCGACAAACTCAAGGTCGCTGCCCATCGGGATTCCGCGGGCAAGGCGCGTGCGCTTGACATTGACGCCCGCAAGCATACGGTCGAGCATCAGGGCGGTGCTGTCCGCCTCGGGGCTGGAGCCGAGCGCGAGGATCAATTCCTCGATACCTTCTTCCTTGATGCGCCGGACCAACTCCGGCAGGTGCAAGTGTTCGGGGCCGATACCGTCGAGCGGCGAAATCACGCCACCCAGAACAAAGTAAGTGCCCTTGTAGATTCCGGAACGTTCGAACGGGACGATGTCGGAACTTTTCTCGACCACGCAGATGGACTTGGAATCGGGGCGCGACTTGCACACGGGGCACAAGTCCTCGTCGGTAAAAGCGTAGCAGCGCGGACAAGGGTGGACCTTGTTCTTTGCATTCAGAAGGTTTTCAGCAAAGCGTTCCACATCAGACTGATGCTTGGTCAGGATATGGTAAGCGAGGCGACGGGCTGTCTTGTGCCCGATTCCAGGGAGCGACGAGAATTCCCCGATTAACGCTTCTAGGCTTTGCGGCTCAATGTTCATTGGTAAAGCTGTACGTCTCGTTGATGCAGAGTTTCAGCTGTGCCGAATTCAGATTCAGTTCAGAAAGGCTAGTGCGGATAGAGTCGCGGTCGTCGAGTTCCACGGCGTCGGCCAGGCGCAAGAGTGCACCCAGGCGGCCATTGCGGTTGAGGAGCGCTTCCTGCATTTCGTCATCGGCCGGGGCGTCCGGAAGGATCGTCTCGAGCGGCGCGCGCACAAGTGCATCCATACGGCTTATGAGGCCGACCATGAACGCCTTCGCGCAGAAATCGTCGTCATTTTCGTCGATGGTGCGGGCAAGGCTTTCCAGGAACTTCGCACGGTGGCTCGCGTTCTGGAACAAGGGCGAGCTCTGCGGAGTCATGCCAAGTTCCGGGCGCGCGTAGAGCATAAGCATCAGCCACTCTTGGATCCGCTGCATGCCGACCCATACGATAGCATCCTTGACGGAAGCGATACGGCTGTGCCTGGTCTGCGCATCGGAGTTCACGAAACGGAGCAGGTTCTGCGAGATATCCTCGTGAGCCGAAAGGGTGTCGCACAGTTCCTCAAGACTCGGACGCGACTTGATGCGGAGGAGCAGCTGCAGGATGGTCGCGGATGTAGCGTCGATCTTACGGCCGGTCACCAGTTCGGGCTTCGCAAAGAAGAATCCCTGGAAGTAGTCGTAGCCGGCTTCTTCGCAGCGCTTGAAAGTCGCTTCGTCTTCCACCTTTTCGGCGAGGAGCTTGATTCCCATCGTCTTGAAGAAGGTCGCCGCGGCAGCCATCGACTGAAGCGAATTGTCGACTACGTCCATCTTCACATAAGACACGTAGGGGAACAGCGGCTTGAACCGCGTGATGAATTCCTCGTTGAAAATGAAATCGTCGAGCGCCAGTTCGAAACCGAGCGCCTTGTAGCGCTGAACAGCCTTGACGATCGCGTCGTCGACTTCGACATCCTCGAGGACCTCGAGCACAAAGTACTTCGGGTTCAGGAGTCCGAAGAGGTTGTCGAGCAGCATGTTGCGGCTGCAGTTCACGAACGCCTTGTTCTTGCCGATCAGGCGCTGGATGCCGATATTGTTCAACACGTTCTCGAGCACCTGCGCCGTCGCGAGCACATCGCTAGCAATGACCGCAATATCGCTTTCGGGCGAATCGCGGAACAGGAGTTCGTAGGCATAGATTTTACCGTCACGGTCGAGAATCGGCTGACGGGCTAGATAAGCGAGAGAATGCATGCGTTAAATTCGTGCGCTCTTGATACCGAACAGGAGAATGCTGCGTGCACCGGCGTCCCAAAGCTTGTCCATGATGGAGTTCGCTTCTTCCTGCGGAACCATGGCCTTCACGGAGTACCATTCACGGCCGTGCAGCTTGGTCACCGTCGGGGCATCGAGACCCGGAGTCAGTTCGCAGGCCTTCTGCAGCAGTTCAGCCGGGCAGTCGTACTCGATCATCATGTACGACTGGGCGACGAGCTTGCCTTCGATACGGCGGATGAGCGTGTTGACTTCTTCAAGTTCGGTCTTCTGCGGGTTGCAGAAAAGGGCTGCATTGCTACGGAAGAGCGGTTCGCCCACGATACGCAGTCCCGCCTGCTTGAGCGTCGTGCCGGTTTCCACCACGTCGACAATGGCGTCTGCCACACCGAGGCTCACCGAGATTTCGACGGCGCCTTCGAGCACCACGAAATCCATCGGCTTCTTGTAGAAACCTTCGACAATGTTCGGGAAGCTCGTCGCAATGGTCTTGTCCTTGAGTTCGTCAAGCGACTGCACCGGGCTATCGTTCGGGACAGCGGCGCACATCTTGGAGGCGCCAAAAGGCAGATCCAGGACCTTAACCGCCGGGCTCTTGGCTTCGGCGTTGAAGTCGATACCGGTAATGCCCGCGTCAATGATGCCACGACCCACGTACATGGGGATATCGCTCGGACGGAGGAAGAAGAATTCGATTCCGTTCTTGGTATCGAGCTGGGTCAGAGTCTTGTACGGCTTGGAAGCCTTGTAGCCGCAAGCCTTCAGAAGTTCCTGGGTGGGCTCAAAGAGCATGCCCTTATTCGGGAGAGCTACCTTAATCATAGTTTTGCGTACACTTCTTCGAGGGTGAGACCTTTTTCGGCCATCATCACGGCCACATAGTAAAGCACCTGGGAAAGTTCGAGGCACTGGGCGTCGCGGCTTTCGAAGCGGGCGGCCATCCAGCTTTCGGCGGCTTCTTCGACCAGCTTCTTACCGATACCGTGCGGACCCTTCTTGAAAAGTTCCGTGGTTCCCTTGCCTTCGGGCATTTCCTTCTTGCGCTGGCAGGCCAGTGCGAACATTTCTTCAAACGTCATGATAGACCTCGTTATGTTTTTTTACGAGTTAAAAGATAGCTTTTAACGGACCGGATTGTCATAGGAACAATCCATTCTTTATATATTTAGCCGCGATGAAGAAGAAAACACTCCTTAAACTTTCCGTTTCTATCGCCATTTCCATGGCCGCGCTTACGGGTTGCTCCAAGGGACTCAAGCCCAGCGACCCCGATGTTTACCGTAACAAGACCGGCATTATCGGCGTATTCCGCCAATCCGCCTTCTACTGCGAAAACGTGATGCCGCAGTACATGACGCTCGGCGCCCAGAAAATCATGGTCAAGTCCGGCTGGAGCAACGAACAGGACAACCTGTTCATCAGCGAAATGAAGCCGGGAACCGCCCCGCTCTACAGCTACGAATACAGCTGCGGCGATGACGAGACCAAGTTCAAGCTCGACACTGCCGACAACGGCAAGAAGGCATTCCCCTACGCCGTCAAGATTCCCGACCAGGGATTCTGCAAAATCGTCATTTCGTTCCTCGACAACGACAACCTGTTCTCCCACAACGATGCGCTCCTCAAGGAATACTTCGAAAAGAACGAAGTCGCCGCGGGCTACCCGAACATTCCCTACTGCGACGTCATCGACACCAAGGGCAACGTCGTCACCTTCATGGACCGCGACTCGCTCAATCGCGAGCTCTACGCCGAGGCCGTCAAGAAAGCCAAAAGCCTGACCGCAGACGACATCTACCCGCTCATTTCCATCGACGGAAGCTCCGACATGGCGAGCCTGAGCGGCGACAACTCGCAGGTTATCCTGGTCACCTGGCACAACAGCCCCGACGACTTCAAGGACGGCCAGACCATCTCGCACACCGACAAGGTCATCTGGGCGTTTACCGACAAGGAATTCCTCAAGTGGTTCCGCGAAAACCACGAAAAAGTCGACAACTGGGATCTGCGACTCAAACAGCTCATCGGCATGTCGCCGGAAACCAACAACAACTACTTTACCGTATTCTGGGCGAACGTATCCGACGTATTCCGCCCCGCCTACTATCCCGAAATCAACAGTGGACTCATGAATACCACCTTCTCGAACTCCTTTGAAGAAGACATGAGCGAAAACGCGATGTGGTTCAAGAACTGGTTCGACAAGACGAGCGCCACCATCTACAGCAGGGACGGCGGACATCCGTGGACCAGACTCGGCTACACCTACGACTGGGGAAATCCGGACCGCAAATATGGACTCTCTGAATTTATCGTAAAGGAAGGCGCCCCGATCGAAGTCAAGTTCACCAGGAACAACAAGGCGTTCCTTAAATGGATTAAGGACAGGATGTAGTTAATTCTTGGATTAGGAATCTCTGCGGACTAGGACGCGAAAAAGCTCCTGGCCCGCATTTTTGTATTTACGTTCAAAGGCGGTTTCAGGGACAGTCGGCGAAAAGGGCGCAAATTCCGCACCGAGCTTTAGCTGAAGGGCATCGTCTGCAACGCGGGCCGCCTCGGCAAATTCGCGGGCGTAAATTTCCCAGTTAGTACGGAGTTCCGTCACGGGACTCAAGCGAAGCAGCGTCGGGAAAATCGGATGTAAATGAAAGCGCCGGGTCGCTTCGCTTTCCTTGGGCCACGGATTCGGATAGTAGAGCGCATGATGTAGGATATTCCACTCCCCCGCCACCACCTTCTCGAGCGCGAGCCGCCAGAAATCGAGCAGTTCCGCGCGCACCCAGAACGCATTCAAAGGGACCGCCATCCCGGTAGACGCACCTGCGGGGGCGCCACACGGCCCACTTTCCGCCGCACATTCCAGCTGCCGTCCGTTCCCCGCCTTGGTCAGGCGCACCGCCGACTTGTCTATTCCGATAACCGGGACATTCGGGAACTTCTTTGCCAAGTGGAGCGTACTTTCGCCGGTACCGCAACCGGAATCGAGGACGAGCTCGGTGCAACTTGCAGCGGCGCAATTTGAAGTGGAGTTTGCCGCGTCTGAAGCGGAGTTTGCTGCGTCGCGCGCAGCATAGAAATTGTAGACGAACTCGCAAACCTTCTCGAACGCCTCGCGAGTATGGTCCGCCACAGGGCGCAAAAAAGAGGTCGTCGCATACTTGCGAACCACCTCTTCCAAATTCCTATAGATGTCTTCTTGGTTTGATTTTACCGAATGAACTACGTTACCATTGGATTGCTTCGTCACTCCGTTCCTCGCAATGACGTATAACTATTTTTCCCAAATGGACAGGCGGTCACCGCCGATCAGTTCGATGTCGTCGAGCCAGATTTCCACAACCGGTTCTGCAGGATTCGCCTTGAAATCCCAGTCGAGCTGGTTCACACATTTGTACGAATACTGGCTATTCAAAATATCGGCCAGCGGAACGCTCACACGCTCCCATTCGTCAGACATCCTGTATTCAAACCTGGCTATCTTCTGGTCTTCTATCGGCAAGTTCGCATCGACCACGGTAAAGACAATGATTCCCTTACCCTTGATGCGGAATGCGACGGAATCGACCGACGAGATGTCGTTACAAAGTTTCTTGTCGCTCTTGCCAAGTTCAACACCCATTGTTGCCCACGCCCAATACTGTTCGCCGGTAGAATCTTCAAAACTTTCGCCCATCTCGGCAGCCACATGGGCCACAATATTTCCGTCTTCATTTTCGAGCTTAAAGATGTGATTTTTGCCGAAAATAAGCGTGCTGTCAGGAGTCACCGTTTTTTCGGAATAGCTGAAGAACCACCAGCCACCATCGTAGGTGCGGGCCGGCATAAAGCGGTTCTGGTAGTTGGAATCCTGGAAATCGTCGAGCAGGAGCGCACGGCTTTCTTCGGCGAACGTACTGGATGTAGACTTTTCACCGGCAACCGCCTTCAGGTAAGTGCTCGTCGTATCCTGATTATTGACATCAGAAATGAACACCAAGCTAAGCGCACCTTCGGGAAGGGAATCGAGCGTAAAAGAGCCGTCCACCACCCTGGCGGAGTGTTCCATGCCGCGGACCTTGACCGTACCATTTGCGGAAGGATCGCCCACGCTACCCGACACAGTCGCCATCTTCTTGAGATTGTCGCTACCCAGGTCAACATCCTTGCCGGAAACCTTGACCGGAATCTGCAGAGCTTCACCTTCGAGGCTAGCTTCGAGCGTATAGTCGCCGTCCGCAACACCTTCGATAGTCACGCTACCCTTCTTGTCGGTCTGGGCGGAATAAGCCTTGTCGCAATCCAGGCCTTCGCTATCCATCAGGCGAACCCTGGCCAAAGCCGCAGGAGCCTTGTCCGCAGTCAAAATTTCGGCCGTAATGGCGTTACCCGCCTCGGAACCGCTCGGGCCACCGCCTGCCGTCTTGGTGCCGCCATCGCCACATGCCGAAAGTCCAAGCCCAAACGAAAGGGCTAGGAGAGAACACATGGCATACTTTGCCATACGGGCGGGGTTCTTTGTCTGCATACCCCAAAGATACAAAAATTCAGAATTACGACGCATTACGCCCCCCTATTTTGCGGGGTGGCACCCGTATCGGGATCATCCACCTTGTCGGAAAGGGGGAACATCGCAATATTCAAAGCATATACACGGTCAGCACGTTCGCTCTGGCGGGCAAACTGCAACAGACCTCGACGGAATTCCTCAATGCGGTGACGAATTTCGGGCAGGTCGGATTCATCTGCGGTAAACACGACCGACGAAATGTCGCGTTCCTCGGGTTTGTGGCGGTCAATCGATTCCTGCGCAAGTTCGAGCGTATGCCTGTGGAAATCGCGCACCGCCTGGCTCTTGACCTCGCCACCGGTACTGATAATCTGGTCGGTAATGTTCCAGCCACCGTTGCCGTCGGGTACCACAAGGCCAAGCTGCTTCAGGATTCCGAGCGCCGAACGCGCCTCGTCCTGCGAAATGGGCGGATTCAGCCCCTTGGCAAGCTTGCCGACATCGCTCGTGTCCTTGGTGATGCCGATCAGGGCGCGAAGAGCCGCACAGGCCCAGCTGCCGAAATACGAAAGTTCAGGCGTCGACAGGACTCGCGTTTCCATGGAACGGAGCTCCATAAGCCGGTAATACAATTCCGAAAGAGCCTGTTTCGCCTTGGTCTTGTTAAAACGGTACAAAGTCTTGAAGTATTCGGCACGGCGGTCGTCCAGGCCGCAGATACGGATGAACGCGGGAAGCGTGCTCTCGTTCAGGTGCCCCTCTTTCTGGAACACGCGCACAAGCCAGGCCGGGTCCACGCCGGTCTTCTGGCCGAGATAACGGTACGAGGTAAACGGGCTGCCTTTCTTGGTCTCGACAAACCAGTCCCTCAGAAACTCGCGGTATTCCAAATAGTCTAATACTTCAGGCATACCTATAATTTACCCAATTACACGCACAAAAAGTTTACATTTTTCAAAAAGCGCCCTATTTCCGTTGCAAAATTTTCAACATCCGGGTCAAAAACGGCGATTTTAGGCGAAAAACGGCAGTTTTCCACCTAAATTTCGATACCCGTGTCGCGCTCGATGACCGTCTCGCAAGCAGCTTTGAAGGTTTTGTCGGTTGCGATGATAGTCACCGTCTTCTTTGCACGGGTAATTCCCGTATACAGGATCTGGTTGTTCAGCAACGGATGACCTTCCTCCTTGGGCAAGAACATCGTCACATGATCGTACTCGGACCCCTGCGACTTGTGAATCGTAATCGCAAAGGCGCTCTCCACCGCATCGGCCGGCAAAAGGGAGAGGGGGTACGCCACAAAGTCGCGCTGTTCCGCGCCAGTCTTGCCGTTCGGTTTTTTGAGCATGATATAGGGAACCGAATCCTTGAATAGCACAATACCCGTATCGCCATTGTACAAACGGTACATCGCCTGATTCTGCGTCAGAATCAGGAGCTGACCCTCGAAATAACGGGAGTTGGATTTAGGTTTCTCTTTCTGTCCTTTAATCAGGTTGCCTATAGTCTCGTTGATCTGTTCAACACCAATGGCACCACGACGTTCCGCCGCCAAGATGCGCTTTTCCAAGGTCTTGTTCCAAATATCATTGCACAATTTTTTCAGTTCATCAGAAGGATTCTCGAGTGCTTCAGGATCAATGCCTGCAACCAACTTGGGTAAATCCTTGAAATCACCGATCCAGTTTTCAAGAAACTTTGAGACATACTCCTGTTCTTCCTTCTTTGTTGGAGCTTTGTCAAGTTTCTCGCCGGATTTGTCTTTCGATTTTTGAGGGAGCGTGTAATAATAAACAGCATCGGTAGAAGTTTCAGCAGAACCGTCTTTAGTTTCATTTTTCGAGAAGACAGGATGCAATACGAACGTCTTATCGGGAGCAGTCATCTTTTGATCGTCAGCGCAAATCTTAATCGCACTCGCCAACTGTCCAATTTTAGATTCAGGCGGAAAGCGCATCGAAATTTTCAGTTCGGCTGTATAATTCGCCTTTGAAGCAGAATTCAAAATGTTGCCCAACACGGCGCCTGCATCCACAGAAGGCAACTGGTACGGGTCGCCCAAAATAAAGAGACGGGTAACCAAGTCGCCTTCATCTTGACTTGGAATAGCCTGCAGCAGAGACGAGAACAAGTTCACATCGACCATGCTCGCTTCGTCAATCACAAAGATTGACTTCTCAGGGAACTGGTTCTTGGCATTGTAAGAAAATCCGTTGTCGGACCTGGAATACTTGAGCAGACGGTGAATGGTCATGCCTTCCAAGTCCTTCAACTTTGCATAAATTGGAGTCTCTTTCAGGTTCTCACTTATATCTTCCAATCCTTTTTTTAAACTTTCGGACATACGGTCTGCCGCCTTGCCGCTCGGGGCCGCAAGGTAGATAGTGTACTCGCTGAGAGCTTTTGCTTGTTCCTTGGAAATCTCTTCGGAGTTCAGACCTTCTGTTTTGACATCTTTAACAATATTCTCCAACACATTCCACAAGATGTAAAGCACGACCGTCGTCTTGCCAGTGCCGGGACCACCTGTAATAATCAGATTCTCGTTCTGCCCGCGACGAACAGCATTTTTCTGATCATCATTCAGATTCATATTGCTGATTTGTTTAATAGCGGGGGGACCTGGAATTTTCTTTCCGAAAATACGGGCCATTGCGTCCTGAATTTCACCTTTCGCCTTAAAGTGTTTCGCCATGTACAGGAACAGACAATGATAAGGCATGCAGTCAACCTCGGTAACGCCTTCTGCCTTCAGAAGGGGCGCATTATCGCCAATGATTTCAGAGAAATCGTTGCTACTCAAATCCGCGATGCCGCTTTTGATAATTTCGTTAAACGATTTTTCCAATTCGGCAAAGTCAGAAGATTCTTCTTGACTCTTCTTTAATATCTTGAGAGCATCCCACTTTTTGAACCACCGTTCCTTGAACAATTTGGCATCAAGCGGAACACGAGTGTTGCCGTCATCCCACAACGAAAAACAGAGGCACAGGAACTTTTGCGTTGTTTCGGACGCGCTCGGTTTCATTTCAAGCAACAGGTGCAACAGATGCCTATCCAATTCGGCAATGCCGCGCATTTCCTTCAAGCTGTCAATAAAAGAATCAATCTTGCTAAAGTTCATCATATCTCAATTCTCCTTCTTATTTTTCGCCCTGCGTCATCAGATCTTTAACGTTCTCATAGGCTGCTTCAAGAGTCCTGTAATCTTTCCAAGTTTGGGCGTAGATACCCTTGCCGGTTTTTCCATCAGTTCCGCGCAAGAACGCATAGTAAATTCCACCGAAATGTTTATCGAAAATTTCCTGTTCCGACAAACCTTTACAGAATTCGAAGTTTTTAAGCCACTTAATCAAGCAGTAACTATAGAGTACGCGTTGCACGGAGTATTCTTCATTGACCTTATCCTTGACACTTCTAGGACTATAGTCATCAAGGAAATCCGATTTCCAGTCCAGAATCGAATAACGCTTATTGTCGCCTTCACCACGCACAAACAAAAGGTCAATAAAGCCCTTGCACACGCGATGCAGTGTTGCAAACGCTTCGGTACTTTCATTCTTGACATCGGCATTCAAGCCGAACTGCACTTCGGGCTTATGCGCATTTTCATCTAGTTCAATCAAATGGAAAGGTTCCACCGATTTGACAAACTCACCCCCCGCAATAACGGGGAGAGCCGCATGCAGCGTGTTATAGAGATAACGGAGCGTGATATCCATCCACTCTTTTTCGTGATCTGCAAGCGGTAGCGATTCCGCATGGAATTCTTCTTTGATAATGTTCTTCAGCTTTGCGGGAATATTCTCCTGCAAAGCCTTTAGCGAACCGTCGGCACTGACAAAATTCTCGAATTCAGATTTTTCCAACGTATTGTGCAATACGTTACCGATCTTTGCTCCGCGGGGATATTTCTCTTCGGCTTGAGAGAGCGGTTCAGCTTCGTCGTAGTCGTCATCATCAGTAACATTAGAAATCACTTCCGGATCGATTTCTTTCTGTTTCGACTTGTCGTCCTCAGAAGATATTGGAGACGAATCGTCCTTGTCCGCACGGCTTTCATCAGCATTTTCAATTTCGTTATCATCCGTTTTATTTTCTGCATCGGGCTTGGCAACGCGCGATGCAAGCGATGAGTATGAATACTGCAGAATCGCCTTGCCTGTGAGCTTTGACTGAAGGGAAGACATTTGATTAACTGCAGATTCTTTTGTGCCTAGACATTCCTTGCCATTAAGCTCTCGCTGTTTTTTAAAGATATTGCTAATCAAAATTTCTTTTAAGTCATTTGGTTCAAAGTCTTCTACAGAGGGCAAAATTCCATAATACGGGATTTTCGTTTTATCAACACATTTACCGCGACAAGTATTTTTAAAATTTTCAATAGAGTTCTGTAAAAATTGATACTCAGGATATTTTAAACAACCATTTTTGTCTATTTCGGTCCATTTTTCATATTGGGGCAAAATCAAAACAGACGAGGCTCTTGTGAAATCTACATAGAACAAGCGCTTCCATTCTTCTAGTTCTTCTGTCTTTCTTTTTGCTTTTGCGGAATCACCAAATCCAATATAAATGTCGTTCTTATCATGGAATAACGACGGTTCAATTGGGTCCTGGTAGTGATGTTTAAACCCAGCTGCCGAAATTACCACCGGGAATTCAAGACCCTTAGATGCATGGATTGTCATCAACTGAACGGCATCAAAATCCGATGCTTGCTCAACCAAATCTCCATTTTCGTCATCGGCGGATTCCTCATAGCGAGCAAGACCATCTAAATGACGAACTAAATCTTCTAAGGAGCACTTGTGGTTATACAAGTAATCTATCGCATAATTGCCAATCTGACGCAAGCGAGCCAGGCTCTGTAATCTGGAAACATCCATCAAGCGCTTTTCAATTTCAGAATCCTTATACACCCGTTCCATCATTTCCGCATAACGATGCTTTAACGCAAGCATACGCCATTCGTAGATTCTTATACGATACTTATTATCGGGCCTATCAAAAACATCACTTTCAATGCAACGAAGCTTGTCAAGCCCATCAACATCAAAATGGAAGAAATCTGTGATAAGTGCTTCGCTCAAAAGCCGACGATTCCAATAAGAGAAGTCGGGGGCACACAAAGCATTGAATATCGCCACCCACTCTTTACATTCGCGACTTTTAAAAAGAGAATTTTCCTTGTAATGCGTATACGGAATGCCAGCACGGCGCATTGCATCTTTGAAAAATTCCATTTCTGGGCGAGATTTTGCAAGAATTGCAAAATCTTTAAAAGACACATTTTTCAATTTATCCGTATGCCCAGGCTTACCAAAATCTTTATCAAATACCTGGAGTTTCGTTTTTTCGCCTTCAAACGCGCACCAATTTACAATTTGCGTTACGACGTTTTCTGCGAAAGATTGAGGTTCGCATTTTTCATTTATCCAGATTGACGGGATAACTTCGCCTAAAACCTTGGGTGGTTCTTTTTGCAAATCTTCTGCTGGCGGCAAAGACGGCTTGAATTCAATTTTTTGTCCAGTTCCTTCTGGCGCAGAAAAATATTCGCCACCAAAAAGAATATTGCACCCTTCAATAATTCCATTTGTAGATCTATAATTGTTTTCTAGCAGTCTACCTTCGCCAATTTTCGTGATTGCCTGTTGGTAAACATTAACATCGGCTCCTTGGAAACTATAGATTGATTGTTTCGGATCTCCCACAACAAAAATGGAATGATCTGCGGCTTCGTGGAAAACCGATTTGAATACATCCCACTGCAACTGGTTTGTATCCTGGAATTCATCGATAATGGCGAACAAATACTGCGCGCGGAGTTTTTCTTTCAGGGATGATCCAGCTGACATGACTTCCTTATGCACGGAAAGAATCATATCATTATAAGACTGTAGTTTCTTTTCTGCCTTATCCTTTTGCCAAGCCTCAAAGAGTTCTCGCGTCGCATTGATTAAGAACTCATAGTGATTCGAAGTATTTTCACAAAAATCCTTGATCTGCTTCTGGAGATCTTTCAATTCATAAAGTCTTGCAAAGACATATTTCAAGGATTCGCCAAAAGTATCTTCTGGGACTTCTATTAATTTTTTACCAATTTTTCCTTGCGTAAAAGGGTTTGCACCCGTACTTTTCCAAGATTTTACGGCCTTTAGTAGATTCGGCAGCGAAAAAGGCTGCACATCTAGAACTCCTCTACTTTCAAATTCAGCCCTGTATGAATCCACTCCACTATGTTCCAAAACATCCAAACATTGCGCAAAAGTTTTAAATTGGAGTAAATGTTCACCTTTTACTTCATCTTTCATCGTTTGAGCGACATCTAGACTGATAGAATCATCGGCCCACACGAATTCGCCTACATCCAATTTTACAATATCTAGATTGTCAGGCCCCTTGCCTTTATACATGTCAACTGATTTTTTTAATTTTTTCTTTAATCTGTTGACAAAAGCATTCGCATCTTCTTCAGCACTCAAAAGAACCTGAAATTCGGGGTTTTGAGGCCACACATCACGCACAAACCGATCAATCAAGTCTTCAATTTTAGAATCATCAACCACGCCAACATCAAAAGGTCTACCCGCGTCGTACGCATATTCCTTTAATGTCTTTTGACAGAAAGAATGTATCGTGAAAATGGCGGCGTTATCCACTTCTTGATACGCCTTACGGAAATAGCCCAATTGTTCTTCGGTTAAGCGGTCTTCACCTTTATCAATCAAGCCCTTTTCTAAGACTTCATCAATTTTCTTGCGGATACGGTCTTTTAGTTCACCAGCCGCTTTTTCCGTGTAGGTAACAATTAGAATTTTCTTTAGCGGAGTTTCTTCGGATATAAGCCTTGCAACCATCAATTGAATGGTATAAGTTTTGCCCGTTCCAGCAGAAGCTTCAATAAAAAGGTTCTGATACGGCTTTCTAAAATCTTTAAATTCAAACGCTTTCATATATCCTCTCTATTATGCCCTGGGCTTGTTATTAGGAACCATATCGGCCATTTTTTTAACAGACTGTTTCCATTCTTCCAAGAAAGTCTCAGGATTAAAACCAACATCCTGAACAGGATCAAACAAATCCTTCTTATCAAAGTTCGCCCAAGGACCTTTGATGAGTTGATCTCGAAATTCATAAATCAACCCCTTAGAATTTCTCGGGGGATTTTCTATTTCTTCCTTGAAACTATTAAGCATTTCATAAGGAACGGCCTTACCAAAGACCTTTCCTTTTTCACCGACAAACGCCATCCTATAAATGTTACATAGCATTTTGCGAGCATTTTCTGGCGTTGTCGAAACGGTCGCCTTCTTGGGTTTCTTAGCCTTTGAACAATAAAAATCAACCTTAATTGTTTTTTCTGCTTCGTCATCCTTTAAAGCAATCAAAGCCAAAGACTTGACATATGCAGACAACCAACGTTCACTACGAACAGAATCAGAGGTTGTGATTTCAATAAATTCATCAACCTTTTTAAGTTCCTTATTATTGCACCAGTCAAGAGAGCCCGTCAGTACCCAACGCACTCCATCCGTTTCAAACGAGAGATTTTGAATTTTCTCGCCATAGCTCCAATTTTCTTTTATAGAATTCACAAGATCCGGAGTTTTTTCTATTTGCTCCAAAAGCGATTTTCTTTCATTTTCCAAAAATTCCCATTGTTTTTTTTCATAGTTGCCATCTGGCATTTTCCCTATTTTTTTTAGATCGCTCTTAACATCGCTCTCTTTTTCATCCTTCGAAAGAGCTTCTACAAGCATTTTTTTCAACACAATGCTTGAATCTAATGCATCAAAGCTTATTGGTTCAAATAATTCCTTTTCAACATTTTCTTCATCATCGCTTTTCAACATTTGATTCACTCGGAACTGGAATGGATCAAACAAGAATTTTGACAACTGCGAAAAGGACACTCGTTCAGGAGGCTTTGGAAGTTTGCCTTTTAAAGAAGAAGCTTCCGTTTTCACCGAGCAACCGTCCACTTCATTTAGCGGACTCTCCCCAATCATTGCAGAATACGCTTCCTTATTCCGCAAGCTTTTCTGCGTCCAAAGTTCGCTGTAGTCGCGATTTTCATCAAGGGAAATCGTTTCTTCTTTCCACTTGAGCGATTTTCCGCTAGCGTCTTTTTCCGCGCCAACCTCGATAAACTTACGCAAGTCGTTCACCACCGAAGACGGGTAGAGTTCAGCATCTTTCTTGATGTTCTTGTTCACGTAACTCAGGTGGAAGCTTTCACTCGTGCTCATGAGCTGGCAAAGGAAGGCGTAGCGATTTTTGGCAACAGGGGAATCATCGCCAGGCCATGGGTAGCAAGACTTGCGCAGATCAAGCGTATTGCGCTGCTTTGCACCGGGGAAACTTGCCGCATCGGCACCAATAAAGAACAGGTGCTTTACAGGAATCGTCCTATTCGGCACAAACTTCATAAAGGTAACACCGTTCACAAACAGATTGCCACAGCTGTACTCCGTACCCTGTGCGGCAAGTAACAAGCTCTGCTTGACGATGTTCATCGAAATTTTAGGTGCATTTGCGGAGAACTGGCAGTAAAGCTGTTCCAGCGCCTCGGCAACACGCTTGTGCACAATGTCTTCGCTCTTCAGGGACTTGGGCGTATTCTGCATTCCGATCCATTCATCCAGGAGCGCAGAGAGTTCGCTTAATTGCTCGCGATCGATTTTCTTGAGGAAGTCGCCATCCTTCTTGGATTTATCGCAGCCGAATTCTATCCAGCGTTCAAGGGATTCAATACATTCCACAAACCGGCAAAGCGAGGCCTTATCCGAGCACGCCATATCCGCATAAGGTCTGTATTCATTGCCTCCAAACGAGACATCGTCTGTCGTCATCTGCGCGAGAAGTAGGCGTTTTACAACTTTGTCCCAGTCGTCTTTCTTAATCACCTTATCCCCGTCAGCCTTCGTATCGCGAGTGCGGTAGGTATTCGTTTCGGCAACCCATTCCTGCCAGGCATCAATTTCTTCGTTCCTGATGCCACGAGCTGTTTGCACAACGGGATTGCGGACCAATGCGAAAAAGTCCGGACGCGTAATGCTCTTCTGCGCAAGGATCGAGAATAGATTGCTTAACGCATTTTCGGTAAGCGAAGCCTTGGCGGGCGAATCGACAATTGCAAAACGTACGTGCAAGAATCCATTTTCATTCTTGGGATCTTTTACGGGAGTCTGGTCAAAAACCATGTTGATCGCCGTGCGGTATTCGTCCAGGCAAGGCGACACCACAAGGATGTCTTCGACGCGGGCGCCATCCCGCAACAACTTACATATTTGAGTATGCAAATTTTCAATTTCACGGATTTTGGTCGGAGCAGCGGTCACATCGAGAGATTTATCGGACAAATCGTCTTCAGTCACTCCACTCATTTTTTCGCGATGGGCAATGGAATACTGAACCTTGTGCAAGAGGGAATCTTGCGGCATTTCGGCATCCTTACCGGACTCATCAACATTTCCCTTAAAATCAAAATCGTAATCCGACGCAATACACCAAAGCTTGATGTTATCACGGCCCGAGCGGCCCCAACTAGCAAGCAAGTCATTTTCCTGGTTCAACGAATCGGCATATTCGGGGATATCATCAATATCCGTTTCAAACTTTCCTGCGGTCAACTGAGCAGGATCACGCACCTGCATGCGTTCCTGAATTTTACCGATATTTCCTGTTTCAGATTTCCAATTGCCTTTAGATACATTCCATCGGCGGCAAACAGAGTCTTTTTCAAGCTTTGCATCTTCCCAGAATTCCATACACGGGTTCTGGATGTAGGCGTACACTTCGTGCTGCTCGGCATATTTCTGCAAGATGACGCGGTAGAACTGGCCCATGCCCGAAAGACCAAAAATAAAGATCGGGAGAGCTTTGCCGTCATCCTTCGGTAATTTGTCTAGATTAAAATTGCCGTTTTCGCATGCCTTGAACAAGAACGGAATTGTATCGTATTCCTTGTTTTCGTCTGTACGTCCGGTCTCTTCTTCAAAAACATGTTCGAGCAGGGACTTTTCGTTTCCATGTCTATGGAATATGGCGGAATAAAGCTTGCGCTGCCATTTTTCGCGGAGTTCCAAAGACTCCTTGGTTTCGGTAAAGAAGAGTCCATCTTTTTCACTTACGCCCTGCTTCCACTTGTCCAAAAAGCCCTCTTTTCCACCAACAAAACCCTTCGGACGACTCGTTTCGTAATCCAGGAACAGCGAAGCCATTTTTGACGCGAAGTCAAACAGATGATTATAGTCAAGTTTGCCGTCTACTTCCAGATAACGGCTCACTTCGTCGTCACCTTCGTTGCAGAGAGTCTTGTAGTTATCATCCTTTTCCAAATACGCAAGGATGACATTCGTGAGCATTTCTGCCGTCAATTTCTTTTTAGAATCGTCTTTTCCCACCAGGATATCGAACAAAAACCTGTCAATGGTACTCTTGTTCAGGTTGGCGAGAACGCCCTTCTTTTTCATCCAGCGAAGGCGGAACCACTGTTCCAGTTTCGGGTCCGGGAAAATAACAACCGGGGCTTCAAAGGGATTTTTCCAAACAGACGAAATTTCGTCGATCATCTGGTCGGCGAGATTTTCAATATTCAGCGCAAATTTTAGATGTAGCATAGTGAGAATATAGTTACTCGTTAATCGAATTCTTATTTATTATCGCTCAAAAAAGGCTTTTTGTCAAATTTTCGGAGTAAATTCGCTTTTGTTGGGAAAATTCAAAGGAATATACGTAACACGGTTTCGTTTCAGTTCCTTGATCCACTTGCCGTTTGCGTCATAGGCGGACTTGCCGCATAGCACCCACAGTACATCGATGGGGCATTTGGTATTGAACTTTGGCGGCGGGGCGTAACCGTCCGTAAAGTAGATGAGTCCATCATATTCGGGATGTGCGCAATAGTAATCGGCAACAGGCTGAAAACTTGTACCGCTACGCCCCATGACCTTCACCGTTTTGCGCACCTTCTTTAACGGTTCAGGTTCTCCCTGAATTTTGGAATCGAACTGCAAAACATCCATTTTCTCGATGCCGTATTTGAAGAGTCTGTTAATCACCGAGAAAAAGAAGGATAGACTTCTGTCAGTCACGGAGCCACTCACATCGACCGCAATTAACAGGTTCGTCGAAAGTTCGTAGCGGCTTCCCATGGCATCAAAACCGAAGCGACGGTTCGGGCGCATACGCGTAAGGCGACGCTTACTCGAGATGACAGATGTCTTGAACTGGCTCAACATTTTGCGGTAGTCCATATCGACTTTCTGGCTTGCCTTGATGATGCCTTGCAGCTTGCCTGAAATGGATCCCCATTTGTTGCCTGCCTCGGCAACCTCGATAAATCCGTTTATGTCGCAGCAGGCTTCTTCATCTTCGTCCCAGAGTTCTGAAATCTGAGAATCTCGTGCATCCTGCGCATCGGACTTTTTTTGCGCGTCACGAGAGCCGCCGCCATTATTCTCGCCACCTTTGCCATCGGCGGCGCATTCTCCTAGCTCGCCGACGCAGCCTTCGCCATCAGCGTCCAGCTCAATCGTATTGTTTCCGCCAAGTTCGGATTCGCCGACCGGTTCTCCCATAAGCTCGCCCAAAGCCCCGCCCATCGGCACCGACATTTCCTTGAGCAGAGTGTAATACTCCTCGAAACATAACCCGCTAGGCAAACCCAGCTCCACGCCATTCATTTGCGCCTTTACATTCCGCGAGACCTCATACACATCGGCAATCGTGACATTGCTCGCTCGCGTAAGCAGCGATTTCACAGCAAAAGGAGGCTGCCGCTGATACGGGTGCTTAAGCAAAATGCGAAACATTTCAACTTTCAGAAATTCCGACAACACGGCATCCGACACTCTTTCCAAAATTTCGGGAGAGAATTCAACTTTCCTGTTTCCGGTTCGCATTGGCACGGCCAGCAAATCGTTCTCGCGGAATTCGTGACTGCAAAATACAGCAAATAGCAGCGGCTCCGTTAGGAACCACCGTTCGCCAATTTTTCTAATCCGATCTACAACACTCATATTGAAACCGTTCTCCCCTATTCGAATACAGGATTCCCTCCCTCGTTACACTCGGTCGAGAATGACAGACTTAAATTGACTTGACAAACGTCGTAATTTTCCTGTACAGTTCAGGACACAGCATAATCACAAACGACATCGTCGACGGATACAGCGAAGAGGAATACTGGTTCACGAAATGCGCCTGTGCCTCGCGGAACTTTTCACCCGAAAGGAATTCAAAGTATGCGGCAAAGTTTTTCGCTACCTTCGCGGTATCCTTTTCTTCGTAACCCTTCGTCTCAATAAAGCGGAAAATCGATTCGTTCACGGCGGCAAGCTCCGGCGTTATACACTTCTTGAGCGCCGGCCTCTGTTTCGCGAAATCGCCGAGCAAAATCTCCTTCGCGCTAGGCAAATGTTTCTGATTGATTACCGCAAAGAACTTGGAAGCGGCAGGCATCCCGACAATGCCAGCAATCACCGTTTTCAGAAGCGGCGTCACCTCGT
>Ga0256406_1000415_pt1 | contig 78864 bp, 72 predicted proteins | sample RumenRJG_03DNA_FD_185986 | JGI IMG/M metagenome (GOLD analysis project Ga0256406, IMG submission 185986) | Bovine rumen microbial communities from Lethbridge, Alberta, Canada - RJG_03 | ecosystem: Host-associated > Mammals > Digestive system > Stomach > Rumen | place: Canada: Alberta | collected... | reverse complement strand
GAATCCGGCGTCCTTGCGGATATTGTCCCCACGGGAACGTTGGAAATCCGCGGTTCGTGAAAATCGCCCTTGAAACCGCCGACGGGAGAACACCGCCGAAACCGCGAATCCCCGATAAACTCCCACAAAACCACGGGACATTACGACCAGATCGCCCATGCGCGGAAAATCTCCCACACCGGTCCGGCACCACCGCCGTCCGACAACATCCAAGCATGTGTTGCACCGCCAAGCATGATGACCGCGGGCGATAGCCAGCATATGTGTCCCGGCATGCATCATCCGCCATGATGCTTTCCCCACTAGGGCGAAACTCCTGCCATCCGCGGCACAAGGGGTGTCAACACGTGCTTGTGCCGACGTCGACAAGGTCGTGAGCGTCAGCAGAAGCGGGGTGGGCGGGATTGACCCGTATTGCTGGCGACGGCCACTATGGCCTCCTCACCCCAGGGTCGGGACTTCCTTGATGACGTGTTCTAGACGTTCTATACGGTCTCGTCATTGCTGGCTCTTATCCGAACCGCTCAATATGATGGATTCCGGGTGTACGAATTGTATATCCAAGACCCATCCGATAAGGAGTGTGTATGAGCCAGTCCGATGATTGCCTGTTCTGCAAGATCGTAGCGGGGGAGATTCCGAGCACCAAGGTGTACGAGGATGACACGGTGTACGCGTTCAAGGACATCGCTCCCAAGGCGAAAGTACATGTTCTGATTGTGCCGCGTAAGCATTACGCGAATGCCGCCGAACTCGCCGCGGCTGATCCGAAGACGCTTGCCCACATCGTCGAAGTCGCGCAGCATATTGCGGACGATGCATTCCACGGCGCATACCGTCTCGTGTTCAATACCGGCGAAGATGCGGGACAATCCGTCTTCCACGTGCACGCGCACGTCCTGACCGGCGAGAAGTTCGAAGAGTAGGGTGTCTGGGCACGTGGCTACCACTACACGCGTTGTGACGGTTCCCCCCGAGCTTGATCCCGTCTCGGTGTTCGGTCCGGTTGACGAAGTGATTCGTGTCGTCGAACAGGCTTTTCCTGATTTGACCATCATCGTCAGAGGTAACAGGGTCGCCATCATGTCACGGTCGAAACAAACTGAGGCTCAGGCGGCTCAGGCTGAAGAGGTTATGCATACGCTGATTGATGAAGCGTATACCGCCCCTATGGATGCCGACACGGTTCGCAGATTGTTGGACCGCCGGGTGCTTCGCAACGGCGTACGTGCACAACGTGTGGATGACGTCCGACGTTTTGGCGCCTCGGCGGCGATTCCCCGTAATGCGATGGCCGGCAATGATGAGCAGTATCGTACAACCGATCGTCGCCGTGCCCATGTCCCCGGCGTGATCACGTTTGCAGCAGGTGTGCCGGTACGGCCAAAAACCGCTGGGCAGATTGCGTATGTGAACACCATCGAGTCGAATACTATTACCTTCGCCATCGGACCCGCGGGCACCGGCAAGACGTATCTGGCCGTCGCCAAAGCGGTTCGAGCCTTCCAAGATGGCGAGGTGAGACGGATCATCCTCACCCGTCCTGCGGTGGAAGCGGGGGAGAACCTCGGCTTTCTGCCTGGTACACTCAGCGAGAAGGTCGATCCCTACCTGCGTCCGCTCTATGATGCGCTTTCGGACATGCTTGGCGCTGAGCAACTGCATCGGCTGATGGATGATGGGACGATTGAGGTGGCTCCGCTGGCGTATATGCGTGGTAGGACGCTCAACGATGCGTTTGTTATTTTGGATGAAGCCCAGAACACCACTGAGCAACAGATGAAGATGTTTCTGACGCGACTCGGGTTTAACACCAAAATGGTGATTACCGGCGATATCACGCAGGTTGATTTGACAGTTCCTCGTTCGGGTCTTTCCACTATCGAGCAGATTTTGCATGGTATTGACGGTATTGCTTTCGCACACCTCGAAGCGAGTGACGTGGTTCGTCACGCGTTGGTCGGTAAAATCGTCCAGGCGTATGATCGTCATGCGGCGATTGCGGGGGACCATAGCGGTAGGAAACGAGGCAAGCACCACCCTGACCATGCCACGCACGCCCCGGAATCGGTTGATGACCGCGAACCCTGTGAAGATGGTATCGGAAAGGATGAAGCGTGAGTGTTGACGTAACCAATGAGACCATTTGGCGAATCGACCCGGAGGTTTTTTCACAGCTGGGCGTGTGGGTGATGAGCCAGATGCGTGTCAGCATCCAATCCGACTTGACGATCCTGTTTGTCGACCCTGACCCTATTGCCCAATTGCATGAGCGGTGGATGAATCTACAAGGGCCGACGGATGTGATGAGCTTTCCTATGGACGAGCTGCGGCCTTCCGACGGACCGACGGAAATGGAAGGCGTGCTCGGCGATATCGTGATTTGCCCATGGGTGGCGGCCCAGCAAGCGTTGGCTGCCGGACACAGCACCATGCAGGAGATGATGCTGCTGACCATTCACGGTATTTTGCATCTGTTGGGATACGATCATGTGACCGCTGAGCAGGAGCAGCAGATGTTTGGTTTGCAGCGGCAGCTGCTGTTGACGTATTTTGCGGTTCGGCAGGAGGACGTTCCGTCAGCGGTGTTGCCTGCGGGATCGCCGAATCTTCTTGCCCAGTATGATGCCAAGCATTCCGGGGAACAGGCTGCCGGTACGAGCAAGCAGAAGTGACTGGATAACTGTCCTATATGACAATAAGACAGTTATCCTGGGCAAATCCGCAAGAGAGGAAACAGCATATGGATATGACGGCAATCACCGTTATCGTCATCCTTACAGTCATCGCGGCATTGCTGGTTTGGCTGTCGTTGTCCATGGCGGCAGCAGAAGGCGCGGTTTCCCGAGTGACACGGGCGAGTTTGAACAATCGTATTCTCGAATTGCAAACCAACCAGGAGCTCACCCAGTTCTCCAGGATGAAGAAAATCGGCAGCATCCATAAGGTCCAGCGTCTTATCGTCGATAGATTCGCCACCTCGGGGTCGTGCGCATTCGTCAGAATCCTGTGCAATGTGGCGGACGGTGTGCTGGTTGCCTCCATCGTGTCGTTGTGCGGGGGAGCGTTATGGGTACAGCTGCTCAGCGGCGTCATCGCCGGCATACTGATCGGCATTGTTTCCACACTCGTCCGTCCGCGTTCGGCAGGTGCCGTCAAGCCGGTCGATATTATGTTGCGGCACGTTCGCGCTGTCTCCGTTGCTGTCGCGCTGACACCATTCGCAGCGGTCGGCGGCGACAAGGTCTCCAAGCGGCATCACCGTGAATCCTCGGAACTTTCCGACGACGAAGAGCTTGAGAAGCTCCAACTCGAGCAGGGCAGAGCAACCATCGATCGGCTGGTAGAAGCCAACGATTTCGATCCGGAAGTCTCCGAAATGCTCCGTAATGTCCTGACCTTGTCCGAAACGCTTACCCGTGAAATCATGGTGCCGCGTACGGACATGATTTGCATCGAGCGTAGTCGTAATCTGAGGGATTTCCTGCAATTGTGTTCACGGTCCGGCTTCTCGCGGGTTCCTGTCATCGGTGAGGACGTCGACGATTTGATTGGTATGGCGTATCTGAAGGATGCGGTGCGCGCCACTGCTTTCAATCCGGATGCGATTGACCGAGAAGTCGGCACCATCATTCGAAATCCAATGCTTGTTCCGGAATCGAAACCCGTCGATGACTTGTTCCATGAGATGCAGCGCACCAGACAGCATGTCGCCGTGGTCGTCGATGAATACGGTGGTATTGCCGGCATGGTCACCATTGAGGATGCCATCGAGCAGATCGTCGGCGAGCTGGAAGACGAGCATGACCGTACTCAACACGGGGAGCCCGTGCAGGTCGGCGAGCATACGTGGCGCATGCCTGCCCGTACCCCTATCGCTGATCTTGAAGAGATCTTCGAGGTCGATATCGATGAGGATGATGTCGATACGGTGTACGGGTTACTGACCAAGCTGCTCGGCAGGGTCCCGATTGTCGGAGCATCCGCGGTAACCAGAGGACTGCGGCTGACGGCGGTTGATTCCGCCGGACGCCGCAAGAAGGTTTCAACGATTGTGGTGGAACCCGCGCACGTCGAGCCCAGCGAGGACACTGGAGAACAGCATTCCGGCGGTGTGCGACCGGAGCACAAGACATCAACGGGAACGGACTCTACGAGCACCGACGACGATCATCAAGGAGAAGCATGAGCGAAAGCGCCAACAGCAGCGAACAAGAACCGGCCAAAGGGCAAGAGGTATACCGGTCCGGCTTCGTGGCGGTCGTAGGCCGGCCAAATGTCGGCAAATCCACACTGATCAATGCACTGGTAGGCACCCAGATCGCCATTGCCTCCTCACGCCCGGAAACAACACGAAAAGCGATTCGCGGCATTGTCACTACCGATAACGCACAGCTGGTTCTCGTCGACACTCCGGGAATCCACCGCCCGCGTACTCTGCTCGGGCAGCGGCTGAATGACGTTGTTGAGGAATCACTTGCTGATGTGGACGAAATCGCGTTCCTGCTTCCCGCTGACCAGGAGATCGGTCCGGGCGATAAGCGCATCCTGAGCCGTCTGCGCTCACAGTTCGCCAAAAAACGCGATGATGGGACGTTCGCATGGAAAATCCCGCTCATCGCCGTGGTCACCAAAATCGATGAGCTGAATCGTCAGGAGCTTATGACAAAACTCATTGAAATCAACCAATTCGCTGATTTCACTGATATTGTTCCGGTGAGTGCCCGTGAATACGACAATGTCACGGAGGTACGCAATGTGCTCATCGAAAATATGCCAGAGGGCCCTCAGATGTATCCGGCAGACCAGATCACCGAGGAAAAGCCGGAATCGACGATTGCTGAGCTTGTCCGTGGAGCGTTCCTCGAGGAGCTTGATGATGAGCTTCCCCATTCGCTCGCCGTTGTCGTTGACGATATCGAATATCCCGATCCGGATGATACGGAAAGTGACGGTAAAGCGCATGTTCTGGTTTCCATCTACGTGGAACGCGATTCGCAGAAGCCGATCATCATCGGACATAAGGCTGAGCATCTGGTCAAGGTCCGTAAGAAGCTGAGGACCCCGGTCAACAGGATTGTCGGGCAGAAAGCCAAACTCGACCTTCATGTCAAGGTCGCCAAAGACTGGCAGTCCGATCCGAAGAAGCTTGAACGGCTCGGCTTCTGACAACTGGATTCCAGATTCTTCGACACGCCCAGACGCTGTAGAAGCATGCTGAATGGTTGTGGCCCGCACGCGGTATGCGCATGCGGGCCACAACCATAATCAAGCAGAGCGAAAGAGGCTCACTGCTGCTTGCGCTTGGTATACATCTGCGTATTGAGTAAGGTGGAATACCGTTTGATCACCTTCGGACGGATAACCTTCATCGACGCGGTGAGCAGACCGTTCTCCTGAGTGAACTCTTCAGGAAGAATAATGAACTTCCTGACCGATTCGGCGCGTGAAACACCCTCATTGGCCATGTCGACATACTTCTGAACCTCAGCGCGGACTACCGCATTGTCGGCGGCCTCCTGCATGGTCATATCAGGGTTGAGTCCTTTGGCCTCAAGCCAAGGACGCAACGATGATTCATCGAGCGTGATCAGCGCGGAAATGAACGGCCTCTTATCTCCCAATACCAAAGCCTGGGACACGAATTCACAGCGTTGGATGGTTTCTTCAATCGGTCCGGGGGAGACGTTCTTGCCGCCGGCGGTGATGATGAGATCCTTCTTGCGTCCAATGATGTAGAGGAAACCGTTGTCGTCCAAATGACCCAAATCGCCGGTCGCGTACCAGCCGTCCTCAGTGAATGAGGTTTCGGTTGCTTCCTGGTTCTTGTGATACGCGTGGAAGACCGAAGCGCCCTTCACCTGAATCTCGTTGTCTTCGGCAAGACGGATCGAGAACCCGGGGAACGGGATACCGACCGAACCCTCATGGAATGGCACGCCCAGCGGGTTGAAGGCGCAGGGGGCCGTCGTCTCCGTCAGACCATAGCCTTCGTACACCGGGACACCTGCGCCGCGGAAGAATGCGAGCAAATCCGGGTCAAGAGGTGCGCCGCCGGTGACGATCCACTTGGCTCGACCGCCGAGCACCTCACGCAACGAACGGTATACGAGCGGATCATAGGCTGTACGTTCCATCCGCGTCAATGTCGAAGGCTTGCCTTGATCGCTGATCTCCTTCATATATTTCTGCGCGGTGACAACCGAAGCGGCGAACATCACGCCCTTGGCACCATGACCGGCTTTTTGCGACGCCGCATTGTAGATTTTCTCAAGCACACGGGGAACCACGATCATGACGGACGGCTTGGATACCTGCAAATCGCCGATCATGGTTTTGATGCCTTCGGCGATGTAAATATGCAGCTGGCTTGCCACGCAAATGTAGTTGATGGCGCGGGCGAAAGAATGGGCCTGTGGCAGGAACAGCAGAATCGTGTTCTTCTCATTGTGCAGCAGATCCGGCATGTAATCGGGAAGATTGAGTGCCGTAGCGCAATAATCCTCGTGCGTCATTTCGACGCCTTTGGGGGCGGCAGTCGATCCGGAGGTGTACACGATCGAGCACAAGTCGGTCTTCCTAACCGATTCGATACGTGCGTCAAGCTCCTCGTCGCTGACGGCATTGGCGTACGCTTGCAGCTCGTACAGTCCGCCGGTTTCGAAGCAGAAAATCTGTTCGAGTGTCGGGCATTCCTCCAACGCGCCATCCGCTTTGTCTCGCATGTCGGTGGTTTGGACAACCAGGAACCGGGCGTCGGAGTTGTCGACAATATTGCGGATCTGCTCCGCCGAATCCGTGTCGTAGATGGTGGCGAGCACGCCGCCGCACGCCATCACAGCGGCGTCGAAAACATCCCATTCATATGACGTACGGCACATGAACGCCACGCCATCACCCTTCTTCAATCCATAGTGAAGAAGACCTTTGGCGGTCACACGAACCTCGTGGAGGAACTCGTTGGCGGTTTTGGTAACCCATTCGCCGTTGACCTTGAATGTGTATAGGGGCTTATCACCCATACGTTCGGCACGATCCGCGTAGACGTCGTAAATGCTCCAACCGTCGTCAAGCGGGGGATTGCCCGCAGTGGCGGCAGTCAGGCATCCGGTCCGCTGATCGATAAACGTGGTGGTCGGATATCCTGGTCCCCATTCTGCGGTATTCGGCAGATTCACAGGCATATCGTGTTCTTCGATGTTCTGGACCTCGACATAGTCGGGATCTCCCGGCTGATCATCACTGATCGGATGAGTGAATCCTTCTCCGAGGCGCAATGCCTTACGAGTGATTCTCATCGTCTGTTGTTTGACGGAATTCAGTACCGACACGTCCTGCTCCTTGGCCTTCAGCTACGTCTGTCAACCTTGTGATAGTAGTCGAAATCATCTGTTCCGTCACCTTACGGTGCCGTAGCCGTTGCGGCCAAACGGCCGGGGTAATGGACGTCATGATCATGAACCGGTACGGATACGGTAGACTGTCGACGTACCCTGTACGCGTACATAGTAAAGAAGCTAGAAAGGGCTGCTATGGCTGAACAACCAGAAGCCAGCGTGCTGTTCGGAGTCTTCAATGAGACTACGGAGCATGAACAACGTGTGGCACTGACGCCTGACATTGTCGCGAGACTGCGCAAACACGGCGTGACATGCATGATTGAGCACGATGCCGGAAACGCGGCACAATACACTGATGCAGATTATGAGCATGCTGGAGCAACGGTCAGTGACCGCTCGACATTGCTCGCCCAATGTGATGCGTTCGGTTTTGTTTCCAGACCTACTCCTGACCAGATCGCCGCGATGCATGCGGGACAATGGGTGATTGGTCTGCTGGGCTCTTTCACGGACAACGCGTATGTCGCTTCGCTGCAAGCTGCGGGATTGACGGCCGTCGCCATCGAACGTCTGCCACGACAGCTCAGCGCCGCCCAGTCCATGGATGAGATGACTTCGCAGAATTCCGTCATGGGATATAAGGCGGCATTGGTCGCGGCGAATGCCTACCGTTCGTTCCTGCCGATGATGACTACGGCAGCCGGCACGATTCGTCCGGCCAAGGTACTGGTGCTCGGCGCCGGCATCGCCGGCCTTCAAGCTATTGGCACCGCCCGGCGCCTGGGCGCCGTCGTTACGGCGTATGATGTACGTCCTGCTTCGAAGGGCGAGGTGGAGTCGTTGGGCGCCAAATTCTTGGACCTTGGTCTGGATTTCTCTCAGGGCCAAGGCGAGGGAGGATATGCGCGCCAACTTACCGAGCAGGAGCAGGCCGCGCAGCAGGCCGCGGTTGATGAGAAAGCCGCGCAATTTGATATTGTCATCACCACGGCGAAAGTCCCCGGTAGGAAGCCTCCGGTTCTGCTGACGTCTGCCGGCGTGGCGGCGTTGCACCGCGGTGCGGTGGTCGTAGACTGCGCAGCCAGCGCTTTGGGCGGCAATGTCGAGGGGTCGACGATCGGTACCCAGGTCACTGAAGGCGGTGTCACCATTATTGGTGCCCCGACGCTGGCCTCGGAAGTGTCGAACACGGCGTCAAACCTGCTGTCAAGGAATGTTGCGGACGTGTTGGCTCATTTTGTGCGTGACGGTCAGCTCCGGATCACGCCCGGCGATGAGATTGACGACGCTTTGGTCGTCGCCGGCAACACAGCCGAGCCGTCGGACGAATCAGAGAAAGAAGGGCAGTGACATGAGTCCGCTTGTTGTATCCATCACATTGTTTGTGTTGGCGTTGCTGATCGGCGTTGAAGTCATCGGCAAAGTTCCCGCCACCTTGCATACGCCGCTGATGTCCGGCGCGAACTCCATCCACGGCATTGTCATCGTCGGCGTTGTCATCGTCGCAGCCGAAGCGAATTCCCCATTGGCGTATGTATTCGTCTTTCTTGCGGCGATACTCGGCACGATGAACGTTGTGGGCGGCTATGTCGTCACCGATCGCATGCTCGAGATGTTCAAAAGTTCCAAGCCGGCCAAGACATCGGACGAGGATAAGCGCGAGGAGGCAGACAAGTGAACGCCATCGATACCGTAGCTTGGTTCGTATACCTGTTGTCAGCCGTGATGTTCGTCATCGGTCTGCATTTCATGAACTCCCCGAAGACCGCACGTCGGGGCAATCTGATTTCGGCTGCAGGCATGGTTATCGCCGTCATCATGGCATTTGTACGCTTGTTCGTCACCGGATACCGGTCGACCACGGCGATTGTGCTGCTCCTGCTCGGCATCCTTATCGGCGCCGTGGCTGGTGTGGTCAGCGCGAAAAAGGTGAAGATGACCGACATGCCGCAGCTGGTGTCGATTTTCAACACGGTCGGTGGCGGAGCCGCCGCTTTGGTCGCACTCAACGATATTCTTACGCCGCAAACCGCCCCCAGCCTGGTTGTCCTCATTACCGCAGGCCTGGGTGTTGTCATCGGTTCAGTGACCTTTACCGGTTCTTTGGTGGCGGCAGGTAAATTGCAAGGCGTGAAATTCCTGCGCAAGCTGACGATACCGGGTAAAGGCCTGTTCAATGTGTTGTTCATCGTCTTGACCGTCGCGTCATTCGTCATGCTGTGCGTGCAACCTGACCGCAGGCTGCTTTGGGCGGTGCTGACGACGCTGTTCGCGCTCGTATATGGTTTGGTGTTCGTTATCCCGATTGGCGGCGCCGACATGCCGGTCGTCATCTCGGTGTTGAACGCGTGCACGGGTACCGCTGTCGCGATGAGCGGTTTGGCGATTGACAATGTCGCGCTGATTGTGGCCGGTGCTTTGGTCGGCGCGGCTGGCGTCACCCTTTCCATTCTCATGGCGCAGGCGATGAACCGTCCTCTGCATAGCGTGCTCGCCGGCGGATTCGGCGGCGCTTCGGCGGCGACGTCCTCGCAAGAAGGCCCTGAGGGCACCATGAAAGAAACCACGGCGGACGACGTGGCTGTGCAGCTGGTGTACGCGGAGAAGGTCATCTTCGTACCGGGATTCGGCTTGGCGCAGGCACAGGCACAGCGTGAGCTGGCTGATTTGGGCGAATTGCTGAAAGCGCATGGGGTCGAAGTCTCGTACGCCATCCATCCCGTTGCGGGGCGTATGCCCGGCCATATGAATGTGCTGCTCGCCGAAGCGAACGTGCCTTATGATGAGCTGGTGGATCTCGATGACATCAATCCACAGTTCTCCTCTGCCAATGTCGCGCTGGTGGTTGGCGCCAATGATGTGACCAACCCGGCTGCCCGTCGTCCGGGAACCCCGGTGTCCGGCATGCCGATTCTCGATGTCGATCAGGCGCAGCATGTCGTGGTGATGAAGCGTGGCCGCGGCCGAGGCTACGCGGGTATCGAGAACGAACTGTATTTTGAAGACAACACGCAGATGCTGTTCGGTGATGCCAAGGCTGGACTTCAGGCGGTGATCGCGGCGGTCAAAGAACTGCTCGCCTAATCATTGACCATCCAGTCAGCATACGTTAGCGGGGTCTGGTCCGGCGTCCGTCACGCCGGACCAGACCCCGCTAACGTTGATGCATCAGCCGACGAGTCCATTTCTTTGACCATGTTATGGACAAATCACCACATCGGGCAGCTCGGGAACGTATGATCACATCCGTATCAGCAAGACAAACGGTCCGGTGACACCGGGCACCATGTCAGCGAATGCTGGCCAAAAGCCGGTTCGTGTGTGTGATTTGGCGGCGATTGTCTACTCCATTCAAACAGTGGAGTACCGCATCGCCGCCTTTCCTTTTCGCGATGACGCGTCTGAATCACGGATTATGCTTCATGCCAGCCAGCTGCCGCCTCAACGAATCCTCTGACCGCATTCCAATACGCGTCAGGCGCCGTGCTCGCCGATAAGGTGTGCCCTGCCCCTTGGACGCTGAACGTCCTGCACAACGGTCCGCGATACGATGCCGCGATCCTATCCATGAACTCGTAGGGGACCATGGTGTCATTGGTGCCGTGCACGCACAACAACGGGACACGCATGCGGCGCGCTGCGCACAGACAGTCGCCACGACGGAAATCGGATTTGGTATGGATGCGGGCGCACGCGTTCATGACTGCCACTGTTTGCAGGCCAATCCCGCGTGGCATCTTCAGCATGGTTTTCGCTACAAACCGCAGTTCGGCGTCAATGGTGCTATATCCACTGTCCTCTACGACGGCGATAACCTGACGGGGAATGTCAGGTTCGGCAGCGGCGAGCATCACGGCGACTGCCCCCATCGAATTGCCATGAAGAATAATAGAGGCATCGGGATCGGCGCGAACCACCAAGTTGATCCAACACATCACGTCGCGTCGATCAACGTATCCGAGCCCGACATACCGGCCTTGGCTGCGTTCATGGGCGCGCATCGCCGGAACGATTACGGTGCATCCCATCCGTGCATATCGCAGGGCGTATTTCGCCATTTCCTGCGGTTCGCCACAAAATCCGTGACAGCATATCGCATACCAATGCGGCCGGGGATGGGCGCTATCGGGGTCAAGAACCCATGCATGCAAGCGAAGACCGTCTTCACTGTACGTGGTCCAGGATTGTCTGGTGTCGTGGAACCAGCGGGAAGCCGCCTGTTGTTCGGCATTGTCGCTTTGCCGGAGCTGTTCGCTGACCGCTTCATTGGCACGTTGACTGTTCTTGACGAACAGGGGAGAGCGGGTATCGCAGGTGAAACGATAGGCGAGGCCGCCAAGCGTCGCCGTTGCCGCTCCCGCCACGGCGGTGAAGATGGCAGCACCTTGGCCGATATGTCTGATTGTTGTCGTCATCGTCGAAGACATAGGCGTTCCCTTTCCGATACCGAGCTGCTTCTCCCATTGTATGGCTATCTTTGGTTCTGCCTACGGTTTGGCTCCGTTTCGGTTTGTCCTTGTCACGTGCAACGGGGTTGACCATCGCTTCGTGGTTTGTCCGCAGCTGAAGTATACTGTTCTATGTTGCTTTGGCGGACTTGTTCGCCACGCTTTGGCGAGGGAGGCGCAGCCTCCGTTATCGACTCGGCTGATGGCAAGGCACCCTCATGGTGTTTGGAATCGGCGCGTCGGCGCGCCGAAACAACACACGACTCCGAAATTCGAGTCGACAACAGCTCAGTTACTAGTGAGGAGAGCCACTATGGCAACCAACACCATCAGCCTCGAAGGCGAAGTCCGCGACCAGTTCGGCAAGGGCGTCGCCCGCCGTCTGCGCGTAGCCAACAAGATCCCGGCGACCATCTACGCCGGTGGCAACCAGCCCGTGTTCGTCACCCTCCCGATGAAGGAAACCACGCTGGCGCTGCGTCACACCAACGCCCTGTTCACCATCAAGTTCGGCGACGACTCCAAGATCGCCGTCGTGAAGGATGTTCAGCGCAACCCTGTCAAGCGTATCGTCGAGCATGTTGACTTCTACGAGGTCAAGGCCGGCGAGAAGATCGACGTCGAGGTGCCGGTGTTCGTCGAAGGCACCCCGAAGGGCGCTGCGGTCGCGTTCGTCGACATCCAGGAGCTCAAGGTGCGTGCAGACGTGTCCAACCTGCCTGAGCGCATCGTCATTAACGTTGACGGCATGACCGACGGCACCAAGGTCTTCGCCAAGGACGTTGAGCTGCCGGAAGGCGCTGAGCTCGACATCGACGATCCGGAAGAGTCCGTGGTCACCGTCGAGGTGCCTGAGGACGCCACCGAGTCCACCGCCGAGACTGCTGACGCGACTGCCGCTCCGGCTGCCGACGCCGCTGCTGCTCCGGCCGCTGACGCTGCTGCAGACAACAAGTGATTCGTCGCCGGGCACTATAGCTGATACGCAGAGCCCGGCAGCAAATCATGGACAGGGACCCCGCCATCGTGCGGGGTCCCGCCATAATCGGCTCTTTCATAATGTGAACCTCTTCACACATTCGTCCCATACCTGTGCGAGAGTACTCCTTAGAGCCGGTGCCACAAGTACCAGCGCAACATACGCAATACCGTGATAACGGTTGATTCAAGAAGAAGTTATTATGACTGAACAATCACATCATGATCCCGCGCAACTCAACAAGCTCGCCGACGAATTCACCGTCCTGCCCAATGATCACCCGGCTTCGGACGCCAAGCGTCAGGAGCTGATCGACAAGCCGGCTTTCGGTCAGATTTTCTCTGACAACATGGCTCATATGACGTGGACGGACGGCGAAGGCTGGTCCGATCGCCGTATCGAGCCGTATGGTCCGCTGAAGATGGATCCGGGCGCTTCGGTGCTGCACTACGCTCAGGAATGCTTCGAAGGTTTGAAGGCGTATCATCATGCAGACGGCTCGATTTGGCTGTTCCGTCCGGATGCGAACGCCGAGCGTTTCCAGAACTCCGCCAAGCGTCTGTATCTGCCTGAGCTGCCGGTCGACGATTTCCTCGGCTCTGTCGCGGCGCTGGTCCGTCGCGATGCCAACTGGGTGCCGACCCGCCGCGAATACACCCTGTACATGCGTCCGTTCATGTTCGCTTCCGAGCCGTTCCTCGGTGTGCGTGCCCCGAAGGAAGTTGATTATTGCGTCATCGCCTCCCCGTCCGGCCCTTACTTCCCGGGTGGTGTGAAGCCGGTCAGCATCTGGATCGAAGACAAGTGGTTCCGCGTCGGCCCTGGCGGCACGGGCTTCGCCAAGTGCGGCGGCAACTACGCCGCTTCGCTGCTCGGTGAATACACCGGCATCAAGAACGGCTGCGAGCAGGTGTGCTTCGTGGATGCTGCGACGAAGACCTACCTCGAGGAGCTCGGTGGCATGAACATGTTCATCGTGCACAAGGATGGTCACCTGGAGACCCCGTCGCTGACGGGCAACATTCTGCCTGGCGTGACCCGTCGTTCGATCATCCAGCTCGCGCAGGATGACGGCCACGATGTGGTCGAAGGCATGATCAAGTTCGATCAGCTGGTCGAAGACATCAAGTCCGGCGAGGTCACCGAAGTGTTCGCTTGCGGTACCGCCGCCATCATCACCCCGATCGGGCGCTTCAAGTCCAACGACATCGACGTGACCGTCGCCGACGGCGGTTCCGGCGAGCTGACCATGAAGCTGCGCAACCAGCTGCTCGGCATTCAGCTCGGCGAGATCGAAGATCCGCACAACTGGATGTGGAAGGTCTGCTGAGACCAAGCTCATCGGCTGACTGAAACCCATACTGTTTCGGTCTTTCTGTAACAGGGCGATTCCTTTCGGGGAGTCGCCCTGTTACGGTATAGACAAAAGAGTCCGCGGGCGTATCAGCCCGCGACCCATCCCGTGTCCCGCCGCTGCGACACCACCGGCAACCAGGAGGCATGACCATGACTGTCACCGTCACACTCGAAAGCAATGGCTTCTTCATGGGCATCGAATATGTGGCGGTCTTTTGCTGCGGTTTGCTCGGCGGCCTCGCCGCCATACGCAAAGGTTATGATCTGTTCGCCATTCTGCTCACCGCTTGGCTGACTGCACTCGGCGGAGGCATCGTACGCGATGTGATTCTTGGCGCGTTGCCACCTGTCGGCATCTCTGATCGCGCCATGGTGTTGACTTCAATCGCTGCAGGATTGATGGTGGCGGTCATGCATCCCGAAGTCAATCGTCTCAAATGGTCCATGCTCGTTCTTGACGCTTTGGCGCTTGGACTGTTCGCAGTGAACGGCACCCAGAAGGCGTTGATGTACGGTACCAGTGGCATGACCGCTGTGTTCTTGGGAATGTTCACGGCATTGGCAGGTGGTCTGATACGGGATATGCTGCTCAATGAGGTGCCTATGGCGGTGCGGGACAGGCATTGGTATGCCTTTCCATCGTTGGTCGGGTGCATACTGACCGTGATGTCATATCGTCTTGAAGGCCATGGGCTGATTTCATATCGGATGGAAATCGTCGTCGATATCGCTATTGTCATTGTCGTCGTCTTGATGCGGGTGCTGTCTGTCAGATTCGACATCGAATTGCCTGGTGCCATGCCCCGCGATACGCCTGTACATATTTCGGCGTCGATGCGTCGGCAGCATGAGCATGACCGCGATCATGATGCCTGACCGGCAATTCGCATGATCGTGCCGAGCCGAGTGTGGCGTACCGGCCGAGCGCATATCCGACTTCACATACGAAGAGGGGGTTCCATGCATGTGTCGCATGGAACCCCCTCTTGGTGGGGAATCGGTCAACGCCGATTCATATGCAGATCACGTCACGATGAACGTGATGCGACCGAGTCACAGCGCGTTGATGGCACGAGCAAGACCGGACTTGCGGTTCGCAGCCTGATTCTTGTGAATCACGCCGGCGCCGGCGGCCTTGTCAAGCTTCTGAGCGGCGAGCTTGTATGCTTCCTCGGCAGCGGCCTTATCGCCAGCGGCGATGGCTTCGCGGGTGCGACGGACGACGGTCTTCAGGCCGGACTTCACCGACACGTTGCGCTTGTGCGCCTTCTCGTTGGTCAGGACGCGCTTCTTCTGCGACTTGATGTTTGCCAATGTAACTCCAAACGACGGTTGCTATAAGGACATACAAACGTTGATGATACCACGGAACCGGGATAACTTGCGACGTGCGGCACGCGCACGATGAGACGACGCGGCGGATGCACATGCCGGACATTGCCGGTAGACTAAGACCATTGGAATACCGTTGCGCAGTCGGACGCGGCTGCGGTGGCATCCGCCACAGACAACCAGTTGATACATGCCGGCAACAAGCGCCGGAAAGGAGAATTTCAGTGATTGAACCGAAAAACAAGCCTGGCTTTACCGATCAGTCGCTGATTCGCAACTTCTGCATCATTGCACACATCGACCACGGAAAATCCACCGTAGCCGACAGGATTCTCCAGCTGTCCGGCATCGTCCCGCAGCGGGAGATGCATGACCGCTTCCTTGACCGCATGGATATCGAGCAGGAACGTGGCATCACCATCAAGTCCCAGGCCGTGCGCGTGCCGTGGACGGTCGATGGTACGGAATACACCCTCGGCATGATCGACACACCAGGCCATGTGGACTTCACCTATGAGGTATCCCGCGCGTTGGCGGCATGCGAGGGCGCAGTGCTGCTTGTGGACGCCACGCAAGGCATCGAGGCGCAGACCTTGTCCAACCTTTATATGGCGATCGACCACGACCTGACCATCATCCCCGTACTCAACAAAATCGACTTGCCCAGCGCGGAACCTGACAAGCATGCCGAAGAAATCGCCGGTCTTATCGGGTGCAAGCCTCAGGATGTGCTTCGGGTCTCCGGCAAAACCGGTGAGGGTATCGCCGACCTGTTGGACACCATCGTCATGGACGTTCCCGCTCCGCACGGTGACCCCAAAGCACCGGCGAGGGCGCTCATCTTCGACTCGGTGTATGACCCCTACCGCGGCATCGTCACGTATATCCGTATGGTTGACGGCGAACTGAAATCCCGCGAGAAACTGCACATGATGGGCATCGGTATGACCCACGATCCCATCGAGATCGGCGTGATCAGTCCTGATATGACCCCCACGAAAGCGTTGGGCGCCGGGGAAGTCGGCTATGTGATCACCGGAGCGAAGGATGTCAGCCAGTCGAAAGTCGGCGACACCATCACATCCGCCATCAAACCGGCGAGCGAGCCGTTGCCCGGATACCGCGACCCCAAACCCATGGTGTATGCCGGTCTGTTCCCGATCGACAACGCGCAATTCCCGGAATTGAGAGACGCGCTCGACAAGCTCAAACTCAACGACGCGGCGCTGATTTACGAACCCGAGACCTCAGTCGCCTTGGGATTCGGCTTCCGTTGCGGTTTCCTCGGCCTGCTGCATATGGAAATCGTCTGCGAGCGCCTCGAACGTGAATTCGGTCTGGATCTCATCTCGACCGCTCCGAGCGTGCCGTATGAGGTCACCGCCGAAGACGGAACAGTGCACCACGTCACGAATCCGAGCGAATTCCCCGAAGGCAAAATCAAGAAAATCGTCGAGCCCATGGTCGCCGCGGATATCATCACGCCGAAGGAATTCATCGGTTCGGTGATGGATCTGTGCCAGGAGCATCGCGGGGAGATGGGCGATATGGAATATCTGAGCCCGGAACGCGTCGAAATGCATTACCGTATTCCACTGGCTGAAATCGTGTTCGATTTCTTTGACCAGCTCAAGAGCCGTACCAAGGGCTATGCTTCGCTCGATTACCATGAGGACGGCGAACAGGCGGCTGATTTGGTCAAGGTCGATATCCTGATTCAGGGCGAGAAGGTCGATGCGTTCAGCGCCATCGCGCACCGAGACAAGGCGTATTCCTACGGCGTCATGATGACCAAGAAACTGCGCGAGCTTATTCCCCGCCAGCAGTTCGAAATCCCGATTCAGGCGGCGATCGGTTCGAGGATCATCGCGCGCGAGAATATCAGGGCTTTGCGCAAGGACGTGCTGGCAAAGTGCTATGGCGGCGACATCACGCGTAAGCGTAAGCTGCTGGAGAAGCAGAAAGCCGGCAAGAAGCGCATGAAGATGCTCGGCCACGTGGAAGTGCCGCAAGAGGCGTTCATCGCGGCGCTTTCCACCGGTGAGGCTGGTAATGACCGCGATACGAAAGACAAGATCCGCGCTGCGCAGAAGGCGGATAACTGAGTTGATGGCAGGCCCGCAGACACGGCGGGCCTGGGGGAGCGCCGTCTGATTCGCCGTATGAGACGAATCGAACGACGGCATGATGTGGATTGTGGTATGGCATGACGTTCGAGGTGTACATCCACGTGCCTTTTTGTATGAGGCGCTGCGGATACTGCGATTTCAACACCTATACGGCTCGTGATTTGGGTGAGGGGGCGTCTCGCGGCAATTACGCGCGGATGGCGGTTCGCGAGATGGAGCTTGTGCGTGCATGGCAGGCGGCGCATGGCATCCGTGAGCAGAAGGCAGCTACGGTGTTTTTCGGCGGCGGCACGCCCACGATTCTTCCCGCCGCTGATTTGGTCGCCATGCTCGACGCGGTGCGTCGCATCTGGGGGATTGAGCCTGACGCGGAAATCACGACGGAGGCGAATCCGGACACTGTCGACGCCGACTATATCAAACGGCTTGCCGACGGCGGGTTCACGAGGATTTCGTTCGGCATGCAGTCCGCCGTGCCCCATGTGCTCGCTACCCTTGACCGACGGCATACCCCGGCGAATGTGGAGGCTGGTTTGCGGGCGGCCGATGCATACGGGCTGCGTTCCAGTGTGGATCTGATTTATGGGGCGCCGGGGGAGAGCTTGGAGGATTGGCGTACATCGGTGCGTACGGCGATCGGTCTTGGTGTGAATCATGTTTCCGCGTATGCGCTGACCATCGCCCCGCACACCAAGATGGGCAGGATGATCGCCGCCGGCGCTCTTCCCAAACCCAGTGATGATGATGAGGCGGCGAAATACGAAATCGCCGATGAGGCTTTCGCCGACGCCGGGTTGCACTGGTATGAGATCAGCAATTGGGCGCGGCCTGGCTACGAGTCGCGTCACAACTTGGGGTATTGGCGTAACGTCGATTGGGCGGGTATAGGTCCCGGCGCGCATTCGCATTACCGGTTAGACGGGGAAGCTGCCGGGGTGGCGAGCAGCAGCTTGGAAAGCAGTGTTGTCGACAATCCCAAGTCAAAGGATTGTGGTGCAGGGGATGCGGTTGCGCGTCATGATGATGCCGGATTCCGCAAGACCGCGGCGACCGCCCCCGGCATCTCGAGCATATCGGTGGCAGCCGGTTCCGTCGGTTTGCGTGCTTGGGACATTGCCCATCCGCGCGCTTGGGCGCATGCGATCAATGCCGGCACCGTGCCATGGGGTGGCTGTGAAGGGATCACGGCCCGAGAAGACCGCGAGGAGACGCTCATGCTGGGATTGCGCTTGCGAGAAGGTTTCGACACGTCGCGTTTCGCGGGCATCATTCCCGATGATGCGTGGGTGTCTTTGCAATCCGAAGGGCTGATCACATTGGCGCCCGGTTCGCGTGCCGGTCAAGGGTGCATCGCCGTGCCCACGCTACGCGGCCGGTTGTTGAACGACCTCATCATCGAACATCTGTTCGATTACCTGTGAGCCGCGGACAGCGGGCGCAGCGGCCGTCTGCCGCCGGTGACACGGAAATCAATCCATGTCTCTTTCATGCCTCGCCGATGGCATGCTCAGAGAGCCCGTCCGGGGCATACCTCGCTGAACACGCAGCACTCGCACACCGGCTGCTTGCGGCAATGGTTCTTGCCATGTTCAAGCAGCAGCCAGTGGTACCAGCCGTAGACTTGGTAATCAGCGGGCAGGCCGGATTCGAAGAAGCGGCGGATTTGCCGGTCGTCGCTGAACCCGTACCCCATGCGGTCGAGGAAACGGCGCGTGTAGGCGTCAATCACGAATGACGGCTTGTGCAGCGCGAACACGAGCATCGCGTCCGCGGTTTCCGTGCCGATGCCTTTCAAAACCAGCAGTTCGCGCCGCAGCCGATCTTGGTCTACTGTTCGTGCCTGTTCGATGTCGAAGCCATACCCGCGGTACCATTCGGTGACCGTGCGGATCGTTGCAGCTTTCGCCTTCATGAAACCGCACGGGCGGATCGTCTCCTGCAGCTGTTCGACAGGCATCGCCAGCACTTTGGCGGGCTCGGGTTCACCCCATGCGGCGAACACTTTCTCCACCTGCGTCCACGCTGTGTTCTGTACGAGGATGGCGCTGACCATGATTTCGTACGGCGTACCCGGCCACCATCGCGGCGTGCCATAGCCTTTGACCAGGTTGTTGTAGACCTGCTGCGCTGTCAACCGTTCCATGATCAATCCCGTCTCATCGCGTTACCGCGAGCGCTGCCCGTAGTGGGGCATTCCGCCCGCATTGTGTTCACGGTGTTCAGCATATCGCTGAGCATATCGCTGAATCATTGTGAGCGGTCACGGTGCCGTGCAAGGATGGAACCACCAATCTTGGAGACAGCTGTGAACGTCTTGGAGGCAACCGTGAACAAACACCAGATGCCATCATCGTCAGATAACCACAAGTCGTCCCTCGCGCACTCAGAGAATGCCCAAGCACAGACCAGCCGCACACCCGCCGCCATTGAGGTACGCGGGGCTCGCGTCCACAACCTGCGCAACATCGACGTGGACGTGCCGCTCGGCAAGATCGTGGGAATCGCCGGTGTTTCCGGATCGGGCAAGTCGTCGCTCGCACTCGGCGTACTGTATGCGGAAGGCTCACGCCGCTACCTCGAATCCCTTTCCACCTACACGCGCCGGCGCATGACGCAAGCCGAACGCGCCGATGTGGACGACGTGTGTTACGTGCCCGCCGCGCTAGCATTGCACCAGCGCCCCGGCATGCCCGGCATCCGCAGCACCTTCGGCACAATGAGCGAACTGCTCAACAGCCTGCGTCTCATGTTCTCGCGCCTGGCAAGCCACCGATGCCCCAACGGTCATTACGTCGAGCCCACCCTTGCCGTCGCCGCTATGCAGCCAATTGTCTGCCCCGAATGCGGGGCGCAGGTTGAGGCGCCCGGGGCAGAGGACCTCGCCTTCAACAGCCGCGGCGCCTGCCCGACCTGCCAAGGCACCGGCATCGCGCACATCGTCGACGAATCCACCCTCGTGCCCGACCAGTCGAAGACCATTGACGAAGGCGCTGTCGTCGTATGGGGCAGCCTTATCTGGTCGCTCATGACAGACGTGTGCCGTGAGATGGGCGTGCGCACCGATGTGCCGTTCCGCGATCTGACCGACCGTGAGAAAGAGATCGTCTACCACGGGCCGATGGTCAAGAAGCACATCCATTACGTCAGCAAGAACGCGCAGCAGGACGGTGAGCTTGACTTCACGTACTACAGCGCCGTCAACACTGTCAAGAACGCGCTTTCCAAAGTCAAGGATGAGCGCGGCATGAAACGCGTCGCCAAATACCTGAAGGACGGCGTGTGCCCTGACTGCCATGGCACGCGTCTGAGCGACGCCGCGCGGGCGCCGAGGCTGCGGGGCATCGGGCTGGACGAAGCGACCGCGATGACGCTCGGCGATGCCATCGAGTGGGTCAAGGGCGTGCCGGATTCGCTGCCCGCCAAGATGCGCCCGATGGCGAAGAACATCTGCGATTCGTTCCTCGACACAGCGCGCCGCCTGATGGACCTTGGCCTGGGATACCTGTCGCTCGACCGCGCCGGCTCCACGTTGTCGACCGGCGAGCGTCAGCGCGTGCAGCTGGCCCGCGCCGTGCGCAACCGCACGACCGGGGTGCTCTATGTGCTCGACGAGCCGTCCATCGGCTTGCATCCTTACAATCTGCAGGGATTGGTGGGTGTGATGGACGATTTGGTGGCCGATGGCAATTCCGTGGTGCTGGTGGATCATGACACGCAGGTGCTGGGCCATGCCGATTGGATCGTCGAGATGGGGCCGGGTGCCGGAGCGGACGGCGGCAGTGTGATTGCGCAGGGCACTGTGCGTGACCTGGCGGGCGATGCCCGGTCGGTGATCGGCCCGTTCCTCGCGCGGCAGGTTGAGTCCGGGTCGGAGGAGCGTGCGACGGCTGACGGAAGTGCGGCTGCCGCTGCGGAGCGTGTGCGCCCCGTGGTGCCGGAGGGAGAGGTGTTCGACATGGGCACGATAGCCATGCACACCCGCGCCATCCACACCGTGCATCCGTTGGATGTGCGCATACCCAAGGGTAGGCTCACCGTAGTGACCGGCGTGTCAGGATCCGGCAAGACGACGATGGTGCTCGAAAGCCTGGTGCCGGCGCTTCAGGCGGCCGCGGATTCGGCTGGTTCAACTGATTCTGCTGATTCGACTGATGTTGCGTTGCCTGCGCATGTGCAGAGCCTTTCGGCGCCGGGAGTCAAGCATGCCAAGCTCATCGACGCCACGCCCATCGGCATCAATGTGCGCTCCACCGTCGCCACATACGCGGGCATCCATGACGAGCTGCGCAAGGCGTTCGCGCGCACGGACGACGCGAAACGGCTGGGGTTCAAGGCAGGGGACTTCTCATACAACACCGGAAGGCTGCGGTGTCCCACATGCGACGGCACTGGCCAGATTTCGCTCGATGTGCAGTTCCTGCCTGACGTGCAGGTGGATTGCCCCGATTGTCATGGGTCGCGCTATGACAAGCAGGCTGATGCGATCCGCCGTCCGTTCGGCGGCGCGGTTGAATACAGCCTGCCGCAGCTCATGCGCATGAGTGTGGACGAGGCGCTCGAAGCCTTCGATTCCAACCGCGGGCTCAAGCTGCTGCGCCAGCGCCTGCAGACGCTGCACGACCTAGGTCTGGGCTATCTCACGATCGGCGAACAGACGCCCGGACTCTCCGGCGGCGAGGCGCAGCGCCTCAAGCTTGCCAGCGAGATGGGTCGAGCCCAGGACGATTCGCTGTTCGTGTTTGACGAGCCGACGATAGGCCTGCACCCCAAGGACGTACTCACGCTGCTCGACGTGTTCCAGACGCTCATCGATCACGGTGCCACCGTCATCGTCATCGAACACGACCTCGACGTGATGCGCAACGCCGACTGGATCATCGACATGGGTCCGCTCGGAGGTATGCAAGGCGGGCGTATCGTCGCCCAAGGCACACCGGACGATATCCGTCGCAATCCCGACAGTCTCACCGGCAGGTTCCTCTGAGACAGGGCACAGCGAGGCATGGCTGGCGGCGGCGATGCCTGTGAGGCCCGCCAAGAACGTGATACTCTGGGAACAGATAGCCCGTTTCGGTACCACCCTATGGTGGTATTGACGCGGGCTATCTGCCTCACCGGCCGGTTCCTGTGAGGCAGGTGGCACGGCAGCAAGGCATGGCTGGCAGCGGGCGATACCTGCGAGGCAGGTGAAGACGGCGGGGCTGGTCAGTCAGTGCTTGATCAGATATTTGGCTTCCGCAAAGGACTCGCGCACCATGTTGTTGAGGAGCATGTCGCGCGGGGAGCCCGCCGCGATTCCTTGCACATCCGTGTAACCCTGGTCATGGGCAATTTGCAGGGAGCGGAATACGTGGAAGTCGTTGGTGACGATACCAATGGAAGGTTCGGACGCGGTGCTGCTGGTGCTGTTCCCTGTGTTGTTCGCGCTGTCGATGATCGTGCGGCTGTTGCGCAGGTTCTCCACGGTCGTGGTGGAATCGGGCTCCTCGATGATACGCGACGCATCGATGCCAGCGTCATGCTCAAGATAATCCGCCATTCCCCGCGCCTCCGCATACGGTTCATTGGGGCCTTGCCCGCCCGAGACAATGCACATCGTGTTTGGGTTGGCGCGCAGGTATTCGGCCGCCTTGTCAAGTCGGTAGCGCAGCACAAGGCTGGGGGAGCCTCGGTGGACCTGCGCGCCCAGTACGATGATGTAATCGAGGTTCCGGTCGCCTTCATCGCGCATGTGAGAGACGATAGCGGCTTGCGACACGCCAAAACCACACAGTGCGACGCACAGCACGATGCCGATGGGAATGCGCGCCGCGTTGGGCAACGCGCGCCACCAATGGAACCAGATCGCCGCAGCCCACACGCCGAGGGCCAGCGCAAGAGCCACCCAGAACAGCCAGAATGACGTACCGGTGTGCGTGTTGTAGACCGCGCGGGCGTACCACAGGCTGGCGAGCGCGCCGATGCTCACAATCGCCGTCGCCACCTGACGCAGAGGGAGGTGAATGCGCGAAGCGGCTGGGTTGGTGGCGGTCGCGGCAGTGGCGATGGCGGATTTGATGGTTGTGGTTTTGGCACCGGTGGAGGCGCCGGTTGCGGTGGTGGTGCTGGTGGTGTCGGAGTCGGCTTCGGTCGCCCCACCTGTTGAATGAGGATCGTGTCGGTTGTCTTGCGGGTCCTCGGACAGGAGTTCATTCATCATGGATCGTCCTTCAGCGGTTGTCTGCGGCGGATTGCCCTTGGGTAGTCTTGCGTGCCGCGGGTCGCGTTCTATGCGTAGCGTCAGCAGTGATGCAGCACATGCCACCATGTGTATCGATTGTTGGCGAGCTTTCCCTGTTCTTTGCTTTCCATTGTATTTGATTCCTTTTCGCTATCTCTTGTCATATCCTTTCCCGTATCTCCTCTCTTTCTCCCCGCTTTCCCCCTTTTCCGCCTCCTTCTCTCACCTTCGGCGTGTCGCGCTTTGACTTCAAGTGCACTTTAAGTCCTACCGTGAAGTTATCGAAAGCAGACACAGCTGGATGCCGACCCAGAGGAGATGCGCCGCATAGAACGCTGCGCTGCGGACTGCATGACGATATACAAGGAAACCACATCATGACGGATTCAGCATTGATCCAGAAGCCAATCTCAACAACGGGGTGACGACCAAACTCGCCGCGGAATACCTCGCACGCGGTGTCCAAACAAGCCCACAGGCGCATTTGTAACAACCCGATGCAAACACAATTCAATCCACACAGGCCGAAGGGTAAGCATTCGGCCCTACTACCAAGGGGATGACAATGATCAAGCAAACAGCAGGACACGATCAGTTGGGCGATTTCTCGCCGAAGTTCGCCCATTACAACGACGATGTGCTCTTCGGCGAAGTGTGGAACGACCCCACGCTCTCACCTAAGACGCGCAGCATCATCACAATCAGCACCCTCATCGGCAAAGGCATCACTGATTCCTCACTCAAATACCATCTTCAGACCGCCCGCACCAACGGCGTGACCCGCGACGAAATGGCATCGATTCTTACGCATATCGCTTTCTACGCAGGCTGGCCGAACGCATGGGCGGCATTCTCGATGGCAAAGGAAGTGTATGCCTCCGATGCCACGCGTGACGAGGCAGAGCAGGACGAGCACGGCGGTTTCTTCGGCATGGGCGAACCGAACGACGGCTACGCGCAATACTTCACCGGACGTTCCTACCTCAAGCAGGTGAGCGCACCTGGTGATCCACTCGTCATCCACAACGTGACATTCGAACCTGGATGCCGCAACAACTGGCACATTCACCATGCCGCGCGTGGCGGCGGGCAGATCCTCATCTGCGTCGATGGTGAAGGGTGGTGCCAGTTCGAAGGCCAACCTGCGAAGCGCATGCTTCCAGGCGATGTGGTGGAGGTGCCGGCAGGAGTGAAGCATTGGCATGGCGCCGCGAAGAACAGCTGGTTCTCTCATTTGGCGTTCATGCTGCCCGGCGAAGGCATGAGCAACGAATGGCTTGAGCCCGTCACCAACGCCGAATACGACGCACTCGTGGCATGACGGGCGGTTCTATCGACAGTCTGCGACCGGGATTGAACGGTTCAGGCAAACAATGCAAACGAGTCAAATGACTCAAGCGATTCAAACATCGAGGAACAAATGAAGACATTGGTGGTGTATTTCACTGAAAGCGGTTGCACACGCCGTGTGGCACAGACCATTGCAGAGGCGACTGGAGCCACGCTGTATGAACTCAAGGCGGCGCAACCATACACGTCGGCAGACCTTGATTGGCGCAATTCGGAAAGCCGCGTCAACCGTGAGGCGAACGATCCCGCTGCACGCCAGTCGGTGAAGCTTGCGGATACGTCCGTGCCGGACTGGGATTCTTACGATGTGGTGTTCATAGGCGCCCCGGTATGGTGGGGAGTCGCTGCATGGCCGATCGACGATTTTCTCACCTCCAACGATTTCACCGGCAAGAAGCTGGCAGCGTTCGTTACCTCGGCAAGCTCGTCGTTCGGCAACGAATCCGAGGTCGAAGGCATGGCGAAGAGCGCCCAGTGGCTGGGCGGCAAACGCTTCCCATCCTCTGCATCCGATTCCGCCATCCGTTCCTGGATCGAGTCCCTGGCGCTGTAGCGAGGCGATTCCCGCACCCGCAATGATTCCACACTGCTAACCTCCCTCTTCGGCGATCGATACGCCCTCCGTCGAAGTGGGAGGTTTGTGGTTTGGGAAACGTGTGTGTTCTCTTCCCATCGCGCTCGCGGTTGCCGATGGAACCTTGAGATTGCAGCTGTTGACTTACAACCAAGCGGTGCAATGCATCCTCAGCCAACGGGCATCCCTTGGTAGGGAGCGGCGCTTACCATAGGAAGGCAGCATAATAAGAAGGAAGAAGGGACGCAGCATGGCATCGAAGAACACGAACCGGCACGATAACCGCGACGACGATGTCGATAACGATTTCGACGATGATACCAGGCACGGCAGGTCACAGCGGCATACGGGGTGGCGAGTCGCGGCCGTGATCGTCGCCGGCGCCTTCCTCGTCGCCGCGGTGGCCTCGGGCGGAATCCCGGGGCTCGAGCAGATCGCGCAATCGTGGGTGTCCTCGTCTCCGTCGGATTCGTCCGCCACCGCTGCGGCGACTTCCGACGCTCCGGCCGATGCCGGCAGCTCCGCAACCGCCTCCGACATCTCGTTCTGCACGGTCGGTGGCCTCGACCAGCATTACGACAAGCATGGCCGCGAGATGGGCTACGCCTCGCCCGAGGACTACGAGCAGGCCGCCGCGCAAGTGGTCGAGGCGCCCGACACGATGCACAAGCCCGAGTCGGAGGACGACGACACCGTGTACTACCAGCAGTCGGGCAATAACTTCGTGGTCGTGTCGGATCGCGGCTGCATCCGCACGTATTTCCGCCCCGACGACGGCATCGCCTACTACAACCGCCAGTAGTCGTCGCGCACCGACCGCGATTACTACTTCAAGGATCGCCGGTTCGACGTCACCGATTACTAATACTGACTGATCTGGCGCATCGGCGATTCACGCCTCGGATATGTGGCTGCATCACAAGGATTCCGTGCCGATCTGAATGTGGGGCTTGACTTTTTGAGGTCGCCGGTATATGGACAAACAACGATATTTGACCTGTCTGCGCTGTAACCTGTGAGGGCAGTGTATTGGGTCGCAGGCATTGTCCTGCCTAAAGAGAGGTGGTTTCGGTGACGTTCAAAGCTCCGCTAGATTTGACGGTTCATCGCCCGGAAGGCATGTATGACCCTTCCCAAGAACATGATGCCTGCGGTGTCGGCATGGTCACCACGTTGAACAAGCGTCCCGAGCGCAAAATCGTCGATGACGCCATCGAAGTGTTGGTGAACCTCAATCATCGCGGTGCGGTCGGTGCCGAGGAGAACACCGGTGACGGTGCCGGCATCCTCATGGCCATGCCTGACGAGTTCATGCGCGCGACCACCGGCGTGGAGCTGCCCGAAGCCGGGCATTATGCCGCGGGTATCGCGTTCCTGGATCGTGATATCGCGACATCCGGCCAGCAGGAGCAAGCCATCGCCAAAATCGTCAACGAAGAAGGCCTCGAAGTGCTTGCGTGGCGCGTCGTCCCGACGAACCCGGATGGTCTGGGATTGCAGGCTTTGGCATCGATGCCTTCGTTCAAGACGCTGGTGGTAGCCGACCCGGAGAACAAGCTTTCAGGAATCGACCTCGACCGCAAGACCTTCCGCATCCGCAAGCGCGTCGAGCATGAGGTCGGCATCTATTTCGCATCCCTGTCCGCCCGCACCATCACCTACAAGGGTATGCTCACCACCATGCAGTTGACGGGATTCTTCCCCGACCTGCTGGACGAGCGGATGAAGACGACCATCGCCATCGTGCATTCCCGCTTCTCCACGAACACGTTCCCGAGCTGGCCTCTTGCCCAGCCGTTCCGTCTGATCGCGCACAACGGTGAGATCAACACCATCCAAGGCAACCGCAACTGGCTGTCAGCCCGCGAAGGTCGTCTCAGCTCGGAGCTGCTCGGCGAGTTCAAGCCGCTGTTGCCGATCGCCACACCGGGATACTCGGATTCAGGCACTTTCGACGAATGCTTGGAACTGCTGCATCTCGCCGGGCGCAGCCTTCCGCACGCCCTGCTCATGATGCTGCCCCCCGCTTGGGAGAACGATGACACGCTCGACCCGGAAGTCAAAGCGTTCTACGAGTACAACAACACGCTGATCGAGCCTTGGGACGGGCCTGCGGACATCGTATTCACGGACGGCACGCTTGTTGGCGCCCAGCTTGACCGCAACGGGTTCCGCCCCGGCCGCTGGCAGCTCACAGACAACGGCTATCTGGTGCTCGCATCCGAAGCGGGCGTTCTGCCGGAAATCAGCCAGGATCATATCGTGGCCAAGGGCCGTCTCGAGCCTGGAAAGATGTTCCTTGTCGACACCAAGGCCGGACGCATCGTCCCGGATGACGAAATCAAGCATGACCTCGCCTCGCAGCATCCGTACCGCAAGTGGATCGAAGGCAACTCCGTCGAGATGAGCCAGTTGCCGGTTCGCGAACATGTCAGCCATTTCGGCCAGTCGGTCCAGCGCAGGCAGCGCGCCTTCGGGTATACCGAAGAGGATCTCAAACTGCTGCTCGCCCCGATGGCGAACACCGGCAAGGAACCGCTCGGATCCATGGGTTCGGATACTCCGCCTGCAGTCCTGTCCAAGCGCAGCCGCATGCTGTTCGACTACTTCACGCAGAAATTCGCCCAAGTCACCAATCCTCCGCTGGATTGGGAGCGTGAGCGCATTGTCACCAGCCTTGAATCGGCGATCGGCCCGGAAGCCAATCTTCTGCAAGACACCGAACTGCATGCTAAGAAGATCCTCATCCCGCTGCCGGTCATTGATTCCGATCAGATGGCCCAGCTGAAGCGTCTGGACAAAGCCAAGATCCTCGGCGGGTTCTACAAGCCCTTCGTCGTCCGCGGCCTGTACCAAGTCGCAGGCGGCGGCAAGGCACTGAAGGAACGCCTGAACGAAATCTTCCAAGAAGTCGATGACGCGATTGCCCAGGGCAAGAACTTCATTGTGTTGTCTGACCGCGAATCCGACCATACCTGGGGCCCGATCCCGTCTCTGCTGCTGACGAGTGCCGTGCAGCATCACCTGTTGCGCCGTCATACCCGCACCCAGGTCTCCCTGGCTGTCGAAGCCGGCGACGTTCGTGAAATCCACCATGTCGCCCTGCTCATCGCCTATGGTGCCGCATGCGTCAACCCGTATCTTGCATTCGAATCCGTCGAGGAACTCGCCCGCACCGGATACCTCAAGGTCGATGCGCCGACAGCGGTCAAGAATCTGACCAATGCACTGTCCACCGGCGTATTGAAGATCATGAGCAAGATGGGTGTATCCACGATTATGAGCTATCGTGGCGCTCAGCTGTTCGAAGCTGTCGGCCTCAATCAGGAAGTCATTGACGAATACTTCACCGGTACGACATCCCGAGTCGGGGGAGCCGGCCTCGATGAAATCGCCGAAGAAGTGGCGATCAGGCACCGTGTGGCCTACCCGAACCAGTGGACGAGCCGTCCGCACCGCAATCTGCGCACCGGCGGCGACTACAAGTGGCGTCGCACAGGCGAGGATCATCTCAATGATCCTGAAGCGATTTTCCTCTTGCAACAGGCGACCCAACGTGGCGACTACAACCTGTTCAAGAAGTATTCCGCGCATATCAACGACACGTCGAACCGTCTCATGACGTTGCGTGGTCTGATGAAGTTCAAGCAGACCCGCAAGCCGATTGATATCTCCGAAGTGGAACCGGCAAGCGAAATCGTCAAGCGGTTCTCAACCGGCGCCATGAGCTATGGGTCCATTTCGCAGGAAGCGCACGAGACGCTCGCCATCGCGATGAACACCATTGGCGCCAGGTCGAACTCCGGTGAGGGCGGCGAATCAGACGACCGCATCAACGATCCTCTTCGGTACAGCCGCATCAAGCAGATCGCGTCCGCGCGCTTCGGCGTGACCAGCGATTACCTCGTCCATGCCACCGATCTGCAGATCAAGCTCGCACAAGGCGCGAAGCCGGGCGAGGGAGGTCATCTGCCAGGTGCCAAGGTTCCGCCGTGGATCGCGAAGGTCCGTCATGCGACGCCGGGCGTCGAGCTGATTTCGCCGCCACCTCACCATGACATCTATTCCATCGAAGATCTCAAGCAGTTGATCAACGATGCGAAGATGGCCAATCCGAAGGCGCGTGTCCATGTCAAGCTCGTTTCCGAGTTCGGCGTAGGCACCATTGCAGCCGGCGTAGCCAAATGCCATGCTGATGTCGTACTGATTTCCGGCAGCGATGGCGGCACTGGTGCAGCCCCGCTGAACGCCATCAAGCATGCGGGCACACCGTGGGAAATCGGTCTCGCTGAAACACAGCAGACTCTGATTCTCAACGGCTTGCGTTCTCGTATCGTGGTGCAGTGCGATGGCGAGTTGAAGACAGGACGCGACGTGGTCATCGCTGCGCTGCTTGGAGCTGAGGAATTCGGTTTCGCGACAGCTGCGCTGATTACCGAAGGTTGCGTCATGATGCGCGCATGCCAGAAGAACACCTGCCCGCAGGGCATCGCCACGCAGGATCCCGAGCTGCGTGCCCGGTTCCGCGGCAAGCCGGAATACGTCATCAACTTCTTCATGTACATCGCGCAAGAGGTTCGCGAGCTTCTCGCGCAACTCGGCTTCCGTACGTTGGAAGAGGCGGTCGGCCACGTCGAATGCCTCGACCAGAATGATGCCGTCGCGCGCTGGAAGGCCGATGGCATCGACTTGAGCAACGTGCTCATGCAGCCCGGTCCGATTCCGGGGACGATTCTGCATCAGACCATCGAGCAGAACCATGAACTCGAAAAGGCGTTGGACAACAAGCTCATCGAGCTCGCTCAACCTGCGCTGGAACATAAGGAGCCGGTTCGTATCGAGATGCCGATTCGTAACGTCAATCGTACGCTCGGCACCATGGTCGGTTATGAAATCACCCGACGCTACGGTGCTCCAGGGCTGCCTGACGACACCATCGACATGACTTTCCACGGTTCAGGCGGCCAATCCATCGGCGCGTTCATCCCGCGCGGAGAAACCATCCGCGTATATGGCGAGGTCAACGATTATGCCGGCAAGGGATTGTCCGGCGGCCGCATGGTTGTCCGTCCTGAGCAAGACATCACCTTCGATCCGCATACTAATGTGATTGCAGGCAATGTCACCGGTTTCGGCGCGACTTCAGGCGAAATGTTCGTTGCGGGACGTGCAGGCGAACGATTCGCCGTGCGTAACGGCGGCGCAACGTTCGTCGTCGAAGGCGTCGGTGACCACGGCTGCGAATATATGACCGGCGGTGTGGTCGTGATTCTCGGCGCCATGGGACGCAACTTCGGCGCAGGTTTCTCCGGCGGAGACACGTATGTGCTTGACCTTGATATGCGACAGGTCAATCCTGACGCGTGCAAGAGCGGCGCCCTGCTGTTCGAACCTTTGGAAGGTGCCGACGAGCAGCTTGTCCACGACCTCATTAAGCGTCACGTCGAAGAAACCGGTTCCGTCTTCGCTCAGGGACTGCTGGACGATTGGGAGCATACCCGCACCCGAATCACCCATGTGACCCCCAAGCATTACGTCGCAATGACGAAGGCCATGGAACAGGCCAAGGAAAACAACGTCGACTTCAACGCGCCTGGCGCATGGGAGCACGTGTACGAGCAGGTCATGGAAGGAGCACACTGACATGGGAGATCCAAGAGGATTCCTGAAGGTCCGCACCCGTCGCGAACTTGCCGAGCGTCCGGTCGAGGAACGCATCAAGGATTGGCTTGACGTTCATGCCGAAAGCGGCTTGCAGCCTTGGACCACGCAGCAGGCGGCACGTTGCATGGATTGCGGCACCCCGTTCTGCATGAGCGGATGCCCGCTGGGCAATATCATCCCTGAATTCAATGATCTGGTCCGTCAGGAGAAGTGGGAGGACGCCTACAACAGGCTGTCCATGACCAATAACTTCCCTGAGGTCACTGGTCGTATCTGCCCGGCATTGTGTGAGCAGGCGTGCGTGCTCGGCATCCACCAGCCGCCGACCATGATCAAGAATGATGAGGCCACCATTATCGACCAGGCTTGGGAACTTGACTATGTCAAGCCGCTGCCGCCTGAACGACTTACCGACATGACGGTCGCGGTCGTGGGATCCGGTCCGTCCGGTCTGGCGTGCGCACAGCAGCTGACCCGAGCCGGCCATACGGTCGTCGTCTATGAGCGTGACGACGCGATCGGCGGTTTGATGCGCTATGGCATCCCGAACTTCAAGCTTGACAAGCATCTGATTGATCGGCGTGTCAAGCAGATGGAGGCTGAAGGCACCAGGTTCCGCACCAACACGGAAATCGGCAAGGATATCAGCTGGGATGAGCTGCGTGACCGGTATGATGCCGTCGTCGTCGCCATCGGCTCCACCGTCCCGCGTGATATGAAGATTCCGGGGCGTGAACTCGACGGCATCCATTTCGCGATGGAATTCCTGCCTGATGCGACACGCAGGGTCTACGGCGTCGAACCAGTGCACGATATCACTGCCAAGGACAAGCATGTTGTCGTCATCGGCGGTGGCGACACCGGTTCGGATTGTTTGGGCACCGCTATCCGTCAGGGAGCCAAGGACGTCACTGTCCTCCAGATCATGCCGAAGGAACCGTCCAGCAGACCGGACAATGCGCCGTGGCCGACATTCGCACGTACATATCAGAAGACGTCTTCCATGGAAGAGGGCGGTACATACGTGTACAACGTCGATTCCGTGGAATTCGAGGGCGAAGGCGCTGAGCGTGTCACCATCGAGGATTCGGCGACCGCTTCGGGCTTCATCGCCGACGAGCATGGCCATGTCACCGGACTGAAAATCGTCGATGTCGCACCGGGGGAGAACGGGCCATTCACCCGCCAGCCTGGTACCGAACGGGTCATTCCAGCGGATCTGGTTCTCATTTCGGTTGGTTTCCTCCATCCGGATACGTCCACAATCATGGAGCAGATGCCTGTCGAGCTTGATCAGCGCGGCAATGTCGCCCGTGATGACGATTTCGCAACCTCACAGGATGGCGTGTTCGTCTGTGGCGATGCCGGTCGAGGCCAGAGCCTTGTCGTTTGGGCGATTTCAGAAGGCCGTAGCTGTGCCGCGGCCGTTGACCGGTACCTCACCGGATCCACTGAGCTGCCGGCTCCGATTGTGCCGACACAACGTCCGATGATGTTGCCTCGCTGAACCAACCGGGTGTGGCTGCATTTCGCCAGAGAGGGACAAGCCCCTTGCTCTGGCGAAATGCAGCCACACCCATATCCGTGTGTATGAGCGCATCATCCTTGGGAATGCGAGTACACTGGGAACAGTTGTGATTCCATACGAAGGGAGCGATATGCCGAACCGCGCAGAACGCCGGGCAACAGCCAAGCGCAACAAGCAGAACAAAGGTGTCCCGCAACAGTATGATGAGACCAAAGGCCGCAATCGTGGCGGCATGATTGACGAGTATGCGTTGCAGGAACGGTCGCGTCGACTTGAAGAGCATGAACTGGACGGCGAATGGAAGCCGAGCTCAAGCGTTCAACAAGCGACATCAGAGGCGGAAGATATCAATCTGAGCAACCCGAATATCAGCGGTTCACCGCATTCGGTGCGCCAAGTGTTCCGTATCATCACGTGGACACTGATTGTTCTGTGCGCCGTCGCGTTCTTGGTGATCATGTGGATTCCATCCGTCCCGATGTGGCTGATTATCACGATTGCCGCGGTATTCGGCGTCTCAGTGATCAGCCTGTTCTTTGTGGCAGGCAACTCAAAGGATAACCCGAATCTTGACGCGAACGGGTGTGCGATCTGAACCTTTCGCATTTTGAATTGGGGCAGGGATTATGATCCCTGCCCCAATTCGTCTTCTGACCACATTGCCGGCGTCGGCTCGACACCATGCTGTGCCGGCAACATACTCGAACCAGTAGTATATGGACTGGTTTCAGGGGGTCAGATGTCTAAACCGACGCGGCGATTCGCAACGATGCTCATCATAGGTTCACTGGTTTCATCATTCGCAGGTTTGTCATCGGCATATCAGCCGGCACCATATTCAGGTCATCCGGCTGTGAGAGTGGTTCCGTGCACCAAGACGGCGCACACCCGGCCATCACGCTCACAAGCACCTGCACCGGCCGTCAACGCCACTGCGGTACCCTCATCACAAGCTTGCGCTGCATTGATGGTGTGGCCGGTGACGCATCCTATGGTCATCAAACATTTTGAACAGCCTTCGCGTCTATGGTCTTCACGCCACCGGGGCGTAGACCTTGCGGCGCAACCGGGTGACGTCATTATGGCACCGGCGAGCGGAACAGTACGATTCAGCGGCGATGTGGCGGAAAAATCCGTCGTCAGCATCGAGCATGACACCGGATTCATTTCGACATTCGAGCCGGCCATCACCCAGCTGCCTGTCGGCACGCCGGTGCAACGCCGGGAAATCATCGGCACAATACAAGGTATTTCAGACCATTGCGGGACTTCCTGCCTGCACTGGGGAGTGAAAACGCAAGCCGGGGAGGAGCATTACGCCGATCCCGAATCATTGGTCGTCCAGCGGTCCATAGATCTCAAACCGGAATCTTGACGTCAGTTCTTTCGGTTACAACCCGGCATCGGCGAGCGTCACATAACCTGGATCAATGAGCTCGACTTTGAGATTCGATGCGCTGACGGCAACCAAATCCTCGGTGATGACCGGCAGCGTTTTGCCGTTCACCGTGGTCTTGGAAACGGATTTCATCGAGGTCAGACTGTTACCTGACGCGAGGCGTTTCGTGGCTTGGGCGATGTCTTCTGCAATCGTCTTTCGGTCTTCCATAGCGGTCATCCACAGTTTGCCGTCAACGATGTCGGGAAGCATCGCCGTATAGGCGCCATACCCGGTGACAATCGGCCACGATGCTGCGTCATCATGGTGAGATGAGTCACCATCATACGGCGCATGGTTGGGCGCAGGAACGGCGGACTTCACCAGATCTTTATGCCCGGCAAGATTGCCCACAATACCCATGATGGTGATGGAAGGGTTGATATCCGCCGCCGATCCTTGATATCCCAAGGAAGCCAACTCGTCGATAACCACGGATGCCACATAATCGTTCATCGCGATAATGCCATCGATATGGGTGGGGGAGGACTTGTCGCAGTCCAATCGTCGTTCAAGCTCCTGCCTGATATCTGCATCATTATTGACGGTGAACGACACTGAGCTCCAACTGGATTGCGTCGTGTTCGCGTTCAACGAGCCGGATGCGCTGATTGCGGCACCTGACGCGAAATACTTGCCGAGCACGCTCCACATTCCTTTGAACGCTTCCTGGGCGAATTGCATTGATACATTGCTCTCTTCGGATGATGGACTCACCGGCAGCATGATTTCAAGGATTTTGGGATTGGATGCGCTGGCCGCTCCGAGCTGGAGTTTGCTGACAAGCTGTTTGGCCTGGAGACGCCCGATCATATTCGCTGTGGACATGCGCACCACAACATCAGGAGTCACTCCACTGATGTCATTGGACAGGACAATGACATGCATACCGGATTTTTTCGCCAGTTCCAGCGCACTGGATAAACGCTCGGATGCGGCATCGTTCCCGGTGTCCGAGGACGTGTCGGGTTTGGTGACATAATCACCGTACTGCGCTACAGTCTTGTCCGTGGATGCGCACGGTGCGACAATCAATGTGGTCTCGCCAGTGGAAGCGGATGAAGAGTCGTCACCGGAAGCCACGTTCACGACATAGTCTTGAATGTCTTGGCTTTGTTTATCCAGATTGTTGTCTTTATGCGTGCTGATACTGCCGGACGGGAATCCGAGATGTTCCAATTGCTGGGTGATTTCCGGAACGAGTTTCGCCCATTTGTTCAACGGCGTGTACTGGGAGAGTGTGATGCCATCGGATGGCGTGAATATGGCGACCGAGCCGAGAGAAGGGCTCACTGATGCTGCCGGCTTGGTGGCGGTTTCGTTGCCACATGCGGCAGTGCATGCCAGCAAACCAATGCATGCCGTTGTGACGATGACGTTCTTCAGTATCGTGAAACTGCGTAATCCCATATTCATCCTTTGGTTCGGCTCGCTGACGATTGTAGTATACGGGTAGCAGAAAGCCCGGGGGCGAATCCGTCCCCGGGCTATATCTCCACGAACCCGAAGGCCCGATATCGCTGATATGCTACTTGGCGAGCGCCTTGGCGAGTTCCTCGTCGAGCGCGTCCATGAATCCTTGCGTGTCAAGCCACGGCTGGTCGGGGCCGACCAGCATGGCGAGGTCCTTGGTCATGCGACCGGATTCCACGGTCTTGATGATCACGTGTTCAAGTGTTTCGGCAAAGTGGGCGACTTGGGGAGTGTTGTCCAGCTTCGCACGATGCTTGAGACCACCGGTCCATGCGAAGATTGAAGCAATCGGGTTGGTGGAGGTCTTCTCGCCTCGTTGCCAGCGGCGGTAATGTCGGGTGACTGTGCCGTGTGCCGCTTCCGCTTCGACAGTCTGGCCGTCGGGCGTCATGAGGACCGAGGTCATCAGGCCGAGCGAACCGAATCCTTGTGCCACGCTGTCGGATTGTACGTCGCCATCATAGTTCTTGCACGCCCAGATGTATCCGCCGTGCCATTTCAACGAGCTAGCGACCATATCGTCGATGAGACGGTGCTCGTATGTCAAGCCTGCCGCCTCGAACTGATCCTTGAATTCGGTTTCGAAAACCTCGGCGAAAATGTCTTTGAATTCACCATCATACGCTTTGAGGATGGTGTTTTTGGTTGATAAGTAGACCGGGAGATGGCGTTGCAAACCATAGCGGAAGCAGGCGCGGGCGAAGCCGCGAATGGACTCGGCAACGTTGTACTGGACTTGGGCGACGCCGGCCCCCGGATAATCGAAGACCACATGCTCGGTCGGTTCGCTGCCGTCATCGGGAGTGAAGGTGACGGTCAGGCGCCCCGGACGATCGACTTTGAAATCGGTTGCCTTGTACTGGTCGCCGAATGCGTGGCGTGCAACGACGATAGGCTTGGTCCATCCGGGAACCAGACGGGGGATATTGGAGATGACGATCGGCTCACGGAAAATAGTCCCGCCAAGAATGTTACGGATAGTGCCGTTCGGGGATTTCCACATCTTCTTCAGTCCGAATTCCTTGACTCGGGCTTCATCGGGGGTAATGGTCGCGCATTTGACGCCGACGTGCTCGCGCTTGATGGCATTGGCCGCATCGATGGTCACCTGGTCATCGGTGGCGTCGCGGTTTTCAATGCCGAGGTCGTAATATTCCAAGTCGATATCGAGATACGGCAGAATCAGACGGTCCTTGATGTCTTTCCAGATCACGCGGGTCATCTCATCGCCGTCGAGTTCGACGACTTTACCTTCGACCTTAATCTTGGCCATGAATTCCCTCCTCACGGGGTTGTGAAGGTGCGATATGGTATCTATTCATAGTCCATCCCGGTAACATACGTGACTTTTCGTCCACGATGTTGGACGGCATATCATATTGCGGCAACCTTGAATGGTTCGTCACGTGCTCGCATTAGCCTTGAAAGCATGTCTCAGGAAATTGAAATCGGCTTGGGTAAAAAAGCCCGGCTCGCATACTCGCTTGACGATATCGCCATCGTCCCGTCTCGCCGTACTCGCGATCCCCAGGATGTCAGCACAGCGTGGCAGATCGATGCGTATGAATTCGATGTGCCGGTGATTGCCGCGCCGATGGATTCGGTGACCAGTCCGAAAACAGCCATTGAAATGGGCCGTCTGGGCGCCTTGGGCGTACTGGATTTGGAGGGGTTGTGGACGCGTTACGATGATCCGGAACCCTTGTTGGATGAGATCGCGTCGCTTCCTGAGGAAGAATCGACCCGTCGTATGCAGGAAATCTATGCTGAGCCTATCAAGCCCGAGCTCATCACGAAACGCTTGCACGAAATCCGTGAAGCCGGTGTCACTGTCGCCGGCGCACTGAGCCCACAGCGTACGCAAGAATTCTATTCGACGGTTATCGACGCCGGCGTGGACCTGTTTGTCATCCGTGGTACGGCAGTGTCGGCGGAGCATGTTTCGACGGACCATGAACCACTGAATCTCAAGCAGTTCATTTACGATCTTGATGTGCCGGTCATTGTCGGCGGAGCGACGAATTACACGGCGGCGCTGCATCTTATGCGCACGGGGGCGGCGGGCGTTCTGGTCGGGTTCGGCGGCGGTGCCGTGTCCGGCACGCTCAACACCATCGGTTTGCAAGCCCCGATGGCGACCGCCATTGCGGATGTAGCCGAGGCGCGACGCGATTACATGGATGAGTCGGGCGGCCGGTATGTCCAGCTTATCGCCGATGGCGGTATGGGCTCATCCGGCAACTTCATCAAAGCTTTTGCCATGGGCGCTGATGCTGTGATGCTCGGCTCCCCGTTGGCACGCGCGGTTGAAGCTCCCGGGCATGGCATGCATTGGGGCGCAGAGGCACGTCATCAGTCGTTGCCGCGTGGCAGGCGCACCAATGTCGGTACTGTCGCGCCGCTTCAGGAGATTCTGTACGGTCCGAGCCATCAAGCCGACGGCACGACCAATTTCATTGGAGCGTTGCGCCGGGCGATGGCTTCCACCGGGTATGTAGACGTGAAGAACTTCCAGCGCTGCTCAGTGGTCGTCACGTCCACTGTCAAGTAATCAGACCGTATTTGTGGATAAGTACGGCATCATGGCCGTACTTATCCACATATAACGTTTGCCTTGCCGTGCTCCTTGACACGGCAGGGCTTTTTTGTTGTTCTTGATGCTATGACCGGTGCAGAAGCCGGACGATACGCGAAGCCGCCTACCGGAAGGGGAATCATGAACGACGAAAACACACTGTGGACATACCAATTGAACCCGTTTCATCTTCCGGGCATGCAGGGTCGCATCGCCTTGGGAACCTGCGGGCTGGTGGTCCCGGTCACCATCAACTGTTATTACCGGGAAGCTCCGGAAACATACGCTCCTGAATTTTGTAAACGGCATTCCTTCATCGTCTGTCGTCTGGCATGCATGCTCGTCGACGCTATTCGCGGTCGAGGCGTCACCGAGATGATGCGACGCCACTTGTCGCAAGAATGCATTGAACGGATTGAATTCATGTGGGAATTGATGCAATCCTACGAGTGCACAAGTCAGAGCGGAATCGTGGATGATCACATCAAGCGTTTCCCCACGGTTCCGCGATGGATGGAAGTCTCGTTGGTCTCCAACGACAGGATCGAGTACAACGTCAATGTTGACGTAGGCAAATCCGTCTTTCATTCGACCCTCGTGTTCCGCAAACGGGCAAGTAAGTGGGTTGCCGTACACGCCGACGTCGGCTGACCGTTCGCGGTGAATTCCACGGCGGGGACGAGGAATAGGGCTATAGTTGTATGCATGTTGCATGAATTTGCTGTTGACCCGGTCTACCAGACCACTGATGATGACACCGTCTATTCACTGTTGTCTAAACGCGCGCAACGCGATCCGCAAGGAGATATCGCGCAATGGCAGAGCGAGCCGGACCGCGTGTGGCATACCGTGACCGCGCAAGAGATGAATGACCGCGTCCGCGCTGTGGCGCGAGGCCTGCTGGGTATGGGAGTCAAGCATGGCAGTATGGTGGTGATCTATTCCGCCACATGCTATGACTGGGCGATTGTCGATTTCGCGTGTTCCGCGATTGGTGCCGTCACCGTGCCGATTTACGAGACGGATTCCGCCAAGCAAGCCGCCAGTATCGTCAAGGACGTCAAGCCGGCTATCGCGTTTGCGGGAGACGAGTCTCATGCGCATACGCTGGACACTATTCGCAAAGATCAGCCGGACCTCACCTACATCTTCAACTTCCAGACCGACGGTCTCAATGCGGTCGTGGATTTCGGCCAATCCGTGACCGACGATGAGCTTGAGCAGGCAATCGGTGCGGTGAAAGCGGACGACGTATCGACCATCGTGTTCACGTCCGGCTCGACAGGCAAGCCGAAGGGCGCCATGCTGACCAGCCGTAATTTCACACACATCGTGTATGCGGGTTATGACGTGCTCAACGAAATGTTGTACCAGCCGAGCCGCCTGCTGTTGTTCCTGCCTTTGGCCCATTGCTTCGCCAGGTACATCCAATACACGGCGATCGGAGCGCAAGGCGTGGTGGGATACATCCCCACGGCGAAGCATCTGCTCGCCGATTTGCGCAGCTTCAAACCGACCTATCTGCTCGGCGTGCCGCGTGTGTTCGAAAAGGTGTACAACGCGGCATCGCAAAAAGCCGGTGCAGGTTTCAAGGGACGGCTTTTTGCCAAAGCGTTCCGCCATTTTGCCCAGTGGTCCAAAGAGGAGAACGGCGAACGGGCCCATCACACTCTGTCCGAGCGCATCAGCCACTCGTTCTACATGGCGACAGTAGGTAAATCCGTACGTTCTGCGCTCGGCCCGAACCTTCGGTATCTTGCCTGCGGGGGTGCGCCCATCAATGCCGATCTCGCCCACTTCTTCAACGGCATGGACGATATCACCTTCATCCAAGGATACGGCATGACGGAAACCGCGGCGCCTTGCGTCGTCAACTTCGAGGACGCCAATGAGGTCGGTTCCGTAGGACGCCCCGGACCGGGTATCGCCATCCGTACCTTGGAGGACGGGGAAGTGGAAATCAAGGGGCCGAACGTCTTCAAAGGCTACTATCAGCAACCGCAATTGACCGCCGAAGTGCTTGAACCTGACGGATGGCTGCACAGCGGCGACCTCGGGTATATCGATGATCGTGGATTCCTGTTCATCACCGGACGAAAGAAAGACATCATCATCACTGCGGGCGGCAAGAATATCAGTCCGGCGCCGATTGAAGACACGATCAACACCTGTCCGATAGTCTCGCATGCCGTGGTGATCGGCGATGGAAGACCGTTCGTTGCAGCGCTGATCGCCCTGGACGAGGAGATGACCCGTGATTGGCTGCAACATCAGGGGCTGGACGCTCACATGCCGATGGAACAGATAGCGACCAATGATGCGGTCCGCGCCTATATCCAGCAGTACATCGATCAGGTGAACAGCTCGGTGTCACGCGCTGAGTCGGTGCGTAAGTTCGCGATTCTCCCTGATGATTTCAATCAGGCGGACGGTACGCTGACCCCGAGTATGAAGGTCGTACGCAACAAGGTGCTTCAACATTATGACGATGTCATCGAACACGTCATTTACACGCCGAAGGGCCCGTCGGCTCCGATCCCCGCGACTGTTAAACTGTTTGACAAGACGGCTGAAACAGTCTCTCAAGTTTCGGAGACCGTTTCACCCAAGGTGCGGCAAGCGCTCGACCAGGCAAAATTGAACGTGGCTGAGCTGCGCAGCAAGCGTCTGTCGGATGAAGAGGATCCGGCTGATCCGTCAGACAATGAACGGCAGGAAACAACCCAAGTAGAGGAGCAGTAATTTGGCAATCCGTGAGATTCGTGTCATTCCAGACCCCGTGTTACGCACACCATGCGAGACCATCGACACCATCACACCGGCAATCCGCCGGATGGTGCAGGACCTGCTCGATACCGTGGACGATCCCGGTCGTGCCGGACTGTCCGCAAACCAGATTGGTATCAGTCTTCGAGCGTTCTCCTATAACATCGAAGGCAAGCTCGGATATGTGCTGAACCCGGTTCTTGAAGAGACCAGCGGCGAACAGTATGGCGACGAGGGGTGCCTGTCCGTGCCAGGATTGTGGTATAAGACGCGCCGCGCCGACTATGCACGCGTCCGCGGCATCGATGTTGAGGGCAAGACGGTGGTGCTCGAAGGACGAGGCATCATGGGCCGCATGCTTCAACATGAGACGGATCACCTCGATGGACATATCTATCTTGACCGGCTCGAAAAAGAAGAGCGCAGAGCGGCGATGAGAACGTTGCGTGGAGAACGCTGAGTTCGCGTCGCTCTCCCGGCACAGCCCATAGCACGGATCGGAAATCTTCGGTCCGTGCTATTATTTTGCCTGTGCGTCAATTCGAGTTATCCAATGTCGCGCAGCGGATAACTCATCGTATTCCCTAGCAGGCGCATAATTCGCGTCATGTCCGCGACGTCCCGTGTCGGTCGGTTTGGCAACAAGCTGCACGCGGTGACACATGACCAGGCAATAACCGACAAGAAAGGTAGTATTACCATGGCTCAGATCACTATGAGCGACATGCTGAAGGCTGGACTGCATTTCGGCCATCAGACCCGCCGTTGGAACCCGAAGATGAAGCAGTACATCCTCATGGAGCGCAACGGCATTCACATCATCAACCTGTTCAAGTCGCTTGACCTTATCGACAAGGCTTACGATTTCATCAAGGAAACCGTCGCCCACAACGGCACGATCCTGTTCGTCGGCACCAAGAAGCAGGCCCAGGAAGCAGTCAAGGCTCAGGCTACCCGCGTCGGCATGCCGTACGTGTCCGAGCGTTGGCTGGGCGGTATGCTCACCAACTTCCAGACCGTTTCCAAGCGCGTTGCCCGTCTCAAGGAACTCGAAGAGATGGACTTCACTGACGTGCGTGGCTCCGGTCTGACCAAGAAGGAACTGCTGCTGCTCGAGCGTGAAAAGGACAAGTTGGAGAAGCAGCTTGGTGGTATCCGCAACATGAACCGCACGCCTTCGGCGCTGTTCGTCGTGGACATCAACAAGGAAGCCCTGGCCGTTTCCGAAGCGCACAAGCTCGGTATTCCGGTTGTCGCCATCGTGGACACCAACACCGATCCCGATCAGGTGGATTACCCGATTCCGGCGAACGATGACGCCATTCGTGGCATCGAACTGCTCACCAGCCTGATGGCCGACGCTGTGGCCGATGGTTTGCTTGAGCGTTCCGGCAAGGCAGCCAAGGCTGATGACAATTCCGAGCAGCCGATGGCAGCTTGGGAGAAGGATCTTCTGACTCAGGAAGCTCCGAAAGCCGAAGAAGCCAAGAGCGAAGAGCCCGAGGCCTGATTCACGGCATTTGTTATCCTTAGCGGCGGGAGATACACCATCTCCCGCCGCTGGGTATTACTTCAAAATCAAGAGGAGACAACACATGGCAGCTATCACTGCAGCTCTGATCAAGCAGGTGCGTGAAGAAACCGGCGCCGGCATGATGGACGTGAAGAAGGCTCTCACTGAGGCCGAAGGCGATGTCGCTCGCGCCAAGGAGATCATCCGCGCCAAGGGCATCGCGGCAGCGGGCAAGCGCGAAGGCCGTAAGGCTCAGGAAGGCACCATCGCTTCCAAGGTCGTGAAGACCGCTAACGGCGAAGTCGGATACGCCGTGGAAATCAATTCCGAGACCGATTTCGTGGCCAAGACCCCGAAGTTCGTCGAATTCGCTGATTCGGTGCTTGACGCCGCAATCGCCGCCGACGCCAACAATGTTGACGACGTGCTTGCAGCCAAGACCGCCGATGGCGATGTCAAGTTCGATATCGAGCAGGCGGCTGCGCTGTTCGGCGAGCACGTGAAGGTCGGCCAGTTCGCCAAGATCGCCGGTCCGCACGTTGAAATCTATGCGCACCGCAAGTCCGCTGAAATGCCGCCGTCCATCGTGGCCATGATCGCTACGGATGAAGCCGGCGAAAAAGTCGCTCATGAGGCTGCGTTGCAGATTTCCGCCATGAGCCCGCGTTGGCTGACCCGTGAGGATGTTGATCAGGCTGTGCTTGATTCCGAGCGTCGCATCGCCAATGAGAAGACTTCCGAAGAACTCGCTGCGAAGGGCAAGCCTCAGGCGGTTATCGAGAAGATCGCCCCGAAGATTGTGGAAGGCCGTCTCAACGCCTTCTACAAGGAAGCCGTTCTGCTCGATCAGGATTACGTCAAGGATCCGTCCAAGACCGTTGGCAAGCTGTTCGATGAGGCCGGCGCCAAGGCTCTCGCCTTCGCCCGCATCGAAGTCGGCAAGGGTGATGAGGAAGAGTGACGCTATCCGCGATCAGAGGATAGGCTGATTTTTCCCAATTCACGCCATTGAGCGTATTCCGTGTTCGCCGCTGTGCTGTTCAAAGTGCAGCGGCGAACATGTATTCAGGTCTTGCCGGGCATCCTTCCAACCGGTATCGGGGTCCGGCGTACCGATGACGTATGAACAGCATCGCAACGACGCGAACCGTACCAGTGGTGTGGCCGCTCGCTGTCGTTCACCGACGCTAATGTGGTACAACGGCAAAGATTGATTCGGCATAGAAAGGCCCAGATATGACTGGCACAAACAAGCCACGCAGGGTATTGCTCAAGCTTTCAGGCGAGGCGTTTGGCGGGGGAGCCGTCGGCATCGACACTCAGGTGGTCCGCCGTATTGCGCAGGAAATCGTGCCCGCGGTCCAGCAGGGTGTTCAAGTCGCTATCGTGACGGGTGGCGGCAATTTCTTCCGAGGCGCCGAACTTCAGCAAGCGGGTATCGATCGTAGCCGCGGCGATTACATGGGCATGCTCGGTACGGTCATGAACTGCTTGGCTCTGCAGGATTTCCTTGAGCAGGAAGGCCAAGCCACTCGCGTCCAAACGGCGATTGCCATGGGACAAGTGGCGGAGCCGTATATTCCTCTGAAAGCCATCCGTCACCTCGAAAAGGGCAGGGTCGTCATTTTCGGAGCAGGCGCCGGCATGCCGTATTTCTCGACCGATACCGTTTCGATTCAACGCTCGTTGGAAATCCATTGCGACGAAGTCCTCATGGGGAAGAACGGTGTGGATGGCGTGTATACCGCCGACCCTCGCAAGGTTGATTCCGCCCAGCGTTTCGCCACGTTGAGCTACGACCGTGCCCTCGTCGATAATCTTGCGGTTATGGATGCCGCGGCACTGTCCATGGCGCGTGACAACCGCAAACCCATCCGTGTATTCGGTCTGGAAGAGCCGGGCAATGTCACCCGCGCCCTGCTCGGCGAAGAAATCGGCACCTTGGTATCGGCTGCGGACTCAACGCTCGCATAACGTCTGTAGCGTCATTCGACGCTACAATGGAACCAAGCAAGTCGTTCAACGACGAATCCCGCCAAAGGAGAAACCATGGCTACAGTCATCGAACAGGCCAAAGAACAGATGAGCAAGTCTGTCGAAGCCACCAAAGAGAACTTCACCGGCATTCGTACCGGTCGTGCCAATCCAGCGCTGCTGAACGGCTTGACTGTCGAATATTATGGCGTTCCCACGCCAATCAAAGCAGTCGCCACCATCGGCGTGCCTGAACCCCGTACGCTTGCGGTGACTCCATATGATGCATCACAGGCGAATGCCGTGGAAAAAGCAATCCGCGATTCCGACCTCGGGGTCAGCCCACGTCGCGAAGGCAGCGTCATTTACGCCACCATGCCTGAACTGACAGAGGAGCGCCGCAAGGAATACGTGAAAATCGCCAAGGCAAAGGCTGAAGACGGCAAAGTCGCGGTGCGTAACATCCGTCGTAAAGCCAAGGAAAGCATCGACAAGTCCGTCAAGGATGGCGATATGGGCGAGGATGACGGTGATCGTCAACTCAAGGAGCTTGACAAGCTCACCAAGCAATTCACTGACGAGCTGGATTCCTTGCTGGAAACCAAGCAGAAGGAGATCATGGAGGTCTGAAACCTCCTGACGGAACGCGGGCCTCGTCCATACCGTGCACCGGGTGGCGGGGCCCGCTTCGGTGATGTTGGCAAAGAAGGATGACGATGGACAACAGCAGCGCGCATGACGGCAGTGCCGAGGAAACCCTCGAAGAAATCAACAAGAAAACGGGGCGTAACATGCCCCAGGCGATCGCCACCGCGGTGATCCTCATCGCGATTATCGTCGCATGCCTGGCCATCAGCATGGATGTGTTCATGGTGCTGCTGATCGTGTTCATGATTCTCGCGCTTTGGGAGCTTCGCGTCGATTTTGCCATCGCGGGCATGCATATCCCGGTCATCATGCTCTGGATATGCTCCACCGTCACCTTGCTCGCAACCTACTACTCGCCATGGCATGTTTCCGCCATGGCCGTGTGCGTAATGCTGTCCATGGTACTTGTCGCCTTGAGCGCCACGGCGAACTTCAGTTTCGGCGACAGATTGAGCATGGAGATCGAGCACAAGCTCGCCCAGACCAACGCTGGTGCGCGTCTGGAATCGTCGTTCAACCATGGCACGGCCAATGCCCAGCACAGCAGGCTCACCAGCGTCGCCGTATCATTGTTCACCGTCTTGTATATTCCTCTTCTCGCGTCATTCATCGCTCTGTCGTTGACGTTCCACGGCCATGCGGTGGCCCACGCCATCATGATTGTGTTTCTTCCCGCTTTGAGCGATACCGGCGGGCTGTTTGCCGGCGCATGGTTCGGCAAGCATAAGCTGTCCCCACGAATCTCCCCGAAGAAGTCCGTGGAAGGATTGATCGGATCGATACTGTTCGCCATGGCAGGCGCATTCGTGATTTTCGCCTGCACGTATCCAACGCTGTGGGCAAGCCGCTGGTGGGTCCCGATCATCGCCGGCGTCCTGATTGGCGTGGTCGGAACATTCGGCGACTTGTGCGCCTCCATGCTGAAACGTGACATCGGAATCAAAGATATGGGACATTTGCTGCGAGGCCACGGGGGAGTGATGGATCGTGTCGACTCCATCTTGCTGACAGCACCATTCATGATGGCCTTGCTGTACGTGACGGGGTTGTGACAGAATCAACCCCCGACTTGGCACATCGCTGAGGCAAGCACACGACCGCCATCCGTACGACACAACCTGACAGGAGATATTCATGACCATACAAGGCACTGAACCGGAAACCGGCATCACACCGGGAGGCACTGCCGGCGCATTCAAAGATGTCCTGGCAAAAAATCATGCCCGGCGTGGCAAGCCTCCGGTCCATCTTGTCGACATGGATACGGCAGAACGAGAAGCCGCCGCGAAATCAATCGGTATGCCGCGTTTCCGCGTCAAACAGCTGGCGAATCACTATTTCGCCCACTACGATACCGACGTTGCCTCGTTCTCCGATTTCCCGTCGAAGCAGAGCCAGATTGCCCAAGATACGTTCTTCCCTGAACTTATCCATGAAGTCACACACCAAGTCGCCGATGCAGGGACAACCATCAAAACCCTTTGGCGCCTGTTCGACGGCGCGATGATTGAATCCGTCCTGATGCGCTATCCCACAAGAACCACCTTGTGTATTTCCAGCCAGGTCGGTTGCGGCATGGGATGCCCGTTCTGCGCGACCGGACAATTGGGATTGACGAGGAACATGTCCACCGGTGAGATTCTCGAGCAGGTCAGGATTGCAGCCCGTACCTGCCGCGATGGTGGTATCGCCGGAGACCCCTGCCGTCTGAGCAACGTCGTGTTCATGGGTATGGGCGAGCCGATGGGCAATTACCGCTCGGTTATCAGCGCGGTACGGCAGATCAGCGCCATGCCTCCGGAAGGATTCGGCATTTCTGCCCGCAACATCACAGTATCAACGGTCGGCGTGGTACCAGGTATTCGCAAACTCGCAGCCGAAGGATTGCCGGTCAGACTCGCCGTATCCTTGCACGCCCCCAGCGACCAGCTGCGTGACGAATTGGTGCCGATGAACCGCCGATTCAACACCACCCAAGTACTTGATGCCGCACACGATTATTATCGTGCGACCAAACGCAGGGTCAGTATCGAATACGCTCTGATGCGCGGCATCAACGATCAAGCCGAACATGCCACGCTTCTGGCGAAGCGGCTGAACCATTATGGCGATGACTGGGCGCATGTCAACCCCATTCCGCTCAATCCGATTGAAGGATCGAAATGGACGGCGTCCAAGCCGGAAGACGAACGCCGATTCCTTGATATTCTGCATCATGCTGGTATTACTGCGACACTACGTGATACCCGTGGGCAGGACATCGACGGCGCATGCGGGCAGTTATCCGCAAAGTACCGGCCGACGGCTTGAACCATACTCGCCTTGTCGAAATCCTACGGCACGCTCACTTCGTGAGACAACGTCATAATCGTTCGAGGGCTGAGACTATCGTGGAGCATAACAAGTTCTTCACCACAAACCGAGGAGTAGCAAGATGGCATTAGCGGTCCGCGTTATTCCGTGCCTTGATGTCGATGCAGGACGCGTGGTGAAGGGCGTGCATTTCGAGAATCTGCGAGATGCGGGGGATCCCGTCGAACTGGCGGCCGAATATTACCGTCAAGGCGCTGACGAGCTGACGTTCCTTGATGTTACGGCGTCCAGCGGCCATCGCCGCACCATGGTTGACGTGGTCAGCAGAACAGCCGAAAAACTGTTTATCCCACTCACTGTCGGCGGTGGTGTCCGCTCGGTCGAAGATGTCGACCAATTGCTCCGCTGCGGCGCCGACAAGGTGAGCGTCAATACGGCGGCCATCAACAACCCGTCGCTTATCAGCGATATCGCCGAGCGTTTCGGCAGCCAAGTTCTGGTGCTTTCCGTTGACGCCCGACGCGAACAGGGTGAGCAGCATACCCAATCCGGTTTCGAAGTGACAACCATGGGTGGTCGTCATTCCACTGGCATTGACGCGCTCTGGTGGGCCCGCCGGGCCCAAGAACTAGGTGCAGGAGAGGTACTGCTTAACTCAATGGATGCCGATGGAACCGAGAACGGTTTCGATTTGGATATGATTCGCGCCATGCGTTCCCAAGTCACCATTCCGATTATCGCAAGCGGCGGCGCAGGTAAAGTCGAGGATTTCCCTCCAGCCATCGCTGCCGGTGCTGATGCCGTGCTCGCGGCCTCGGTGTTCCATTATGGCAAGATGACCATCGGTGATGTCAAGGCCGAGCTCCGTAAGGCCGGCTACACGGTCCGGTAACTTTGCCATCAGCCATCATCGCAGCATTCCGAGTCTTGCAAGCCCATCACCAATGATGGGGAATGGATGTTTCTTGTTGTGTTCCATTCTTATGCAGTGCCTTAGCCACAGCAGATTGTGGCAAACTTGTGTTGAAGTTCCAGGCATCATACAGTAACAAATCAGGGAGTAGCCCATGCCATCAACAAGCAGTGATTCACAACCAGTCTTCGACAATGCGCAGCGGCTTGATCCACGCATCGCCGAACGGCTCAAGCGCGACAGCAAAGGTCTTGTCGCAGCGGTGATCCAGCAATATGACACTCATGAAGTGTTGATGGTCGGATATATGAACGATGAAGCACTACGCCGCACGCTGACAACGGGTCGCGTGACATTCTGGTCACGTTCACGTCAGGAATATTGGCGTAAAGGAGATACGTCAGGGCATGTGCAATACGTCAAGGCACTGAATCTGGATTGCGATGGGGATGCCATCCTGGTCCAGGTCGATCAGGTCGGTGCCGCATGCCACACCGGTAAACGATCATGCTTCGACGAAGGTGGCCCACTGCCTGTGGTCGTCGGGTCTCGCACTGAAGATCAGGAGGCACAGCAATGAGTTCTTGCAGTGTACAAGACCTGAAATGGGGGGCTACGTGGCCGAACCGCCAGCAGTTCCACGATATCGCCGATCAGGGGTACCGAGTCATTCCGATTGTTCGCCGGCTTCTTGCCGATTCGTTGACCCCGGTAGGTTTTTATGAGCGACTTGCCGGCGGCGAAAGCGGCACATTCATTCTTGAGTCCGCCGAATATGGCGGTTCATGGGGACGCTACAGTTTCATCGGTGTCCATTCCATGGCCCAGCTGCGGTCCAATCATGGTCAGGCTGATTGGCTGGGAACCGTGCCGCAAGGTATTCCCACCAGCGGTGATGTCGCTGAGGTCGCCCACGCAACACTCCGGGCATTGAAAGCGCCGGATGTCGAAGGATTGCCGAATCTCACCAGCGGATTGGTCGGAACCGTGGGATGGGACGCCATCAGACATTGGGAACCCACATTGAGCGCCACAGCTCCCGATGAGACAGGCCAACCGGAAACCGTGCTCGCCTTGGCGACCGACATCGCAGTAGTCGACCATGTCGACGGTTCGGTGTGGCTCATCGCGAACGCCATCAATATGGATGATTCCCCTGCACGCGCCGATCTCGCCTATGATCGTGCCATCGAACGTCTCGATCTCATGCAACGTAAGGCAGCCACGCCTGCCCCGGATGAATCCAGGGTAAACGTTCTCGATCCGAGCATTCCTCAACCGCAATTACGGTTCCGAACGCCGAAAGCCGAGTATGAGCAGGCCGTTGAGCGAGCCAAGCAGCATATCATCGACGGCGATGTATTCCAAGTGGTGATTTCGCAGCGATTGGATATCGATTCGCCTGCGGATCCCGTTGACGTCTACCGTGTGCTGCGTACACTCAATCCAAGCCCATACATGTATTTCTTCGCCCTGACCGACGCCCAAGGACGTGATTTCAACGTTATCGGCTCCAGCCCTGAGACGCTGATCAAAGTGGATGGCGGTCATGCAATGACCTTCCCGATTGCCGGTTCACGGCCTCGAGGCGCCACGCCGGAGGAAGACGCCCGTTTGGAGCAGGAACTGCTTGCCGACCCGAAGGAACGCAGCGAACATATCATGCTTGTGGATTTGTCGCGCAACGATCTGAGCCGCGTATGCGAACCGGACAGCGTGGAAGTCGTGTCCCTGATGGATATCAAGCGCTTCAGCCACATCATGCACATCTGTTCGACTGTGACCGGCACCGTCAGCAAAGACAAGACGGTTTTCGACGTCTTCACCTCGGCTTTCCCCGCAGGAACCCTTTCCGGAGCGCCGAAACCGCGGGCAATCGATATCATCGACGAGCTGGAGCCTGCCGACCGTGGTATTTACGGCGGCACCGCCGGTTATTTCGATTTCAGCGGGAATATGGATATGGCGATCACCATCCGCACGGCATTCATTCGGGACCACCATGCGAGCGTACAAGCTGGTGCGGGTATTGTGCTGGACTCTGTCCCCGAACGTGAGTGGCAGGAAACCAGGAACAAAGCCGAGGCCAGTGTCGAGGCGATTCAAATCGCGGCGCAGCTCCGTTCCATACAACCGGACCAGCATCACCATGATGCACGCCCGTGATTGTCAATCCAGCAGCGACGCAACAAGAACACGCATAGCCCAGCATCCGAGCGACAAGCGTCCGCATCCTCATGCTGCGATTAGGCTTTGACGTATTCAGGAGGAACCATGTCAGTACTTGACGAACTCGTGGCAGGAGCCACACAAGACATGCGGCAACGTGCCGAAACCGTAACGCTTGATGATCTCAAACGTCTTGCCGGGACGATGCCGCCGCCGTTGGATGCCAAGCAGTGGCTCAAACGCGACGACGCCATCCCGGTCATCGCGGAAATCAAACGCGCTTCCCCCTCGAAGGGGCACCTGACGGATATTCCCGATCCAGCCGCTCTGGCCACGGCATACGAGCAGGGCGGCGCCAGCGCGATATCGGTGCTGACCGAGGGGCGTCGTTTTCTTGGATCACTTGCCGATCTCGATCAGGTGCGTGCAGCGGTGCAGATTCCCGTGTTGCGCAAGGATTTCATCACGGATTCGTACCAGATTTGGGAAGCTCGCGCCCATGGCGCTGACCTTATCCTGCTGATTGTCGCGGCACTTGATGATGCCAGACTCGAGAGTCTGCTGACGTTGACACATCAGTTGGGCATGACCGCGTTGGTTGAAACCCATACGCGTGAGGAAATCGAACGTGCCCGCGACGCCGGTGCGCAGGTCATCGGCATCAATGCGCGTAATCTGAAGAACCTCCGGGTGGATATCAGCAAGTATCGTGAACTTGCCGCAGATCTGCCCAATGATGTAATCAAAGTCGCAGAATCGGGAGTGTTCGGCAGTGTCGAACTCGAAGATTATGCGAGGGCTGGCGCCGACGCGGTGCTGGTCGGTGAAGGTGTCGCAACCGCGGACGACCATGTCGCCGCAGTGCGTCGATTGGTAAAGACAGGAGAACGTGTGAAAGCTTCAGAATCTACACCATTATCACAGCACCAAGGGCCGTATTTCGGCAAATACGGTGGCCGTTTTGTTCCGGAAGCACTGGTCGGAGCTTTGGATGAGCTCGAACGCGTGTACAACGACGCCAAAGCCGATCCGGCGTTCCAAGCGGAGCTGAAACGGCTGAACGAACAGTATGTGGGTCGTCCTTCGAAGTTGACCGAAGCCCCTCGTTTTGCAGAACGTCTCAACGAGAAGACCGGTTTGAACGCTCGCGTATTCCTCAAGCGGGAGGATCTCAACCACACGGGCGCCCACAAAATCAACAATGCGCTGGGACAAGCACTCCTGGTCAAGCGCATGGGTAAGACCCGGGTCATCGCTGAAACCGGAGCAGGTCAGCATGGTGTTGCCACCGCAACCGTCTGCGCTTTGCTCGGTCTCAAATGCCGCATCTATATGGGACAAATCGATGCCCGCAGGCAGGCGCTGAATGTCGCCCGCATGAGATTGCTGGGAGCGGAGGTCGTCGAAGTCACCCAAGGATCCATGATTCTCAAGGACGCGATAAACGAGGCCCTACGGGACTGGGTCACCAACGTGGAAACCACCCATTATCTGCTGGGCACGGTTTGCGGTCCGCACCCGTTCCCGACCATCGTCCGTGATTTCCAGAAAATCATCGGCGAAGAGGCGAAAGAACAGTTGCACGATGTGTATGGCATCGACCATCCGGATGCGATTTGCGCGTGCGTCGGCGGCGGCTCCAACGCCATCGGCATCATGAACGCGTTTTTGGACGATCCGCGCGTCAACCTGTACGGCTTCGAAGCCGGCGGGCATGGCATCGAGTCCGGTGAGCACGCCGTACGATTGACGCCGGGTGCCGCTGATCTCGGCTTGTTCCAAGGTGCGGAATCCTATTTGCTGGAGGACTCGGAAGGCCAGACAAAGAACACGTACTCGATTTCCGCCGGTCTCGACTACGCTTCAGTCGGCCCTGAGCACGCATGGCTGAAGGATATCGGCCGCGTCAACTATTCGTATGCGACCGATGACGAGGCGATGAGCGCGTTCAAGGACCTGTGCGAAACCGAGGGCATCATTCCGGCAATCGAAAGCTCTCACGCCGTGGCCGGCGCTTACAAGGCGGCCGCTGACCTCAAGGCGAAAGGCTATACCGATCCGGTGATCCTGGTCAATGTCTCTGGACGAGGGGACAAAGACGTCGCCACTGCAGGAAAATGGTTCGGGTATCTTACCGACGAACAAAGCAAGGCGCTGGAAGCCAACGGCGCTCACGGTACCAGTGTGGATGGAGAGTGACCCCATGACGAATCCTACGACAACACCTTCGGGACAGCCTTTGGGCATCAGCCATAAGCCGAGTAAAACCAAGGCGATGTTCTCGCAGTTCAAACAGGGCAACGAACCGGCGTTCATCGGGTATCTGCCGTATGGCTTCCCTGATCCGGAGTATTCCCTCAAAGCATTCGATACGATGGTGCGACACGGTGTTGACGCCGTGGAAATCGGCTTGCCGTATTCCGATCCCGTGATGGACGGACCGGTTATCCAAGCGGCGTCCAAGATCGCCATCGACAATGGTGAACGCATCGCCAACGTGTTCAAAGCGGTGGAAACCGTGGCGAATGCCGGTGGTGTTCCGCTCATCATGAGCTACTGGAATCTTATTTTCCATTATGGCGTTGAACGGTTCGCCACCGATTTTGAGAATGCCGGCGGTGCCGGAATCATCACGCCTGATTTGATTCCCGACGAGGCGGGAGAATGGATTGAGGCGTCGGATCGTCACGGTCTCGACCGTATTTTCCTGGTTTCTCCTGACACGTCCGATGAACGCCTGCGCATTGTCGCCGACAATGCACGCGGATTCGTCTATGCAGCATCCCGCATGGGTGTCACCGGTGAACGGGAGACCTTGTCAGCATCGCCTGAACGGCTTGTCGCACGAACCAGGAATGCAGGGGCGGACAACGTGTGTGTGGGCATCGGTGTTTCCACAGCGGAGCAGGGCGCCCGTGTCGGTTCGTATGCCGACGGTGTGATTGTCGGTTCCGCGCTGGTGCACACTTTGCTCGACGACGCGTCCGGCTCGCCGAAACCTCAGCAGGAAGGGCTCACCGCTTTGGCCGATAAGGTCGAAGAACTCGCTGAGGGCATCCACTCGGCGCGGAAGTAGCGTCGCTCGACGCTACGGCGCACACAAGCCAAGACTTCGAATGTGCCTCCAGGCATCTGCGGTATCGCAGTGCTTGGAGGCACATTGCTGTTCTGGAGACTCGAGTGTTTTGCAGTAATATATAACAGATATACAGTAGATGTGCTGTCGTCTGTCAACGATTGCTATCGACGGGATATCGCAGTCATCTATTACCATCAGGGAGATATGACACTCGCATACATTCCGTCGCCCACGATGTCACAATTCACCGTGGGTCCCGTGACCATTCATTATTACGCGCTATGTATTCTCGCCGGCATCATCGGCGCCGTATGGATCACCACGCAGCGGTGGAACAAGGCGGGAGGGACCTTCGACCAGATTCTCGATATCACACTGTGCGCCGTACCTTCCGGCATCATCGGCGCACGCTTATATCACATCATCACCACGCCTGAACGATTCTTCGGACCACATGGCGATTGGGTTGAAATGTTCAGAATCTGGAATGGGGGATTGGGCATTTGGGGCGGCGTCGCCTTCGGCGCTCTCGCCGCATGGGCGTGGTGCCGTCACAAGCATTATCCGATGGCGTTGCTCGCCGATTGTGTCGCCCCCGGACTTCTGGTAGCCCAAGCGGTCGGGAGGCTGGGCAACTGGTTCAACCAAGAACTGTATGGAGCTCCTACAACCTTGCCTTGGGGGCTGAAACTCAATACGGCGGGCACTGCGATCGGCAGCCACGAGCAATGCTATGACGGTGCCACGTGCCCCACCGGGACACTGTTCCATCCGACATTCCTGTATGAGATGATATGGAACCTGATTGGAGCCGCACTCCTGATATGGATCGGGCGCAAGACGTACAACACGTTGAAATGCGGGTCGCTGTTCGCTCTGTATGTCATGTGGTACACCGCCGGGCGTACATGGATTGAGTCCTTGCGCATCGATTTCGCCCATGAGTTCCTCGGTGTGAGAATCAATGTCTGGGTCTCGATGGCGGTGTTCATTCTCTCGGTCATCGCGTTCGTCATCATCCAAAGGACCGGCAAGAGCAGCGCTCTCTTGGCTGAACGGCTCCGTACCCAGAGCGAACTCGAAAACAGCAAACTTGCCGATGAGAACAACTGACAGCCTGCTCATCTACCGGCCGGCTGCGCTCATCGTCAGACGTATTTCGTAGAATGAAACCATGAGTATTCAAATCGCACCGAGTATCCTGTCCGCCGATTTCTGCAATCTCGAGCGTGACCTCAAGGCTATCAGCAACGCTGATCTCGTCCATGTCGACGTTATGGATCATCATTTCGTGCCCAACCTCACTCTCGGCGAGCCGATTGTCAAGCGGATTTGCGAAGTCACCGAGCTTCCTGTCGATGTCCATCTCATGATCGAGGATCCGGATCGTTGGGCACCCGAGTATGCGAAGCTCGGGGCGTCATCCGTCAGCTTCCATATGGGTGCCACCCATGCACCGGTCCGTCTGGCACGGCAGTTGCGCGATATGGGGTGCAAAGCGTGCTTCGCTGTCCGCCCCGCGGAACCGGTCGAACCTATTTTCGACATTCTCGAAGAGTTCGACATGGTGCTCATCATGACGGTGGAGCCAGGATTCGGTGGCCAGAAGTTCTTGTCCAACCAAATGGGCAAGGTTCGCCGTCTGCGTGACGAAATCACACGTCGTGGTCTGTCCACTCGGATCCAGGTTGACGGCGGTGTCAGCCCCAAGACCGCGCACATCGTCGCTGAAGCCGGTGCGGATGTGCTGGTCGCTGGATCCGCGGTGTATGGCGCCGAGAATCCGGCAGAAGCCATCGAAGCCATCCGCGACCAGGCAAGCAAAGCGTTCCGCGCCTGAACACGCGGCGTCCAACCACACAGCATAGGGAGAACATCCATTGAAGACTTTCGAATCATTGTTCAAGGAACTCAGCGAAAAAGCCCAGACCCGGCCTGCCGGCTCACTGACCGTGGGGGAGTTGGACAAGGGAACCCATTTTATCGGCAAGAAAATCGTCGAAGAAGCGGGAGAAACCTGGATCGCCGCTGAATACGAGGGTGCGGAACGCACTGCAGAAGAGATGAGCCAACTGATTTATCATCTCCAGGTCATGATGATTGATCGCGGGATCACGCTGGAAGACATCTATAAGAACCTGTGAGAAAGACCCTGCCGGGAAGGTCCCGACAGGTAGGAGGAACAATGCTGAGGATTGCGGTGCCCAACAAGGGCATGTTGTCGGAACCTGCATGGAATATGCTCGCTGAAGCCGGATATCGGCTCCGGAGCAATTCAAGACAACTCGTGGTGGAAGACCCCGATAACGATGTCGAATTATTCTATCTGCGTCCATTGGATATCGCTGTGTACGTCGGACGCGGCACCATTGACGTCGGTATCACAGGACGGGATCTGCTGTTGAACTCCGGCACCGAAGCGGTGGAGCACATGCCATTGGGCTTCGGCGCTTCGACGTTCCGATTCGCCGCCCCCGCGGAATCGCCAATCAACCGACTCGAAGATATCGACGGCAAGCGCGTGGCGAGCTCCTATGACAAGCTCGTCGATGATTACCTCAAGGCACGCAATGTTCACGCCGACATCATTCACTTGGATGGCGCGGTCGAATCATCAGTCCAGCTTGGTGTCGCCGATCTGATCGCCGACGTCGTTTCCACTGGTACAACGCTGCGTAATGCCGGTCTGCGTGTATTTGCCGATCCGATTTTGCATTCCGAAGCCATTCTGATTCGATCTCCCCGCGTGGCACCGGATGATGACCGTCTGACCATCCTCGGACGCCGCATCAAGGGCGTGTTGACAGCACAGCGGTACGTGCTGATGGATTACGACATTCCTGTCTCGAAGGTGGCCGCAGCAGTCGAAGTGACCCCAGGATTCGAAAGCCCGACAATTTCCCCTCTGCATGACAAGCAGTGGGCCGCGGTGCGCGTCATGGTGCCTCGCGACAAAGTCAACCAACTGATGGACCGGCTCTATGAAGTCGGTGCACGAGGCATCATCGTCACCGCGCTCCAGGCTTCCAGAATCTGATACCTTCGGCGGCTTATGACCGAGATACATACCAAATCCGCGAAGGAACCATACAGTCCGGAAGCGCGTGATGTCATCATTACCGTTCCCAATGCCATCAGCGTACTGAGAATCATCTCGATTCCCATCATCGCCATACTGGTGTCAAGACACCACATGGTGTGGGCGTTGGTGGCTATTGCCCTGTCAGCGTTCTCTGACAGCTTGGACGGCGTGATCGCCCGCAGGTTCAACCAGGTCAGCAAGCTGGGGCAGATTCTTGACCCGATTGCCGACCGGTTGCTCATCTTCTGCTCCATTCTCGCATTGGGGATGGCACATATCATTCCGTGGTGGGTGCTGATCGTGGTCGGGCTCCGTGACTTGTTGATGGGTATCCTCATCCTTGTGCTTGCACAACATGGATACGGTCCCTTGCCTGTGCATTTTGTCGGCAAAACCGGGACTGCGCTGGTCATGACAGCCATTGTCCTGCTTATTTTCGCCGATATATGGAAAAGCCCGGTCACGATGACATTGCATCTTGTCGCTTTGGCGATATGCATCTGGGGTATTACCCTGTATTGGCTGGCGGGCCTGATTTACATGCATCAAGGAGCTACACTGATACGCGCCGATAGCGGGAAGTGAGTGGTATGGCGGACAGCGGACAATACGACGAGCATCGTATGCCGGCAGCAGTTCCCGTAAACCGGGAAACCGCTCCGGTACGAAGCCGGGCAGTGTTCTCGCTATCCGCCAAAGCGTTGGGATCGCATCATGCCGCGGCCTCTGCCGATATGCCCATTACGCCGAGACGTCGCAGACCACAACTCGATGACGATTCCTTACGGCTCATCGATGATTTGACCAATCGTCCCATGGACCCGATGTTCAGCGACTCACGTCTGGACACCAGACCGAAATCAGCCTTCCAAATATGGAGTACGCGTATTATCGTATTCATCATTTGCATCGCGGTCGGGTTCTCATGCAGCATCATCGTGCAGACGTTGCACACCGATCCCCGCAAAGCCGTACGCAGCAGCCTCGCGAAAGAATTGACCCAGCAGACCAAACAGATGAATTCCTTGAGCGGGGAGGTCTCCACACTCAGGGCGCAAGTCGAGGCGCAATCCAAAAAGCTTGCGAACCCATCCCAACACGATACCCTCACCAAAGACGAAATGGTCAACGGAACCATTCCGGTTACCGGCCCCGGCATCACTGTCAGCATCGCGAACCCGCTTGCGGCGAACACCGATACCGGTTCGGGATCATTACCTCGCGAAAGCACCACGAACATCCGGGTCGTCACCGACGGCGACTTGCAGGTGTTCATCCAAATCCTATGGCAAGCCGGCGCGGAGGCGATCTCAGTCAATGGTTACCGGATCGGGGTGCAGACTTCAGTGCGTACGGCCGGTCAAACCATACTCATCGGGGTGAATCAAGTCCAAAGCCCCTACAAAATTCAGGCAATCGGAAACAGCGCTGATTTGGCGGATGCCGTGGGGGAGCGCAGCCAGCCATCTCTTTATAAGACATTGAAGTCCGCCGGCATTTTCCCGCAAGTCAGCACATCAAAGTCGATTACACTTGAAGCTGCGAGCTCAAGCGACATCTCTTATGCGGAAAGGGCAGACTAATGGCTGCTGTACTAGGTCTCATCATCGGCGTGGTCATAGGAATCTTTGTCAAGCCGGATATTCCAGTTGTCCTGCAACCATATCTGCCGATCATGGTTGTCGCCGCACTGGATGCGTTGTTGGGTGCCGCGCGAGCGTATTTCGAGAGGACATTCTCCGATAAGGTGTTCGTGATTTCATTCATTTCAAACGTGTTGACCGCGACCCTGTTAGTCCTGTTGGGCAATCAGCTCGGTGTCGGCTCACAGTTGCAGACTGCGGTTATCGTCGTACTCGGCATCCGTATCTTCTCGAATGTTTCCGCGATACGCCGATTCGTTTTCAAGGCTTGATGCATGGACCACAGAAGAGAACCCCAAGATTTGCTCAGTCGGTTACACCATCAGCGTGTAACCGACAGCGCCAACGACCATACGGAAACAGGATCATTCCCCGTCATCAGACGAAAGCCCCGGCGTTCGCTACAAGCGAACGCGGCGAGGACACGGTTCGTCACCAGCCTGTTCATCGTACTGCTGTGTGCCCTGCTCGGCTTTAGCTACGCCATCCAACTCAACAACACCACAGCAACGTATGAAACCATGAGCGAAGAGGAACTCACCAGGCTGATCACCGAAACCAGTGCGCAGGTACAAAACCTGGAACAGCGTAAAAGCCAGTTGACCGAGCAACTCACCGCCCTCCAGAAAGCCGCCAACAAGCAGGCGGAAGCCCAACGCATTGCCAAACAGAACGAGGAGACCAGCGGCCTGCTTTCCGGACGACTCGCCGCACAAGGGAAAGGCGTTATCATCACCATCAGCAAAGGCAGCAAAGAACGGGTCGATGCAGCCACCATGTTCGAACTCATCGAAGAACTACGCAATGCCGGTGCAGAAGTCATGGCAGTCAATACGGTGCGCGTAGTCACCTCCACATACTTCGCCGACATGAAAAACGGTCTCGTCTGTGACGGCCAGACACTCACTGCCCCTTACATCATCAAAGCAATCGGGGACCCTCAGAACCTGCAAAACGCTGTCAATATCGCAGGTGGAGTCGGGTCAAGACTGAATGTGAAATACGGTGCAAAAGTCAAGGTCAAGGCAGTCGACAAGGTAGAAATCCACGAGATTCGTGATGTTCCGCAATATCGATACGCAAAGACTGTAGAATAGCAACTATGACAGATCCGATTCCAAGCGCTGGCGAAACAACCATCATTGGCATGCCCGCCATAACCATTCCCATCACTACAACAGGCGATCGCCCTCTGACGCAAGAGGACCTCGACACCATCACCAAGTTGTCCCCAGGCACAGCACTGCTTATCTCCACACGAGGCGCCGTGTCAGGTTCACGTTATTTGCTTGACGAGGACGAGGTTACGGTCGGTCGTGACCCGCACGCTGACATCCTGCTGGACGATTCCACCGTATCCCGCCACCATGCGGTATTCCGTCGCACCAATGGCGCATTCGAAGTCATTGACGCAGGCAGCCTCAACGGCACTTATGTCAATCGTCAGCGCGTCGATAAAGCCTCGCTGAAGAATGGGGACGAAATCATGATCGGAAAATTCCGGCTGGTCTTTTTCGGCAACACCCCAAGGGCTTAACCACGGCAACGGGCGCGAATCGTCTCATTGGACGAGCGATACCGTGCGCTGATTGATGGGGTTGAATCACTTCGGTCCAACCCCATCGAAGTACATGCGAAAGGCGAGGCATGACGAGCCAAGAGACACCACGTGCATCGGATGCCGGCATTCGCCCGAGGAACACCGCGATACACATTATCCAGGGGGAGTTGTTCTCGTTCCCTGATGACGACCAACCGACAAGAGGATATCGTGGCACGGTGGCGTCAAAAGTTGCAGGCATCACTTACCGTCAGCTGGATTATTGGGCGCGCAAACAAATCGTCGTTCCATCAATCAAAGCGTCGCACGGTTCGGGATCCCGAAGACTCTATTCGTTCAAGGATGTTCTCATTTTGGCGGTGTCGAAACGGTTGCTTGACGCCGGCGTGAACCTGCAGAATGTCACAATCGCCATAGGGTATCTGATGCAACGCAGCATCGCGCAGCTCGAGCACACCACTATTGTTAGTGACGGTGAACGTGTGCGCGAATGCCGGGACGGAGACACCATCGGCGATGTCATGCAATCAGGAGCGGCGGTATTCGGCATATCCGTGGCCGCCCTGTGGCATGGAATCGAAGCATCATTGGAAATGGAACCCTCTGTGGACGTATACCCGGACGGCAAAGCAGTGGCATCCACGGGACGTTTATCCCCGCCAATCCCGTTTGAAGAATTGGCCGCACAACGCATGCGAGAACGCATCGCTATCCATCACGCGCAGCGAGAACATTTCACCGATACGCTGTAACCATGTTCTGCGATGCACTGCATGCCAGGAAGAAGCCGATGCGGGGGAGTACCGTGGAAGAATTCCCGATTCCCACTCGACACGAGACATTGCGCGTGCCGCTCGGGTGAGGCGGCTCGATACCGACATTGTATGAGCAAATCTGAATACTACGACGGAAGGAACCACCAATGACCCTCATCCCACTGATTCTTTGGTTGATTGCAGCAGCATGCTGCATCGCCATTGTCATCCTCGCGCGTCACTACGCCGGAACGAAGGAAGAGCCGAAACCTGTTGCGAAAAGCGCTATAGCATTGCATTTCGTATCACTCGTGCTGGCTATGGCACCATACGTAGCATTCATCATATATCGTCATGACATCAGCGCTGCCATGCGCACATGGTACACGAAGGTCGGATGGGTGTCAGGAGCTGTTCTTGTCGCGCTTATCGCATGGGACTTGTGGGCCATGTATCGCATCGCATCCAAGGCCGCAGAAGATCAGGCGCGTCGTGCCAAACAACACGCCGAGCAGCATGCCGATGCGCAGCCATCATCGCAGCCATCATCGCAGCCAGCCGCCGGCGAAAATCCCGGCCGGTCGCAGTCGCTGTGAGCGGATTCTCGTATCACCGTGCACGCTATGCCGGCTGTGACATGTAGCGTTGGCCGGCATAGCCACTGTGGTAGGGGCGGCGCCGAATTGTCAATCTGACATAACGTACATTATCGGATTTTATCGCAAGCACCAGTCACGGCTCTTTGCCGGTGCTTCGACGCTGCTTCGAAGTTGCCATACATACGCGATGTCCGCACGTTCCCGGCTGGCCTGTTCATCTGCCACGTCAACGAAAACGCACGGACATCGAGGTACACAACTCGTCATAGCCGCGAACAATCACCGCGCAGGCGTGAAGAAATCATCCACGGCGTCACACAGCTGATCCACGGCGTCAATGATTCGATACGCACCATGTTCAGCAAGTTCTCCAGGCTCGGCATAGCCCCATCCGCATCCAAGACATGCCAGGCCGCACGCCTTGGCGCCTTCAACGTCGGTCCAGCGATCGCCGACCATCAGCGCACGGTCTCCACGGGCGGTATCAAATCCCATCTTTTCGAATCCGTACCGAATGACTTGATCCTTATCAAGACGCGAATTATCTTCACTGGCCCCGTAGATATCATCGACCAGATCGTCCAATCCAAAATGCTGGCAAATGGGCTTAGCCTGATATTCCGGCTTGCATGTGGCGATCGCCAACACATATCCTTGCGCACGAAGCCGCCGTAGCTGTTCCGGGATGCCCGGATACACCGTGTTATAGAGCCGCCCGGGAACCTTGTTGCCCGGCTCGTTCGGATCATCGAACACAGCTTTGTTGGTGTAATACTCGCGATAGATTGCAACCGCCCGTTCCAACTGATCATCTGGAATATGATTGCGTTGCATAGACTCGATAATCGCCGGCCCGATAAACCGGTGGAGTTCGGCATCATCCGGAACAGGACGTCCAAGCTCTTGGAACGCCTTAATCACACAAGCGATGATACCTGGGTCAGATTTGGTCAACGTCCCATCCAAATCAAGCAGGACGACGTTTCTTGGTTGCGATACGGTCATGCGGTCCTCTCTGTGAATGTTCCGGTAGCTGTGATACGCATGGAGCAGAACGCGCATTGCGTCCCTCTCCCCCAATTCATTATGCCCTGTCATCATGACCGAACATGAAAAATGCCGTGTACGGGACAATCCGTACACGGCATCGCTTACTGCATCATTCGTTCACTCATAATCGGGAATCCAACCGTCACGATGCATTTGCAAACGCTTTTCAAGCAGTTCTTTCAACTCGTCTTCCGTGCGGCGTTCCATCAGCATATCCCAGTGGGTTCGTGTCGGCTTATTGATTTCGTCCGCATCATCGTCTGAGTCGCCTTCACGATGCGCAATTTGTCCGCAACGGCATTCCCACTCTTTCGGGGGTTCAGCACCTTCAGCAAAGGGAATAATCGTACGATGGCCATTCGGACATACATACGCGACATCGGATCGTGCGGCGAAATCCACATTATCGTCGGATTCGAGCGACTTCGCTCCGATGCTCATGCCACGCAAGCTGCGTTCTGCCATGTTGTCTTATTCCTCCTTGGGTAACCAATACCTACCAACCGTACCCAACAGTTCGGACTTGTACGGTATTCCCATATTCAGCGGCCGTCGAATCAGTCGACACCACTGTACGCGACGACACCACGATTGATCATGATATGAGCATCATGGGCTTTCTGCGCGAGCGGCCCATCGAATTCGGGAACATTCGGCAACGCGGCCGCAACCTGTTGAAGCATATCCGCCAGGCGCTTCATGTTGCGCACAAAATCCCCACCGGTCAAATCGGTGTCATGCAACACTTGTGCCAACGGCTCGTCTACCGCCCATCGATACACAATATCGACGATGCCGAAATCAATATCGGGCAGACGCTCAAGCCCGCAATCTTCGCGCATGGTGTTGATGCGCGCACTCATCGCCCGTAACTGTGAGCAGACATGGGCAACAGGTCCGGTTGAACCTCCTGGATACCGGCGTGGTTCACCGCTCTCACCGCGTCGCGCTTCATACACCAAGCCGGACAATGCTGCGGCGAGCTGCTGCGGAGTCAGTGTGTCCAACAGTCCGGATCTGATCGCCTCGGCGAGCACAAGATCCTGTTCACTGTACAACCGTCTGAGCAAACGTCCGCCGGATGTGAGCACAAGAGATGCAGCATCACCATCGTCATACCGTTCCAAGTAACCAAACTCGGTGAGAATATCGCAGATATGGTCAAACTGACGGGCGACTGATCCGGTACGCGAATCGTAGCGTTCCTGCACACGATCCAGCTCACGCTTCTCCCTCATCCATCGATGCCCCCACCGCAGATGCTCCTGAAGGTCAGGGCATGACCGGCATGGATGATGCTGCTCGTCCCACTTCAGCCGGGCGATTTGCTGGTCAAGCGACTGGAATGCCTCTCGCCGTGCAGTTTGCGATGGAAACATCCGATGTTTCAACACACGTCTGCCATTCTTCTGCAAATCACTCAGCCGCATACGCAGCGTCATGAATTGGGTGAAATCACCTCGATCACATACGAAGGCGCGTTCATACCCGTCAAGCGCGTGATGGAGTGAATCGATCTGCGCTTCGAGCTGCCATGCGGACTCGTTCGCCTCCCATTGGGCAAACGAGCGGTCCAACGTCACTCGTGCAGTCTGATAACTACTCGTATACAGCAGATTGACAGCCATATTAAACGTGGGTTTGAAGCTGGAATGCAACGGGTATACGCGTTTGCTGGACAGAGCGGCGGCCGTCGCCGGAACAAATCCGCGATGATCGACGATGACAGCGTGGCCGATGGTATCAATACCCCGCCTGCCCGCACGACCGGTGAGCTGGGTGAACTCCCCCGGCGTAAGTGTAACGTGCCCGGTCCCGTCATACTTCTCGAGCTTTTCGACGATGACGCTACGCGCCGGCATATTGATGCCGAGAGCCAATGTTTCCGTGGCGAACACAACCTTGATCAGACCTTCTTCGAACAGACGTTCAACGATTTGTCTGAACAAGGCAATCATGCCCGCATGGTGTGAAGCGAAACCTTCCTCGAGTGCGAAGCGGAATTGAGAGAAATGCAGAGCCTTCAAATCATCTTTGCTGAGCTGTCCCTCAACCATGTCATCGACAATTTCATGAATGCGCATCGCCTCTTCATCACTGGTCAGTTCAAGTCCGGCATTAATGCATTGTTCGACAGCCTGATCGCAGCCGTTGCGGGAGAAAATGAAGTAGATACCAGGCAGCATCCCCATGAAATTCAATTCGTCGATGACATCAGGTCGACGCGGAGTATACCGCTCATCCCCGCCTGCGGCGGTCTTTCCACGTCCCCAATGTCTGCCATGCGCTTTGTGAGCCGGCCGCTTGCGGAGGGCCTGATGCTCAAGCTGGTCGATACGCCGTATCAGATACGGGTTGAGGGTTGTAGTGACCTCATCCTTGGCGTTCCGGCGATACAAATCAATGATTTCCGGTTCGGTATGCGCGTTCGCCTGAATCATCACATGCTGTTCGAGTGGTACCGGACGATGTTCGGAAACCACCAGTTTCGTCTTACCGCGAACCGAAGCGATCCACTGCGAAAAATCCTCGACATTCGACACGGTCGCCGACAAGCCGATGATGCGCACCGATTTGGGAAGATGGATGATGACTTCCTCCCACACCGGACCACGAAAACGATCGGCCAGATAATGCACTTCGTCAAGAATGACGTAACGAAGTTCAATCAACGATGTGGAATGCTCATACAGCATATTGCGCAACACTTCCGTGGTCATCACCACGATGTCCGCTTCCGGGTTGATTGACGTGTCACCGGTCAGCAGGCCCACATGATCCGCGCCATAGATGGCGGAGAGATCATGGTACTTCTGATTGCTAAGCGCTTTGATCGGCGTGGTATAGAATGCCTTGACCTGATATTCATGTGCAAGGAACATCGCGAAATCCGCCACTACGGTCTTTCCCGCACCGGTAGGAGCCGCGACAAGAACATTATTGCCTTGTTCAAGCGCCTCGCACGCATCGCGCTGGAAACCATCAAGGCTGAAAGGCAATGTCGCTGCAAACTTCGCCAGCGCCGTATCGTTCAATCGCTGACGAGCACGAAAACGCTGATATCTTGCCGCAGGGGAATCCCCTGACGGCGCATGAGACTCCCGTGCCGTCCAGTCCTTCGCATGGGCATGGTGCCTATGTCGCGTCATGGTCCCCCACTCCCCCAATTTTTCCAAGTATCACATTATTCATTGAACGTACGCCACTGCCGCCAAACCGCCTCATGCTGTTCCCGCTTGCGGTCCTGTCTCGCGATTACCTTGACGTACGCATCGCTATAACGCTTGGCGGTCTGGTGAAGAGGTTGCGTGAACGACACCGGCTCCCGCTGGGATTCCTGGACAGGTTCCTGCATGGCCTCCATCCGCTCATTGACGGCATCACCGAGAGCAGCGATACAATGCAAAGCCGCCAAACCCCGACGAATAGCATAGAGTGCGCCGACACATATCGTTGCGATCATCGCGATAACAAGCACCACCCAAACAATCCACCAGTGCATGGGGCCTCCTATCGACTCGATGATAAACAGATATTTATCGTATCAGTTGGTATCGTCTTCCCGCTGGTCGAGACTCAACTCACGTTCGGCGCGCGCTTTGATCATCGAACGAAGCGTTTCCGGAGCAACCGCCGTAATATGACGGGCATGCGCGATACAGAACGCCACAAACCATGAATCAGAGGATACGATAAGACGAACCTTCTGTCCGTTACCGCACGGTTCGACGGTCGCACCCGGCAATCGCTTGGTAAAAGGCAGGTCAGGCTGATCAGTGATGAATACCGTCTGCGTACCGTTGTCAAAACTCCATTTACGCAATTCGCTCACCGGCACATCCGGGATATCGAGTTTATGAACCGGTTCAACAAGATCGGCCTTCTCGATGCGTGCAAGACGAAGCACCTGCCAGACCCTTGGCAAACCATTCGCCTTGTTGATCGTGGTGTCACGCTGAACAAACTCTTGCTTGTCCTTGGGCGCTGCAGCTGCGACGTCCGTCCACACTGCCGCATAATAGACACCCTCATCAACAAAAATCTTCGCCGGAGCCACCAGCTTGCGACGAATCCTGCCAGCGCCATCGGTATATTCCATATCCAACAGCGAGTCAGTGGCAATCGCGCGCTTGACGACCGAGAACGCCCGCGGCTCAAGCTCATATCCGGTCAGACTCAACCATGGTGTCTGCCCCGGCTTGACATGCTGACGAAGACGCGTATACAAGGATTGCGCCTGGTCACGCTGCTGGTCAGGCAACAGCGAAGAGTGCGCAAGATAGCTGACCGAGGCAGTCAGCATACTCAAATACTGCTGCGAAATACCAGCGAGACGCTCAAGACCGAGGGAATTGGTTGCCGACACGATGCCCTCGCTATCAAGCAACGGCCAATCAATATCGAAGAACTGACTGCCAGCCATCTCTCCATCATCGGATACCGTAGTCAGCGTGTTGATATCTTTGTGGATGATATTGACATACTTATTCAACTCATCCTCGGACTTAGGTTTGCCGATGAACCGTTCCGCAAGCTCCGCCAGGGAAAATTCCTCGCCAAGGTGAGCGGACAGGAACAGCATCAGACGTAAACGACGATCGACTTCACTGCCCGTCTGGAAAGACGGCCCGGCCTTTTTCTGCCTCGCCTTAATGCTTTCCGGGTCGCCAGGCTCATGCACTTGACGGCTGATGGCGGGCGCATTGACTTCAGAACTTTCCGAATTCTGCGTAGAATCCGCCAACTCGAAACGCGCGGCGGCGGTCAGCCGACGGTTGAACGCATCAACCGCCTCCTGCGGGCTGACAATGTATGCGCCCGGATGTTCCAACACATACATAGCCAGATCATCAGAATCAGTGTATGCGACATTGATACGCTCACCATCGACATCAACTGTTGCGGCGAAACGCCTGGAGTCGATCACTTTCATCAAGGATTCCGGCAGAGTCTGCGTGCCAAGTCCAGGAGCGATCGAATCCAATCCGAGACCCGGTACCGGTGTCTGTGGTACGCGAGGAGCGGTACGCGAGGTATGTTGCACCTGCTGGTGGGCGGCGTTCGACGAAATCGACATCGAGCGGGCCAGATAGTTGGCCGCGGCGAGTACCGGCAAATCCTCAGGCTCGAAATGAAGACGGACGCGTGGCTCATCGCCAAGCTGGAGGCGATATGAAGCGAAATCCTGTCCCTCGGACTTCGACGAATACTCCGGCTGACGGGATTCAATCGCGATGCCCATAGCGGCAAGCTTCGCACGATCGCGCTGGAACTGTTTCGCGAAGGCGGCTTTCGCCGCCTGATCGGCTAGTTCACCGTAAGAATCGGCGTACGCCTTGACTCGCTGCGCAATTTGACGCGAAGTAAGCCATTGGGGGAAAGCTGAAGACAACACGGCCAAGACATCAAGTTCATGCTTGCCCCATTTGTCGGAAAAACGCCGTCTCCCGTTGCTACCTTCTGCCATTAGTCCTCACGTATCGTTACTGTGTGCAAGTATCGGTGCCTTACGGCACCTTCTTCTATATTAGAGGGTTTTTATGTTCTTGGTCGTTGTTTCTCGAAAAAAGATATTTTTCTTCCCCAGACCATTCAGAACATCCATTCGTCCGGCTCGATCCCTTGTGGTCCGACAAACTCACCGTTAGGCACATAGCTGGGTCGGCCTTGATCCTGCAGCACGGCATTGCCATAGAATGCAACATTCTGACCGAATGTCCAGTCGCCCTCGATGCGCACGGAATTCGCCGCAGCCAGCGACGGCACATTATAGGGGAAACGCTCATTGAAGTCATCGATATTCTTATAGAATCGTGGATCCAACTCGACATTGGGGAATATGTAGTTGCCATCCTCCATCTCAAAAGCGTCCGTAAGATGGAAACGATCCGACCGCATGATGAACAAATCATTGGTGGTTTTCACCGGAAGGAACCGCATACGGTCCACCTGCACGCAGATAGCCTCGTCGAACAGCGAAATCGCCGCACCCATGGCGGTCTCAAGCTGGACAACCTTCTTGCTGGAAGCATCAGTGGGGTCGACGGTCTTGTTATTCACGATCACCGGAAGCGGCAGTACACCATGATGGCGCTCAAGCAAATCACGCAACGCGTCAATCCGAATCCAAATACTATTCGTGTTGAAATACGGATGGCGGCGGATATTCTGCGCATCCTGGCGGTCATCGGGATGGACCTGACTCATCTCACGCAGCATCAGGCGCCCAGTCTTGCGATCACGCACCACGTGGCCGCCCTTGCGGTCGGCTTCCGTACGCACAGCGACCTCAGCCATGAACGGTGCGCCAGTATTCTCAAAATACTGGGCCAAGGTACGCGAAGGCCTCGCGCCGAGATTATCCGAATTGGAGATGAACAAGTAACGCATGCCCTTGTTCCACAACATGTCAAGCAGACCTGACTCCCACAGGGTGGAATACAAATCGCCATGTCCCGGAGGGCACCAAGCCAGATCGGGACATGCAGGCCATACCACCGGCTCCCTCGTCTCGATATCGATCTTCGGTTCCTGGTGCTGGAGGATTTCCACCGGGATGTCGTCCTGACGGAACCTCATATTCGATTCTAGTACCTTCAGCGTGTCTGCAGACGTACGGAACGAATTCATCAAGGTCAGCGGCAGGGGGACTCCCAGACGTTCACGCGCGGTAACCACCTGTCCCAGAATAATATCGATGAAACGCATCTGCCGCGCCTTATGCCTACGCACCGGGAGCAATGATTTCGCGCAAGACAGCCCCATCGATGTCCCCAACCCCCCGTTCAGCTTGATGAACGCGGTCTTCGCAAAAGCATGAACAGCCTGATCATGGTCGATGGTCTCGTAGACATCATGGAAACTTGGTACATCGTGCAACGGCTCGACATCTGCTTCACGAATCCATGTGGCTTCACTGCCATTGGCCCATACATCATACAAATGCCCGAACTGAGCCACCGCCATGTCGCTCATACCCTGATCGCGCATCACCTGTGCACAGCGCTCGAAATGATCCGTTACCGTCATGCTGCAAACCCTTTCTCCCATGACTTCAGACAAGTTTACCCCCGCTGCGGGCAGTTCATGATCATCTACGCAGAAACATGAGTGGAGGATTGGTGATGAAGGGAAGAGTCGCCGAGCCTGGTTGTGGCCATGCAGCGCACACGGCAGCGCACCGGGCAGCAGAGCACGCCGAAACGGGCCGCCACGCCCACGCCGCGCCGCACCTATCGGGCGCCCGCGCCGAAACAGACCTACCGGGCCCCGCAACCCCAGGCGCCCGCCCCGCAGACCCAACGACCGCAGGGCAATTCGGACGTGGATATGTAGGCGGTGTCGCACGGTTGTCACCCGGCGGGCGTTCCGGCAAAAAACAGAAGCCGCGGAATCGTTCAAATTCCGCGGCTTTCCAGTCGGGCCGGCGGGATTTGAACCCGCGACCCCTTGACCTTCCAGCCTGAAATAGCAAGAGTTTGACAAGGATTGCCGGACATGGCAAAACGTTGACGGGACAACGGATTACGGGCGATTCGCGGGCTCGGCGACATGGCAAGAATTTGACGGCGATTGCGCGGCGGTGTCGCACGCGCCACCCCCCAGGTCGGGCAGGAGCGAGGCCACCTCGTCCAGCCGGTCAGGGAACAATTCGGCGTACACATCCAGGGTCATGCTCGCCGACGAATGGCCCAACTGGCGTTGAAGCGTTTTCACGTCCGCGCCCGCCGCGACCGCCCAGGAGGCGTAGGTGTGGCGCAGATCATGGACGCGCGCCTCGACCCCGGACGCGCGGGAGGCGGGGTACCAGACGCGGTTGCGCCACGTGTTGACCGTCCACCAGCCGCCGCGCGGCGCGGCGAACAGGGGCGCCGAGGCCGGACGGTCCAGCAGCTCGGCGAGTACCGGGTCCAGCCATGCCGGGTAGGCGACCGTCCTGGGCTTGCCGTTCTTCGGGAGCCCCAACGCGGTCCGCCCGTCCCGGTCGACGGTCACCGTCCGGTCGATATGGATGCGGCGGGCGGCCGCGTCCACGTCGCCCACGTTCAGTCCCAACGCCTCCCCTATCCGCATGCCGGTCGCGGCGAGCGTGAGAATACACGCCGCCCCCGGCCCGGTGGGCGCGTGCGCGGCAAGCGACCGCACCTCATCGGGGGTCAGGAACGTCTTGCGTTCCACCGTATTCTTGCGGGGCAGACGCAACCCCACGGCGGGATTGCGGGCGATCATGGAGCGTTTCACCGCGTAGTCGAGGACAAGACGGACGGCGGTCACCGCACCGCGAATCGACTCGGCGGACAGGGGACGCGCCTTGACCCCGTCCGGGACGGGAGCGGTGCCCCGGTAGAGGAGGGCGACCCAGCGTTGGAGCCGGTCCGGGTCGAGGTCTTCGACCGGCGTATCCCCGAACGCGGGGAGCACGTGGAGCGTGAGATCGCGCGCATACCTGGCCTGGGTGGAGCCTTTGATATCCAGCAGCGTATCCGCCCACAAATCGACGACATCACGGAACCGGTGACGTCCCGCCATGGCAGGCAGGGGCGCGTCGTCCAGGCTGGCGGCGAACGTCTCCGCATCCGCGCGTTTATGGAAAACGCGCTTGCGATGCCGCCCGTCGGCCCGCCAATCGACCACCCAGCGTCCGCCCTTGCCGTATTCGCGGGTACGATACTTGTCCGGTACGGCCGCTTTCATCGGGTCGCGCGCCCGGGACAGAAGGCGGGTGATGTCAGGTGGAATGGTGATGTCGTGTCTCAGCCAACGGTCATAGATGATGATGCCCATACGTGTCAGGGGTCCTTTCGTGTCACAGCGTGTCGTGTTGCATATGGCAGTGCCATGCAACACGATGAGACGATGCAACTGGTAACCCCGGACGACGCGGCGCGACTATTGACCGTCACGCCGGCGACTCTGGCGACATGGCGGGCGCGACACACCGGCCCCGCCTACGTGAAACTGGGGCACGCGGTCCGCTACCGGACGGCCGACCTAGAGGCGTTCATCGACTCCAAGCGGGTGGGGACCCGCACCCAGGCTTAAAGCGTGGGATGCGGGTCGGCGAACATGGGCAGCCAATCCGCCAACGCGGGGCACGCCCACCTGAAACAGGCGAACATGACGGCCGTCCACATGAGCGCGAACAGGATGACACGGACGGGACCGGGCCCCGCCTGCAGTCGGAACAGGCAGGTCATCGGATCGGCGGCCGGACGATGCCAGACGGCACGCATCCGCTTATGCCAGATCAGCCAGGCCAACCCGTCCAACGCCGCCCAGGCCAACGCCGTGCAGGCGGCGAGCGTCTGGGTGACGGGCATGGACACGGTCCGGGACACGTTCCGGACCGTGCGTACCGTCCGGTCCACGGCAGTCTCATGGGTCGCGGCCAGTTCGGCGGGCACCCCGTCGCCTATCGGCGCCCAGCCGACCCACGTGCCGTGGACGATGAGCCGGTGCGTGGCGGGGGTCGGGCTCATGACCGGCCAGCAGGTGGTCAAGGTCAGGTCGCGGCTTGTCGCGTCATGCGGCTGGATGACGTCCGTGCGATCCATATATACGACCTCGGTGGACGCGACCCGGTACATGTACCAGGCGCGCCCGGTTTCGATGATGACGCTGTCACCGGGCCTGACCCGGCGCAGTTGGGCGAAATCCGTGTACGTGGCGTGCCCCGCGTAAGCGCTGTTGCCGACCCCGCCGGGCATCGCGGTGCCCGGATAATGGCCCGCCCCGAGATTCTGCAACACGTTCGTCCCGACCCCCTCCTGGATGGTCGGCGTCCAGGTCAGGCCGAGCCGGGGGATGTGGAGCCGGCCGATGACCGCCGCGTCGGCGGGCTGGCTGTCGACCGGCGGGTCGGTGTCGCGCATGACGGCCGTCTTGTCGCGGGTCTTGTGCGTGTCGGTGACGGTGCGGCTGGACTCCAGGCGGTCGAAGACGGTCTGGGAGTCCAGGCCGGAACCCCAGTACACCCACACGGCTTGGGTGCCGAGGAGAAGGAGCAGCAGGGCGGCGGTGCCGGCGACGAACCGGATGATGCGGTCGGCTACTTGCACAACGCCTCCAGGCCCCGGATGATACTCGGGTTGTTCACCCCGCCGCCGACGACCCTCATGTGGGAGACGTACCAGTCGGCGGCGTCGAACCGCATGCCGGTCGCGTCGACCGCGTCCCGGGCTATCGCCGGGTAGACGCCGTTGGCCGACGGGGTCAGGAGCGTGGCCGAGCGGATGGTGAGCATGGGGAACTGTTCGGCGAAGGCCTGCCGGGCCATGACCGTGGAGCGGCTAATGTGATGCTCGCCCAGGATCTCGCCGGTCGGGTGGCCGTCCGCGTCGAGGCGGCGCAGATAGAGGGTCGTGCCGTCCCCTCCGTAGCATGTGTACGCGGCGTCGTCCTCCACCCGGTACCGTTTCGCGTCAAGCAGCCACAGATCCTGGCCGGACAAGACGGCGCAGTCGACGTCGATGTCAGGGAAGCCGGGGACGGCGAGGCTGAAGAACACGTCCACGTCATCCGCCCATCGGGCGCCGGCGATGACGCGGGCGAGGGCCTGCTCGCCAGCCTGCCCCGCCTTGATGCGCCACTGCTCGAACCCGGAGTCCTCCAGGCCATGGCCGGGCGTGCCGTGGAAGTTCTTCAGGAAGCTGATGTCGACCCGTGGCAGAGGATGCTTGTGTTCGACAAGGTAGAGAGTGGGCGGCTGCGGCGCGACAGGCTCGGGTTTGTCCTGATCCGCCTTCCCGCCGGAGATGAGGCCGATGAGGCACAGAATGACGAAGATGACAAGCAGTATTTTCATGCCCGCCCCTATGCGTCCGGTCATAAAAAACGCCCCGCCATACCGGCGGGGCGTCAGGGTCACAATCCCATGGCTTGGAACGGGTCGGGCGGCTCTTCGCCTGTCGGCTGGGGAAGCCCGGGCAGGAGACGTTCGACCTCACGGGTGTCCGTATCACCCAACAGCGCGTCCATGGCGTCCGGGTCGGTTTTCACGCGCACCGTCGGCGCGTGCCCCGCCCGGACGGTCACACCGTCAGGCAGTTCACCACCCGCATCCTCGATGATCTGGTCGAGACGGGCGGCCGCGTTCGCGGGCGGCAGGGGCGCGCTCACGGTTTCGAAGCCGTGGGCGTCCAGCCAGGCGCCGAAGCGGACGGGGTCGGTGATGACCGTCCGGTCGGCGGTACCGCCAATCGGCGACCATCGGCCGACGGTCCGCCCGTCGATGACGGCGGTACCGCCTTGGCCTCCCCGCCCGGCCAGCTCGTCGCGTGCGGCTTTCTCCAAGGCGGCGAACCGTTCCTTGTAAGCATGGGCGACGGCGAGCAGGGCGGCCGTCTGCGCGGTGTCCAACCGGTCGAGATCAAGCATGACGGACCTCCCTGTTCCATGCGGGAGTCAGCCCGTGGCCGACGGCGAAGGCGACGAGCGCGGCGGACAAGTGGGAGGCGTCCGGCGCGGTGATGTTCGCGGAGTCGCGCGCATACCCTTTCGCACGGGTCGAGTCGCCGTTCAGCCAGGCGAACAGGGCGCGCAGCCCGTACAGGGCGGCACGATCCGCATTCTCACCCAGCGCTGCGGTGGACAGGACGGCGTCCGCGCGTTTCAGACGCTCCGGGTCGGGGCGCGCCCCACGGTCGGTGACGGCGGCCTCCAAGCGTACGGAGCACTCCCCTTGGTCGGCGGCCTGCGCCAGTCCGTTGATGCTCGGCGGCTGGGTCAGGGCGCCGAGAATCAGCACGTTCAACCCCTGCCCGGACGCCCCGTCGCTGATGGTCTTCGCGGTCAGCTCGTTCATCCAGTCGGCGCCCGAGTCGAGTTGGGTCAGCCATTCGCCCGCCAGTTGGCGTGATGCGGTCATATCAATCCCCTTTCCAATCCAAAAAGATGCTTGCACCCTCCCGTATGCGTCCCCGTCATGGGCAAGGGGTTGAAAACCGGCGGGTCTCGGGACGCATATGTGGGGACTGTGACACAAGAAAACCCCGACGCCCCGCTGACCAGTGCAGTGCTGGGCCACATCATCGACCATTGCTCCAACCCGCGAATCATGGGCACCCCGGCCAACCGGATCAACCGGTGGCTGTGCGACCCGGTCGCCTCCCAGGAGGCGGCGATCCACGCCATCACCGTCGCGCTGACCGACCAGCAGAAACGGCAGGAGAAGAAAGGCGACGTGCTGACCGTCCGGCTCGCCTGGTCCATCGCCCGCCGCATGGGTTTGGAGCGCGTCTTCACCTCCCTCGGCATCCCCGCCAGCCTGCAACGCGCCGGCCGCGCCTTCGAACGGCGTAAGGCCCGGCTGACCGCCGAGCGTGACGGGCAACGCCCGCCCCGCTCCGAATGGCCGCAAATCTGGGATGACGCGGTCATGGAGACCATCAGCCGTGGCATGGAACGCTACCGGAACGGTGAGGTCAAAAACCCGCCCCGCTGGCTCCCCCTCCACGACGGGCGCACCACCAGCCCACACGGCATGGGACTGATCCTCTCCTGCGGCGGACTGGACGCATGGGAGAACGCCCTGACCCGGCTGCGCCACAGCGCCGACTCCCACCGGTCCTGCGCGGATTGGGACACCGTCGCCTCCGTGCGCGGCACCACCGACACGCAGACCACCGACCTGGGTCCCGCATGGCTGGCCGAACATGGCATCACGTTGGCCGACGCCGCCCGACTGGACGACCAAACCCTCGAAGAGGCGGGCATCGACCCCGCCGCATGGCACACCATGGTCACCCGCGCCACCGACGCGTTCCGCGACCTGGACCAGGCGTTGGGCGACGAGACCGCCGCCCAACGCCTGGTCGGCCGCCACCCCGACATGGACGCCATGCACATCCTCACCGCCGAACACGTCGACCGGCGGACCGCCGCCACGATGATCCTCGTCGGCCGGTGGCGTCTGACCGAACCCGACGTGGACCCCCGGCTCATGATCCGCCCCGAACTACTACGCCAAGCCAGTCTCGAGGCCGCACGCCTGACCCGCATAGCCCAGGCGGTATGAGCTGGACGAACACCGTCGACATGACCCGCCCTTGGATCCGCGAACGCGCCCAAGGGCGGACCCGCACAGCCGTCTGGACGGACGGCTGTGCCCGCCTGGTCATCCACGACACCACGGTCAGCGACGACGCGGGCGACCGGCGCGACCTTGAGGCGTGGCTGGATGACGGGCATGGAATCACCGCCACCATATCCTCCCCGGGGACGACCGACCCCGACCGGCTCGCCGTCACCTTGGGCGCGCTCGCCGACAAAGCACGCGCCTCGTTGGCCGAAGCGCGACGCCGGGCCGGCGTGTACGATCCCAAGCCGGTCGCCGCGCACGCCTGGAGGGAGCCGGACGGCGCGTGGGTGCAATACGAGTACACGAAGCCGCCGGCCCGACCCGAAGCGTGGCGGTGGCGCGCCCGCAAAGCGTGGGAGGCGGCGCAGGACCGGTTCGACCCGCACACCCGGTACCGGCTCGTCTAACGCGACAATCGGACGGCCGACAAGGGGACGGTCACCGTCAGCCCGTCCAACGTCCGGCCCGCCACCATGCCTGTCGCCCGCTCCCGCTCCAAGTGGACGACCGTCCCATCCATCAACTCGACCGTCGTGAATTCCGACGGCCACCGGTCGGCGACCGTCAGGCGCGCGACCGTCAGCCGCCCGTCCTCGACCAGCGGGAACGACGGGAAGCCCGCGCCGGCCAGCCGCCAGCCGTCCGGTGTGCGGACCGCGATCCCCTCCCGGTAGCGTCCGGCGAAATCCAGCCAGACGGCGACCGAACCGGATCCGACCGTCTCCAGGTCGCGCGTATCGTTGACCGCCCGAGGCATGAGCCCACCGCCTTCCCTATCAGGACCTATATATATAGGACTATGCCCGGCGCGGCGGGACGGCCGGATCGCGAACGATTGCGTTTAGGCCGCGCGGCCCAACGTGTCAGACACGCCGGACGCATAGACCGGGTGTGGGACGCCGAAACCTTCTTCCAGTCTCGCTTGTACGGTCACGGCGCCCCGCATACGACAGCCCCCGTCCCGGAGATTCCGGGGCGGGGGCTGTCCGCTTGTCCTCTCAGACCCTGACCAACGGCAGCGTGAACACGCGCCGGCCGTCCGTGACGACGGACAGGGGGCTGTCCAACGCCGTGTACACGTCGCCGAGCGTCCGGGCGGGCAGGGATGACCGGTCCGGACCGGTGACCACGGCGGTGCCCGGCAGGGTGACGATATCGTCCCCCAAGCGGACGATACGCCGGGCGGAGGCCGGGTCGGTGGCCTTCTCCTGGGCGTAGACGACCTCCACGCCGCCGGCACGGCGGGTCCCGGGGGTGCCGCCGACCAGTTCGGCCAGCGTGGCGTCGGTCGGGTCGATGGTCGCGGCGACCGGGTGGCAGCCGCGATGGATGATGAACACGGTGATCAATGACATGATTCCTCTTTTCAACGATGAAAACGCACAAGTGAAAGTGGACCTCCGCGCGGAACGCGCCCGTCGCAGTGCCACGTGAAGGCCCGGAGCGGGGTGCTATGCGGCCTGCCCCGCCCGGTAGGCGGAGTCGAGCGCGGCCATGACGGACACGATGAGCGCCGGGTCATGCGAGGATGCGACGGCGGGCGGCAGCAGGTCCCATGCGTGGGGCAGGTCGGCCGTCCAGTCGGTGCCGTGTATCATGCGGTACATGTCGAGCGCCGTATCGACGGCGCGGTTGGTCCAAGGATTGTCGTTCATACCCCGCATCATGCGTCCCGGGCGCATACCCCGGAGGCAGGCCGGAAAAAACTAGTCGAGCAAATCGTCGTGGAGCGACACGTCCAACAGGACGAACACGCCGTCCGGGTCGTAGGTGCCGTGCAGACGCGGGCCGGGCGCACGACGGGACACATCGAATCGCATGACCGGATTGCCCCATGGCCCGATGACCGGCTTGCCGTCACGGCCCAGCGGGTGGGGGCGGCGCACCGCCTCATGGCCGGTGAGGATATCCATAAGCGTGTCCGCGACCGCTTTCAGCCCGGCGGCCTGCGGCGGCCGGGCGCACGACGGGTCTATCCGCCACGCGGCCAATGGCGTGGTGTTCTTCTGCCCGGCGGGAATACGCTCCACCCACGCGACCCGCACCAGCCAGTCCAACGCTTGATGCCAATCGTCGAACATCGACTCCCAGTCGGGCTCCGTCACACTGATTTTCTCGACCGTGCGTACCGTCTGCACGCTCGGCGGCGGGCAGCCCAGCCATTCGGCCACGGCGAGCGGCGTGACCGTACGCCAAGGCCAATACCGGACGCGCCCGTCCCGGCGGAACGCGAACACATGGTCGTCGTTGAGATACCAACGGCCTGTCCCCTGGCGGAATCCTTCGCAGGCGCGGGCTGAAAGCACCAGCACCTCCACGCCCGGGCAGGCCGCCGCATACCGGGCCGGGTCGAACCGTCCGGTCGCGGTCATCGCGATCTGACGGCGCACCCGCCCCGCGTTCGCACCGAAAGTCCTTCCCTGCTCGAAACTGTCCAATCGTCGTATCGACATCATGTCTCCTTTCCTCACGGAGGCATCATGCGTCCCGGTCGGTCAGTCCCGTCTCATGGGTCATCGCGTCGGCCAGACGGTCGAACACCATGCCGTCACTTGTCTCATAGGTCATCGCACACCTCCTTGTCGCCCCGGGCATGCGTCCCCGCATAGCGGGCGGACATGACCCAATCACGCAAACCGGCAGGCAGCCCCGGAGGTACAGGCGGCCAATACGATACAGGCACGACCGGCGGGACGGGCGACCTGCCCGCCCTGGCGCAACTACCCGACGACGACCTGCCCCCGGTCAAGACCATCATCAGCGACCCGACCGACGACTCCGTACCCGGCCTGGAAGGCAAGACCCGGGAATACCTCACTTGGGACGGCGGGCAGGCCTCCGTCGACGTCACCACCGACTACCACGACCCCGACGGCTTCACCCACCCCGTCCTCGACAAGCGGCTCGCAGCCCAGGCCGCACGGGAGACCGCCCGATGGGCGAACACACACCCCCTCCCCCAAGGCGTCGAGGAATACCTGCCGCCCGTCTTGGACATCCGCCCGGGCGGGGTGACAATCCGCCGCTCCGGGCGGATCGCCCGCGCGCCATGGTACCGGTTCGCCGACCGCCGCCGGGAACGCGACCTGTACGCCACCTACGACGGCCGGCGCACCCTCGATATCACCGACCGAGTCAGCCCCGCCGACCTGGGGCCCGCCACGGAACGCATCATGGACGAGAACACAGAGGCGCTGAAACCCGCCGAATAGATACAAGAACGCCCCCTACGGATTTTCCGCAGGGGGCGTTCCCATACCCGGCTAGGCGGCGTGCGCGCCACGGGTCCGGCGATGCGACAGCATCCACGCGCCC
>Ga0256406_1000414_pt1 | contig 79306 bp, 63 predicted proteins | sample RumenRJG_03DNA_FD_185986 | JGI IMG/M metagenome (GOLD analysis project Ga0256406, IMG submission 185986) | Bovine rumen microbial communities from Lethbridge, Alberta, Canada - RJG_03 | ecosystem: Host-associated > Mammals > Digestive system > Stomach > Rumen | place: Canada: Alberta | collected... | reverse complement strand
TTAATTTTACCACAAATGGATGCTCTTTTTTTATTCACTTGATAAGTGAAACGCAATATTCAGTTAAAAAGCAGTAACTACGTGGCTTTCAGCCACATTCACGGCATCGCCGTGAATAATCTAGGATAAATATACTATTATATTCATAATTTAATAGTATTTTACATATTTATATCCTGCTTTACAATGATGTCTTGTAAAAGGAGGGTCAATCATCTATGGAAAAACAAACTCGGGCTGCGGAGCCGCTTTCTGAAAAAAAAAGTGTCGTTCTCAAAAAGCTGTTCTTCGCGACACTCTATCTGTCCGCTTTCACGTTTGGAGGCGGCTATGTCATCGTAACTCTGCTCAAGCAGAAATTCGTCGATGAGCTGCACTGGATCGACGAGGAAGAGATGCTCGATCTCGTCGCGATCGCCCAGTCTTCCCCCGGAGCGATTGCCGTCAACGGCGCGATCGTAGTCGGATACAAGCTTGCGGGCATCGCGGGCGTTATCGTCTCCGTCATCGGCGCCATACTGCCGCCGTTTATTATTCTGACCGTCATATCCTTCTTCTATGACGCGTTCAAGTCCAACTTTGTTGTGCAGGCGATGCTCAAAGGCATGAACGCGGGCGTGGCCGCTGTGATCATTTCGGTTGTCTTCGATATGGGTGCCGGTGTCGTCAGGTCGAGAGACGCGCTGCTTATCGCAGTTATGATTGTTTCCTTTGTTCTGAATTATTTCCTGAAGGTCAACGTTGTCTGGATCATCCTGATGACCGCGGCGCTCGGCGCTGTCATCACGATCCTCCGCGAACGGAAAGGAAAGAGCGCTGGATCAGGCGCGGATAAGGAGAGGAAGTAATGCATATGATGACGACTTATATTGAATTGTTTTTCGCGTTTTTAAAAATCGGTGCCTTTTCGTTTGGCGGGGGATACGCCGCGATGCCGTTAATTCAGGCACAGGTCATCGACCGTTACGGCTGGCTCTCCACCAGGGATTTTACTGACCTTGTGACAATCTCCCAGATGACGCCCGGACCGATCGCCGTAAACGCCGCAAGCTTTGTCGGCAATCTGGTGGGCGGAATTCCCGGCGCGGTGTTCGCGACACTCGGTGTCATCCTTCCCTCCTGTATCTTTGTCACCGTCCTTGCCTATCTTTATAACAAGTACCGGAACCTGACACTCATGCAGGGAATTCTCGGATTCCTTCGTCCGACCGTCGTATCGCTGATTTTCGTCGCAGGTCTGAACATTCTCCTTCCTGCCATATTTACAGGCGGGACATTCGCTCTTACGCCGGGTAACATCGATATCAGGATCGTGATTTACTTTATAGCCGCACTGATCGCCCTCCGCAAATTCAAGGTCGGGCCGATCAAGGTCATGGTTGCCTGCGGTGCCGCGGAACTGATCGTGCAGATCGTACTGAAGTTTGCGGTTTAAGCAGAATATCCGTCATATAAGAACCCCGGCAGGAATACTTTCGGAAGATCCTTCTTCCGGAAGATTCCTGCCGGGGTTTGTTGTATTACCTGCAGCCTGATCTTGCTCTGTACTGTTACCTGTTCAGCTCGTCAGCCTGCCCTTTTGCCTTATGTCCGCGGATGATTCTGTCGATCTCTTTCAGATCGGACAGCGGCAGGTCGCCTGTAATCGTGCATTTGGTCGAAGAGGTCGCATTTCCATACTCCAGAGCCTTCTGCGGATCCCCGTACCGGAGCAGTCCGTATAACGCGCCTGCGACATACGCGTCGCCGGAACCGATGCGATCGACAACATCGATATCATTATAGGGCGTTTCCGAATAGAACTCGCCGGTTTCGCTGCTGTAGATCATTGAAGTAAAGTCATGTACCTTCGGAGACTTCACTTTCCGCTGCGTCGTGCATACATAACGAATTCCCGGATAATCTCTGACATACCCCCGCATGATCTCCATCAGAGAATCTTCTTTTCTCTGCATCATGCGTCTGGATGTCTCCTCGGAGACAAACAGAATATCAACATACGGCAGGATGCTGTAAATTGTCTGCCGGGCTTTTTCTTCTCCCCAGAGGTTCGCGCGGTAGTTGCAGTCAAAGGAAATCATCGCTCCCGCGTCCTTGAATCTGCGGATCAGTTCGATCGCCGTGTCACGGGTGTTGTCGCACAGGGCAAGCGTAATGCCACTCGTATGAAACATTCTGGTATAGGAGTAAACGCTCTCCGGAATCTCGTCAATCCGGATTCTGGTAAACGAAGAATTCCGGCGGTCATAGACGACCGTTGGCTTTCGCGGCGCCGCGCCGTACTCATAATAATAGATACCCAGCCTTGCTTCGTCCGAAGAATCGTAAATCAGATAATCGTCCGAAACGCCTTCAAAGCGGATTTCGTTTTTAATGTATCTCCCCAGATCATTGTCCGGGAGTTTCGTGATAATGCCGGTACGGATTCCCAAAAGTGCAGCTCCTGCAGCCACGTTAAGTTCCGAACCGCCGGCGTTTTTGTCAAACGTAGCGCAGCTCGAAAGCCTGTCATACCCCTGCGGCGAAAGGCGAAGCATGACTTCCCCCATCGTTATCAGATCAAATTTAGACATAGCATTTCACCTCGCTAAAACATAATCCAATGAATAAACCGGCCTGCCGGTCATCGGATATCTTCAATGTTGTACGGCGTAGCCTGATATACATAGTAGTTGATCCAGTTGGAATACAGAAGACTCGCCGTGCTCCTCCACTGGAGCGGCGGCTTCTGCTGCGGATCGTTGCACGGAAAATATCCCTCCGGCAGATCCGGGTGCAGACCTTCCTTCAGATCCCGAAGATATTCATCGCGCAGCGTATATCTGTCATACTCTCCATGTCCGAAAATGAAGACCTGCCGGCCATCCTTCGCAATACACAGAAGGACTCCGGCCTTCGGTGACTCCGCAAGCACCTTCAGATGTTCGCAGCGGTGAATATCTTCAGAAGGAACTTCGGTATACCTGCTGTGCGGAATCAGAAAATAATCATCGCAACCGCGTACAAGCGGCTCTCTTCTGTGCAGTACGCGATGGGGGTAGACGCCGCAGAGCTTTTTCGGCAGCATCCGCTTCTTTAATCCGTAATGATAATAAAGGCCGGCCTGTGCCGCCCAGCAGATATGAAAAGTGGACTGGACATGTGTTTTGCTCCATTCAAAGATACCGCAAAGCTCCTGCCAGTAGTCGACTTCCTCATACTCCAGCTTTTCAACCGGCGCTCCGGTAATGATCAGACCGTCGAAGTGTCTGTTTTTAATCTGGTCGAAAGAGTAATAAAATTGCTGCAGATGGTTCTGCGAAGTGTGGACCGCCTGATGGGATGACATCCGCAGGAATGTGATATCGAGCTGCAGCGGCGTATTCGAGAGCATCCGCAGCAGCTGCAGCTCCGTATCTTCTTTCTTGGGCATCAGGTTCAGAATGCACAGTTCCAGCGGCCGGATATCCTGATGAGTCGCCCTGTTCTCGTCCACAACGAACAGATTTTCATTCTCGAGTATTTCCCTGACCGGAAGGTCATTCTGAACTTTAATCGGCATTACTTACTGGTTTCCTTTCCCGCTGCAAAGCTCTATGAACCGGTCTTCCGAGATGACCGGAATACCGAGGATCGCAGCTTTCTGATTCTTCCCGGAATTGGAAGCGGCATCATTATTGATCAGATACGAAGTTTTCTTCGAGACACTGCCGGACACTTTTCCGCCAAGACTCTCAATATACGCCTTCAGCGCGTCTCTGTTCTCATAATGATGCACCGCGCCTGTGATAACAAAGGTCTTTCCGCTTACAAACGAAGATTGTGCAGCAGGTGCGCTCTTTTGAATCCGCAGCTCGGCAAGGAGCCTGTCCAGCATTTCACTGTTCTTCTCATCCGCAAAGTACGACGCCGCGTTCTGCGCGAGAACCGGCCCGATCCCGTCAATCAGAGAAAGCTCGCTTGCTCCCGCCTTCCGGATCGCCTGCAGATTATCCTGATAATGCTCACACAGGAGCTTCGCACCGGAGGAACCGATGCCGGGAATGCCAAGCGCGGTCAGTACCCGCCTCGCAGTCGTATCTCTTGAAGCCTCAATCGATGCGGCCAGATTATCATAGGATTTTTTACCGAAGCCTTCCATCTGCATGATCTCGCCGGCATGGCGGTCCAGATGGTAGATGTCCGCAAACTCACGGATAAAGCCGCGCCCGATCAGTTTTTCGAGCGTCATCTCGGAAAGCCCGTCGATGTTCATCGCGTTTCTGGATACGAAGAGACTGAAAGCCTTGATCTTCTTCGCGGGACACTCGGGATTTATGCAAAACAAAGACTGCGCGTCATTCATCGCCCTGATCTCGGTTCTGCCGCCGCAGACAGGACAGGCAGCCGGGATCTCCAGCGTATCTGACTTTGTCAGATTCTCCGCGATCTGCGGAATAATCATGTTGGCCTTGAAGACAAGGATGCGGTCTCCGATTCCAAGCTTCAGCTGCCGGACGATGCTGACATTATGCACGCTCGCCCGCCGGACCGTCGTCCCCTCCAGTTCCACCGGATCGAAAATCGCGACCGGATTGATCAGTCCGGTTCGCGACGCGCTCCACTCCACTTCGCGGAGTGTCGTCTCCTGCGTGTCATCCGCCCATTTAAAAGCGATGGCATTCCGGGGGAACTTGGCTGTCGTACCGAGAGAGTCACCGTAGGCAATATCGTCCAGAAGAAGCACCAGTCCATCGGATGGAATATCGTATGTCCTGATTTTCTCTTCAAAGTACGAGATCCGGTCCATGATCGTCTGACTCGTTACTCTATGGTATTCGACAACATCGAACCCCTGTTGTTTCAGAAACAAAAACTGCTGCTCGCGGCTGTTGTGAAAATCGACCTGCTGCGCTGCTCCCTCCAAAGAGGAACTGTCCTGCGCACCTGCGGGTAAGACTGCCGAAACCAAGGAAAAGGCAAAGAAATGAACATGTCTCTTCGCGGTTACCGCACTGGAAAGCTGGCGCACAGAACCGGAGCAGAGGTTTCTGGGATTTTTATAACGCACATCTTCGAGATTTCCTGCCTCTACCGCTTCCTCTTCCAGCTTTTCGTTGATCTTCTCAAAATCGGAATAGCGGATGACGGCCTCTCCCCGAAGGATCAGTTCTCCCTGAAACGGAATCGAGAGTGGAATATTCTCGAAGACTCTCGCGTTCTGCGTGATAACTTCTCCGATTTCGCCGTTGCCGCGCGTGACTGCCTCGAACAGCTTCCCTTCTTTATAGGTCAGGACAACCGTCAGGCCATCGAGCTTGAAGGAGAGCAGCCCTTCCTGATCTCCCAACCAGTCGCGCAGTTCCTCTCTGGATTTGGTCTTATCGAGGGAAAGCATCGGTTTCTCATGCCGGCGTTTCGGCAGCTCATCGACCGAAGCATAGCCGACATGAACCGTCGGCGAATTGGTCAGCGTAACACCGGTCTTCTTCTCGAGCGATACAAGCTCGTCATAGAGCTTGTCGTACTCGAAATTGGACATGATTTCCTCGTCCTTCGCGTAATACGCTTCGGACGCCTTATTTAGCAGCGCGACAAGCTCCTTCATGCGCGCATTCGGATCCGCCGCTTCGGCAGCGGCACTGCTCTTCATCTCCGAAGGATCTATACTCATATGTCTGCTCCATCCGGCGCAGTTACTGTTCCTGCTGCCCCGTAAGCCCCGCTTCTCTATAAAGCTGCGCCAGCTCGGTTCTCGTAATTTCGCGCTGCGTACCCGGCCGCAGTCCCTTTACCGTAATATTCAGAACGCGCACCCGTTTCAGCGATTTGACTTCACTGCCCACAGCCGCGCACATCCGCCGGATCTGGCGGTTCAGTCCCTGCGTCAGAACAATCCGGAAAGTATACTCTCCAAGGCGCTCGATCCGGCACGGCCTTGTCCGGACGTTCAGCTCTTTCAGATAAATGCCTTCGCGCATTCTGGATAGCGCCTGATCACTGATTCTTGACCTTGTGCGGACAATATATTCCTTTTCGTGTCCGGCCGCTCCGCGCATCATTGCTTCAATCAGGTCCCCATCATTCGTCATCAGAAGGAGGCCTTCGGAATCCCGGTCGAGTCTTCCCGCATAAGTAAGGCGCACCGGATAATGAAAAACATCTTCCAGCGTAACAGCCGCATGCGGGTCATGGCTCGTTGTTGTCACACCGGCCGGCTTGTAAAACGCGACGACGATCTTCCTGTTTGCGGCGCGGACAATACGGTCTCCGACTTTGATCTTCTCTCTGCCGCTGACCATGAAGCCGGGCAATACCGTCTTTCCGTCGACGGTCACTTCCCCCTGTTCGATCAGCCGGTCGGCTTCTCTTCTCGAGCAGATGCCGGCCTGCGCCAGATATTTGTTCAGACGGATAATTCCGCCAGCTGCTGCGCTGCCTTTTCTTTCAGAATGCACTTTCCATGCTCCTTGATATATGCTATGCGGCCTTCACTGTTCTGCGCAAGCGTTCCGAACTCGTTGAGCGAGAGCACGATTCTGCGGAACTGTGCCCCGCTTTCGTCTTTCGTTTCAACGATAAAATCGTATTCCCCGGTTTCTTCATCATAATAAAGAGAGGACGCGAATTCATTCGCGGATTCCGCAGTCATGCCTCTGGAGCACAGGATTGCCTCTTCCATCGAATGCAGGGCAAAACAAAACTCCTTCTTCTGCGGCTCCTGCTTCTTAGACTGCTCCGAAGCAGCGGGAGTATACGGCTGATCATAGGGAATATGTTCCTTCTTCGCAGCCTTTTCCACGGGTTTTCCGCCTTCGGTAAGCGTCAGCGAAATCGAATGATCCGGCAGAATCGAAATGCGCATGGAACTGTACTGGCTTTCCAGATTGAAATGTTCTCTGCGCGCAGCTTCCACGATGGTCTCCCGCAGGTAATTCATCGCCTCTTCCTTGCGCTCCAGAAGGTCATCGATCTTGATGCCTCTGGACCGCAGATCTTCCGGAGAAATGATGCAGTTGATCGTTGTATCATTGATTCTTCTGAATGTCATTGAATTCCTCTTCCTTTACTGGCACAGGTATCCGGCAGCCTTTGCCGGCCGGATTTTCCTGTACCGAACAGTATAACACGAAAGGCGGCCTGCCACAATTTGCAGCAGGCCGCCCTGAATATCCTGATGATCAAGAAGAGTACGACTTACAGGGAGAAATTATTTCTCCGCAGCCTTTGCCTGCGCCATAACTTCTTCTGCAAAGTTCTCTTCTCTGTGCTCCATTCCTTCGCCGGTCTCGAAACGTACAAACTTCTTCAGAGAGATCGAAGCACCGTTCTTCTTGCCAACCTCAGCAAGGTACTGGGCAACGGTCTGCTTGCCGTCCTCAGCCTTGACATAAATCTGATCTGTCAGGCAGACTTCCTTGAACTCCTTGTTCAGTCTTCCCTGTACCATCTTCTCGATGATATTCTGCGGCTTGCTCGCGTTCTTGGGATCATTCTTTGCCTGCTCAACAAGGATTGCGAGCTCATGATCTCTGTCTTCCTGCGGAATGTCGTTCTCGGAAACATACTTGGGAGCAAGTGCCGCTACCTGCATTGCGACGTTTCTTACCGCTTCCTTGATCTCGTCATTCACGACGTCGGTATCCGCTTCCACGATAACGGCAATTCTGCCGCCGCCATGTACATACGAAGCCACGATGCCGTTCTGCGCGACAACCTTCTCGAATCTTCTGATCGAGAGCTTCTCGGAGATAACGCCGATGAGCTCTGTCAGAGCTTCATCAACAGTCTGCTCCGGATTCGCAACCCATTTTTCCTTCTTGAGTTCGTCAACCGTCTTTGCATCGGAAGCAAGAACCTGCTTCGCGACATTGTTTACGAATTCCTTGAACTTCTCGTTGCTCGCCACGAAGTCGGTCTCGGAGTTAACTTCTACAACAACAGCGGTTTTATCGCCGTCCTGTGCCGCGATGGAAAGACCTTCAGCCGCGATACGGGAAGCCTTCTTCTCAACCTTCGCACCTGCAACCTTTCTAAGCTCGTCAACAGCCGCGTCCATATCGCCGTTTGTCTTCGTCAGGGCCTTCTTGCAGTCCATGATGCCGGCGCCTGTCATCTCTCTGAGCTGTTTAACCTGTGCTGCTGTAATTGCCATTCTTTTATCCTCCATCTGTTAATCTTCGCTATTACCTGAAAAAAGCGGGGACTGTACTGTCAACCACGGCACAGCCCTCGCGTAACATTGTCCTGAAGCGGGAATTAAAGTGTTCCCTCGGCTGCCTGCTCGGCTTCGCTTGCTGCAGACTCCGCTGCAAGAGCATCCTGCTCCTCCGCATTCTCGGAAGAGACATTCTCCTCGCCCTGCTTCGCCTCGATGACAGCGTCTGCCATCTTGCTGCACAGAAGCTTGACGGCGCGGATCGCGTCATCGTTGCCGGGGATGATGTAATCAAGCTCATCGGGATCGCTGTTGGTATCCGCAATGCCGATCAGTGTGATTCCAAGAGCCTGGGCCTCACGAACGCAGATCTTTTCCTTCTTGGGATCTACTACAAAGATCGCGTCCGGGATGTGCTTCATATTCTTGATGCCGCCGATGTTCTTCTCGAGCTTTTCGCGCTCTTTCTCGAACTCCGCGACTTCCTTCTTGGTATACGCGTCATAGGAACCGTCCTGGCTCATCTGGGTCAGCTTGTTCAGACGTTCGATTCTGGACTGGATAGTCTTGAAGTTTGTCAGCATGCCGCCGAGCCATCTCTGATTTACATAGTACATGCCGCATCTCTCGGCCTCTGCCTTGACCGCGTCCTGCGCCTGCTTCTTGGTTCCTACGAAAAGGATTGTGCCGCCCTGCTCGGCGATTTCAAATACGGCCTTGTAAGCCTCGTCAACCTTTACAACAGACTTCGAAAGGTCGATGATGTGGATGCCGTTTCTCTCCGTAAAGATGTACGGAGCCATCTTGGGATTCCAGCGTCTTGTCTGGTGTCCAAAGTGTACGCCTGCCTCAAGCAGTTCCTTCATAGATACAACGCTCATTTCTGATCCTCCTTGGATTTGTTCGTGACACGCGGCGCGTGAACCGCCTGTCCTTCTGCATTCCCGTCCGCAGCTCAGCGCACAGCGCCTAGGACTGTACCACTCCCGGAGGAGCACCGGTACCTGCCGGAAATACATGCTTTATCGTAGTCCAAAACAAGGCCCGTGGCGTATAACACCACAAGCCTTGTTATTTTATCATATGAAGTTTCTTCACGCAAGGGCCCGGATAAAAAAGCTCTCACATTTAAAAGGACGGATGCAGGTTACGCCGTAACCTTCTCCTTCATATCGTCAAGTTCCTTATAAACTGCGTCATTGAGGACCTTGATATAGGTTCCCTTCATGCCGGACGAGCGGGACTCAATCACGCCTGCAGATTCAAATTTGCGCAGAGCATTGACAATGACCGAGCGGGTGATGCCTGCCTTGTCCGCGATTTTACTTGCAACGAGGATCCCCTCTTTCTTGCCATCCATCTCCTCGAAGATGTGCAGAATCGCCTGAATTTCCGTATAGCTGAGCGTACTGATCGCGGATTTGACAATCGTGGTCTTTCTGTTTTCCTCCGCAGATTCTTCCGAAACCGCGCGCAGCATCTCAAGGCCTACAACCGTCGTGCCGTACTCGCAGATGATGATGTCATCAATATCATACGACGCATTCTGATTGTAGATAAAAACAGTGCCGAGACGCTCTCCCGCGATTTCAATCGGACTGATGATCGCGTTATGCTCGGAGTCTTCCTGATCGAAGCCGAGCGTTGCGAGCATCACGTTCTCATTTGTCGAGAGAATTGTTAAAAGTCTTTCATTGAGATCCGCGTCGATAAAGTCACCGATTCTGTCTTTCATCATCTCTTTGATCGGTTTGATCACGGAAGCGGGCTTTTCGGCAACTCCCAGTACCTTGCCCTTGCGTGAGAGAACCAGAACATCAGAAGCAAGAATCTCGCTCATGACCGTGCAGATGTCATTGAAAACAACCTTGCCGGTACTGTTGTTGTGGAGTAGTTTCTCAATCTTTCTTGTCTTGTCCAATAATTCCACGTTGTTCGTATTCCTGCTCACTGTTCTTTGTCCTTTCTGGTTGTGATGTACCCGCAGTCCTTATTGTAGCAGACAAGCTTGTTGCCTTTCTCAAGAAGGACGCTCCCGCAGCGGGGACATTTCTCGGCAGAGGGTCTCTGCCATGTCATAAAATCACACTCCGGATTGCCAAGGCATCCGTAGTATTTTCTGCCTTTCATTGTTTTCTTGATGACGATATCCTTGCCGCATTTCGGGCAGGCAACGCCGATCTTTTCAAAGTACGGCTTTGTATTGCGGCACTCGGGAAATCCGGGACATGCGAGGAATTTGCCGTGCGGGCCGTATTTGATGACCATGTGCCGGCCGCACTTCTCGCAGATCTCGTCTGTTACCTCGTCCTGAATTGTAACCTTCTCCAGTTCCTTCTGCGCCTTTTTGACGGCCTCATCCAGGTCCGGATAGAAGTTCTCGATGATCGTTTTCCAGCGGACCTTGCCTTCGGCAACGCCGTCCAGAAGGCTTTCGAGATTCGCGGTAAATGCCGGATCAACAATCTCAGGGAACTGGGTTTTCATGATGTTATTGACGGCTTCGCCCATCTCCGTCATATACAGATTTTTCTTTTCGCGCGTGATGTAATGCCTTGCAAGGATCGTTGTAATCGTCGGCGCGTAAGTTGAAGGGCGGCCGATCCCCTGCTCTTCCATCGCGTGGACGAGAGAAGCTTCTGTAAAGTGCGGCACAGGCTGCGTGAAATGCTGCTTCGGGTCAAGTTTTCCGAGCGTCAGAACAGACGTCTCGGTCAGCCCTTTCATCAGCGTTCCTTCGCTCTTTTCCTCGTCGGACGGCGAGTATACTTTCAGGAAACCGTCAAAGGCGACCTTGGAGCACGGCATCGTGAACAGATAATCCTGCGCCGGAAGGTCTCCGGCAGCCGGAGCCTGTGCCTTGATGCGCACCTGTGTCTGCTCGATTTTCGCGGACGCCATCCGGCTCGCCGTAAATCGGTCCCAGATCAGGCGGTAAAGCCTGTACTGGTCACGGTCCAGCGAATCCCTGACCGATTCCGGCGTCCTTTCAATATCGGTCGGCCGGATCGCTTCATGCGCGTCCTGAATCTTGGCGCTGCTTTTTTTCTGCTCTTTGGTATTGAGGTATTCCTTTCCGAATTTCTTTTCGATATAGGCGGCGGACATAGCCATCGCCTCATCCGATACGCGCGTTGAATCCGTACGAAGGTAGGTGATGATACCTACCTGTCCGCTGCCTTTGAGCTCTACGCCCTCGTACAGCTGCTGTGCTACGCGCATGGTCTTCTGCGTCGAAAAATTCAGCACCTTGCTGGCTTCCTGCTGCATTGTGGATGTTGTAAACGGCAGCGGAGAACGGCGTTCCCGGAGCGTCTTTTTGATCTCCTGCACCTGATAGGAAGCCTGCTCCAGCTGCTCTGCAAGAGCCTGCGTTTCCTGCCGGGTATGAAGCTCCGCCTTTTTCTCGCCGTTTCCAAGCGGCCCGTAGAAATGCGCAATAAGAGGCTTCTTCTCGCCTTCCACGGAAAGGACGGCGTCAATGGTCCAGTATTCCTCGGGAATAAACGAGTTGATTTCGTCTTCCCGGTCCGCAATCATACGAAGCGCCACAGACTGTACGCGCCCCGCGGAAAGGCCTCTCTTGACCTTTGCCCAGAGGAGCGGAGAAATCTCATAACCGACCATGCGGTCCAGAACTCTTCTTGCCTGCTGCGCGTCAACCAGATTCATGTCAATGCCCCGCGGATGCCGGAAGGATTCGGTGACAGCGCTCTTTGTGATCTCGTTGAAGGTCACACGGCTGACGTCCTTGTCCGAAAGGTTCAGCGCTGCCATCAGATGCCAGGAAATCGCCTCTCCCTCGCGGTCAGGGTCCGTCGCGAGATAAACTTTATCTGCCTTTTTAACCCGTTTCCTAAGGTCTGCGAGAAGTTCTCCCTTTCCGCGGATCGTTATATATTTCGGCTCAAAATCATGTTCGATGTCAATGCCCATCTGGCTCTTGGGCAGATCTCTGACATGCCCCTGGCTGGCAGCCACATCGTATCTGGAACCGAGAAATTTTCTGATCGTCTTTACCTTTGCAGGTGACTCCACGATCACAAGATATTTTGCCATGTGCTACAGCTCCTTTATCAAAAGTTGCCGGAAAGCTAACAATATGACAATATAAACCAATGGAGGCAAAAGCGCAAGAATTAAAAACAGACAATTTGCCGCAATCCATTTGAATTTTGGCAAATTGTCTGTTTAGCTGATAAATTCTCCGGGCTGGTGCTGTTTTGCGCGCGATGTACTCTCTCAGATACTGCCGAGCAGCCCGCGGTACAGCTCCCGTTTCCTCCGGATCATCTCGTCCGTGTTCGCGATATAGGACGCGACATCTTTGGGATTGTCGCTTCGTTCGATTCTGCTGCCCCCCTGTCCCGGCACAACGATCTTGGAGATGCTGCCGGCGCCAAGCGCCAGAATCGACTGCTTCTCCTCCATAATCAGAATGTTGTAGATCCCGTATTTATCAGGCTTCGCGTAGCCGGTGTTCTCGAAGTTGCCGGACATGTTTTTCTGGCGGTACAGGTAATACGGCTCCATGCCCATCCGTGCGGCCCCCTGTGCGGCAATTCGCATCGTCTCGTCCGTGTTGACCAGCGTCGGATAGCCGTTCTCATCGATGATGCGGCGGAGTCTGGAAGCGCGCTTTACCGCGAGCGAGTGCACGGTCAGGGAATCCGGTGAAAGCTTTTCGATTTCGGCCACCGTATGCCGCACATCTTCTACGTTCTCCGCGGGCAGTCCCAGAATTATGTCCATGTTGATGTTGTCAAAGCCGAGGCCTCTCGCCATGAAATAGGTGTCGACGACCTGCTGCACGCTGTGATGACGGCCGATGATCCGCAGTGTCTCGTCCTTCATGGTCTGCGGATTCACTGAGATCCGCGAAATGCCGTTTTCCTTCAGTACCTGCAGCTTGTCTTTTGTGATACTGTCCGGCCGCCCCGCTTCGACGGTGAACTCCAGAAGGCTGCCGGTATCAAAATTCCTGCGGATCGCGGCTGTCAGCCGCTCCAGCTGCGCGGGTGAAAGCGTCGTCGGTGTTCCGCCGCCGATATAGACCGTGTCTAGTATTTTACCGGCGAAAAGATCAGAACAGGCTTCCATTTCCTTCTCAAGGGCAGTCAGATAGTCGTCCACGCGTTCCTTCCAGAGCGCCACGTTGAACGAAGGAAACGAACAGTACAGGCAGGTTGTCGGGCAGAACGGAATACCGATATAGAGGCTGTATCCGTTCTGATAGTGAAGCTTCGAGAGTATCCCGGATTCCCTCTGCGCGATATCCACGGCAAGCACCGCCTTTTCCGCGCTGACATAATGCTCGGTTTCAAGGAAACGGCGCGCCTCTTCCGGCGTACTTCCGCCCTCCATCATGGTCATCGGAATCTTGGTAGGCCGGATACCGATCAGATCTCCCCAGGGGAGCTTCTGCTCTGTAAATTCCGTGAGAGTGTTATAAAGAAGGTGTTTGAGCGCTGTTTTGCAGGCGGGATTTTTCCGCGCAAAACTTTCTCCGTTAGCCGCAGCCGCCCTCGTGACGGTCTCCGCGCCATCCTTCCGGATGATCAGCGTGATCCCGCTCTCCTCCATGAGAACATGCAGGAACGGTTCCGCCCCGCCCCCGAGCTTCCGCGCTTTTTCGCTTCCGTCAACAACAACCCGGACATCCTCCTGCGGGTAAAAAGCTTTTACAAGAGAATGAATCTCATAACGGTACAGATCTTGGTTTGTAACTATCAGCATCATATAAATCAAACGAAGTAATTGTATTTCTTTTCGTGCCCGATTGTCGTATCGTCCATGTGCCCCGGATAAACTCTCGTCTCATCCGGCAGGACAAAAAGCTTCTCGCGGATGGAGCGCACGAGCGCGCTCTGGGAGCCGGTCGGCATGTCGGTTCTCCCGCAGGACTCCAGGAACAGCGTATCACCGCAAAACAACATCGGCTTCCCGTCCCCGGTTCCTCCGCTGCTGTTTTCGTCAATATAATAGCAGCAGCTGCCTTCCGTATGTCCCGGCGTCGAAATCACGCGGAACGTGATATCCGCCTCCGTAAAGACATCCCCGTCCCGCACGGAAACATCCGGCGAAACCGTGAGAGGAGTATGGTAATCCGCCGACAGATTTGCCTGCGGATCTTTGGAAAGCGTCGTTTCCAGTTCCGACAGATAGACCTTTGCGCCGGAAAGACTCTTCAGCTTCGCAACGCCGCCGATGTGATCAAAATGCGCATGTGTCAGAAGAATTGCGCGGACCCGCAGTCCCCGGGAAGTAAGGACCTCAAAGATCCGTTCTCCGTCTGCCGCGGGATCAATGACCACCGCATCGCGGCAGCCGTCTCTGTGCAGGCTGTATACGTTGGTGCCGATCGGCCCCAGTATGAATCTGGATACAATAATTCGTGGCATATCTGTCTCCTTTTGTCTGCGGCGTCACCGTCTTGAAATATCAATGACATCCTGTATCTGCCGCAGCTGCGCGATCACGTCGGTCAGTTCCTGCGTGCCGCTGATCCGGAAGGAAATATTCATTGTCACGTACCCCTGCCGGTTTGTTCTTGTATTGATGCCGAGAATATTGATATTGCGGCCGGTAAAGACTCTCGAAACATCGCCGAGAAGTCCCTCCCGATCGGTCGCGTAAATCGAGATTTCCGCTTCAAAAGCGCTCTTTCCTTCGGTGTCCACACCGTCTGCCCACTCGGCGTCAATCAGCCGGTTGCGGTCGATTTCGGGAATATTCATCATATTGATGCAGTCGCGCCTGTGAATCGTCACGCCGCGGCCTCTCGTTACATAGCCGACGATATCGTCTCCCGGAACCGGATTGCAGCAGCGTCCGAAATGCACATCCACGTCGTGAATACCATGGACCGTGATTGCGCCCTTCGACCTTACATTCGGCCGGTTCGCGTTTTCCTCGACCTGTGCAAGGATCTCCTCATCGGTCAGGTGCGCTGCATGATCTTTTTCATACAGCTCCTGCAGCTTGTTGGCTACCTGTCCTTCCTTGAGACCGCCGTGACCGATCGCGGCCATGACCGCGTCCCATTCGCGGAAGCCGTATTTGCGCAGCACCGCCGACATGTATTCCGGCTTCATGAGCTGTTCCTGATTCAGCCCCTTGGTGCGGCAGTAGGCATCAAACTGATCCTTGCCGCGAATGATATTCTCTTCTTTCTGGTTTTTCTTGAACCACTGGTTGATTTTGTTTTTCGCCGAGGCGCTCTTGCAGATGTTCAGCCAGTCCAGACTCGGTCCCTTGGAGTTTGTGGAAGTGATGACCTCCACGCGGTCGCCGTTCTGAATCTTATAATCTATATTGACAAGCTTGCCGTTGACCCGCGCGCCGACCATCCGGTTGCCGACAGCCGAGTGAATCGCGTAGGCAAAGTCAATCGGTGTCGAGCCGGCCGGAAGGTTTTTCACTTCTCCGTTCGGCGTAAAACAATACACACTGTCCGAAAACAGATCCAGATCGCTCTTGAGCAGCTGCATAAACTCGCGGTTATCGGACATGTTCTGCTGCCATTCAAGGATCTGGCGCAGCCATGACAGCTTTTCCTGTTCGGAATCGTCGATCTTCTTTCCGTCGGAAGCCACCTTGTACTTCCAGTGCGCGGCAATACCATATTCCGCCTCACGGTGCATCTCGAACGTCCGGATCTGAATTTCAAACGGCTGTCCGGACTTGCCGATCAATGTCGTGTGCAGCGACTGATATCCGTTCGGCTTGGGCATCGCGATGTAGTCCTTGAACCTGCCGGGAATCGGCCGGTACATCTCATGAATGACACCGAGCGCCGCGTAGCAGTCCTTGACCGTATTCACAATGATACGGACCGCGAACAGATCATAAATCTGATCCAGAGACTTGCCCTGATTTACCATCTTACGGTAAATACTGAAGAAATGTTTGACGCGGCCGTCGACTTTTCCGTCGATGCCGGCTTCTTTGATATGCTCCCGGACTTCCTGCGCGATCTGCTGTACGTACTGTTCCCGTTCGAGTTTTCTCTCGTTGACCTTGCTGACAAGCTCCTTATAGACATCCGGTTTTAAGTATTCCAGCGAAAGGTCGTCGAGCTCCACCTTGATCTTGCTGATGCCGAGGCGCCCGGCGATCGGAGAATAAATATCCAGCGTTTCCTGCGCGATGCGCTTTTGCTTATACTCTGGCTGATACTGGAGCGTACGCATGTTGTGGAGTCGGTCCGCCAGCTTGATGATGATGACGCGGATATCCTTGACCATGGCAAGAAACATCTTGCGCAGATTTTCGGCCTGCATTTCCTGCTGCGCCTGTGTTTTGTCCGAATAGTCGCCGGAAAGCTTGAGCTTCTGCAGCTTGGTGACGCCGTCGACCAGATTGGCGACATCGTCTCCGAACATGTCGGCAAGCTCTTCTTTTGTGTAGATCGTATCCTCGACAACATCATGCAGCAGTCCCGCGGCAATGGTCTCCTGATCCATTTCAAGATCTGCCAGAATAATCGCCACATCCAGCGGATGAATAATGTAGGGTTCCCCAGACTTTCTCTTCTGCGTCTCGTGTGCCTTTGCGGCAAGCGCGTATGCCCTTTCGACAAGCGAGATATCATCGGAAGGATGATATCTGCGGATGCGTTCGATCAGATCTTTATACAGGACCTCCGGGCTCAGAAAGTCCTCGATGTGCTCGATTCTTCCGTCGTCCAGGCCTTTTTCGATTTTCTTCATATCTTCAGACATACGGCTCTCCGGGAAATAAACTTCCATTACAAAATTATCCTTAATATTAGCACAAATAAACAAGGTTATACAAGAAAGCGCGGATACGTAAAAAAGAGGGCCTTCCGGCCCTCTTTTCACAGTCTGTTATGCGGTTTTATCAATACATGCCGCCTGCCTGCGGATTCTGCGCAGCGGGATTGACAGGCTCCTTGATTGTCGCAACTGCAGCTTCTGTTGTCAGGAAGCTCGAAGCTACGGATGTAGCGTTCTGCAGGGCGCTTCTTGTAACCTTGACAGGATCCAGTACGCCGTCTTCCATCATGTCAACGTACTCTTCCTTGTAAGCATCGAAACCGACACCGACCTTGGATTCCTTTACCTTGTTCACGATGACAGAACCGTCAAGGCCTGCATTTGCCGCGATCTGGAAAAGCGGAGCTTCCAGAGCCTTCAAAACAATGCGGGCACCGGTCTTCTCATCGCCGGAAAGTTCCTTTGTGGCTTCCAGAACTGCCTTCTGCGCGTGGATGTAAGCAGAGCCACCGCCGAAGATAACGCCTTCCTCAACTGCTGCCTTGGTAGCGTTGAGCGCATCTTCCATACGGTACTTGGCTTCCTTCATCTCGGTCTCGGTAGCCGCGCCGACTCTGATGACGCCAACGCCGCCGGAGAGCTTTGCGAGACGCTCCTGGAGCTTTTCTCTGTCAAAATCAGACTTCGTATCCGCGATCTGCTTCTTGATCTGTTCCTTTCTCGCGTCCAGAGCAGCCTTGTCGCCGAGACCGTCAACGATCGTCGTGTTCTCCTTGTCAACCTTGACTGACTTCGCGCGGCCGAGCATATCGATTGTCGCGTCCTTGAGCTCAAGTCCGACATCGGAAGAAATCACCTGACCGCCGGTCAGAATTGCGATATCCTCAAGCATTGCCTTTCTTCTGTCGCCGTAGCCGGGAGCCTTGACAGCAACAACATCAAATGTGCCGCGGAGCTTATTGACAATGAGCGTTGTAAGAGCTTCGCCCTCAACATCTTCCGCGATGATCAGAAGCTTTGCACCGGCCTTTACGATCTGTTCCAGAAGAGGAAGGATATCCTGAATGTTGGAAATCTTCTTATCTGTAATCAGAATGTAAGGATCTTCGAGGTTCGCGACCATCTTCTCTGTATCGTTTACCATGTAAGCGGATACATAGCCGCGGTCAAACTGCATGCCTTCGACAAGATCCAGCTCTGTCTGCATGGTCTTGGATTCTTCAATCGTGATGACGCCGTCCTTGGAAACCTTCTCCATAGCGTCCGCAATCATCTTGCCGACTTCCGGATCAGATGAGGAAATGGTTGCAACCTTTTCGATATCGTCTCTGCCCTTGACCTTGGTAGCCATTGCCTTAATGGACTCAACAGCAGCGTCCGTAGCCTTCTTCATCCCTTTGCGGAGCACGATCGGATTAGCGCCTGCTGCCAGGTTCTTCATGCCTTCGTTGATCATCGCCTGTGCAAGAACCGTAGCGGTCGTTGTACCATCACCTGCGACATCATTTGTCTTGGAAGCCGCTTCACGGATCAGCTGCGCGCCCATGTTCTCGAAGTTGTTCTCGAGTTCGATTTCCTTCGCGATTGTGACACCGTCGTTTGTAATGATCGGTGTGCCGTAAGTCTTGTCCAGAACGACGTTTCTGCCCTTCGGTCCGAGTGTGATCTTAACAGTATCTGCAAGCTTGTTGACGCCTTCCGCGAGAGCAACTCTCGCGTCTGTGCCCATCTTTAAATCTTTAGCCATAATTCCATTCCTCCAGAATGAATCTTAAATTAATCTTGTAACTTTCTGCTCTGTATTCTGTGTTACTTGATGATCGCGAGGATATCAGACTGCTTCACAATAACATAATCCACATCGTCGATCTTGACTTCGGTTCCGGAATACTTGGAATAAACAACCTTATCGCCGACAGAGACTTCCATCGGGATTCTCTTGCCGTCATCGCCTGTCTTTCCGGGGCCTACGGCAAGAACTTCCGCCTGCTGCGGTTTCTCCTTCTCCTTGCCTGGAATGACGATACCGGATGCTGTTGTAGTTTCAGCTTCCAGCTGCTTCAAAACAACTCTGTCCTCTAACGGTGCTAAATTCATGGTAAATGCCTCCTGCATTAAATATAACTTCATCAATAAGGAACTTATCGAATCCGGTTTGTTAGCACTCATCATCATTGAGTGCTAACACTATAGTATAATAATGTCTTCCTGACCGGATTGCAACTGTTTTACTATAAAAAAATGTTAAAATTCATATAAACTCCATGGCAGACCGTGTCATCCGCTAAAACCATCCTATGTTATACTGAAAAATAGCGGCAGGCATGTCCGCCGCTATACATTTTTCTTCTAGGGAGGTTTTCTTATGACATACAAAGAACTTCTGGAGCAGGCAAGACCGAACGTCGGTCCCTACTGCACCGCCTGCCCTGTCTGCAACGGCAGAGCGTGCGGTGCTCAGGTTCCGGGCCCCGGCGCAAAGGGCAGCGGCGACGTCGCGATCCGCAACTTTGAAGCATGGCAGAAAATCAGAGTTAACATGAACACGATCGCGGAAAACAATACGCCCGATACCTCGTTTTCCTTCTTCGGACTGAATATGAAGTATCCCGTTTTCGCGGGTCCTGTCGGAGCGGTCAATCTGCATTACGGAGACAAGCTCAACGACATTACTTATAATGATATCCTTGTTTCCGCCGCCGCGCAGGCAGGCATTGCCGCGTTCACAGGCGACGGCACAAACGCGGAAGTCATGAAGGCAGCAACAAAGGCGGTGCAGAAGGCCGGCGGCATCGGTATACCGACCGTAAAACCCTGGGACATCAACACACTGGAAGAGAAATTTGCGCTTGTAAAGGCTTCAGGCTGTTTTGCCGTTGCCATGGACGTTGACGCGGCCGGGCTTCCGTTCCTGCAGGGACTGACACCGCCCGCGGGATCCAAGACAGTCACAGAGCTGCGGGAAATCATCAAAGAGTCCGGCAAGCCGTTTATCATCAAAGGAATTATGACTGTTCAAGGCGCTTTGGACGCGAAGGAAGCAGGTGCTTCCGCGATCGTCGTTTCCAACCATGGCGGACGCGTGCAGGATCAGACACCTTCAACAGCGGAAGTTCTTGAAGAGATCGCGGATGCCGTAGGCGGTGACCTGATGATCCTTGTCGATGGCGGTATCCGTTCCGGTGCTGATGTATTCAAGGCACTCGCGCTCGGCGCGGACGCGGTTCTGATCGCCCGTCCGTATGTTACGGCAGTTTACGGCGGCGGTGAAGAAGGTGTAAAGCTTTACACCGAGAAGATCGGCAAAGAGCTGGCGGATACCATGAAGATGTGCGGCGTCTCAAAACTCTCCGACATTTCGAAGGACAATCTGTTCAAGCCGTCTTCGGCATATGTACGCTTCTGAAGAATTAATAAAAAACGCGGCAGGATATTGCGCGATTCGCGGTTATGATATATATTATATGTAGTTTTAAATACTACATTACGAATTCCCGGAGGTATATATCATGACCGTTAAAGAGCTGCAACAGTATTTCAAAGAGCACCTTGTACCAAAGAATCTTTACAAGCTGGACGGTAACCACCGCGGCAGAATCTGCATGGAGCACAAAGGAGACAGCTGGAATGTTTATTTCAGTGACCGGAGAGAAAAAGTCGGATTACTGCGTTTTGCGAGCGAATCTGAAGCCTGCGCCGCAATGAAGCAGCAGATTGAAAAGCTGATGGAGGCGGTTTACGGGATTGCCTTTGTTGCGCACGCCTGAACGGATGAATAAGTCGGCAGGATACTGTTCTTATAAAATAAAAGCGCTGCGGCGCCGGGACTCATAATGAGCCCGGCGCCGCAGCGCTTTATTGATAAATCATGAAAATCTGTTTCAGGGTCACGCCTTGCCATGCTTGATCGCAGCCTGCGCAGCAGCAAGTCTCGCAATCGGTACACGGAACGGTGAGCAGGATACATAGGTCAGACCGACCTTGTCGCAGAACTCGATTGACGCGGGATCTCCTCCGTGCTCGCCGCAGATGCCGAGGTGGATATCCGGACGGGTTGCTCTGCCCTTCTCCACCGCGATCTGAATCAGCTGGCCGACGCCGTTCTGATCCAGGTGAGCGAACGGATCCTGCTCGAAGATCTTGGACTTATAGTAGTCCTGCAGGAATTTGCCGGCATCGTCACGGGAGAAGCCGAATGTCATCTGTGTCAGATCGTTCGTGCCGAAGCTGAAGAATTCCGCCTCTTTCGCGATCTGGTCAGCCATCAGCGCGGCACGCGGAATCTCGATCATGGTGCCGATATGGTAGCGGATATCCGATTTTCTCTCCGCCTTGACCTTCTCTGCCGTCTCGATAATCGTCTTCTTTACAAAAGCGAGCTCCTTGACATCGCCGACAAGAGGCACCATGATTTCGGGCTCGATATTATAGTCGTCTTCTTCATGTACTTCAATCGCCGCCTCAATGACCGCTCTTGTCTGCATTCTCGCGATTTCCGGGAAGGTAACCGACAGACGGCAGCCGCGGTGACCCATCATCGGGTTGAACTCGTGCAGATCATCGCATCTCTTGCGGACTTCCGCTACGGTAAGGCCCATATCATCAGCAAGCTGCTTGATTTCAGGCTCCGTCGTCGGAACGAATTCATGCAGCGGCGGATCGAGGAAGCGGATCGTGACCGGTCTGCCTTCCATTGCCTTGTAAATTCCCTTGAAATCTTCCTTCTGGAACGGAATCAGCTCGTTTAAAGCCGCTTCTCTTTCCTCGGTTGTATCAGAAAGGATCATCTTCCGGATCTTCGGGATTCTTTCCGGATTGAAGAACATATGCTCGGTTCTGCAAAGTCCGATGCCTTCGGCGCCAAGACGCACCGCGTTCTGCGCATCCGCGGGCGTATCCGCGTTCGTGCGGACCTGCAGCTTTCTGTATTTGTCCGCCCAGTCCATGATCCGCTGGAAGTTGCCTGTAATGACAGCCTCGACCGTTGGAATGTCCCCGAGGTAAATTTTGCCGGTGGAACCGTCCAGAGAAATATAATCTCCTTCGTGGATTTCATGGCCGCCCAGCTCGAAATACTTCTCGGCTTCATGCACATGCATGTCACCGCAGCCCGAAACGCAGCAGGTGCCCATGCCTCTGGCGACGACCGCCGCGTGGGAAGTCATGCCGCCGCGCATCGTAAGAACGCCGGCTGCCGCATGCATACCGTCGATATCTTCGGGTGATGTCTCCTGGCGGACAAGGATAACTCTGCTGCCCGCAGCATGAGCAGCGACTGCGTCCTCTGCATTAAAGTATACGCGGCCCGCAGCAGCTCCCGGCGAAGCGGGAAGCGCCTGTCCGATTTCTCTCGCAAGTTTGAGCTTGGCAGGATCGAAGCCCGGATGCAGCAGCTGATCCAGAGACTGCGGCTCGATTCTGGTCAACGCCGTCTTCTCGTCAATCATGCCCTCATCCACAAGGTCGCAGGCGATCTGAATCGCTGCCTGCGCGGTTCTCTTGCCGTTTCTTGTCTGCAGGAAATAGAGCTTGCCTTCCTCGATCGTGAATTCCATGTCCTGCATGTCACGATAGTGCTGTTCCAGATTATTGGCCAGCTCCATGAACTGTTTGTAGCACTCCGGAAGGTCGTTCGCGAGCTTTGTAATCGGCTGCGGCGTACGAATACCGGCAACGACGTCCTCGCCCTGCGCGTTGATCAGGTACTCACCGAAAATGCCCTTGGCTCCGGTCGCGGGATTGCGCGTAAATGCGACGCCGGTGCCCGACGTATTCCCCATATTTCCGAAAACCATCGACTGCACATTGACTGCCGTGCCGAGCTCGTACGGAATATCGTACATTCTTCTGTACGAATTCGCTCTGGGATTGTCCCAGCTGCGGAATACCGCTTTAATTGCCTCCATCAGCTGCACCTTCGGGTCCTGCGGGAATTCCTCCCCCTGCTGCTTCTTGTACAGCTCCTTGTACTTGGCAATGACTTCCTGCAGGCCTTCCGCTGTCAGCTCCGTGTCGTAAACAGCGCCGTTCTTTTTCTTGACATCTTCAAGAATCGCGTCAAAGAGTGTCTTCGGCTGTCCCATGACGACATCTGAAAACATCTGGATGAATCTTCTGTAGGAATCGTACGCGAATCTGGGATTACCGGTCTTTCTGGCAAAGCCTTTGACAGACTCGTCATTGAGGCCGAGGTTCAGGATGGTGTCCATCATGCCGGGCATCGAAACCGGCGCTCCGGAACGCACGGAAACAAGAAGCGGATCCTCCATGTCGCCGAACTTCTTGCCGCGGACGCCTTCCAGCCACGAAAGAGCGTCAAAAATCTGTTTCGTCGTCTCTTCGTTTATGGTCTTTCCGTCGTTGTAATAGTCCGTGCAGGCCTCTGTGGAAATAGTGAATCCGGGTGGCACCGGCATGCCCAGATTGGTCATTTCCGCAAGGTTTGCGCCCTTGCCTCCGAGCAGATTCCGCTGTGAGGCGGAACCTTCCTCAAACTTATAAACCCTCTTGTTCATTTTACTTCCTCCTTTTTGCCTGCCGGAGATGCCATAACCGCATGCTCCGGTACACTGCTACAGTTTATATCCAACCCCTGGAGGCCCTGCGCGCAGCCATAACCGCTGAACCTATAACCTTCCGGGATCAAAACTGTCAAAAATGAATGCGTCGAAATGAGGCTTCGCCTCTTTGAAATCCCTGCCGCTCTTTATTGTATATGCCGCACTCTTCCCACCGAAAAGCCGGCGGATCAGGCGTCTTGAAATGTTTTGTCCATAGCGGCAGTTGTATGCGATGAAATCAGGTCTTGCGAGAAAATCCAGCATCATATTCTGCAGCGCGAGGCACGGCAGAACAAGCCGTACCTTCCGGTACTGCGGCTGAGCGAGAAATCGGTCGGAAAGCTGTCCCCGCAGAATCTGCGGATGGTGCCTGCGGTACCATAAAAGGACCAGCGGATTAAAGGATTCAATACAATAGGTTCCCTGATAAGAACGCAGAAGCGCGTCCGCCTTCCGGCAGACCTCCATGTTAGTACCCTCGGATTTGATTTCCACAAGAAGCGGCGTTTCCCCGTGTACGAGATCCAGCACATCGGAAAACAAAGGAATGGTATGAGAAGTAGAGTCAAGATAAAAGCCCGAAAGTTCCTCCGCCGTGTAGTCACACACGCGCCCCGGCCTTCCGGTCATGCGTTTTAATGTAAAATCATGAAAAACAACGGGAATCCCGTCTTTCGACAGCTGCACATCCAGCTCGATACAGTATCCGGCAGCGACAGCTCTGCGGAATGCCGGCATCGAATTCTCGGGAATTCCCTTCCCTGTATCAAAGAAACCGCGGTGTGCGAACAGCGCACCGCGGAATGCAGACTGATCCGGCCGGCCGAAAATCCGCGGCATGATCATGTAGATATATAATACAAAAAGAATGACGGCAAGGAGCAGCAGCCGCACGAAAATCTGTACCACAGGCATTTCTCCGCTAAACCGCAGCGCGGTTTATAAAAGACAAGGCAAAACAGGCTCCATTGCCGTGTTTTGTCCCAACGATCCGCTCTTGTTACAGAATACCACTTTCCGCTGCCGTTTTCCACTATCATATAATAAATAGGTAGTATTTACACCTTCCGGAAACGCGCGTCAATCTTCGCCTTTGTTTCCAGCACCTGCCCTGCCAGCTCCCGGATTCTGTCATTGTCCATCCGCACGATCGGAACGGAAATACTGAATGCGTAAAGGCCGTCGACGCCGGGCAGTTCCAGTGCGGCAGCGATGCAGCGGACACCGGTTTCGTTTTCTTCATTGTCGAGTGCGTATCCCTTACGTCTGGTTTCCTCCAGCGCTTCCATAAATTCGCCAAAATCGGTGATGGTGTACGGTGTCATCCGTTCGATCCGGCACATGTTCCACAGGGTCCGGACCTCTTCGCGGCTCATGTGCGCGGCAAGCGCTTTTCCAACCGCAGATCTGTAAAACGGAATACTGCTGCCGATGCGCGACGCCATCCGGAAATTGTAATGATAGGCTTCCACCTTGTCGACGTAGATTACATCCGCGCCTTCCATCTTGACAAGATGCACGGTCTCTCCGCACTGTTCCATCAGCTCCTTCAGATACGGCCGTACGAGTTCTATGATATCCAGCTTCTGCAGCACGCGACCGGCCAGATCCACGATTTTGAATGTAGGCTCGTACCTGCCGGTCAGTTCGTTCTGCCGGACATACCCCATGTATTCAAGTGAACAAAGGACCCTGCGCGTTGTACTCTTGTTGAGGCCGAGTGCCGTGGATATCTCCATCAGGCCTGCCGTCCCCGCGTCAGTCAGATACTCCAGAGCGCCGAAAACTCTGCCTGCAACCTGAATCGGATTCTTATCCGCTGCGCCTGCGGCACTTTGCGCCTGCTCTTTTCCATCCGTTCCCGTTGTTCGGTCTTCCATGTCCGTCTGTCCTTTTGATGTCAGATCTTCCATATGTATCGCTCGCCTTTCGTAGTTTCACTATATGGAACATGTTAGCACGATGTGAAACTGTTTTCAAGAAACTCTTGACTTATGGCGGTTTTTCATATAATATTTAATGTAACGAATACCACATTATGAAATTGTATTTCACATTGTGAAACCGCCTTCCGGTTTCCCGGGCAGGAACCCGGAAGGTTAAATCTGAATTGAACAGCGAAAACGGAAAGGAGTACACGATGGATTTAAATCTCAAAGATCCGAAAGAATGCAGGTATGACGCGGTTTCCCTCGGCGAGGTAATGCTTCGCCTGGATCCGGGTGAGGGCAGAATCAGAACTGCGAGAAGCTTCCGCGCGTGGGAAGGCGGCGGAGAATACAATGTGATCCGCGGCCTGCACAAATGCTTTGGCATGAATACGGCTGTCCTGACAGCATTCGCAGACAATGAAGTCGGCAGACTCATGAAGGATTTCATTGAGCAGGGCGGCGTTGACACTTCCCTGATCTGCTGGAAGAAGACAGACGGCATCGGCCGGATCTGCCGTAACGGCCTCAATTTCACGGAAAGAGGCTTCGGCGTGCGCGGCGCGGTCGGCTGCTCCGACAGATTCAACACCGCAATCTCAAAGGCAACACCGGAAGATCTGAATTTCGAGCATGTTTTCGGCGAGCTCGGCGTACGCTGGCTGCACACCGGCGGCATTTACGCTGCTCTCTCCGAGCAGTCCTGCGAGACCGTTATTGAAGCGATCAAGACCGCGAAGAAATACGGTACCGTCGTTTCCTATGACCTGAACTACCGCCCTTCGATGTGGTCCGCCATCGGCGGCCTTGAAAAGTGCCAGGAAGTCAATAAGGAAATCGCTAAGTACGTCGATGTCATGATCGGCAACGAAGAAGATTTCACCGCCTGCCTGGGTCTCCAGATCGAAGGTCAGGACGCCGGCCTCAAAAAGCTGAACATCGACGGATACAAGAAGATGATCGATCATGCGGCAGAACTGTATCCGAACTTCAAGGCAATCGCCACTACCCTGCGTACCGTTAAGACCGCAACTGTCAACGACTGGAAGGCTATCTGCTGGGCAGACGGCCAGATCTATCAGTCCAAGGAGTACAACGGTCTTGAAATCATGGACCGTGTCGGCGGCGGCGACTCCTTCGCTTCCGGTCTTGTCTATGGTCTCATGACAACCGGCGATCCCGAAAAGGCCGTCAACTACGGTGCTGCTCACGGTGCGCTTGCGATGACGACTCCCGGCGATACTTCGATGGCTTCGGTAGACGAAGTGGAAGGTCTGATGGGCGGCGCCGGTGCCCGTGTCAAGAGATAACGGAAGCATTACACATAAATTCAAACCACGTTACGGTATAAAATAGAAGGAGAAAGATATGTCAGCAAAAGCGAATACCCCTAAGGTTCAGGCTGTTCTGGACAGATTCACACAGATCGGCATTATTCCTGTTGTAGTTCTCAATGACGCGAAAGACGCAGAGCCTCTTGGAAAAGCTCTGATGGAGGGCGGCCTTCCGGCAGCCGAGGTTACATTCCGTACGGACGCTGCCGAGGAATCCATCCGCATTATGGCCGAGAAGTTCCCTGACATGCTGGTCGGCGCAGGAACTGTTCTTTCCGTAGACCAGGTAGAACGTGCGGTCAAGGCCGGCGCGAAGTTCATCGTATCTCCCGGCTTCGATCCTGTTGTTGTAAAGTACTGTGTAGACAATGACATTCCTGTCTGCCCCGGCACGGCAACCGCTTCCGAGATGATCGGCGCCATGAATCTCGGTCTCGATCACGTAAAATTCTTCCCTGCCGAGCTCAACGGCGGTCTCAAGAAGATCAAGGCAATCACGGCAGCACTTGTTAATCTCAAGATTATGCCGACAGGCGGCATCAACGCCGAGAACGTGGTCGACTATCTGAAGAACGATCACATCTTCTGCGCGGGCGGCTCCTGGATGGTCAAGGGCGATCTGATCAAAGCCGGCAAGTTTGACGAGATCAAGGCGAAGGTTGCCGAGGCCGCGGAAATTGTAAGAAAGGTCAGAGCAGGCGAAATCTGATTGTCAGCAGGATTCCCTGCCGGAAAGTTTCTCTTTCCTTTTCTGTACTGCCATAGTTGGTCCGGGTACCGGCGGATTACCGCGGGTGCCCGGACCTGTTGTTTGTTCCGGCGATTCTTTACTTGCAAAAAACATTTCTTCCTATATAATGCTTTAAGGAACATGACACCTTACAGGCCTTGAAAATAAAGGAGTTTTCTATGATCGAAGCCAATGGCGTAACTTACAGAGTCGGCAAAAAGGCTCTGTTCGAAGATGTAAATATTAAATTCACGGAGGGCAACTGCTACGGCATCATCGGCGCGAACGGCGCCGGCAAATCGACCTTCCTTAAAATTCTGTCCGGTCAGCTCGATACAACAAACGGCACGATCAACATTACGCCCGGACAGCGTCTCTCCTTCCTCGAACAGGATCAGGAGAAATACAACGATCAGGTTGTGCTGGACACTGTCATCCAGGGAAACCGCCATCTTTATGAAATCGGGAAGGAAAAGGACGCTCTGTACGCGAAGCCGGATTTCTCGGATGCGGACGGAATCCGCGCGGCGGAGCTGGAAAGCGAATACGCAGAGCTGGGCGGCTATGAGTCGGAATCCGACGCCGAATCGCTGCTGAACGGTCTTGGTATACCGGACGAATTTCATTATCTGCAGATGCACGAGTTAAACGGCGCGCAGAAGGTAAAGGTACTGCTTGCGAGAGCCCTTTTCGGCAATCCCGACATTCTTCTTCTGGACGAGCCGACCAACCACCTCGATCTGGATGCGATCGCCTGGCTTGAGGAATTCCTGATTAATTTCCCGAATACGGTCATTGTCGTTTCGCATGACCGGTATTTCCTGAACAAGGTCTGCACCGATATTGCCGACATCGATTACGGGAAAATCACGCTCTATGCCGGCAACTATGATTTCTGGTATGAATCGTCCCAGCTGATGGTCCGCCAGATGAAGGAAGCCAACAAGAAAAAAGAAGAAAAAATCAAAGAACTCAAGGAGTTCATCTCCCGCTTTTCCGCGAACGCATCGAAGTCCAAGCAGGCCACTTCCAGAAAACGCGCGCTCGAAAAAATCCAGCTCGATGATATCAAGCCTTCGAGCCGCAAATATCCGTTCATTGATTTCCGTCCGGACCGTGAAATCGGAAATGAAGTTCTCACCGTTGAACATCTCTCCAAGACAGTAAACGGCCGCAAAGTCCTCGACGATGTATCCTTTGTCATGAAACGCACGGATAAAATCGCTTTTGTCGGCTCACAGGAACTTGCCAAGTCCGTTTTGTTCGAAATCCTGATGGGCAATATGGAGCCTGATGAGGGAAGCTTCAAATGGGGAGTTACAACTTCGCAGGCTTATTTCAAGAAAAACAACACCGACCTGTTCGACACGGATGAAGACATCACCCAGTGGCTGCAGGCGCGCTCTCCGATCAAGGACGTCACTTATGTCCGTGGCTTCCTCGGCCGCATGCTCTTCCGCGGCGAAGACGGCGTCAAGAAAGTACGCGTCCTCTCCGGCGGCGAAAAGGTCCGCTGCCAGCTTTCCGCGATGATGATCAGCGGTGCAAACTGCCTGATCTTCGATGAGCCGACGAACCATCTGGACATGGAGTCCATCTCCGCGCTCAACGACGGCATGATCCGTTTCCCCGGCGTCGAACTGATTGCCTGCAGAGACCATCAGGTTGTGCAGACGACTGCCAACCGGATTATCGAAATTCTGCCGGACGGAAAAATCATCGATAAGGAAACGACCTACGACGACTACCTCGAGCAGGATCAGGATGCGCGTAAGCGTACTGTTTATGTCGCTGATACTTCCGCAGACGAGGACGAAGCACAGGACGAAGACTGATCTTGCACAGACGTAAAGGAGTGCTCATGACGAATGTGGAAAAGCCAGTTGACCTCCACTGCCATTCCACCTGCTCCGACGGCACATTGACACCGAAGGAACTGGTGGAGCTGGCGGTTTCCAAGGGGCTTGGAGCGATTGCTCTCACCGATCATGACAGTGTGAACGGAATCCCCGAGGCGCTTGCCGCTGCACGCGGGACCGGTCTCGAGGTCATCCCCGGCATCGAATTTTCAACCGAATATCGGGGGAAAGATGTTCATATCGTAGGTCTCTACTATGACTATAATGACCTTCTCTTTCAGGAGAAGGTGAAGGAATTTACCGATGAAAGAGAGCGCAGGAACCGGAAAATGTGCGCGCTGATGTGCGCGGACGGCATCGACATCCCTTATGAAAAACTGACCGCGGCATTTCCGGGAGCTGTAATTACGCGCGCTAATTTTGCGCGCTATCTTCTGGATCACAACGTCGTCTCCAGTTTAAAAGAAGCCTTCGAGAACTATGTCGGTGATGACTGCCGGTATTTTATTCCAAGAGAAAAGATTTCACCGGAAAAGGCCATTGCGTTTACAAGGCAGTTCCATGGTTTTCCGGTTCTCGCGCATCCGTTTCAGTATAATCTCGGTAAAGAAGGGCTGAATGTCCTCGTTTCAAGGCTGACAGCCGCGGGGCTTCTGGGCATCGAAGCCTATTACAACAACCATACGCCGGAAATGACGCAGGAAATCAAAGATCTTGCAGACAAATACGGGCTGCTTCTCTCCGGCGGCTCGGATTTCCACGGAAGCAACAAGCCGGGACTGGAACTTGGCACCGGTTACGGACATCTCTTCGTTCCCGGAGAACTGCTGACAAAGATCAAGCACCGGCTGCACGCAGTATCGGATGGAACCAGGATCTTTTTCTGTGATTTTGACGGGACACTTGCTTCTTCGGACAAAACAATTACGCCCGCCACAAGAAAAGCCCTCGATGATTTTGCGGCGCGCGGGAATGTATTTGTTCTGTCTTCCGGCCGTTCGATTTATGATGTGCGCGGCATTGCCGAAAAGAACGGCCTGCGGTATTCCGGCATGTTCCTGTCCGGTTATAACGGAGCAGAAATCTATTCCTGCGACACAGGAACAACCTGCTTCCGCAGGTCTCTCCCGCTCTCCGTCGTAAAACGCCTCTTTGAAATGGCTAAGGAAGAGCACATTTACATCCAGTCCTACGACCATGAATATATTGTGACGGAAGGGATTACAGAGGAAACCGGATACTATACCCGCTATGTAAAGATGCCGGTCCGGGTCGCCGCGGATGTGCCGGCTTCTCTTAGCGAGGAGCCCTGCAAATGCCTCGCGCTTGATCTTGAGAATCCGAAAACCGGCAGGCTGGACCGCTTCCTGCACCGGATCAACACCGCGCTGGAAGGGCAGGTTCACGCCTTCTTCTCGAATCCTTACTATCTGGAAATCGTCCCGGCGGACGCCGATAAAGGCAGCGCACTTCTATGGCTTGCCCGGTATCTTGGCGTGCCTGCCCGGAATACCATCGCCGCAGGCGACGCACAGAATGACATTCCGATGATCCGGGCTGCCGGCCTTGGCATCGTCATGAAAAATGCACTTGCCGATGTACCGTCCATGCGGGAGATCGCGGATATCATCACAGAGCAGGACAACGATCATGACGGACTTGCTCCGATATTGAATCAGCTGTAATAGCGAAGCTGCCGCATAAGCCTTTTCGGTTTATGCGGCAGCTCTTTTTGTGTGCGAGCCGGACGCCCGGCAGGCCGTTCGGCGCTCTAAAAGGGCCGTAGCGCCATGAAGCGCGGCAGCCCTTCTTCTTAATCTCCTGTCTCTTCCACATGCTCCTCGGGGACAAACAGTCTTGTCCTGTGCAGCTCTTCCTGCATCTTCTTCGCGGCAAGCACCGCTTCGTTACAGAAAACCAGCTGAGAGTTTACTTTTTCCTTCCCGCGGCGGTCCACCTTTTCATAGGTACCGTCCGGATGCAGAATGCTGGCCTGTTCGGTGTCCTGCAGTTCGACATCCAGAATATGCAGCGCCTTCGCGCGGACCGTTTCATCTTCCAGAGGGAAAACAATCTCCACTCGTCTGTCCAGATTCCGCGGCATCCAGTCTGCGGAGCCGGCGTATATCTCCGGCTTTCCTCCGTTCTCGAAATAGAAGATTCTGGAATGCTCGAGGAAATTGCCGACAATGCTGCGCACCGTAATATTATCCGAAACTCCGCGGATACCCACCTTCAGGCTGCAGATACCGCGCACAATCAGCTGGATCTGCACACCGGCTGCCGAGGCCTTATACAGCGCCTCGATAATATCCGGATCACACAAAGAATTCATCTTGGCCTTGATCTGTGCGCGCTCTCCGCGTTTTGCGTATTCCGCTTCCCGCCCGATCATGTACAGGAAACGGTCTTTGAGCCAGAGGGGCGCAAGAATCAGCTTATTCCAGGATCTGGGCTCCGAATAACCGGACAGCATATTAAAGACTGCGGTTGCGTCTTCTCCAAACGGCTCCTTGCAGGTGAACAAGCCTACATCGGTATAAAGCCTTGCTGTCGTATCATTATAGTTTCCGGTCGCCAGATGCACATACCGGCGGATACCGTCTTCTTCCCTGCGCACAACCAGTGTGATTTTCGAATGCGTCTTAAGCCCTACAAGGCCATAGATAACATGGCAGCCTGCCTTCTCCAGCATTTTAGCCCAGCCGATATTGTTCTCTTCATCAAATCTTGCCTTGAGCTCGACCAGCACGGTTACCTGTTTGCCGTTGTCGGCAGCCCTCGCAAGCGCGGCGACAATCGGTGAATTTCCGCTTACACGGTACAGCGTCTGCTTGATCGCCAGCACATCCGGATCGACTGCTGCCTTCGCGACGAAATCAACGACCGGCTTAAATGTCTCATATGGATGATGCAGGAAAATGTCCCCTTTCCGTATCTGCGCGAAAAGATCACACCCTTCCGGCAGCTCCGGCACCGGCTGCGGCGCGCTGTAGCGGTGCTCGAACAGGCTGTCAAAGCCCTCCAGCTTACGCACCTTTGACAGGAAGGTCAGATCAAGCGGTCCGTCAATTTCAAAAATTTCATCCATGGACAGCTGCAGCTCCTCAACGAGGATGTTCAAAAGCCTTCTGTCCATGCCGCTCTCAACTTCCAGCCGGATCGCGTCGCCGTGGCGGCGCTGTTTCAACGACTTCTCGATTTCCTTTAACAGATCCTCCGCCTCGTCCTCGTCAATATCCATGTCCGCGCTCCGCATAATCCGGAACGGATAAGCGCAGACAATGTCGTAGCTCTGGAAGAGACTCGCCATATTTTCGCGGATCACGGTTTCAAGCAGAATGATCCTCGCACGCCCCTGCTTCTCCTCTCCCTGCGCGGCAGGAAGGCGGATGACCCTTGGCAAAACAGACGGCACCTGCACCGTTGCAAACTCCAGATTTTCAGTCTCGGTCCGGAGCTGTTTTTTCGCTTTCTTTGTGCGCCCCAAAATGCCGGGCCCGGCGTTCTTCTTGCGGCTGAGCAGAACACCCAGATTCAGCGATTTATTGCGGATCAACGGGAACGGGCGGCTGGCGTCCGAAGCCATCGGCGTAACTACCGGGTAAATTTCGGTTTCAAACAGCTCGTCCAGATATTGTTTTTCATCTTTCGTCAGCCCTTCATAACCGGTGATCAGTGTGATTCCTTCCTGCGAGAGCGCTGGAACCAGTGACCGGTTATAGGTTGAATACTGCAAATCCACGAACGAATGTGCTTCTTTGAGGATCGCGCAGAGCTGTTCGCCGGCCGTCATGCCGGCAATATCCCGCTTCGTATATCCGCCCTTTGCCATATCCTGAATCGAAGCGACACGGACCATAAAAAACTCATCCAGATTCGATGCCGTAATGGACAGGAAATTCAGCCGTTCCATCAGTGGATTCTCACGGCTCCTGGCTTCCATCAGACACCGTCTGTCAAACTGCAGCCAGGAAAGTTCCCTGTTGATATAAAAAGAAGGATTGCGGAAGAAGTTATCTCCGCTGTCTTTTGTTTTTCTGTTTTCGCTGCCAGTCATAATCCCCTCACTTCTTCTGCCTGATTACCGGGCGGATGCCGAAGATTTCCTCAAAAAAGTCTGCCCTGTGGGCGAACATACCTTTTTCCAGCGTAATATCCACACCGGGCCGGATATTAATCTGCAAGCGGTCCGGTTTGAGTGTCAGTCCGAAGTCCTCGAATTTGCGCTTGTGAGAACGGTCCATGCCATTGGCGAGCCGCAGAATCGCAGTCAGGCGGCCGATCATCAGATATGCGTCGAGGTCCAGATCAGACATGTTCTGCTGCTCTTCATAGTAGACAAATTCCGAATGATTGAAACGCACGACATTTGCGACTATCTCGCGCTCAATATGGGAAAGCCCGATAATTTCAGTTGACATAATGATGTTATAGGAGCATTCCGCGAGGTTCGTAATACTGATGTATTTCCCGCAGTCATGCAGAATCGCGCAGATCCGCAGAAGCAGCCGCTCTCTTTTCGAAAGCCCGTATTGTTTTCTGAGCGCGTCGAAGATCCTGAGAGCGATTGTCTCGATGGTTTCGCCTCTGGTTTCATCGCCCATATAACGGCGGCTGATATTGTGCGCACAGGCGATGATATCCTCTTCAAAATTATGCGAAGGCGGAAGAATCTTCTGCTTCTCCGCGAACTCATACGCGATGCCGTCACAGAGCGTGATCCCGGGCGCCCAGATGTGTTCTGTTCCGAACGCCTCAATGATACGCTCCATAAGAACGCCGGAAATATATAACAGAGGCACATTGTCGTCCGCAATCTGCACGCGGCGCGCGATTTCGGGAACGCTCATGTCTCTTGCCATCCGGACATACTCGATGAATGCGGCGGCCGGAACATCCTCCATCTTTCTGGACTGCATCAGCGCGGAAATATAGTCATCCACAATGATCAGATTCCGGACTTTCCGGTTGTTCAGATATAGTTTCTGGAAAACTTCCAGCTGCGAATCCACCATTTCACTGATCATGGCATCCCTCTGGGATTCCCTGGCGTCAATCGAACGGATCTTCTCGTACAGCCGGAGAATGCCGAGCCGCAGATTCTGCGTCGCGCCGAGTTTCCCGTCGCTGAAAAGGGAAATCTGAATACTGCCGCCGCCGATATCCACAATTGCGCAGCTGTCGCTGATAATGCTGTCAAAATCGCCGATTTTCGCCGCAGCCGACTTATAGTCCAGAAATCTCTGTTCGGAGTTGGACAGAACCCCGACATGAATGCCCGATCTCTGTTCCCATAAAGAGAGTACCATGGAAGCGTTATCCATCTCGCGGATCGCAGATGTACCATACGCCTTATATTCGGTCACGCGGTAATTGTTCATGACTTCCCGGAATTCCCGCAGGATATCCCCTACTTCTCGCACATTCCCGCTCCGGATCTTACCGGTCTGATAGGTATCGCTGCCAAGATCCACTCTCCGCACCAGACTGTCGACCGGCCGGATTCCACGGGCCTTGGATACCTCGAAGATCTTCAGCTCCTGCTCATAGCTTCCGACGTCAATTGCCCCAAATGTGTGAATTGTCATTGACCGTCTCCCTTTCCACCGTTTTCAGCGGTCTTGCCGGAGGCTGCGACAGGGTCTGCAAGCTCCGTGCCCAGAAGATAATTGATAAACTGCTGGGCGGTTCTGCCGGAAAGTCCGCCATTCGTCATTTCCCAGCGCGTCGCTTCTTTGCGCAGCTGTTCCTGATCCACCGCAATGCCGTTTCGCCGCGCGAGAGAAAGAACGATTTCCTGATACTCTTCGAAGGTCGGCGCTCCGTAATAGATGCTGACGCCGAAACGGTTCGCGAGCGAAAGCTTCTCCTGCACGGTATCGCCGTGATGCTTGTCGCCGATTTCCGCGCCGTCTCTGTCGCTGAAGCTCTCGCGGATCAGATGCCTCCGGTTGCTCGTCGCGTAGATCAGCACGTTGGACGGGCGCTTCTCCAGCCCGCCTTCGATGACTGCTTTCAGATACTTGTACTCGGTCTCAAACTCTTCAAACGAAAGATCGTCCATGTACAGAATGAACTTATAACCTCTGTTCTTGATCTGCGATATGACATCGTTCAGATCCTGAAACTGATAGCGGTAAATCTCAATGACCCGCAGGCCCCTGGAGTAAAACTCGTTCGCGACCGCCTTGATGCTGGATGATTTGCCGGTGCCGGCTTCGCCGTACAGCAGCACATTGTTGCAGGGCCGTCCCTCCACAAAGGCTTCTGTATTCTCAATCAGCTTCTGTTTTGCCCGTTCGTAGCCGACAAGATCCCTGAAATACACGTGCCGGATGTTCAGAATCGGATCAATATAGACGCCGGAGGAATCGTGCGTAACGCGGAACGCTTTATGCAGCCCGAACTTGCCGACGCCGTATTCCCCGTAAAACTGTGTCAGAAGATCTTTCATCTGCTCCGCGCTTTCCGACTGCTCGAACCGCTGCGCAAGGTCGCAGATTCTGTCGCGGATCCTTGTGTTGTAGATCTTGCTGCCTTCTCCGGACGGCTTGTAATCCAGAACATAGCGGAGCGCGTCAATATGAAGCCGCTCCATCAGTTCCGTAAAATCATAGTCGAAATATTCCTTGAAAATCTGAATATCGTGCAGAACAGCTTCGTTGATCGTACCCTGAATGCCGCCTCGCATCTCGCTGGCACGGCTGTAGGAATTTTCGTCGTTGACAAGGATATTCGCAAGGTAACAGTGCCAGAGATTTCCGTAAAAACCGTTCCTTCCTGCCCTGTCCAGCAGCATGGCAATGCACTCGTAGACTTCCTGCACGATGTGCGCGTCATCATCGCGGTCAAGGTCATGGTCCATGACCCGTGACATTCTGCTGAACAGATTTCTCGAAGCGCAGTTTCTGTAAACTATCAGCTCGTCTTTTCTCATTTTCTTCGTGCCTCAGTAATTTCCGAGTATTTTCAGGCTCTTCGCTTCGTCCCGCAGTCCCCGCAGAGCGTTGCGCACGGCGCTGTCTCCAAGGTTTCCTTCAAAGTCAATGAAGAACCTGTATTCCCAGTCCTTATCCTCGATCGGTCTTGATTCGATCTTGGTCATGTTAAGATCATTATAAATGAAATGAGACAGAATTCGATACAAAGAACCGCTTTCATGTGCGATTTCAAGGCACAGGCTGATCTTCTTCGCGTCTTTCCTGAAAATCTTCTGATTGGTCACGATAATAAACCGCGTGGAGTTGGACTCGGACTGATTGATGCCTTCCCGGAGAATCTGCAGACCGTAACAGGACGCGGCATAGCGGCTGGCAATGGCAGCCTGCGTCGGATCGCCGTCCTTCGCCACTTTCATGGCAGCGAAGGCGTTGTTTTTCATGCTGATCTGCTGCCACTGCGGATGCGCCGACAGAAACCGCTCGCTCTGCATAAGTGACTGGGCGTGCGAATAGACCGTTCTGATCCTGGTTTCGTCAGCTCCCGGAACGCCCAGCAGGCAGTGCCGGATCGGAATGATCTGTTCGCCTACAATGTAATTTTCAAACGCGAAAAGAAGATCGTAGATTTCACTTACAATGCCGGCTGTGGAATTCTCGATCGGCAGCACCGCGTAATCGGCAGCACCCTCTTCAATCGCCGTCATCGCGTCGCGAAAAGTCGCTGTGCAGAAGCTCTGCACGTCTTCACCGAAAAACTGCTTCATCGCCGCTTCCGAATAAGAGCCGGGCGCACCCTGATACACAATTTTTGTTGCTTCGTCAATGAGATGGTCGACCGCGATGAACGGCAGATTATGCAGCGCGCCGGCCTCGTCCATCAGCTGGTACTGGCGTTTTCGGCTGATCGCCATGATCTGCTCGTAAAGTTCGCGGACCGCGCGTTTATTGAAGCTGCCCTCGGTCATGGACATGACCGCATCCAGTTTCTGCGCCTCTCTCTCCTTGTCCAGCACACGCCTGCCGTTTTCGATCTTGTACCGTGCGACATCCTGCGCAATCTGCATTCTTTTGTTAAACAGGGAAACAATGCCTTCGTCAATTTGATCCAGCTGTTCCCGGCATTCTTTCAGATCCACTTGTTACCCCTCCGCTCTGTATTGCCTCTGCCGCCTGTCCTCACGCGGCCGGCACCGTAAGAAGGCTTCTGCCTCAGGTCTGACCCATCCGCAGGAGCTTGGCCTGCTGATCCGCGGTAGTTAAAGCGTCTATGATTTCATCGAGATGTCCGTTCATGATCTCATCCAGATTGTAGAGCGTCAGCTTGATCCTGTGATCCGTGACCCGGCTCTGCGGAAAATTATAGGTGCGGATTTTTTCCGAACGGTCGCCGGTTCCGATCTGGCTGCGTCGCAGATCCGCTTCAGCGTCATGCCTCTTCTGCAGCTCCAAGTCATAGAGCTTGGAACGCAGGAGCGCGAAGGCTTTATTTTTATTCTGCAGCTGGGACCGCTCGGTCTGGGAATAGATGACAATACCGGTCGGCAGATGCGTCAGCCGTACCGCAGAGTCCGTCGTATTGACGCCCTGTCCGCCGTTGCCGGACGCCCTTGTGATATCAATTCTGATGTCTTCCGGCGGAATGTCGATCTTTACATCGTCTTCCACTTCCGGCATGACAGCGACCGTACAGGTCGAGGTATGAATCCGTCCGCCGCTCTCGGTTACAGGCACCCGCTGCACTCTGTGCACGCCGGACTCATATTTCAGTTTCGAGTAAGCGCCGTTTCCCTCCACGATAAATTCCACATATTTCATGCCGCCGATGCCGATTTCCTCCGTGTTCACAACATCGCACTTCCAGCCTTTCATCTCGGCGTAGCGGGCATACATGCGGAAAATTTCCGCCGCGAAGAGCGCCGCCTCGTCTCCGCCCGCGCCGGCGCGGATTTCGACAATCACGTTCTTATCGTCATTCGGATCCTTCGGGATCAGAAGAATCCGGATCTGCTGCGAAAGTTCTTCCTGTCTTTGTTTCGCGGACGCAAATTCCTCGCGCGCCATTTCCTTCATCTCCGCGTCCGTTTCTCCGTCCATGAGATCCAGCGCGTCCTGCATATCTTTTCCGGCTTTCCGGTACTCCTTGTATGTTTCGACAAGTGGTGTAAGATCGCTCTGCTCCTTCATGAGCTTTTTGAAGCGGTCCATGTTTTCCGATGCTGTGCCGGAGGACAGTTCCCTTGCAATATCCTCGTAGCGAAGCATCACATCTTCTAATTTCTCAAACATTTTTCTCTCCGATGACAACTCTGTCTCTGTGTCCGTAATCCTGCAGTACACAGACACTGTCGAAGCCCGCGGCTGTAAATAGTTCCCGTACAGCTTCACCCTGATCGTAACCGATTTCAACAATCAGCCTGCCGTGATTTTTAAGGACCGCTCCCGCGTCTGCCGCGATTCTTCTGTAAAAGGAAAGTCCGTCTGCTCCACCGTCAAGCGCCATATAGGGCTCGCGGCAGGCGACTTCCTCCCGGAGCGTTCCGATAACGTCCGTTCTGATATAGGGCGGATTTGAAATCAGGAGGTCAAAACCCCCCTCTTCCTCCTCTTGCACAACATCAAACAGATCTCCCTGCCGGAACGAAACAGCATCCGAAAGAGAAAGAGCCGCGGCATTGCGCCGCGCTACGGCCAGTGCCTTGTCCGAAAGGTCTCCGGCGACAGCCCGCACGTTGCGGAATGTTTTTCCGTGATTGCTCTCATTATACAGCTTTAACAGGCTGAGTACGAGACACCCGGATCCGGTACACAGGTCCAGAACAAGCCCTCCCCGGAAAGCGGAAAGCGCGGTCTCCACCAGGATCTCACTGTCCTGCTCCGGAATCAGAACATCTCCGGTGACGATGAACGGGAGGCCCATAAATTCTGTTTTACCCAGAATATACGCGGTCGGCTCGTGCCCCGCACGCCTTTTCAGAAGTTCCATATACCTTGCCGCCTGCTCCTGACTGACCGGCGTTTCAGGATAAACAAGAAGAGTCTGCAGATCCGTTCCGCAGACTTCTTCCAGAAGGAGCCTCGCGTCGAGCCTTGCGTCCTCATCCTCATTAAGGACAAGGACGCCCTGACGATACAAGTCTCCATAGGTATACTTTTGATCAGCCACGGCCCATCTCCTGCAGCTCACGCGCATCATATCCGAATTCGCGGACCAGATATGCCCGCCAGTCAAAGACCGCTTCCACAGCCGCGATCGCAACTTCGCACATGGACGCGTCCGGCTCTCTTGTAGTAATACGCTGCAGCCAGAGCCCCGGAGCGGAAAGGATGCTGATGAAAGGGCCGCTGCTCCTTCCCGCGAGCCGGATGATTTCGTAGGAAATCCCCGCGATCACGGGGATCAGGAGAAGCCGGAACAGAATCCGCAGAAACGGCGAGTTCACGCGGATGAAGAAAAACAAAACTACGCTGACCAGCATGACAAGAAACAGAAAACTGGTACCGCACCGCTTGTGGAAGCGCCGGCTGTCCATGACATAATGAACAGTCAGAGGCTTTCCTCTCTCTATGCAGTTGATACATTTATGTTCCGCGCCGTGATACTGAAAGAGTCTGCGGATGTCCTTCATCATCGAGATGCCGAAAAGGTACAGAATAAAAATCGCGATCCGGATCAGCCCTTCGAGCAGTGACAGCACGGATTTATTCCGCAGAAATCCCTCGAGCAGTGATGTGAGCAGATATGGAAGAATCATGAACAGGAAAACGGCGATCACAAGCGATATGAACGTTGTTACAGCCATGACCGCTTTGTCTTTGTTTTTCCGTTTCTCTTCCTCTTTTCTGCTCCTGGAGGTAATATCATCTTCATCATAAAAGGACGAAGAAAAGTTCAGGCTCCGGATACCGAGAATGAGAGAATCCAGAAAAACAAAAAAGCCTCTGATAAAAGGCAGTTTTGTCCAGAGCGTATTCTCCAGAACTGCGTGATGCTCATCAATTTCAACTTCGATCTGCTGGTCCGGCTTTCTGACACCGACGGCAACCATACTGCCGTTTTTCATCATGATTCCTTCCAGCACGGCCTGTCCGCCGATGCCGGAATAATGCTGCACTTTCTGCTTGGCCATATTCATCCCTGATTCCTGTCTCACTATAGAAAAAAGGTCAGAGCAGTCACCCGCTCTGGCCTTTCACTCCTGTAACAATTCCGATTATTGAAGACCGTATTTCTTGTTGAACTTATCGATACGACCCTTCGCGGAAGAAGCTCTCTGCTGTCCTGTGTAGAAAGGATGGCATTTGGAGCAAACTTCGACGTGAATTTCAGGCTTTGTAGAACCGGTTACAAATGTGTTACCGCAGTTGCAGGTAACGGTAGCCTGGTAATACTTGGGTTGAATTTCGTTTCTCATCGTTCAGACTCCTCCTTCGTGCAAGCGCTGTCATGAATGATCTATCATTCATTTCACATGCATTGAATGGCTACACTTCCGCCTTACATACATCGCGTCGTGCATATATGCAGTCATGTCTGTTCCGTAGAACAGCTATATGAGTATAGCATTTCATTATCTTGAAAGCAAGCGGTTCCTGCCTTTTTCTTAATCGGCTTCTTCTGCAGAGGCGGTTCCGTCCGTCATGACAATATGTGTCAGAGCTCCCTGCACGACAAAATTGTAGACGTGCCCGGTTCCCCAGCAGGTTGAAAGTGTCATAAGGTTCGGGCGCAGCGAAAAATCTGTCTTCTGCGGAAAATCTCCCTGATTTCCGGTCAGTGCCTTCTGCACATAGCGGTCATAAGCGTCATCTCCGCTGAACGGATTGTATAACGAATCACTCGTGGAAACCGTTCTGTAGGAAAAGATGTTGTATTTGTAAACCCGGTCTTTGGTATAGATGTAGAAATACGGATCGTCCTTCGCAAGAGCACTGTCTTTCGAAAAGCGCTTGAGCGATCCGAACATCGTTTCATTCTTCATGTTATGACCGTAAATGAGCGTATTGTTGTCCGAAAAATCCGCGCTGTTATCCTTGTCCATGAAAATGCAGCCTGACGGATTGCTCGTTCCCTCAAACGTTCTGTGCAGGTACTCCGCGTTATCTTTGGAGTGCGCGACAGGATACTTCAAATCGAGTGCCGGAATATAGAGGACACCGAGGAAGTCCTGATTGATCTCCTGCAGCTTCTCAAAGTCAATATTCAGTGCGGGATAATATTCCGGATCATCAATGGGATTTTCCTGCGTTTCCGCCGTGGCCGCCTCTTCCGGCTGCCGTGCCTGCTCCTCCTCTATATATGTATCCAGCTTCCTGTACTCATCCCCGGCCTCCTTGTAGGTCAGAAACTCCTTCAGAAAATTGTAACCGGAAAAAACAAAAACAATCAGAAGCACCGCAAGAATCAGAAGAGACAGGATGCTGCGCGGCCTTTTGCCGCGGCGCGGCGCGGCGCTCCGCATTTCGCTTCGCTCACCCTCCATACCGTAATCATCCCAGTTTTCTTCCGCATCGTTATAACGGTCTGCCATATCGTACCATCACTTTCAGTAATTCATTTTTGCGTTTTCCGCGGAAAACCTTCAGCCGCGAAAAGACACAGGAAAGCCGCGGCGCACAGAAAAGCCATCCAGCCCGGCTTTAATAGAAGACCGGACAAGCCGCCGTACGAAACGGCCAGCGCCGCCAGATTCACCGCGGCATGCATACCGAAAATCAGCGGGAAGCTGCGGCTTTCTTCGTATGCCTCACAGAATACCATACTCATGCAGAAAGCGTAAATCCCCTGCGGTAAATTCCCGTGGTACAGGCCGAACAGGATAGAAGCTGTCAGCATGGCTGCCGGTTTACCGTAGTTTTTCAGTCGCAGGCCGGAATATGTCAGCCCCCGGAAAATAAGCTCTTCCGTAAAAGGCGTTACCATTCCGTATATAAGTACCGCCGCAAAAACAGGTGCTGCCGTTACATCGGCCGCTGCCTGTGATCCCCCCTGCGATCTTCCGGTCACTCCCGCAGAAAGCAGTAAACCATTCAACAGAAGGGCCAGCGCTACGACGCCGAAAATACCGGAGACTACTCTTACGCTGTACGGCAGTTCCTCTTTTACGATCGCACCGTTGTCCCTGTCTTCTTTCGTTTTCCAAACGAACAGCTGATGTTTTGCCGGCCGTAAAAAGGCAGCGCCGGCAGCGGTCAAAGACAGCGCCGTAATCAGGGCGTCCAAAAGTCCCGCGGAAATATGCAGCAATCCGCGCGCGGCAGCGGCATCCGCCGCCATATGAAGCAGCGCGCTGAAAATCTCCGAAACCAGCGTAAACAGCAGGGCCGGAAGCGCCGCCGCGGCAAAACAATAAAAATTTGTCATAGCAGTCCGATGATAATAATCGCAAGAATCAGAAGCGGCAGCACCCATGTTGAAAACGGCCGCATCCATCCGCGCACCTTGATTCCCCTGCCTGTATCCGCTTCCCGGACGAAGTTGTCCCAGCCCCAGCCGGCTTTTCTCGTACAGAATAATACGTAAAGCAGTGCGCCGATTGGCAGAAGCAGGTTACTGACAAGAAAGTCAAAGAGGTCCATGACCGTCGTACCCTTTCCCAGAGGCTGAATGAACGAAAGGACGTTGAACCCGAGTGCGCAGGGAAGAGACAGCACGAAAACGAGCACCAGATTCACGGCGGCGCTCTTCTTTCTGCTCCATCCGGAGAGATCCATCGTCATCGCCAGAATGTTTTCAAACACCGCGAGCACCGTGGAAAACGCCGCGAATGACATGAATACGAAAAAGAGCGAGCCGAAGGCCCTGCCGAACGGCATGTGATTGAAGATGTTCGGCAGTGTTTTGAAGATCAGGGAAGGACCGGCGTCCGGCTGAACTCCATAGGCAAAACAAGCCGGAAAGATGATGAGTCCCGAGGTAAACGCGACAAATGTATCGAGCAGGGCAACATTCACAGCTTCGCCCATAAGCGCATGCTCTTTTCCGATATAGCTGCCGAAAATCGCCATGGCGCCGATGCCGATACTGAGCGTAAAGAACGCCTGGTTCATCGCGTTGACAATGACTTTCAAAATTCCCGCGCGCCGCACTTCTGCAAGATTCGGCATCAGATAAAACCGGAGTCCTCTACCGGCTCCGGGCATGAAAATACTGTTCACCGCGAGAATCAGCATAATGCATAAAAGAGCGGTCATCATAACTTTTGTAACTCGCTCCAGTCCCTTTTGCAGACCAATCGCACAGATGCCAAAACCCGCGGCAACAATAATTCCCATAAAGCCGGTCTGCAGAGCAGGACTCGCCAGCATTGCGTTAAATTTGCTGTCAATTCCTGCCGCGTCAAGCCCCTCAAAGCCACCGACCGCCGTCATGAAAAAGTACTGCAGCATCCAGCCCGCGACGGTTGTGTAAAACATCATCAGAAGATAGTTTCCAGCAAGAGACGCATATCCGTGAATGTGCCATCCGGTGCCGGAAGGCTCCAGTTTCTGATACATCCGGACCGGGCTTGCCTGCGCCGCCCGCCCCATCGCGAATTCCATGGTCATGACAGGAATTCCCATCAGAAACAGGAAAGCCAGGTAAATCAGGACAAATGCGCCGCCGCCATACTGGCCGACGAGCCACGGGAACTTCCAGACGTTGCCGATGCCGATCGCGCAGCCCGCGCTGAGTAGAATAAATCCCAGTCTGCTTCCCAAATGTTCTCTCTCGTTCATATACTCCACCCTCCATTCGCCAATCAGTATACCATGCCGGCCATCGTGCGGAATGATTTTTGCGCCGCCGTGGCAGGATCCCGGGGAAGCCGGCAGATAATGCCGCCCGCAGTCCTTCTTGTAAGTACCGCGCTTATGTAGTAAGATGGCATTTGCGCTGCTTGGAAGCGTTAAAGCGTCTATGCGCCAGCGCATTACAGTTACATTCACAGGATGCAGGGGGAATTTTATGGAAAGGGAACATCTGGGGAGCCGGCTCGGCTTCATACTTTTGAGTGCCGGCTGTGCGATCGGTATCGGCAACGTCTGGAAATTTCCATGGCTGGTCGGTCAGTACGGAGGGGGAGCCTTCGTTCTGATCTATCTTGTGTTTCTTCTTCTGATGGGCGTACCCGTCATGACTATGGAATTCGCGATGGGCCGCGCTTCAAGACAAAGCCCCGTGCGGTTTTACTACACGCTTGAGCCCGCGGGCACAAAATGGCACATCCACGGTTATTTCGCTTTTATCGGAAATTATATTCTGATGATGTTTTACACCGTTGTATGCGGCTGGATGCTCCGGTATTTCATAGAAACCGTGAATGGCACGTTCGCAGGCATGGACACGCAGGCAATCGCGGCGCAGTTCGACGCGATGCAGAAGGGCGCTGCAGGTCAGTGGCTGTTCATGGCGGTTTCTGTCCTCGCCGGTTTTTTTATCCTAAGTCTCGGACTGCAAGGCGGCCTCGAGCGCGTAACGAAGTTCATGATGACGGCGCTGCTTGCGGTTATGCTGCTGCTCGCGGTCCATTCCGTCTTTATGCAGGGCGGAAGCGCCGGCCTGTCTTTTTATCTCCTGCCGGACTTTGAAAGAATGCAAGAGCATGGCACATTTCAAGCGGTTCAGGCAGCCATGAACCAGGCGTTCTTTACACTCAGCATCGGTATGGGCGGCATGGCAATCTTCGGCAGCTATATCGGAAAAGAGCATGCGCTTCTTGGCGAGTCTGTCCGGGTTGCCGCACTGGACACTATGGTCGCGTTCACGTCGGGACTTATCATTTTTCCGGCTTGTTTTGCCTACGGTGTAGAGCCGGATGCCGGACCTTCTTTAATTTTTATAACATTACCGGGCATCTTCAACCATATGCCGTACGGCAGGGTTTTCGGCTCGCTCTTTTTCATCTTCATGACTTTTGCCGCGTTCTCTACGGTTCTTGGCGTTTTTGAGAATATCACGGCAATGTTCATGGAACTGACCGGCATGTCCCGCAGGAAGGCCTGTCTTGTCAATGCAGCCCTGATGCTCGTCCTTGCAACGCCATGCGCTTTCGGCCCGAATCTGCTGTCCTCGTTCCATCCCCTCGGCGGCGGTTCTACCGTCATGGATCTGGAAGACTTCATCGTGAGTAACCTCGTTCTTCCCATAGGTTCCGTCATCTTCTGCATCTTCTGCACGAGGAAATCCGGCTGGGGCTGGGATAATTTTGTTAAGGAAGCCAACACGGGGAAGGGAATCAAAGTCCAGCGATGGGCACGGTTTTATCTGACGTATATTCTTCCTGCGCTGTTCTTTATTGTTTTCGTTATGGGCCTTGCGGATGCCCTTTAAAATCTTTAATAAAAAGCCGTCCGGGATGTCTTTTCATACCCGGGCGGCTTTTCATATACGTCTGTTATCGTTCTTTTATTCAAGCATATGCAGCTGGACGTCGATCGAAGTCACCTTATTCTCGAGTTCGTTTCTTCTCGTGTTGACTTCATTCAGCGCAATACAGATTTTTTCGGGTTCTTCATCGTCAAACTGAAGGAACCCTTTCAGTACTGCGGCAGGCAGCACAAATTTCTTCGTCACACCTTCAAACTCCACCTGCAGATATCTGCCGTCCTGTCTGATGATCGTGCCTTCCCCAAAAGACGGGTGCAGCGCCGTTCTGCCTTCAAGAGACGGTATCTTTGCGTCTTTTTCCATCGCCTTGATCTCGTCAAAACTGTCCACGCACTCCTCTCTTTCATCGATCAGCTCCGCTCTTCTGCGCGTTCTGTCGATCTTGCGCTGAGCGACGGTGCTGATCTTGGATTTTCTGTTTGCGCTTTTCTCCGCGTAGAAGTTAAAACGGTAAGCCGAATCAATGAGATCAAAGACCAGAATGTGCCTTGCCTTATCGATGTCTGCGAGGCCTTCCATGCCGAGCTGCTCCCCTTTTTCGCGAAGGCCTTTGTCAATGAGTTTAAGAAAATCTTCGTGCTGCAAAAGCAGATCCAATGTGTCATCGCACATATTGTAATAATTCTGTAGCTTCAGGAGGCGGTCATACCCGATATCATCCTCATAGTCAATGTAGCCTTCGAAGGCAGCTGCCGCGGACGCGCGCAGCATATAGTTGTCCTCCGGCCGGATGAGTCCCAGGTATTTAATGACCGTACGAATCTTCTGGTGCAGCTTCCAGCAACCCTGTACCTGCTGATCCAGCATCGAATTGATAGTTTCCGTAAACGCCCGTACTCTCTGCTGGCGCTGCGCGATATCGCCGCCGTCATGCTGCAGAAGATCCGCAAACGCTTCCCGGACTTCTTCTGTCCTGCCGCCGCGGCAGAGCATCACAATTCCGTCCGTAGGACGCACCTCTCCGTGATCGAGAAGAAACTCCGCATCTTGCATCGAGGCCTCGAACATCGCCCCGAAATCCTCCGCCATGATATCCCAGTTCTTCAGGCACGTATAAACGGCTACCCATTTGTCTCTTACGTCAATCCTGCCTTGTGTAAGATCCTGATATTTTTCCTTGTAAATATTGATCAGGACTTTCACGCGGTCACTATTCATGATCAGCTGCCTCCCTCCGACTGTACTGAAATCTGAAATATCCCTGCCTTCATTATTTATAATTATAGCTGTTTTTCTTTAAAATGTCACAATTATCTGTGTTATTTCCGATTATTTGCGATATAATCAATCATTTGATTGTCACATTTTTTATTTTTTGTCCAATGCTTTTAAGAATTCGCTGCGATAGAATACATCATGAAGCTAATTGATATGTTTTAACGGAGGTATAAAATGGCAGGAGTTCAGGATATCAAGCATTCCGCTGAACGTGCGGCCATGGGCGCACTGATTGACGGTTTTCTGAAGAATTTGAAGAGCAAGGATGACAGAACCGAGACTTATCTCAAGATCGTGGATCTCGCGGAAAAATTCTACGGCTCCGGCGCGAACAAGGATACTATTGCGGCAGTCCGTGCGTATGTGAAGAATCCCGATAACCGCTGGATGCGCTTTATCAACCGTGTTGTCGACGAGACAGATCCGCATTACGCGAAGATGATGCTGCTCAACCTCGGCTATGAGGCGTTTTTCCGCGGCACCAAGATGATCCGTGAGAACAGAAAGAAATACAACTGCAATATTCCGTGGCTGATCCTCTTTGATCCGACCATGGCCTGCAACATGCACTGCGTAGGCTGCTGGTCCGGCACGTACGGCCACAAGTCCAACCTTTCCTATGAGGATATGGACAAGATCGTAACCGAAGGCAAGGAACTCGGTGCCCATCTTTACATGATGACCGGCGGCGAGCCGACTGTCCGCATGAACGATATTTTCAAGCTTGCAGAAAAGCATAACGACTGCTTCTTCGGGCTCTACTCCAACTCGACGCTGATCACAGACGAGCTGGCAGAGCGCGTCAGAGAGCTCGGTAACATTACTTTCATGCTCTCGATCGAAGGAACACCGGATACCAATGACGCAAGACGCGGCGAAGGTCACTACGCGAAGGTTATGAACGCAATGGACATTCTGAAGAAGCACGGCATCGTCTTCGGTACTTCCATATGCTATACGAGAGCGAATATCGAAGCCGTTACCAGTGATGACTTCTTCCACCTTCTCGAGGAAAAAGGCGCGCGCTTCGGCTTCTACTTCCATCTGATGCCGGTCGGCAACAATGCTGCTCCGGAGCTGATGCCTACCGTAGAACAGCGTGAGAAGATGATCGAGAGAATCCGCTTCATCCGTTCTCCGAAGTCGGACATCGAGTTCTTCCCGATGGATTTCCAGAACGACGGTGAGTATGTCGGCGGCTGTATTGCCGGAGGACGGAACTACTTCCACATTAACTCGAACGGCGACGCGGAGCCTTGCGTATTCATTCATTTTTCGAATACAAACATCCACAATAACACGATTCTCGAAATGCTGCAGAGTCCGCTGTTTATGGCTTATCATGAGGGGCAGCCGTTCAACAGAAACCAGCTCCGTCCCTGCCCGATGCTCGAGAACCCGCAGCTGCTGCGTGAAATGGTAAAGGCTACGGGCGCGCATCAGACCAATCAGGAATCTCCTGAAGACGTTGAGCATCTGTGTGCAAAGTGCGACGACTATGCGAAGGAATGGGCGCCTGTCGCCGACAGAATCTGGGCGGAAGAAACGCATAAGAAGCCTGCTTATGAGAACTATACGCAGGAGAAGCGTGAACATCCCGAACTTGCCGCATTTGAACACGCGGATGGTACGAATAAGATTATTCTTTAATCTCTCGTTAGGAACCACGGTTTAACACAAAAGACTTTCAGACCCGAAATACCCGGTTATCCGGGCAGCCGGCCTGAAAGTCTTTTATTTATCTTTATGCAGATTCAGCTAAGCCTCTATGCGGCTTCATGTGTCAGCAGCAGAAACAGCTTCTTCCCACCGTACTCGGAAATCCGGAAGATCTTCGTGTCAGTTAATACCTCCCTCCCGTCAGACCGATGAAAAACATGCCGCAGCGGTCCGATACCGGCTGGTGCCTCCTCTGCCTGCATGATCTGTTCCCGCAGCTTCTCCCGCGGCAGATCAATTCTGTCAAGCAGCTTTTTTCTGCCTGCGGCGTCATCCCTGCGGATTCCTGTCAGCCGGCAGTATTCATCGTTCATCTGAATCAGTTCCATCGAATCGTCCGAAAGTTCCACAACCGCAGCGGCTCCCAGCATATTTCCTAGAACATCATCCTCCAGAAGTCCCTGATTTAACAGATCCCGCACATTGAGCCTGCTGATACGCGCCGGGGCGTACGAAACGATTTTCCTCTGGACATTATCCTCATTCCTGATAAGTTCCGTGAACTGTCCGCGCGGCATTGCCTTGTAGAAATAATAGCCCTGTGCGTAATTGCATCCGTGCGAAAGCAGAAAATCCACCTGTTCCTTCGTCTCGACGCCTTCCGCGATAACGCGGATATCCATCATGTGCGCCATGTTAATGACGGAGTCGATAATGCTCAGATCTTTCCCTCCGCTTTTCAAGTTCTGCAGAAACTCTTTATCAATCTTGATGATATCGACCCGGAGATCGCGAAGCGCCATAAGAGACGAATAACCGACGCCGAAATCATCCATCAGGATCGTGTGACCCATGCTGCGGAGCCGGTCGACGTTATCCTGAATCGACCTTCCGCTGTCATCAGCGTAAGCGCTTTCTGTAATCTCAATCTGTATATAAGAAGGATCCAGCGTGTATCTTCGCATCAGTTCCGCGAAATGCTGTGCGACATCGGTGAAATAGAAATCCGCCCTCGACACATTAACAGAAACCGGGAGCGGCCGGATGCCGCTTTCCAGAAGGCTTTTCTGATAAGCGCAGACCCCGTTCCAGACATATCGGTCCAGAATATAAATGTAACCCGACTGCTCGAGATCGCCGATAAAATGCTGTGGAGTGACGGCTGTATCTCCTCTGATCCAGCGCACCAGCGCCTCCGCAGAAGAAATCCTGCCGCTGTTCATATCAACCTTCGGCTGCAGATAAAAATCGAAATTTCCGGCGTTGAGGTCCCGCAAAACATTGGAAAGCATAATCTGCCTGTCCCGGAACACCTGATATCGCCTTTTATCAAAAATCCGGGTGTGTTCAGTATAACTTCCCTTAATCTCCGCAAGCGCCGTCAGCGCTCTCTCATATAATTCGGAGAACGGCTTGGTGTGGTCTGTTGTAACATAAATGCCGCACGCAGGCGCGAATCCTCTTTTGTCCAGAAAACGGTCAATTTCCCTTTCGATTCTCTCTTTCGCCGCATTCACGCCGCCAATAGTCCCGGTTCCGAATACAAGGGCGAAATTGTCCCCGCCGAAGTACCCTGCGATCCCGTTTGAACGCGTTGCGAAATCTCCGATAACAGACGACATATGCCGCAGCAGCCGGCTTCCGGCCTGCCACCCGTATACATCGTTATAAAGCTTGAAATAATTGATATCAATCGCGGCAACGGCAATTTCACGGTCACTGCATTTATCCAGCCATGCTGAATACAGTTTCATCATTTCCGGATGATCCGGCAGACTGCTCCTGATACACCTTCTTTCCGTGGTATCGCCGGAGCGGGAAGGTCTGCTTCCCGCGGTTTCCTGAAGTTGCGTAAAGGATAATATAACAATAGATTGTTCATCTTCCGCAGCAAGGACTACATGCTCTCTGACCTGTTCGTAATCTGTGCCGTTCTTCTGCCGGTATGTAAGAACAAGGTCTCCCTGATTACCCTGTTCCCGCAATTCTCCGGTAATGCGTTCAATCTTCCAGAAATCCAGGAACCTCTGCCGGTCCGCGGGGTGAACCTGCGTATCGGCAACTGTCCTGACCTTCTCGGAAAAACATCCGCTGCCAGGAATACTGTGATCAGTATCATGAACATAGACCGTCTGGTATTCGTCCGTCTCCGGATAAATTGCGAGAATCCGGATCAGAGCGGGCGAAGCCGGGCGGTTGACCTGTGCTGCGTTTTTCTTCATCTCTGTATTCATGCATTACTCCCATCTTTGCATGAGGACTAAAAAAAACGGTCCAGCCATTCGGTTCATTTATAATGTATCACAAAACGCAATACGTAAAGAGACCATTTTCAGATCGTTGTTACGCGCATTGATCAGGATTTTCACAGAACATTTGTTTGTTATCGGTGATATGATTATTAAGCAAATTTTAACAATTAGAAGATTACCCGTCTTTGGTTACGGTTTCCTGATACAGAAAACGCCCGCCCGGAATTCTGTTTCCGGACGGGCGGTATTGAGTAAACATTATGATCAGATCTGCTGATTCTGCGCAGCCTTCTGATTTGCCTGCATTTTCAGGTAAGCATTAATGAAACGGTCGATGTTTCCATCCAGAACGCCCTGCGCGTCTGATGTCTCCTCATCCGTTCTGGTATCCTTCACGAGCGTGTACGGCTGCAGAACATAGGAACGGATCTGGGAGCCCCAGGCAATTTCCTTTGTGTCGCCGCGGATACCGTTCAGCATATCCTCCTCTTCCTGCTTCTTGCGAAGATAAAGCTTGGCGCGCAGCTCCTCAAACGCCTTCTCTTTGTTCTGGAACTGGGAACGCTCATTCTGGCAGGTTACGACAATGCCGGTCGGGAAATGCGTGATCCGGATCGCCGAGGAAGTCTTGTTGATATGCTGGCCGCCGGCACCGCTGGAGCGGTAATAATCAATCCGGATATCATCGGGATTGATATCGATCTGTACACTGGTATCAAGCTGCGGCATAACCTCGCAGGAGACAAACGATGTCTGCCTCTTTCCCTGCGCGTTAAACGGGCTCATCCTCACAAGGCGGTGGACACCATGTTCGGAGCGAAGAAAACCATAGGCATTCTCACCGGTAATCTGAAAATCAACGGATTTGATGCCGGCCTCATCACCGTCTACGATGTTCATTGTATCGACGCTGAAGCCCTTTTTATCCGCCCACTTGCAGTACATTCTGTACAGCATCGAACACCAGTCGCAGGACTCTGTTCCGCCCGCGCCCGCATTCAGGGAGATCATCGCATTATTGGCGTCGTATTCTCCTGTCAGAAGCGTTGAAAGGCGAAGCGCCTCGAGCTTGTTCTCAAAATCATTCAGATCCGCTCTGATATCAGGGACGACCGAAGCATCTTCCTCTTCATTGCCGATCTCGATCAGGTCCATGATATCGTTGTACTGCGCGGAAAGACCGTCCGCGTCCGCAACGGTCTTCTGCGCATCCTTGAGCTCCTTCATCTTCGCATTCGCCTTGTCCGTATCATTCCAGAAGTCCGGTGCTTCCATTTCGCGGGAGAGTTCTTCAATCCTCTGCCTCTTATACGGCAGATTCAAAGAATCTCTTCCCTCCCGGAGCGCGTCGGAGAGCCCGGACAATTCAATTTTCATCTGATCTAGTTCCAGCATACTTCCACCTGATATCTATGTTTTCTCTGCAATTAAACAATACCGCGGCCATGACAGTTCTTGTACTTCTTGCCGCTCCCGCAAGGGCAGGGATCATTCGGATAAATCTTCTTCTCCATGCGCCTTACAGGCTCTTTAACCGCAGTATCGTCTTTATTGGTTCCGGTCACCTTGGCTACCTGCTCACGCTCGACCTTCTCCTCAACGCGGACATGATACATCGCCCGGACTGTATCTTCCTCGATGGATTCCGTCATGGCATTGAACATGTCATAGCCGGCAATCTTATATTCTACGAGCGGGTCTCTCTGGCCATAGGCCTGCAGACCGATCGTCTGACGAAGCTGTTCCATGTCGTCAATATGACTCATCCACTTGGAGTCGATGACACGAAGAAGGATAACCCGTTCGACCTCACGAATCTGTTCGGGCTCTGCGAATTCCGCTTCCTTGCTCTCATATAACTTGACTGCCTCTTCCTTGAGCTGCTGTTTGAGGCTGTCTTTCGTCTTCTCGCCGATTCTGCCGCGGTTGATTCTCTTCAAAGGAATGACCGGAAGCAGCAGCTCATTGAGTTCTTCCAGATTCCAGTCGTCCGAACTGCTGTCCTCGGCAATCGCCGTATCCACCGCATTCTCGACAATATCGCCGATCATCTTATAGATAGTGTCGCGCATGGACTCGCCGTCCAGCACCTGTCTTCTTTCCTTGTAGATGATCTCCCTCTGCTCGTTCATGACCTGATCGTAGTCGAGGAGGTTCTTACGGATGCCGAAGTTATTCAGCTCGATCTTCTTCTGGGCTGATTCAATTGCATGCGAAAGCGATTTGTGGGTGATCTCCTGCCCTTCCGGAATACCAAGTGCGTTGAACATGCTGATCATACGCTCGGATCCGAACAGTCGCATCAGATCGTCTTCCAGCGAAATATAAAATCTGGATTTTCCCGGATCGCCCTGGCGGCCGGAACGGCCGCGCAGCTGATTATCAATACGCCTGGACTCATGGCGCTCCGTGCCGATGACAAAAAGGCCGCCGGCAGCCTTGGCCTGGTCGTCGAGCTTGATATCCGTACCACGGCCTGCCATGTTTGTCGCGATCGTCACAGCGCCGTGCTCGCCGGCATGGGAAATGATTTCCGCCTCGATTTCATGGTACTTCGCGTTCAGGACGTTATGCTGGATACCGGCTTTTCGGAGCATGCGGGACAGCAGTTCCGATGTCTCAATCGTGATGGTGCCGACCAGAACCGGCTGCCCTTTGGCATGCGCTTCCTGAACGGCTTCCACAACCGCGTTGAATTTCTCCTTCTTGGTTTTGTAAACGGCATCCTGCAGATCTACTCTCGCAACAGGCTTGTTTGTCGGGATTTCGATGACATCCATGCCGTAGATTTCACGGAATTCCTTTTCCTCGGTCAGCGCCGTACCGGTCATACCGCACTTCTTGTCAAATTTGTTGAAGAAGTTCTGGAAAGTAATCGTCGCCAGGGTCTTTGACTCTCTCTTGACTTTTACATGTTCCTTCGCCTCAATCGCCTGATGAAGACCGTCAGAGTAACGTCTGCCGGGCATGACACGGCCTGTGAATTCATCGACAATAAGAACCTCATCATCCTTGACAATATAGTCGTGATCTTTCGCCATCAGATTGTTTGCGCGAAGCGCGAGGATAATGCAGTGCTGGATCTCAAGGTTCTGCGGGTCCGCGAGGTTGTTCAGATGGAAAAATCTTTCCACCTTGGAAACGCCCTGCGCCGTCAGATTGACAATCTTGTCTTTCTCGTTGACGATGAAATCGCCGGTCTCTTCCTGCTCAATGCCCATGATGGCATCAATCTTAGAAAGGTCCTCCATGTCCTTGCCGCGGGTCATCTGCTTGGCGAGAATATCGCAGGCTTCATAGATCTTTGTGGATTTATCCGACTGGCCGGAAATAATAAGAGGCGTGCGTGCCTCATCAATCAGGATCGAGTCAACCTCATCGATAATCGCGTAATGCAGGCCCCGCAGAACCAGCTGGTTCTTGTAGATGGCCATATTGTCACGCAGATAGTCAAAGCCCAGCTCGTTGTTCGTCACATAGGTGATGTCGCAGGCATAGGCAGCCTGCCTCTCCTCGGAGGTCATCTGGTTAAGGACAACGCCGCAGGTCAGCCCCATAAAGCGATATACCTGCCCCATCCACTCTGCGTCGCGCTTCGCGAGATAATCGTTCACCGTAACGACCATGGCGCCTTTGCCTTCAAGTGCGTTCAGATACGTCGGAAGCGTCGCAACAAGCGTCTTGCCTTCGCCGGTCTTCATCTCCGCGATTCTACCCTGATGAAGAATAATGCCGCCGATCAGCTGCACGCGGAAAGGTTCCATTCCGATCGCGCGCTTCGCGCCCTCCCTGACAGCCGCAAAAGCCTCCGGGAGAATATCGTCCAGCGTTTCTCCTTTGGAAAGCCGTTCCTTAAACTCCCGCGTCTTGTCCGCAAGCGCCTCGTCTGAAAGTGCCTGCATATCCGGGCGCAGCGCCTCGATCTTGTTAACAATCGGCTGAATCCTTTTCAGCTCCCTCTGGGAGTGAGTTCCAAAAATCTTATCCGTGATAGCTGACATAGATGCTCCCTTTGTGCTTCCTGTAAAAATAGCATTATGGCGTGCAGCATATGCCGCACGCCATAACATAATATCACAGATATACAATGCTGTGTATGAACAAAATCTTAACAAATCAATAAATCTTTGCTTCTTCCTCGCCGGTCATGACACGAAGGCCGCCCTGCGCGAGCGCGAGAAGCTCTGCTTCACCGCCATATACCGTGACCGGAGCAATATGCTGTACTCTCTCGGTGATCTGTTCGGTCACATACTTGCCGTAAGCAATGCCGCCTGTCAGGATGATCTGATCGACCTTCCCCTTCAAAACAGCACCCATCGCGCCGATATTCTTGGAAACCTGATAGATGAACGCGTCCAGAACCAGCTGCGCCTTTTCATCTCCGGCCTCTGCTCTTGCCTGCACTTCCCTTGCGTCGTTTGTTCCAAGATACGCGTTAAAGCCGCCGTTTCCGACGATCTTCCTGCGCATCTGCTCTTCGGTATATTTTCCGGAAAAACACAGCTTGATCAGCGCTCCGGATGGAAGGCCGCCCGCTCTCTCCGGTGAGAAGCACCCGTCGCCGTCAAGCGCGTTGAAGATATCGATCATCTGTCCATGCTCATGCGCGCCGACCGAAACGCCGCCGCCCATATGCGCGACAATTACGTTGACATCCTGATATTTTTTGCCGATCGTCTTCGCCCATCTTCTGGCCATAGCCTTCTGGTTGAGCGGATGTCCGATCGAAACGCGCTCAATTTCCGGCATACCGGAAATTCTTGCCACCGGCGCGAGCTCATCAACAACGACGGGGTCGACGATATATGAAGGAACGCCGATCGAATCGCCGATCTCTCTTGCGAGAATGCCGCCGAGGTTGCTGGCATGCTGTCCCTGTACGCCGCTCTTTAAATCTTCGAGAAGCCTGTCATTAACAGTATATGTGCCTCCCGGGATTGCGCGGACAAGACCGCCTCTGCCGACAATGAAGTCCATGGAGTGAATGTCAATATTCTCCTCTTGCAGAGCGTCCAGAACCAGTTTCTTTCTGAAATCCTTCTGCGCATAAATACTAGGATACGCCGCGATCTCTTCGGTGGAATGTCTTAATGTCTTGTCGAGAATCTGGGTTTCATCCTCAAACACACCGATCTTCGTGGAGGTTGATCCCGGGTTGATAATTAAACTGCGAAGTGCCATGTTTTATATGTTCTCCTCCTGTCCGCATGAAGCCACAAAAGCTTTTCATCAGAATCCCTGTCCGTTCAGATGATGCGCAACGACTGCCGCAAGAGCGATCGAATTGATCTTCGTCTCCTTGGAATCAGAACGGGACGTTAAAATCGCGGGAGCCTTGGTTCCCATCAGAATGCAGCCGTTCTTGAATTCGGTCATACGGACGATTGTCTTGTAAACAAGGTTGCCGGCATGAATATCCGGGAACAGTAACACGTCCGCGTCGCCGACAATCCTGCGGTTCTGCGCGCCGGCTTTATGTTTGGCCGCCTCGGGATCAATCGCAAGATCCATGGAGAGCGGGCCATCCACGATGCAGCCCTTAATGCGGCCTTCTTCGTTCCACTTCGTCAGCTGATCGGCTTCAACTGTCACCGGCATCTTCGGATTCACTACTTCTACGGCCGCAAGAGGCGCAACCTTCGGATTCTGAACGCCGCAGGCATTGCAGACCTTGACGACATAGTTGATGATCTGCTCTTTGTCTTCGAGCGTCGGATACGGAAGAAAGGCAACGTCTGTCAGGAACAGAAGACGGTCGATACCTTTGATCTGGAAAACACAGACATGGCTGAGCATCTTGCCGGTACGAAGTCCGACCTCTTTGTTCAGTACGCTGCGAAGAAACGTCTTGGATTCCAGAAGGCCCTTCATATACATGTCCGCTTCCCCGTCATGCACGAGCTTGACCGCAGCGAGTGCAGCCTGCTCGACATCCGGCTCATTGATAACGCGGATACCGCACGCGTCCAGATCCCAGCCGATCTGCTTGGCGATCTCACGGATCTTCGCCTCATCACCTGTCAGGATCGGAACCGCGATTTTCCGGTCGTACGCTTCCTTTACGGCTTCCATGACCGGCAGGTCCTGCGCGGCCGCAACAGAAAGTTTCTTAGTGGGAATCTGACTTACCTGTTCCAAAATTTCATCAAAAGAAGCACTCATAATTTCCTCCTGCAGAAATGAATCAAAGGATTTCTCCCGACATAATAATTTTGCTTTCCGCAAACTGTTAATATTTTAACACACTATGGAGCGCTCTTCAATGAAAAGACAGGCTCTTTTTATCTTACAGACGGCTGTATCCGTATCCGTTCGCAATCGCGTCAACCGGAATGCCTTCTTTGCAGAGGCTGCACCCATCCGCTTTCCATGTCCTGTATTCCGGAATATCCTGCTTCGTGAACAAAGCGTTGACCGGGCAGCCGCAGACCTTGCTGGCGGCCGAGAAAATCGCCGAAACACCGGAGACAGTGCCTCTATAGTACCGGATCGATTCAATTGCTCTCGCGACGGTCCGTCCTGTCGTTGTGGAAGCCAGAAGAATCAGGACATTCTTGCCGCGGATCATCATCTGCACGTTCTCGCGGAAGATCATCTGACCTGATGTATCAAATTCCGGCGTCATTATATACATGGTTCTGTGCGCGTTCTTCGACAAAACACCGGCCTTCGTCAGCGCTTCTCCAAGAAAGGCGCCGATCACTTCCGTGCCGTCCAGACAAATGATCGTATCTACTACCGTCGTCGCAACATACGCTTCCGAAAGAGCTTCCGCAGCATTCTTGGCTTCCGTAAGCCGTGATCGCATCGTCGTCATGTCGATGTAATAATTGATGTGAGAGTTCGGTGTAACAAAGTGCCCCGGAATCACTTTGATGAAAACATCCGGAAATCTTCTGGAATAGAGCTTGGAATAATTCTGCATAAGACATCCCCCTGTTATAATGTTTTGCGTGAAATCCGGCCGCCGCGCGGCTTATTATCAGACTTCTCCCTATGTTTGATTATAACACGGGCGCTCGTGATTGTGCGGCAGCAATTCTTCATTTGTACGGAAGACGAAGCAAAGCGGACACCCGTGGCTTCCTGCCACGGGTGTCCGCTATCATCTGTCGCCGCGCCCGACACGTGTCACACCTGCGCGTTTATTCCTCTGCGATCCTGAACCCCGCCTTAAACGCCTTTGACGCGAACGCAGCCTCGTAGTCTTTCAGGTCATGCCACTGCGCCTGCGGAAGCCGGATCAGCCCGCGCTGCAGGAGATTCAGCGCCGGCTCGAACGGGCCGCACCTGCTCCCCTTGATCGTAATTTCATTGACTACAAAATGGCTCATGTCAAGAGACAGCTTCCCGGCATACGTACTCTTCAGCACAATGGTTCCCTGCCTCCTGATGATTCTGGACGCCAGCGCAAGGCCCGAAGGAGAGCCGCTCGCTTCAACAATCACTTCATACGTGTCTTCATCTATTCTGTCCATCGGCGGCTCATCAACGCCGTCTTCGGCATGTCCGAAATGAAAGCTGTCAATCAGGCGCGTCTGCGCAAACGGGGCGAACGCGGCAAGCTTTTCCTCGTGTTTGCCGATGACCGTAAGCGGCGCTCCCGACAGAGAAAGCACCTGCGCGATCATAAACGCAAGTCTCCCGTCTCCGACCACGGCTGTCTTCTTCGCGGGATCGATATGCACCATCGACGGAATCTCGAGGGCCGCCGCCAGCGGTTCCGTATATACTGCCTTCTCCGGCGGCAGCCCTTCCGGGACCGGGTGGATCAGGTGATCCGCAAGGATCATGTATTCCGCGAAGCATCCGTCTTTGGAAAGGCCGATCACCTTCCGCTCAGGGCAGTGTTTTTCCCGGCCGCTCCTGCAGTAAAGGCAATGACCGCACCCCTCGTTCAGTTCTCCGGTCACGAGGCGTCCCTGCAGAGAAGGCGTTTTTGTTTTGTCGACAATGCCGACAAACTCATGCCCCATGATACCCCGAAAGTCCGGGCGGTAGCCGCGCAGAATCTCCTTGTCCGTACTGCAGATATTCGCGTACAGAATCCGGATTCTGCTGTGTCCGTCTTCCGGCTCCGGCACCGGCAGGTCCTCTCTGTAGACCGCCCTTGTCCCGTCGTAATAGATGCCGCGCATCATTTCAGCGTTTTGATTTGTCATAAACTTCTCCAAGCGCTCTCGGCGCGTGTGTATTCCTGGAAAGGAAGATCAGAAGGAACAGCGTCAGAACATACGGCAGAATCATAACGAGATCCGAATATGCGCTCGGCATGCCCAGAAGCTGTACAATCTGATAGCCCGCGCTCCTTGCCATGCCGAAAATCAGGCAGGCGCCGAGACTGGGCAGAAGATTCCAGTTACCGAAAATATAGCCGGCAATCGCGAGATATCCGTAGCCCATATAGATGTCTCCCGAAAACTTCGCGGATATGGAATAGGCAAAACAAATGCCGGCGAGCCCCGACAGCGCGCCCGAAACGACGACAGCGATGAACCTCGTCCCCGCGACATTTCCGCCGGCCGCGTCCACCGCGTGCGGATTGTCTCCGCAGGCGCGAAGGCGCAGACCAAAAGGTGTTCTGTACAGGAAATACCACGCGATCACGGCGATGATCACGATGATGAATTCAAACGGATAAACCTTTGTAAAGAAGGCGCCGAGCACAGGGATCCTGCAAAGAACCGGGATCGTCAGCCGCCCTGACACACCGAGGTCGAATTTGTCGGACGCCGCGCCGAATACATTCCGGTTGATGGTCTTGGTCAGAAAGGTTGTAAGCGCCATGGCAAGAATATTGACCACGACGCCGCTGATAACCTGATTTGCCTTGAAGCGGATGCACAAAAGCGCGTGCAGCATCGAATAGACCGCGCCGCCGAGCATCGCGCACAGGATGGCGACATAATACGGTGCCTGCGAATTCGGTCCGATGGACCTTGCAAGCGTATACGCGGCGAGCGCGCCGGTAAACGCGCCCATACCCTGTAATCCTTCTAACGCGAGGTTGGTAATGCCCGAACGCTCCGAATAAATGCCGCCGATCGCCATGATGAAAAGAGGCAGGGCAAAACTCATGCCGTCAATAATAATCGAATTGATCGTATTCATACCCGCTCTCCTTTCTGAATGCCGCCTTCTTCTTTCTTTCTGTGAAGCTCCTCTTTCGCGGCCTGCCTACGGTCAAGACGATTCATGAAAAAGGCATTGCAAGCGGAAGCAAGAAGGATCAGACCCGTGATGACCGACGCAATTTCCGACTGCAATCCTGCCTGCGAGCTCATGTACGTGGATCCCTTGCCGATGATTTCAATCAGGAAAGACGCGGCCAGAATGCCGACCGGATCATTGTTTCCAAGCAGTCCTACAGCGATCGCGTCATAACCTGTAGACACCAGAACGCGCGGCTGAATCGAAGCGAAATAGCCGAGGTAATACGTAACGCCTGCCAGCCCCGCGAGAGCGCCGGAAATGGTCATTGAAAGGACCAGGTTTCTTCCGACATGAATACCGGCATAGCGCGCCGCCGTCGGATTCAGACCGACCGCCCGCAGCTCATAGCCAAGGACCGTTCTGTCAAAAACAAACTTGAGAACAAATACCGCCAATACCGCGAGTATAAAGCCGATCGGGATATCATACTTATATCCTCCGATAACAATCTGGTGCAGCGTCAGTCTCGCGGCATCCGAAATGTTTCTGGACTGGCGGGACACGGGATCAACATATTTCACATGGATGAAGAAGCTGATGACGTACTCCGCGATGTAGTTCAGCATAATCGAAGAGACGACTTCATTGATGTTAAACCGGTATTTGAAAAAGCCGATCAGGGCGCCGACTGCCATACCGCTGACAATGCCGATCAGAAGAACCAGAGGTTTTGCGACAGGCGCCGAAAGCGTACTGTAGCCGATCGTAACGGATGAAATAAAGCCCGCGACAAGCATCTGACCGGAAATGCCGATATTAAAGAGTCCCGCACGCATTGCAACCGCGTAGGACAGCGCAGCGAACAGCATCGGCGTCAGGTAGTCGATGTAACTTGAAAGATCCGTGAACATTGATTTGCCGCCGGCGTACTTGGCCTTCGGTGCAAGTCCGCATCCCTGCAGCAGGTTGTAGTAAGCGCTCAGAGGATTCTTTCCGAGAATCAGGATGACAACTGCGCCGGCAAGCAGTGATACAAGAACAGATAAAACAGCGATTTTCAAATATTTCTTCCGATAGCTCATGACCGTTTTACCCCCATCATGTACTCGCCGACTTCCGAGGTGGTAAAGTCCGCGGCAGGCGCTGTTTTGCGAAGTTCGCCGTTATAAATGACACCGATCGTATCCGCCAGCTGCATGACTTCATCCAGCTCGAGAGAGATCAGAAGGACAGCTTTCCCCTTGTCCCGCTCTTCGAGGATCTGCCGGTGGATGTTTTCGATCGCACCGATATCAAGGCCGCGCGTAGGCTGCACGAAGATGGTGAGTGGCGCGTCCTGTTCGATTTCTCTGCCGACAATGGCTTTCTGCTGGTTGCCGCCGGACATGGAACGCACGATCGTATCGTTGCCGGAAGCCGAGCGGATATCGTATTTGCCGATCAGGCGGTTACCGTAATCCTCAAAGGTTTTCTTCTGCAGGACACTTTTTTTCGCGAACGGAGATTCGTAGTAATTACGAAGTGCAAGATCTTCTGCAAGATTGAAATCCAGAATCAGTCCGACGCTCTGTCTGTCTTCCGGAATATAGGAAATTCCGGTTTTTGTCCGCTCCCGGATCGTAAAACTGCTGATCTCCCTGCCGAGTATCCGGATACTGCCCTGTGTCGTCCGCAGAAGTCCCGCAATCGCGTCGGCGATCTCGGTCTGTCCGTTTCCGGAAACGCCCGCGATCGCGAAAATCTCGCCGGCATGGATTTGGAAGCTGACACCCTTGACGACCTCGAAATGGTCTGCGTTCTCCACATGGAGATTTTCCACATCAAGAACAACGTCGCCGAAATGTGCCGGTTTCCTCTGGAGCGTAAGCTCCACTTCCCGGCCTACCATCAGGTTTGCCATTTCCTTTGTATCCATCGAAGGCACATCATAGACGCCGATCAGTTTTCCTCTTCGAAGAATTGCGCACCGGTCGGCGACGCGTTTGATCTCCTCGAGCTTATGCGTAATCAGGATGATTGTCTTTCCGCCGTCCCTCAGATTTTTGATGATTTTCAGTAAAGAGTCGATCTCCTGCGGTGTCAGAACCGCTGTCGGTTCGTCGAAAATCAGGATTTCCGCCTGCCGGTACAGCATCTTCAATATTTCCACGCGCTGTCTGGTGGAAACATTCACGTCCTCTATGACATCTGTCGGGTTCACTTCGAGCCCGTACTGCTCCGAAAGTTTCCGGATATTGTCATTCGCGGACTTTATGTCAACATAGGGAAACAGCCCGAAGGCTTTCTTTACGGGTTCGTTCCCAAGGATTATATTCTCTGCGATTGTATAGTTTGAAACCAACTTGAAATGCTGATGCACCATGCCGATATTCAGGCCGGCCGCATAGCTGGGAGATGTGATCTTCTCTTCCTTCCCCCGCACGATGATCTGCCCTTCGTCCGGCTCATACATGCCGAACAGCATGCTCATCAGCGTGGATTTCCCGGCTCCGTTTTCACCCAGAAGGGCGTAAATTTCACCCTTCCGGATCTTCACCGTAACATCATCATTCGCGACAATGCCGGGAAAGCGCTTCGTGATATGGTTCATTTCAACGATGTACTGATCGTCTGCCATTGGTTTTCCTCTTTTTCATTGCCCGGACCGCCGCCCGGACCGCGGATACTTGAAAAAAGGAGGCAGGAACCGCCGTCCTGCCTCCTTGCAGTCAGATGAAAGTAATTAAAGACCCTTGAAGTTATCCGGCGTCTCATCATTGAAGTTTGCCGCAGGAACAACTTCCCCGGATTTTACCTTCGCGAAAGCTTCGTCAATCTTCTGGATCGCGTCGGAAGAAAGCTGCTGTCTGCCTTCCACAGATACATAGCCCGTGGAATCAGTGTCAGCGCCAAGCAGATTGTTGCCGCCCTTGAACGTGCCGTTCGCGATGTTCTCTAGCTGCAGCTTCACGTTCTTGTCCATGACCTTGAGACCGGATGTCAGAACGATGTTGGAGCTGCCGTTCGTGCCGTCATCGTACTGATCGACATCGCAGCCGATGACATATGCATCCTTTGCTTCCTTGACAGCCGTGAAAACACCGTTGCCGGAAGCGCCCGCCGCGACGAAGATAACATCGCAGCCTTCGTTCAGAAGAGCCTGGCCTACAACCTTGCCGGTCGCTTCATCCGCGAAAGAGCCGACATAGTTGCCGCCGACATTGTTGCCGTTGACATCGGTTCCCGCGTAAGAAGGAAGCTCAACACATTCGGCCTTTGTGCCGTAGTACTTGTTGGCATAATTCACGCCGCTCATGAAGCCGTACTGATAGTTGACGTTGGAAGGATAAGCAATACCGTTGACAACAGCGACCTTTCCGGTCTTGGTCGTAAGCGCTGCCGCAAGGCCTGCCGGGAATCCGGACTCCTGTTCCTTGAAGGTCATCGCGTAGATATTAGGCTCTTCCACTTCCTTTCCGTCCGCGTCTGTAGGGTTAGAATCAACCAGAATGAACTTTACATCCGGATTCTCCTCCGCTACAGGGCCGATGCCCGCGAACTGGAAGCCGCAGCACACGATGACATCATAGTCCGCGACGATATCCGAAACGGTCTGAATGCAGGCTGCAACGTCGCCGGTCTCTTCCTTGACAGGCGTTACAGTGCTGTTCGGAGCCTCCTTGATGAAATCGAGAATGCCATTGTAGTTGTTCTCGTTGAAGGAGCCGTCATCCACACCGGACGGCGAGGAAACGATGGCAATCTTGAGAGCCGCGTCCTGTACCGTTCCTGAAGCTTCCGCCTGCGTAGCAGCCTCAGCCGCTTCTGTGGAAGCAGCAGGTGCCTCTGTCGCCGCGGCTGCCGCCTCAGTTGAGGCGGAATTCGCCGTCGACGCCTTGTCCACAGGCGCGCCGCAGCCGGCAAGAAGTGCTGCCGTCATGACCGCGGCCATTACCGTGCCAAGTAACTTTTTCTTCATAACATCCTCCTCTATGGATAATGTAAACCGGCCGCTCCCTGAAGGAGCGGCATGTACAACCCGATTATTACACAAATTTACATAAATGTGAACTACTCCGACTTATAGAGATCGCATTTCATTCCACCGTCTGTAGCATGACGGATTTTCGGCTCAGGGCGCATAAAAGCTTTGCCGGTTCTGAATTCACCGGGTTTACTTGTATGCGATTTAATAGCGTGGTAACATAACGTCGTACAAGAACGGAGGTCTTACGATATGACTGTAGACAAATACGCGAGCCTGAAACTGGAGAATCAGCTTTGTTTTCCCCTCTATGCGGTCAGCAAGGAAATCATCCGCCGCTACAAGCCATCGCTTGACAAGCTGGATTTAACTTATACGCAGTATATTACGATGATGGTCATGTGGGAGAAGAAGCAGGTGAACGTGAAGGAACTTGGCGAAAAGCTGCTCCTGGATTCCGGCACGCTGACGCCGGTACTCAAAAAGCTTGAACACAAGGGATATATCACAAGAGAACGCTCCAGGGCAGACGAACGCAACCTGATCGTACGCGTCACGGACAAAGGCATGGCGCTTGAAGACGAGGCACTTTTTGTGCCGAAGCAGATGGCATGCAGTCTCGCGCTCACGAAAGAAGAGTCCGAAACTCTTTATGCTCTGCTGCACAAGCTTCTTGCGCATATGGAAGAGAACGGTCCTTCCGCAGACTGATTACTGCTGTATGTCGTCCATATGAAGAGGCGTGCCGAACGGGATCGCGCGGCCGGCCCTTTTTCCGCCTATCAGTTCTTCATAATATCTGGGGTGCAGGCCGCCCGAAGGACGGATACACCGGATATTCTCTCTGGTAAACGGTTCTCCCGCCGCTATGTCTTTCACGGCGTAGATACTCCGGCGGAGGGAATAGCTCTGTGCTTCTTCGGCGGAAGGTCCGTAGGAAACGCCTCCGGAAGGGCTGCAGTTCCCAAGCGCCTTCTCCGTGTTCCGCACAGCCTGCACCATCTGCGCGAACTCATCTTTGGAAAGCGAAAACGCGCTGTCTACAGTATTGTCCTGCCTTGAGATGCAGAAATGCTTTTCTATGACCTGCGCGCCGAGAGCCGCAGCCGCGATATCGGCTGTTGTCCCGATCGAATGATCCGAAAGTCCTACCGGCACGCCAAACCTTTCTTTCATATCCGTAATCGTGCGAAGATGCATGGTTTCATAATCGGTCGGATACGCACTGCAGCACTTGAGCAGCACAACCTGCCCGGTGCCCTCGCTTTTCGCGGCATCCAACGCCTCCTGAATCTCTTCGGGTGTTCCCATGCCGCACGAAATAATCAGCGGTTTTCCGGTCGAAGCCGCCTTTTTAATAAGCGGAATATCAACCAGCTCAAAGCTCGCGATCTTGTAAAACTCCTCTCCGATCCCCTCTAGAAAATCGACGGCCGTATCATCAAACGGCGTGGACAGAAAATCCATTCCGAGTGCTTCCGTCTCTTTCTTGATTACCGGCATCCATTCCCAGGGTGTTCCGGCTTTCCGGTACAGATCATACAGATACTGCCTGTCCCAGAGACCGTCCCGCAGAAGGAACGGCTCCGTATGCGCGTTGATCGTCAGCGTATCTGCGGTATACGTCTGCGTTTTCAGGCAGTCCGCGCCTGCTTTTGCTGCGGCACGTACGATTTCGAGCGCCTTTTCAAGGCTGCCGCCGTGATTGCCGCTCATTTCTGCTATAATGTAGATTTTTCCCTCTTCCAGATATTTATGTAATTTCATTGCCTGTTACCTGCGCGCTGCTCTTCCATTCCCTGATTTTCCCTCGAAGATAATCCGTCCACGCGTCAAATCCTTCCCCGGTCTTTGCAGAGACAAAAAAGATTTCCGCATCCGGATTCCGGAGACGGATATTTGCCACCGCCCTTTCCGGGTCGAAGTCAAAATACGTTTCCGCGTCGATTTTATTGATCAGAACCGCGTCACAGACCTCAAACATCAAAGGGTACTTGAGCGGCTTGTCATCTCCCTCCGGCACGGAAAGAATATTGACACGGCAGGACGCGCCGACATCCTCTTCGGCAGGGCAGACCAGATTGCCGACGTTTTCCAGTACCAGCAGATCCAGATCTTTCGTGTCAAAAGCCTGCAGCGCGTCCCTTGTCATGACCGCGTCCATCGCACAGGCGCCGCCCGTATGGACCTGAATCGTCCGGACGCCGGCGGCCTGCATCCTGTCCGCATCAACCGTAGCGTCAATATCCGCTTCCATGACGCCGCACGAATACTCTTCCCGCAGCACATTGAAAGTCCGAAGGAGCGTCGTTGTCTTTCCGGCGCCGGGCGACGCCATCAGATTTACCATAAAGGTTCCCTGCGCTTTCAATAAATGCCTTGTTTCCCGCGCGATTCTGTCTTTTTCCGCAAAAACAGACTCGTGAACCTCAATTACCCGGACTGCCATCGGTCTACCTCCCCGGAAAGATACGCACACCACTCGTCCATCCCGGTTCCCGTCTTTGCGGAAACCGGAATTATCCTGCAGCGTTCATTGCGGCGCCGGATCCATTCCTCCGCCCTCTCCATGTCAAAGTCAAACGCCGGCGCCGCATCCGTCTTGGTGATCAGAACAACGTCAGCCTTTTCAAACATAAGCGGGTACTTGCGCGGCTTGTCATCTCCTTCCGGCACGGATAAAAGGACCGCGTTCCTGCTGCATCCGGTGTCAAATTCCGCAGGGCAGACAAGATTGCCGACATTTTCCAAAATCACAAGATCGAGAGAAGAAGCATCCACTGCCGAAAGCCCCTGCCTTGTCATCTGCGCGTCCAGATGGCACATGCCGCCGGTATGCAGCTGAACTGCGCGTGTACCTGCGTCCAGCACTGCCTGTGCGTCCACCGCGGAGTCAATATCCGCTTCCATAACGCCGATCCGGTAGCGCTCTTTAAGTCTTTTGATTGTTGCGAGGATCAGCGTTGTTTTGCCGGATCCCGGAGAAGACATCACATTCAGCGTGAAAATCTTCCGCTTCCGCAACTCCGCCCGAAGCGCGTCCGCGTCCGCGTCATTGTTCTCCAGAATCGATTCCTTCAGTTTGATAATTTTAACAGCTTCCATATACCTGCCCCGTCCGGGTTAGTCTTTCAGCCTGTTTCCGCACTGCGGACAGAACTTCGGCGGATTTGAGGGGTCCGGAACCGGAGCGCCGCAGTTCGGGCAGAAAGAAAGCTTTGCCTCCGGCTTCTTCGTTCCGCAGTTCGTGCAGAAATTGCCGGTATTGGAAGCGCCGCAGTTCGGGCAGGTCCACTGCTGCGTCTGTCCCTGCGGTGACTTCTCCTTTTCCTTCTCGGCTGCCTGCGCGAACAACTGTGCCGCACTCGTGCCATCCGCGTTCTGCGCCATCTGCATGCCCATGAACGCCATCGCCGCGCCGTTTTCGTTCTTCGCGGCATCCTGCATTGCCTGCGCCTTCGCACCGACAAGCGTTGCAGCCGCAAGGCTCTGATTCGTAAGCGCCGCGTTCCGCTGCATCTGCTTGATCATCTGCTCGTCTTCTTCCGACGCTTTCACCGATGAAACACCGAAGGAAACCATCTCAATGCCGCGGAGTTCCTTCCATTTCTTCGAAAGAATCTCGTAGAGCGCGGCCGACATCTCTTCAGTATGACCGGGGAGTGCGGAATAGCGGATTCCCTGCGCGGAAATCTTTGCAAACGCTGGCTGCAGGGCTGTCAGAAGCTCTGTCCGCAGCTGGCCGTCCAGATCATCTCTTCTGTAGCTTTCCGCCGCATTGCCGCAGACATTCGTGTAGAAAAGCACCGGGTCTGTGATCCTGTAGCTGTACTCTCCATAACAGCGGACCGAAATGTCCAGATCAATTCCTGCTCTTTCATCTACAACGCGGTACGGCACCGGATTCGGTGTTCCGTACTTGTTGCCGATAATTTCCTTTGTGTTGATATAGTAGACTCTCTGGTCCTTCGGGGCTTCCCCGCCAAACGTGAATCTTTTACCGATGGAAACGAACGTGTTCTTTACGGCCGAGCCGAGATCTCCTGTAAATACCGACGGCTCGCTGCCCGCGTCATAGATAAACTCTCCGGGCTGCGCGCAGACTTCGGTTACCTTCCCCTGATCGACAAGAAGCATGCACTGCCCGTCCGCCACCGCGATGACAGACCCGTTTGAAATAATGTTGTCACTGCCAAAGACATTGGCTGATCTGCCGGATATCTTTTTCTTACCCTTGACCATCAGCATATCCGAAGTGAGAGCTTCACTGTAAAAGTACTCTTTCCACTGATCGGCCATTACGCCGCCAGCCGCGCCAAGCGCTGCCCTGATTAGTCCCATAAATCCCTCCCGTAAATAACTGACGCGGATGCAGGTTCCGTTCTCTCCGCGAATCTGTGTTTCTTCCGACTATTACAGAATAGCGTATTTCTCAGCGCTTGTACATTCCTTCCGTAAACTGCTGCAGATGTTTTCCGGTCAATTAAGTTGTATGCAATTTTATATTTTTTTTAGAAACTGCTTGACAAGGTTATATGTGACTAACTATAATGCAGCATGGTTAGTTTATACTAACGTGATGTCAAAGCCGTGTACCTAACGCGGCTGCAAATGAAAGGAGTGCGCATGATGCCTTTGAATCTTGCGGATATCGGAGAGAAGCAGATCATCAGAAAAATCGGCGGCAATCAGGAAGTCAGACAGCACCTCGAAAACCTGGGCTTTCACGTCGGCGGTGAAATCTGTGTCGTAAATGTCCTCTGCGGCAATCTGATTGTAAAAGTCAAGGAAAGCCGTGTCGCTCTCAGCAGCGGGCTTGCGGCAAAGATCATGGTATAAATGAGGAGGAACAGAGAGTGAAAACATTAAAAGATGCAAAAATCGGTGAAACCGTGACCGTTATAAAGCTCCATGGCGAAGGCGCCGTCAAGCGGAGGATTATGGACATGGGACTTACGAAGCACACGCCTGTGCATGTCATCAAGGTTGCGCCGCTTGGAGACCCGATTGAAGTGACCGTACGAAATTATCAATTGTCCATACGCAAAGCCGACGCCGAAATGGTCGAAGTAGAATGATCCGGGGCTTTGCCCTTATTTTTTTCAGGTTGTAGTTTGTTCAAACTAACATCTCAGAGCTCTCATGAGCAGAAAGGAAGTCATTTTTATGAGTATACGGATTGCGCTTGCCGGAAACCCGAACAGCGGCAAAACAACACTGTTCAACGCCCTGACGGGTTCCAACCAGTTTGTAGGCAACTGGCCGGGCGTTACGGTAGATAAAAAAGAAGGAAAGCTGAAAAAGCACGAAGATGTCATTATTACAGACCTCCCGGGCATCTACTCTCTTTCCCCTTACACACTGGAAGAGGTCGTCGCGAGAAATTATCTGATCGACGAAAGGCCGGACGCGATTCTGAATATCATCGACGGAACAAATCTCGAAAGAAACCTTTACCTGACAACACAGTTCACGGAACTTGGAATTCCTGTAGTCGTCGCGATCAACATGATGGATCTTGTCCGCAAAAGCGGTGACAAAATCAACACGCAGGAGCTTTCAAGGCAGCTCGGATGTCCTGTTGTCGAAATCTCCGCTCTCAAGGGGACCGGAGTCATGGAAGCTGCCGATGCAGCGGTAAATGCCGCGCATCATGGCAAGACAGTTCCCATGCATACTTTTTCCGGGCCAGTGGAACACGCGCTGGCCCATATCGAAGAGGCAGCAGTTCACAGCCTGCCCGAAGAGCAGCAGAGATGGTACGCGATCAAGGTATTCGAACGCGACGACAAGGTTCTGGAGAAGCTGCAGATTCCAGGGGATACGATGGCGCATATCGAGAATGACATACGCGCCGCCGAAAAAGAGCTCGATGATGACTCGGAAAGCATCATCACCAATGAGCGGTATATGTATATCGCGGAGATCATCAAAGCCTGCTACAGGAAGAAAGGGGTGAATAAGCTCTCCGTTTCCGATAAAATCGACCGTGTCGTTACAAACCGCTGGCTCGGGCTTCCGATCTTCGCGGCTGTCATGTTCCTTGTTTACTGGATTTCAATGGTGGGCATCGGCGCTGCGGCAACAGACTTTACCAACGATCATATTTTCGGCGACGGCTTCCATCTGATCACCGACGGGGGCTATTCTGAAGTTGCCGAAGAGTATTCGACTGCATCCGCGATTGTGGACGGCTATGACGCCTATGTCAAAGAGCACGGCAGCGCGCCGGCCGGCGATTTCCCCTATACCATTGAAGACGATGAGACGCTGGAAACTACAACGGAAACAGCGACTCCTGCGGATTATCAGGCAGCGGAAAAAACACTTGCAAACATCGGCGGTGAACCGGATCCCGCGGATTACGGCATCTGGGTGCCCGGTATCCCTGCTCTTGTTGAAAAAGGTCTTGACGCAGCCAATGCGGCTGACTGGCTCAAGGGACTCATTCTGGATGGTATTGTCGCAGGCGTCGGTGCCGTTCTCGGGTTTGTACCGCAGATGCTGGTTTTGTTTTTCCTGCTTGCGTTTCTCGAAGCGTGCGGCTATATGTCACGGATCGCGTTCGTTCTGGACCGCGTGTTCCGCAAGTTCGGCCTTTCGGGAAAATCCTTCATTCCCATGCTGATCGGCACCGGCTGCGGTGTTCCCGGCGTTATGGCGAGCCGTACGATTGAGAACGAGCGCGACAGACGTATGACGATCATGACAACAACCTTCATTCCCTGCGGCGCAAAGGTTCCGTTTATCTCGATGATCGCGGGCGCTATTTTCGGCGGTTCCTCTCTTGTCGCAACTTCTGCATACTTTGTGGGAATGGCAGCGATCATCATCTCCGGTATCATGCTCAAAAAGACAAAGATGTTCTCCGGAGATCCGGCTCCGTTTGTCATGGAACTTCCGGCCTACCACTGGCCGACCATCGGCAATGTACTCCGTTCCATGTGGGAACGCGGCTGGTCATTCATCAAGAAGGCGGGAACCGTGATCATGCTGTCCACGATCGTCATCTGGTTCCTCTCCTACTTCGGATTCACACAGGACGGCTTCCGCATGCTCTCGTCCGATGAGCTGCAGTATTCGATTCTGGCATTCCTCGGCAACGCGATTGCATGGATTTTCATTCCGCTCGGCTTTGGCAACTGGCAGGCCGCGGTCGCTACGATTACCGGTCTTGTAGCGAAGGAAAACATCGTCGGAACCATGGGTATTCTCTATGGCGGCGGCGATCAGACCGTATGGCAGGCACTTGCGCAGGCTTTCAACGGCATCACCGGTTATTCCTTCCTTGTGTTCAACCTGCTCTGCGCTCCGTGCTTTGCCGCGATCGGCGCGATCAAGCGGGAAATGAACAACGCGAAATGGACATGGTTCGCGATTTCCTACCAGTGCGGTTTTGCCTACATTGTAGCCCTGATGATCAATCAGTTCGGCTCGCTCTTTACAGGTCACGGGAATGTCCCCGGCGTCATTGCAGCTTCGGCAGCACTGATCCTGATCATTTACATGCTGTTCTTCAAGAAGTACAAAGAGGCGACAACATTAAAGACAATGCCTTTAAAACAAAGAGCATAGGCTCAAAGGAGCATGGAAAATGGTTAAAACAGTATTAAAAATCGACGGTATGATGTGCGGTATGTGCGAAGCGCATATCTGCGACGCAATCCGTGAGGCAGTTCCTTCCGCAAGGAAGGTAACTGCCTCGCGCAGCAAAAAGACCGCCTCTTTCCTTACGGAAGAAGCGGTCTCGACGGAACTGATTAAATCGGCGATAGACGCAACCGGCTATCAGTGCCTTCAGGTCCAGTCAGTACCTTATAACAGAAAGAAACTCTTCGGTATCATTTGAACTTCCGCATGGCCTCTTCAAGGCTCATACCGCCTTCCACCGCTTCTTTTCTTCTGGCATTGACCTCCTGCACTTCCCGCATCTTTTCACCTGTCAGGATATACCCTTTCATTGCAAGAAGTGTTACCGCCCACGCGATCATGGGAATGACGCAGAACAGTACAATCACAACACCGCTCATTCCCTCCGTGTAGGGTGTATCTCCGCCCGGCAGCGTCGATAATCCGATCGATGCGACCGCGAAGCCCACAACCGTAGAGCTCAGGGAGGAAACCAGCTTATCCACCAGGCTGAACAGGGTTCCCAGAATGCCCGGAATAAATCTTCCCGAACGGTACGTCTCGTAGTCCGAGCAGTCCGCCACCATCGGAATCGGCATATCCGCAGTCGCGTAATACGCGCCGTACCCGATGCCGAAGAAAACAAGGAACAGGATCGTATACAGATTTAATGTCAAGTGGAAACCGCCTTCCATGCTGTACAAGGACAGATTCACGCCCGGGACACCCTGCTTCCAGAGGAATAAAAGAACCAGCACGCCGGCATACATGACAAGCGCAAGGCTGACATAACGCATCAGGGACGCCTTCTGACCTTTCTTCTGACTCGTTCTTACCGACAAAATAAAGAACGGCGCGGAGAACACATATCCCGCAATCATCATCGGCAGATACAGGCCGTCGTAATTTCCCATCATACCGCCGTACAGCATGCACAGAACAGTTCCGTTCGTTGCGATCGCGAGAGCGAGCTTGCAGCCGGCGCCGGCAACCATAAGACGCCGGAGCGGGGAATTGTTTTTCAGAATCTCCAGATACTCGCTGATCTTTACCTTCTGCGCGGCGCTGCCGGCAATGCCGAAGTATTCCGGACGGTCCTTTTCCCAGATACCGATCACCGCAAGGAGCGTTAAAAACGCCGATACAAGGACCGCGACCGGAATGATGATGTCAAAGAACTGCGGCGTTGTATAATCGCCGTATCTCGCGCGGATAATCGGCGCGAAGAACTGGATGGAACCCATGCCGATCATGCTCGCGATCAGATTGAATATTGTAAACAGCGGCCGCTGCTGCGGATCGTTTGTCAGCACCGTCTGTCCGGACCTTGTCACCGATGTCTGGAAGGTATAACCGATCACGTAAACCATATAAATGACGACGTACGCGATGTAGCGAAGGGACATCATGCTCTCCGGAATCCAGCGGGTCGCGAAATACAGAAGAAACGCCGAAACCGCCATGACAATGTTGCCCAGAATCATGTACGGGCGGAATTTTCCGAATCTGCCGTTTGTTTTGTCGATCAGGGCACCGATAATCGGGTCGGTAACGGCATCAAACAGCCGCATGACCGTCACCATTGTCGTCGCGAACATCAGCGCGAGACCAAGGACACCGTTCCCGTAATATGCGATATAGGTTGCGGTCAGAATATAGTAAACATTTGTCGCGCCGTTGTTGAACGGAAACAGGACCAGCTGATAAGGCTTGGCCCGGTTCAGCGAAGTGTTTCCGTTCTCTTTATGATCATTTCTGCTCATGTATTTTCTCCCCTCAGACCCAGTTATTCTTCTTCCCGGATTTCTTCACTTTGTAAGCCGGATCGGGTTTTTCCGCTCTTACAAAGACCGCTTCATCGGATACAGTTGTTCCGGGCAGCGGAGCCTCCTTCGCGGGGCCTGCTTCCACACGGATATCCGTTCTGCTTCCCACTTCACCGAGAGAAAGACGGAAGGTAACAACCTTATCCGCAATTTTGGTGCCGCACTCTGCGCCGCCGGCATATAATGTGACGCGCTCCTGATTGGTATAAACCTTGACCGTCATCGTTTTTCCGGTTCTTACACGGAACCGTCTGGAACAGATGTGAACAAACGGTTCGTCTTTATTCCAATACGCTTTATAGAGATAAAAGCTGTCTTTTTTCGTCTTTCTGTCGAATGTGATCAGTCCCTTATGGTTCATCCCGGGCTCACCGCCCTGATCTCTCGCGTCCGCTGCAAAGTCGAACATGTTCCAGACATGTGTCGCCCACATCCACGGGTGCCTCTGAAAGCACCGGAGCATAAATTCATGATATTTTGCCTGGTACTCCTCTGACTGATCTCCGCGCCTTGGATGCGCGGAATGGATATCCGGCATGCCTTCCGCTCCGTATTCGGAGAAGCCAAGCGCCCTTTTCGGATACAGGAAATGAAAAAACGAAATCCACAGATCATTCAGAAACATTCCCGGCACATACCAGCCAAGATAGAGATTCCAGCTGACCGCATCCGTGATGTGCGCGACCGGGTTCCATGGGGTACACATGGCGTAGCAGGCAAGCACAGTCGGCCTTGTTTTGTCCATCTCATGACAGATTTTCTGCAGGAGCCTGTGGTTCTCCAGCATGCCTTTCCTGTCTTTTGTGGAGATCGTGATTTCATTTGAAATTCCCCAGACGCAGATCGATGCATGGTTGTAATTCTGTGCGATCAGTTCACGCAGCTGGCTGATGGTGTTGTTTTTACCGAAAGGCAGATGCTCGCTGATGTACGGAATCTCGGCCCAGACAACAAGTCCTGCCTCGTCGCAAAGATCGTAGAAATACTGTGCATGCTGATAGTGGGCGAGCCGTACGGTATTCGCGCCGCACTCCAGAATCAGCCGGACGTCTTCTTCATGCATTTCCCGGGTCAGCGCGTTACCGTACCCTCTGCGGTCCTGATGCCTGCTGACGCCATGCAGCGGATAATTCCTTCCGTTTAAGCAGAAGCCCTTTCGCGCGTCAATCCTGATACAGCGGATACCGAATCTGGTTTGAACTTCATCCAGCACTTCTTTTGTGGAAGGATCCAGGAGTCTCGCGCAGGCAGTATAAAGATAAGGGTCTCTGATACCGTTCCAAAGATGCGCGCTTTCGAGCGTAAGCGTAATATTCTCGCCGCTTCCCTGCGCCGCGACATTTCCCTGCGCGTCCAGTATGGTCACCTGTACAATGCCGTCCCCCGCGATTTCGGATTCCACCTGCACAGATACATTCTCCGCGGTCAGGCCGGCCGCGGTTTCATGGATCTGATCTTCTTCCACCTGCGGCGTTACGAAAAGTCCGTTCCCGCCGAGGTGATTTAACAGAAAATGTTTTTTTGAAACAATAAGCAGACTTACATCTCTGTAGATGCCTCCATAGAACGTAAAATCCGCTTTCTGTGGATAGACGCTGTCGCTGCGGCCATTGTCTGCCTTCACGGTCAGAACAGCTTCGCGGGAAGACCTCTCTGCGTTTTCCACATCACGATGCCCGCTCTTTCGATCCGCATCCGGCAGAAGCCCTGTGATATTGCAGCGAAATGTGGAGTAGCCGCCCTCGTGGTGTGCGGCTTTCTTTCCGTTCACGTAAACGTCCGCGACAGAATTCACGCCGTCAAACTGGAGCCATACTTCTTCCCTGTCCCTGTCAAATGCCGGAACTTCCAGTCTGCGTTCATAGGTGCAGATTCCCCGCCAGTAGTCGTCCCCGCCGTCCGCGCCGTCCTGCGCGTTCCAGGTATGCGGCAGATCCACGCTGACCGGATTCGTCCCCGGCTTTGTGAACAGCCAGCCTTTATTTAGATTCGTAGTTCTTCTCATATCCATCCTTCACACAATGCGTTTAATGCAGCCTGTAATCGCATTTTAGTAAGGAAAACCCCGGCCTTTCAATAGGCCGGGGAAAACTGGTATAGCTGGATGAAGATTAGGCCGGGGAAGCCTTCATACGATTGGAATGACAATCCTGTAAGTGAACACCCCGTTCTTTTCCTCGCAGTTGAGAAGACCGTCATAGCGGCGCAGAATCTCACGTACTGCCTTAATATTGTAGTTAACATAAGCGGCGCTCTCGTTCCTTGGAACAGGCAGACCATCCTTGAATTTCACAGCCTGAAAGATCGGGTGCAGAATATTGATGACAAGAAATTTCTGCCTCGTGTGAACTAAAATGTCGATGCTCCGCCGGCTGGTATCCTGAAACAGGCAGACCGCGTCAATACACTCGTCGAGGATGTTGTTGAAGATCGTGAAGATATCCACCGCGTCAATAAAAGCAAGACTCTGCCCGTCGGCGACGCAGCTGATTTTGATGCCTTTCGACTCACAGACAAGACTTTTGTCGGTAAGAACAGTATCAAGGACGTCGCTGCCTGTTTTGACGACCGAGTCATAGATCCCCGCAGCCTCCTGAACCTTTTCAAGCACTTCCATTGTCTGCCGGTCCTGACGGTCTTTCTCGAGGCCGCTGATCAGGAGCTTTAAATCATGCACTCTGCGGTTGATCAGCTGGATATTCTGACGCGCGATTTCATACTGCTGCTTTCTCTTGTAAAGAAGCGCGTTCACGGCTTCCATTTCCTTTTTCATCGCGCTTTTCCTGAACAGCTCGTTCTGCAGATACAGGACGATCAGACAGTATCCCTGCGCGAAAACCAGGACCAGAAGATACGGCCAGGGAAGAAGTGTCATCCAGTTTGTCGTCATCAGATAGCTGTAAATTCCGATATGCAGAATCGCGATTGTAACCGCGCTTGTAAACTGCCTGGGGCCGATCCTGTAAATGCCGCTTTGCGGCATCGTGACTGCCACCGTCTTCAGGAGGATCAGAAGGACAACTGTCGTAAGGGCAAAGCGCAAAACAAGATACAACGCAGTCGAATAAGCATCCGAAAGCCCCGGTAAGCGTAGGATCAGAAGCGGCAGCTCGTGCAGAAATTCCGCGGTCATGATGCTCCAGATGGCAGGATAGAAGGAGCCAAGCCACCCGGAACTGATGCAGGAATGCGCAGCGAAGCCCAGCGCCGCGATCTTGGCCGTTTCACAAAGTGCCGTGAATATCACAGGATACGCCCTGTCCAGTACGATCGCTTCTACGCGCACTGCGGCGCAGAGCAGGGCAAGCGCGGATATGAGAAACAAGGCATAGTTCTTTCTGCTGCCATGCTTTAATTTTGCCGTGAAAACATACACAGCCGCAAAATCGCCGGCAATATTGATTGCTCCAAGTAAAAGTTCCATGAATTCTCCTGCACGGAAGCGCGGACTCTGTCAGTTGTTGCTTCCCAGATATTCCGATAGTGCTTCCAGAAACGGTGTTTTGTTCCTGCGGCTCATGAACAGTTCCTCTCCGTCCACCGTAACAACGTTGTCCTGTACGCCGTTCACATACGAAAGATTCACAAGATAACACTGATTGCACTTGGCAAAGTGTCCCCGACGCAGTGATTTTTCCACTTCTTTCATGGACATCCGGCTTGTATACACCTTGCCTCCCGCATGACAGTAGAGCATGCGGCTGCCGGTTTCAAAATACCGGATTTCACCAATCGGAATCAACTGCATACCGCCGGATGTCGGAAACGAAATGCACACGTCGGTGCGCTCTCTGACTCTCTCCACCATCCTGTCGAGACGCATGCTGAACGGAAAATATTCGACCGGTTTTAAGATAAAGTCAAGTGCATTGACTTCATAACCATGAATTGCGTACTGCGCCATGTTGGTTATGAAAGAGAGCACCACCTTCTTATCCCTGTCCCGGATTCTTCTCGCAGCGTCCATGCCGTTTGTCTGCCGCATTTCTATATCCAGCAGAACGATATCAAACGGGTTCTTTTCTCCGCTCTCATAGACTGCCGCAATCTCTTCCCCGTCGGGAAACCACCGGCACTCGGTATCCAGATGATGTTCCTGCGCGTACCTTTGAATCATCTCCTGCACATCCCGCGCGGTCTGTTCGTGATCTTCCACAATCGCAATTTTCAGCATCGCAGTATATCCTTATATGCAAAAAACAGCAAAGCGGCGCAGATTCCTGCTCCGCCTTACTGTCAACGATAGATTCTGCAAATTCAATTATCCGCAGTACTTCTCAAGAGTCTTACGAACCGCGCCGGCTCCCGCGAGCTCTTCACGGAAATCACGGATAACTTCATCCGCAAGGCCTGCTTCTTCGAGATCCACGCCGAAAATCTGCGCGTTCTTAAGAAGCGGAAGGAGCTTCTCCTTCGCCTCGTCTTCGGAAGGAACCGTTCCAAGCGTGAAGGCCTTCACATACCGCTGCGCGTCCTCAAGGAGCGGATCCGGTGAAGGCTCAAACGCCTTGCCCTGATCATCAACAGCCATCAGATAACGCAGCCAGCCTGCCTGTACAAGCGGAATCATATGCAGATCCGAAGTCTTTCTCTGCGGGTCCGCGATGTAGGACTTGATCGTCTCGCCATAACGTATCGCAAGCTTCTGGGAAGTATCGGTTGCGATTCTCTGCGGCGTATCCGGCATGAAAGGATTCGGAATACGTACATTCAGTACGGTATCAATGAATTCCTTAGGATCAAGAACACCGGGATTGACAACAACCGGAAGTCCTTCCTTGTAACCGAGTGTGTGGACAAGGTTGACCAGCTGCTGATCCTTCATTTCATCGGAAATCTTCGTATATCCGAGCAGGCAGCCATAAACAGCGAGGGCCGTGTGCAGAGGGTTCAGGCAAGTTGTAACCTTCATGCGCTCAACCTTATTAACCGTATCACGATCCGTGAAGATAACGCCTGTCTTTTCAAGCGCGGGACGGCCGTTCGGGAACTTGTCCTCAATCACAAGGTACTCGGTCTCTTCCGCGTTTACGAAGGGAGCGACCCAGGTCTTCTTCGCTGTAACAACCGGATCCAGATCTTCCAAGCCGTCCTTGCGAAGGATTTCTTCTACAGAAGCATCCGGACGGGGTGTGATCTTGTCGATCATGGACCAGGGGAAGGAAACCAGTGTCTCGTCATTCAGATAATCGAGAAAGCCTTCTTCCACCTTTCCTGCAGCTGCCCAGGCCTTTGCGAACGCGATGACCGCGTTGTAAAGCTTCTCGCCGTTGTGAGAGCAGTTGTCTGTGGAAACCATGGCAATTTTCTTTTTGCCGGCCAGATATCTTGTGTACAGAAGAGAAACAACCTTGCCGATATAGCTCTGCGGCTTCTCCGGGCCTGCCTCAAAGTCCGCTGTTACAGCCGGAAGCTGCTCGCCTCTGCCGTTGACAAGGCTGTACCCTTTTTCAGTTACGGTAAATGTGCAAAGCTGCAGAGAATCCGCGGAGAAGATCTCCTTCAGTCTTGCGAATTCCTTCTCGTTTTCGGAATCCAGAATCGTCGATTCACCAATGGAGCCGATGACAGTCTTTTCGATGCTTCCGTCCGCCTTGAGCGTTACAAGAACGGAGAGATCATCGTGCGGACGGTATTGTTTTTCCACAATTTCATAATCAAAGCCTTCGCATACCGTAATGCCGCTCGTCATAATGCCGCTCTCCAGAGCCTTCTGCGCGAGATTTGCATGGAAAGCGCGGAAAATATTGCCGGCTCCGAAATGAACCCATACCGGATTCTTATGTGTATTTGCGATCATTTCGCTGCGGTCAAACGCCGGCAGCTGATAACCCTTGGAAATCCATTCCTGCTTGTTCTGTAATCCCTGATCACTTAATTTCATTTCTATACCTCCCTGATTTCAGCGGTAGTGTCAACTCTGACCTACCTCTTTTACTAAAAACCAAGCAAATACATCGGTTGGAGGCTCCTGAAATATAAAAAGAGCATTACCTCCCTTTTTTGTATAATGTAAGTGACCAAAC
>Ga0256406_1000412_pt1 | contig 79604 bp, 69 predicted proteins | sample RumenRJG_03DNA_FD_185986 | JGI IMG/M metagenome (GOLD analysis project Ga0256406, IMG submission 185986) | Bovine rumen microbial communities from Lethbridge, Alberta, Canada - RJG_03 | ecosystem: Host-associated > Mammals > Digestive system > Stomach > Rumen | place: Canada: Alberta | collected... | reverse complement strand
TTCTTTGGAGATTTTTTCTTTCCTTGTCGGAACTAGTTCCGACAAGGAATCCCATGCCTGTTACCTGCCTTTCTATTTACACAAACTAATGTTAACTACCCTTAAACATTTTATATATTTTGTGTTCTTGCCTTTCTTTTGTAAAAAATAGGATGAACCTTAAAACCACTTTTAAATTTCTAAATCTCGCTGTATTTGTTCTATGTATTATCTTCGTAGCTTTAACTTTTATTTTTGCTTTTGTATATTCGAATAATTATCCAAAAACATTTTGAATATTAAAAAGGGGAGGATAAACAATAGTGTTGCTACGTCTTCGAAACGTCCCGTCTTCGGAAGGAGATTCCGGATAAGAATATTGAGGTGTCAATTCCGTGCACGAACATTCCGAACGCCTTCTCGGCTTCGGAGGCACTGACGTAAGAATTGGGGATGGTAAAGCAATGTTAAGCAATGAATTGAGCGAAAAACTTAAAAGTTATTTAGACGAGCATGGATATAAATATGATTTCTGCCTTGAAGATAAGTGTAAATCAGACACTTTTGTCGATAACTATGCTTCTATTACGCTAAAATCTATTACAGGGTTATTGAATAATTCCATCCTATGTGCAGATACGAAACATTCATGTTACGATATCGAATTGATTAACACCCTTACGGAACTGCTCATTGATTCAAAAGATTATGATTTAATGAACGTTGCGTGGAACTCTTTTATTGATTGCGCTTATGACGAGAGGTTCGTCTTGTTTGATGAAATGAAAAAAGCTAGAAAGGTTTACTTTGATAAGTATGATGAATTTAACTCAAATCACACAAGACCTATCGAAACGGGAAGACTAATTATTAAACCAAACTGCAAAGCAGATTCTGAAGAGTTAGTTAAATATATTGATGAAAATGACAAGGAAGAATATTTGTTCTCTAGGCAAATTAGGATGTTTTCTAGTCTTGATAATTTAATTTTTAATTTGGAAAAGAAGGACAATAATCAATTGATAGGATCAATTGGATTATCGTTTATTGAAGGGGAAAAGGGCTCCTTCAACGTATCCTATTACGTGAAGAAAGATCATCGAAGAAATGGCTACGTTAAAGAAGCTTTTAAAAAGATCCATGAAGCTATAATCGATAATGAAATAGTTGCGTATGGTAATTTTAAAAAAGAGTATGTTTTAGAAGAAGTAAAGCCAGAAATAAATAACCTTGTTATTTGTTGTTCTGAAAACAATACTGCGTCATTCAGAACCGCTAAAGCTCTTGGCTTTAAATATGATGGATTGTATAAGTGTGTTCATCATTTTCATCTAAAAATTAAGGAGTAAAAATGGAAGAAATAAAAGCTTTCGAATAGTGGAGAACAGTGTTGGTCATATCCTTTTCGCATATGTTATTCCTTCCTTTTTTCCGAAAATAGGCCTTTTTTTCGACTTTTACCGTCTCCGACAGCAGAATGCGTATTCCGAATTCCTCTCCTTTTTTGGAATTCAACCAGGCCTTATAAGAGAAGAAGCAGAACCCATCATCCAGACCGGATGCCTTCGTACCCGGGTGCTTCCTCATCTCGTTGACAAGAAGTGCGGAATAATCGCTTATCGGCTTCCTGAGCTTCCGTGATTCCTTTGTCTTCGGAACGGGCTTCACGACTTTGTCCTTGAGCTTCTCTTTCCGGATCAGAACCTTATGGGATTTGTCCGTGTCCATGGACAAGGAGGGTGACGATCCTCCTTGTCTGCCCCGGCGGAGCCTGGAGGAGGCGGCCACGATGCCGCTCCTCCCAGAGAAGGTGCAGCCGCCTTTGCCTCCCGCGAGCGTGCCCGTTCCGCTTGACGTCAGGGCTTTCGCTGCGGAGGCAGCGGTCGAAGGACGCCGACGACAGGGAACAGAAGCCGAAGCCGCCGTCGGTGTTCTGCATTAAAAAGTCCTTTCCGGGCGTTCCGGGGCCGGCCGCCGGGGAATGTTGCGGCATTATCCCGGAAGCCCGCACGGGAACGTTCCCGGTGCCGCGGACTCCTTCTGCTCCGGCGTGGTCAACAACGTTTTCGTTCATCTTTCTCTTTTCTTTTGACAGGGCTAGGATTGCTTCCGTCCTTCCGGTATACTGGTAAAAAAGGGAGCAGAAAATGCAGTTTCCTGTCCGAATTTCTTCTGCCAGTGGCTGGATTCCTATCAACCCGATAAGCCTTTCGGTCTATTTCTCCCTCTTTGGCGTCATCAGCCTCCTCGAACTCCTGGCCTGTGCCCTAGAGAAGGAAAAGATGCGGATTGTCCTAAAGCCGTTCTGCGCCTTCGTTCTCTTCTTTGCCGTGTGGATGTCCTTTCCTCTTCAGTGGGATTTCTATCTTGGGCTGCTCTTCGGAGTGATTGGAGATCTTTTCCTTATCTATCCGAAGAATCCGAAGTGCCTTGGCCTCGGCATTTTCTCTTTCCTTCTTGAGCATGTCTTACTGATGACGGAGACATCCTTCCTTCTTGCGGGGCAGGTCGGGAAAAGTACTATTTTGGCCCTCTCTCTTTCGTCCGTTCTCTTCTATGCCCTGGCGGTCTTCCTGACTTCGGCTTTCTATCGCCTGAAGGGAGTCCTTCTTTTCGGTGGCTCCCTCTATGCCCTTGCTTTAGTGGGCGACCTTGCCCTCCAGATTCTCGGCTTCGTCCTCCGGGGAGGAGGATTTCTTTACGGGATCCTCGGGGGTCTCTTCTTCCTGGCCTCGGACTTCATCCTGACCTTCACCCTGTTCAAGAAGGATTTCCGCCGGAGCAACCTTCCCATCATGCTGACCTATCTTGTCGCCCAACTTCTCTATACCCTGAGCCTGTCTAGTGTCCTTTTGGAGGCCTAAGTCCTTCTTCCCGGAGTAGAGAGGCAGTTCCCCTTTTCCTTTCCCGGCGTTCGTTTTTATAATGGGAAGTACATGCTAAACCTAGCGATCGTCGAGAACGAGAAGAAAGCCAGCGACGTGACGCTTTCTTTTCTGGAGCGTTATTTCCGGGAGAAGGTCCTTCCTTACCGGGCCACGGTCTTTACCAGCGGGTTCGACTTCCTGGAGGACCATCCGGAGTCCTTTGACGCCGTCTTCCTCGACATCGATATGCCCGGAAAGAACGGGGTCGAGGTTGCCCAGGAGCTCCGGGCCAGAAACTGTGACCTGACGATCGTCTTCGTGACGAACCTCGCCCAGTTTGCCCTCGAAGGATACAAGGTCGAGGCGATGGACTTCCTCCTGAAGCCGGTCTCGTACGTGGACTTCGCGCACGTGATGGACAAGATTGTTGCCTTGAAGTCACCTAAGGACTTCGGCGACTTCCTTCTCCCGCTCCATTCCGGGATGAGGCGCTTCCGGAACGAGGAGGTCCTCTTCATCGTCCTTTCCGGTCACGACGTGGTGCTTCATTCCCGAAAGGGAGAGGAGGTCTCCTTCCGGGGCTCCATCCGCAGCATCAGCGAGAAGGTGAATCCGGACCTCCTCGTCCGGTGTAACTCCGGTACCTTCGTTAACCTGCTCTATCTGGACCGGATGGAGGACGATCGCATCGTGCTCCGGGACGGCAGTGTCTTCCCGGTCTCCCGGAGCCGGAAAAAGGACGTCCTGAAGGCCATCTCGGTGCTCTATCAGAAGGAGCTTCTGCAATGAACGAGAGCGGAATCATCGGACGGATCCTAACGCTGAGGATGGCTTCGTTCTACGTCGAGATCGCCGTCGCCATTCTAATCGTCGCCGCCAACGCCAAGAAGCGTTCCCTCTTTCCCCTTCGGGCTTTCCTCTTTCTCGCCCTGGCCGTTCCTTTCTACTGGCTTCCGACCCTGACGGCCTGGGGATACGACTTCGCCTATCTCCTTATCTTCCTTCTCCTCCTCGGTCTTTCCTATCTTCTCTATGACGACGGGCTGTTTCAGCCCGTCTTCTCCGCCGTCGCCGCTTGGGGACTGCAGCACTTCTCCTGGAACCTTCTGGCCATCGTCTACGACCTGATCCCCGCCGTCTCCTCATTGTCGGACATCGCCCTCCATTCCCTCTATGTGGCCGTGTATTTTCTGGTCTATTCCCTGTTCTATCTCCTCGTCCGGAAGGCGAAGCTTCATATCACCTTCGAGAAGAACCAGGTTTTCTCCTTCCTCGTGGCCGCCATCGTCCTTCTCGTCACGGCCATCCTCTCCCAGTTCGTCCGCCCTTGGACGATCGTGATCCGGATCTATTCCTTGCTGCTCTCCTCCCTGGCCTTGGTCATCCAGTTCGGCTATCCGCTTTTGGATTCGATGCACCGGAAGCAGAAAGAGCTTGAGGAGGAGAAGCGGACCCTGGAGAGGATGATCCAGCTCCAGGCCCAGCAGGAGACCCTGTCCAAGGAGACGATGGACGCGATGAGCCGGAAGTTCCATGACCTGAAGAACCAGCTTCTGGTCCTGGAGAACGGGAAGGGAAGCCTGGACCCGAATTCTGTCGAGGAACTGAAGAAGGAGCTCGACACCTATCAGTCTTTCTATCACACCGGTAACGACACGCTCGACATCCTGCTGACGCAGAAGGCGCTTCTCGCCCAGTCGAAGGGAATCCGGATCTCCTACATCGTGGAGGGGAAGGCCTTCTCCTTCCTCTCCGAGAACGATCTCGTCTCCCTCTTCGGGAACCTTCTGGACAACGCCATTGAGGCGACTTCAAAGGAGAAGGAAGAGAACCGGCTGGTAAAGCTCTGGGCCGTGAAGAGGAACGGGCTTGTCATGGTCAAGGAAGAGAATCCGGCCTCTTTGCCGCTCTCCTTTAAGGACGGCCTCCCGGTCTCGACGAAGGAGGATCCGCTCTTCCACGGTTACGGGATGAAATCGCTCTCCTACCTGGTCGGGAAGTACCACGGGGAGATGAACGTCAAGCAGGAAGACGGATGGTTCTTTGTCTCGATGGTCTTACCAGCCCCGGAAGAAGGAGGGAAGGCTCCTTCCCTCTCCGGTTCTGTCCGAAAATAGACGGATTCTGTCAAATCGAAGCCCTTACATTCCGATTCCGCTAACCTGTTTCCGAAGAAAGGAGAATCTTCGATGAAATCAGGTTTAGCCCGTGGTCTCACCCTTACTTCCCTCTTCTTACTGGCCTCTAGCGTGACGGCAGCGACTCTCATGGAGCGCTACCACATCCAGATGGACCAGATGTTCGGGACGATGTCGGAAAAGACGGTCTACGAGAAGAAGGACGATGCCGACCAGACGAATCCGTGGAACTTCAAGAACGAGTTTAACAGCGTCCGGGAAGCCGTCGACGGCTATAGGAAGTTCGCCTTGGAAGAGGCGGACGAGACGATGGCCTTATTGAAGAACGACGGCGCCCTTCCTCTGGCGAAGGGAAGCACCTCGTCCAAGCCACTGAAGGTCACGATGATGGGGCTGAGGAGCTATGCCCCGGTCTACGGCAATAACGGCGGATCCATTCCGGACAAGAACACCATCGACGACGGGAACCACATCTGGGAAGCTTTCCAGCGGCAGGGCTTCCTTCTGAACCCCCAGTGGCAGAACGCTTACCAGTCCTATACGTCCGGCCTGACCTGGGGCGGAAAGGGATTCGGCGCCACCCCGCCGGAATACGTCGAGCTGAAGACGACGACCGGCGTTCCGGAGCTTTCGGTGTCCGAGCTTCAGGCTTTGAACGGAAGCCTCGACAGCGAGGACGACCAGTATTCGGACGCGGCCATCGTCGTCTTCGGACGGGAAGGCGGCGAGTCGAACAACTACACCGTCGGCCCCGCCGGCGTCGATGACGGCGTTACGACGACTAACGGCAACATCCTCTCCCTCTCGAGCAAGGAGAAGGAGATCCTCGCCCATGCGGAGGCTCATTTCAGCAAGGTCATCGTCCTGGTCAACTCCACACAGGCGATGGAGATCAAGGACCTGAAGGACGACCCGAAGGTCAATGCGATTCTCTGGGTCGGCTATCCGGGCGCCTATGGCTTCGAGTCGGTGGCGAAGATCCTGCGGGGCGAAGTGAATCCGAGCGCCTACCTTGGGGACACCTATATCACTAACGGCATGGCCTCTCCGGCGCTCCAGAGCCAGGGCATCATTCCTTGGACGAATCCGTCCTCCGACTTCGCCGACGGGGCGAACGTCAATTCCTACCTCGTCGAGGCGGAAGGCATCTATTCCGGATACCGGTACTACGAGACCCGCTACGCCGACATCGTCAAGGGAGTCTCGGGCGCCGCGAGCGCCTCGAAGGGAACCTTCTCTAACGCCGACGGGACGCTTTCCACGTCGAACGGCACCTGGTCCTACGCCAACGAGGTCGTCTACCCGTTCGGCCAGGGCTTAAGCTACACGACGTTCCGGGAGACGCTCGACCACGCGGAAATCGCCTCGGACAAGAAGAGCGGAAAGGTCACCGTCACGGTGACGAACACCGGCGACGTCGCTGGGAAGAAGTCCGTCCAGCTTTATGCCCAGGCGCCGTACACGGACTATGACCGGAAGAACCACGTCGAGAAGTCGGCCGTCCAGCTCATCAACTACGAGAAGACGAAGCTGCTTCAGCCGGGCGAGAGCGAGACGGTCCAGATCGACGTGGACTTCTCGAACCTGGCCTCCTATGACGCTAACGGGGCGAAGACGTTCATCCTGGACGCCGGGGACTACTACCTTTCCGTCGGCGATAACGCCCATGACGCATTGAACAACATCCTGGCGAAGCAAGGCCTGACGCCGGAGAACACCGACCGCCGGATGGACGCTCAGGGTGACAAGGACCTTACCTACAAGTGGACCTGGAGCGACTTCGACGACTCCACCTTCAAGTACGAGGAGAACGGGACGGAGATCACCAACCAGCTCTCCAGCGGGGACTCCTCGATGGACCTCAACAGCTTCGAGGGCTACGAGAACACGGTGACCTACCTCAGCCGGTCGGATTGGGACGGGACCTTCCCGGTTTCCTATTCCGGACTGGAGGCGAAGGGACGCCTGAAGGAGCTTCTGAACGACGACTTCTATACCCTCAAGACGGGCGAAGACACGTCGGACGTGGTCTTCGGGGCCGAAGGCTCCCTGAAGCTCAGCGACCTGAAGGGGGCTTCCTTCGACGACGAGCGGTTCGACCAGCTGGCCAACCAGGTTTCCGTCGACGAGTTCCTCGACTTCGCCTCGCATGCCTTCCATAACATCCAGGGAATTCCTTCCGTCCAGTTCGAGAAGCGGAACGCGGATGACGGCCCGGGCGGCTCGGACACCCACTACTTCAAGGAAGGATGCACCAAGGGAACGCCTTGGGCGGACGCCAAGGACGACACCGACGGCAACAAGGGAACGAGGGTCGCTCCGTCCCCGGAGAACCTGGCCTACAGCTTCAACAAGGAGCTTAGCTACCGGAACGGCGAGATCATCCTGGGCGAGACGTCGCTGGACCTCAACCTTCCGATTCTGATCGGCCCGGGCGGGAACCTGCACCGGCACGGCTACAACGGACGGGGTGGCGAGTACTACTCCGAGGATCCGATCCTCTCCGGCTATACCGGCTCGGCCGTCGTCCAGGGTGCCCAGAGCAAGGGATGCCTCGTCAACATTAAGCACGCCGCCTTCAACGACCAGGAGAACAACCGCTCCGGCATCGCGGTCTTCATGAACGAGCAGAAGGCCCGGGAGCTGGAGCTTCGTAACCTCCGTCAGATGTTCTTGGCGAAGGGAAAGCCGTCTAGTTTCGAGAAGGACCCGAGCAAGGCCGACACCTACAAGATGGGCGCCCTCGGGGTCATGACGTCCTATAACCGGATTGGTGCCGTTCCGAGCTCCGGCAACTACGGCATGATGCAGAAGATCCTCCGGGAAGAGTGGGGCTTTAAGGGCTATAACGTCACCGACTTCACGGGCGTCAGCCTGAAGGCGGCGCCGAAGGAGTCCATCCTGGCCGGCACGGTCGCCTTCTGCGGGTTCGGAAAGCCGAACCTCTCCTACTGGAACAAGGAATCCCTGACCGGCGACAAGAGGATGGCGGAAGCCATCCATAAGGACATCAAGTACATCCTGTACTCGCTTGCCCAGTCGAACGCCTTAAACGGCGTCAACAGCTCCACCATCGTCCGTACGGTCCGTCTCAACACCTGGTGGAGAAGCACAGGAATTGCCTTGATCAGCGTCTTCTCCGTGGCCAGTCTCACCTTCCTTGCCTTCACGGGCCTTGCCCTGAGAAAGGAGAACTAAGATGAAAACCTTTGGAAAGAAACCGACGGCGGCGGGATGGCTCTGCCTCTCTAGCCTCCTCCTCGCCCTGGTGTCCTTCGTCCTCTACCTCGTCAACTCCCTCGGCGGCTACTTCGCCGACGGCGGGATCGACGGACGTGTCCTTGCCTTCCACCTCGTCGGACTCCTGGCCTTCGTCGCCTTCCTCCTCCTCGCTGGAAAGAACAAGTGGGCCGACACCGGCTTCTACCTCCTCATCGGCATCTTCCTGCTTCTCGCCTTCGGTTTCACCATCAGCCAGAGGGCGGAACCGATTGGCGACATGCTCGTCCCGGTGAACCACCCGCTCGGCGAGATCAAGGCCGTGAAGGTCGCCATGACCGGCATCGTCTTTAACGGGCTGAGCTTCCTCACTCTTGCGGTCGCTAGCTTCTTCGCTAGCCCCGTGAAGAAGGAGAAGCCTACACCCCTCCCTTCCGTCGAAGGGAAGTGACGCTTAGGCCTCGCGAAGGCGGGGCCTTTTCCTTTTTCCGGCCCATGGAACCCCGAAGCCTCTTTGGCTTCCTCTCGAACGAAGGGCCCACTTCCGGATTTAGTGGAAAACACCGATTTCGGAAGTACCGAACGCTCTCGGCTTCGAACCCGGCCTTAGCGATACGGCGACTTCGGCTTCCCTTCTTGGTACCGAGCGGCATGCCCGGAAATCCAAAAAGGAGCCCCGAAGGGCTCCTCGGATTCCGATGCGTGGACTACGGATGCGGCTCGTAGACGTGTCCCGGATTCGGCTTGCCGTCGGTCTTCTGGTCGATCTTGGCTTCCTCCTTCAGGGAGTCCTGGACCATCTTTCCGGAGAAGTCCGTCCCGGTCTCAGGCGCCTTCTTCTCCTCTTCCGGATCCTCCTTCGCGGACCAGACCTCCTTCGCTGCGAGGACGTAGCTGGAGAGGTCCTGAAGGTTGCTCGGCACGATGATCTTCGTCGACTTGCCGTTGGCGACGTCCTTCATGGTCTCCATGCTCCGAAGGGAGAGAACCTCCTTCGAAGGACGGGCCTCGTTGATCATCTTGATGGCCTTGGCCTCGGCCTCCCGGATGAGCAGTTCGCCGTCGGCCTGGGCCTGGCGGACCTTGAGGATGGCCTCGGCTTCGGCCTCGGCCTGCTTGATCTTCTCCTCCTTGGCGGCTTCCGCGTTCAGAATGCGGGCTTCCTTGTTTCCTTCGGCGATCGTGATGGCGGAGGTTTTCTCGCCTTCCGCAATCAGGATCTTCTCACGCTTTTCCCGCTCAGCCCGCATCTGCTTCTCCATGGCTTCCTGGATGTCCCGAGGCGGAAGGATGTTCTTCACCTCGACCCGGGTCACCTTGATGCCCCAGGGGTCCGTCGCCTCGTCCAGGATCTGACGCATCTTGTTGTTGATGATGTCCCTCGAAGTCAGCGTGCTGTCGAGGTCGAGGTCGCCGATGATGTTTCTCAGCGTGGTCGTGGAGAGGGCCTGGATGCCGGCGAGCGGGTTGGCGACGCCGTAGGTGTAAAGCTTCGGATCGGTCACGTAGCAGAAGACGACGGTATCGATCTGCATCGTGACGTTATCCTTGGTGATGACCGGCTGCGGCGGGAAGTCGAAGATCTGCTCCTTCAGGGAGACCTTGTTGGCAATCCGCTCGATGAAGGGGGCGAGGAAGTGGATGCCGACGCCCCAGGTCGCCTTATAGGCGCCTAAGCGCTCCACGACGAAGTTCTCGGTCTGACGGACGATCTTCACGGAGGAGATGAGGACGACGAAGAGGATGAAGACGACGACGCAGGCGAGGATGATGCCGACGAGGGCACCGGCCGGCACTTCCAGTAACGGCGGTTGGGCAAAAGACATGTTCTAGTCCTCCTTTTTCTCTTTGGCCTTACGGACGATGAAGTGGTTTCCTTCGACTTCCAGGACGACGACCTTCGTCCCTTTCTCCAGGGGAATTCCGTCCTCGCTTTCCGCCTCGAAGGGAATCGACTGGAACAGGACCTTCCCAGTCCCGTTCTCCGGAATCCCTTCCTGAAGGACGAGCGTCTCTCCGATCGCGGAGTCGATGTTCGTCCGGTCCTTCTTCCCGGCAAACCGCATCCGGTCCCGGAAGAAGACAAGGGAGACTAAGAAGACGAGAAGGGAGACGCTGAAGAAGACGACGATGGAGACCCAGTAAGGGACGTTCGGGAAGAGAGAGACGATGAAGGCCGAGAACGCGCCGACGGCAAACCAGTAAGACACCAGCGCCTGTGTCGACACTTCGGCGATGATGCTGGTTAGCAGGATGACGCCCCAGACGGCTAGCAGGATGATTTCCGATGTGGGCATGATTCCTTTTTCCTTTCTTCCCTATGATAACAGGTCTTTTCTTCCCCAAAGGCAAAAAGATGGACGGATAGGGGCCGTCAGTCTTTGTTTCTTCCTTCCGAAGGCGAGGCGAAAGCCACCCGGTAAGCCTCCTTGGGAAGAACGAGACTGTTCTCCTTCCGATGGTAAGAAGCCTGGACCGCGACTTCCTTCTCCTCGCCACGAAGCGGGACGTAGACCTTCTCCGGCACGTTCCCTCCTTCGTACCGGTAGTAATAGTTCTTCCCTCCCGGCTCGAAGCGCACGGCAAGGAAGGTGACCCAGGAAGAGTTCTTTACGGCCGGGCTAAGGAGACGGACGGACCGGACGAAGGGCGAGGCGAAGAAGGAGGGCGTGATCCGGAAAGGAACCGTTGACCCGGAGAGAGGGTCAAGCTCGACGGAGAGGAGCACTTCCCGGGCCTCTAGGACATAGGCCCTGCTACTTAGCACCAGCGGGACGTCCTTTCTCGAAGCCGAGGTCCAGCGAAGAAGGAGCTGGCTAAGGCTCTTCTCCTCGACGAGGAAGGAGCCAAGCGCCCCGAGGTCTTCGAAGAAGGAATCCTCCTTCTGGACTAGGGTCTCGTCGAGGCCCCTTTCCTCCTTTGGCTCTAACCCCATCGTCTCCGCATCGATCCGGCGGGCGACGGACTCGTCCCCGACGTGGCTGAGAAGCGCCCTTCTCTTTTTCAGGACGTAGCCGGAAAGAAGGAGGTCGTGCATGGCTTTTCCTGGGTTCTCGGAGGTCCCGATTCCGAGCTTCTCCATCCGTCCGAGCCGGAGGAGATAGTCGGCTAAGGGCGTCCTTAGGTCTCCGGCAAGGAACCGGAGGAACAGGCTTTCCTTCTCGGAAAGAAGAAGCTCGTAAGCTAACCTCTCGTCCTTTGCGGTCCCGAAGCCATCCCGGTAGCAGTCCGATAGTTTCATCCGGGACTCCTCGTTTCCGAAGGCGGCACCATAGAGGAAGTGCTGGAAGGCCTCCTTCGGATGCGGTTCCCGGTATTCGTTCCGCCCGTAGAACTCGAGGTATCCGAGAAGGTTCTGATCCTCCGGGTCCCGGGTCTTGTCGAAATGGTCCAGGAGAAGCTTCTTCGCCTTCTCGTCGTCCCGGGCGAAGAAGTAGCTTCCCTGGTAGTATTCCCGGGCCAGCAGGGCCTCGAGCTCCAGGTCCTTCTCGGCAAGCCGGGTTAGCTCCTTCCGAAAGAAGAGAATCTCCTCTTTCTTCGGGGCCCGGCTTCTTGGGCATTCCTCAAAATAGGAAGCCATCCAGAGGAGAAGAAGTTTCTTCGTCTCTTCGCTTTCCTTCTCTTCGTCGTCTAAGGCCGGATTCTGACGGTAGTCCTTCAAAAAATACCGTTCCTCCTTGACCCGCCAGAGGAAGTCCTTCTCCGTCGTCTTTGCCAATAAGGAAAGAAGATGGTAAAGGACGTGGGATTCGGAGAAGTCAAGAATCACCTCATCGCCTTCTTTGAGTTCCGGGAAATAAAACGATCGCATCCCACCGGTGAGGTTCTTGGCCCATTGCCGGACTTTGAAAGGATTGAGGCTCTCTTCCTTTTCGAGGAGGGCGTCGAGGTCCCTATGGTCGAACGGAGAGGCCGGCCCTTCGAGGAGGATATGCTTCTCTCCCGGGGCAAGATCTTCTATGGCAGAGCTCTCCGGGTCGTGGGCGTAGGAGAGAAGCGCCTCGGATGTGAGATGGACGGGCCTCTTCGGCCTAAGGACGGGGAGATTTTCCGTCTCGTATTCGCCCTGATGGAATTCCGGCATGGCTTACTCCTTTCTTTCGACGGCCTGAATCTGGCCGGCAATCTGCTTCGTCACGAAGGACTCCTCCGGAGGACGGGCAAGGTCGTAGGAGAGCCATCCGATCGGAAGCTCGGGATCGAGGCGGCTCTGCTCCTTGTCTCCTTTTCCGGCCAGGTCGATGGCATAGCTGCCGTCGAGGCTGCCCCGGAGGATCTTCCCCTGTCTCTTATAGGCGAGCTGGAGGTAGTCGATCAGGACGCCCTCCTGCTTCTTCCTCACCTCCGGCCTTTTCTTTCCGCTGACCTGGTACTTCATGTCGTAGGAGAGAAGGCCGACGAGCGTTCGGTCCGAAGACCGCTCGATCTTGACGAGGTAGTCCGGGGAACAGTGGACGGAGTTCAGGCGGACGACTTCCTCGTCCCCGCTCTCCCGGAAGTAGAGGGCAAGGTGATTATAGAGAACCTCGGCCTGGAATCCGTCCTTCTCGTAGGGGAAGACGGCCCCGGCCTCGAAGTCGAAGGCCGTCCTCCTCTCCTTCGGACGGTATCCGTCCTTTCTTAGGGCGGCATCCAGGATCAGGATGCCGTAAAGCTCGAAGAGAAGGCTTGTCCGCTGGCGGTCGAAAGGATTCCTCAGACCGGCCCTCCGGGCGAAGATCTGGTAGAACCGGTACAGGCACCGGTTCTCCTCGTCTTGAAGGAAGGAAGGTTCCGGGACGAAGGAGAGGGAGGGAGAGACGTTCCTCCAGAGCGGAAGGGAGAGGGTCTTTTCCAAGGCAGCGAGGTCCTGGGCCAGGAAACCGTCCTTTCCGAGATAGCCCTCAATCTGCCGTACGCTCCGGCTGAGGCTTTCTCTCTTGCTTTCCAGGAATTTCCGGTCGTTAGGATTGTAAAGCCCCTCTTCCCTCTCCTTGGCGTCAAGGAGCCGGAGCCCTTCCTCTTTCTCCTCCTTCTTCTTTCGGAGGTCGGCAAGGATCTGGCGGAAGGAGACCCGGATTCGGAGCAGTAGGGCCTTCCGGAACCGGTTCTCCTCGGAATCCTCCGAAAGGGAAGGTTTCATTCGGTAGGAGACTTCTTCCCACCCTTCCTGGATTTCCCGGCGGATGGAGCGGGCGCTTTCCTTTCCCGTCTGGCTGCGGACGAGGGTCCTCAAAAGGGAGGACGTGCTTTCCGGGAGAAGGCGAAGGCTCTTCCGGAAGGCGTCAGACTGCACTTCCACCAGGGAGAGCATCTCCGCCCAGGAAGCCTCCTCGGAGAGAAGACTTTCGGCATAGGGAGAAAGACGGCGGTCGAGGTTGTAGGTGATTCCGGGGAAGGCCGCCTCGAGCCTCTCGTAGAGCTGATCGATCTCTTTTTCTTCTTCCCCGGTCGAATAGACCGTGAAGTAGAACTCCTTCGTGACCTCCTTCGGGTCTTGGACCCGGGCAACCTGGAAGAAATACGTGCCGGGAATGAAGTAGAGGTCCGGGTCACCGGTCTTGGCTAGGACGATCTTCCTTCCGGCGGGAAGGAGCAGGGTTCCGTCCTCCTCCGGAAAGAGGAACTGGTCGCTCTCCTCGTCCAAGCCGGCCCCGGCCTGGACTTTGACGAGGTAGTCCGTGCTTCTTACCCGGACGGAAAGGCATCCCCATTCCGGGAAGCGGAGGAAAGGACCCTTCCCCGGATCCGAAAGAGAGACCTCAAGGGGCGGACGGGCTGTTCCTTCCGATGGAGAAGAAGTGTCGATCTCGATGACGTCGGACGGAGAAAGAGGACTAGCGGCAGAATCCATAGCGAGCGAGCTCTTGCGCCTTCTCGGTCAGCCGCTTCTTGCTCCGGACGAAGTCGCTCACGCCGGCGTACTTGTTCATTTTCTCTAGGGCCGGCCCGGAGAGCTTTCCCTCCGCATCCAGAGGAAGCAAGGCGCTCAAGGTTTCCGCTCCTCCCCGAAGCTTCGTCAGGACCGTTCCACTGAAGGCATAGTCAAAGGCATCCCGGGTATCGATTCCAGAAGCGTTCCGTACATAGACTGAGAGATACTTGAGAGAACGGTATGAGATTCCTTTCTGGCTGTCATTGGCACTGATTACTTCATTGAACTCGTCGAGGAACTTCAGGGCGTCCATGTTGTCGTCGAAGACGGACAGGTAAGGAAACTCGGTGTAGTCCCTCGGCCCGAGAAGGTCATAGAGGTTTGCCTCCGAGGTCTTTCCGGCCTCCTTCCGGTCGGAGACGAGGTGCGCCTTCAAATCGACGAACTTCTCCTTGTTGAGCCGAAGGACGAAGCTGCGGTCCAGAAGACGGTCCGAGAGAGTCTTGGTCGTCTCGTCCAGGTTCACGGTGCCGAGGAAGACGACGTTCGTTCCGATCCGGATTCTCGACGGATAGGCGTCGCGGTTGAGGCAGTGCGACTCGAGATCCGGGCTGTACAGTTCCAGGTAGCGGTCGGAGGGGTCCCTCTCCAGAAGGGAAAGGAACGGGGCGAAGTAGAACTCGATGGGGGCCAGGTTCATCTCGTCGAAGACGACCATGTAGATTTTCTCCTGGTTCTCCGGCTTCGAGGCGTTCCAGAGGAAGGAAGCGAGGTCGCTGGCCGGCTCGTAGACGTTCTCCCGGTAGTTGTAGAACCCCAAAAGGTCGCTCGGCTCGAGGTAGCTCGGGGAGACGGGGACAAAGAGCAACTGCCCGTTCTTCTCCGTCAGGTTGAAGTAGTGGGCGTATTCGAGGGGGAGCCGGGTCTTTCCGGTTCCGCTCATCCCGGCAAGGATCGTCAAGGCACCGGTCGTCAGGCAAGTATGGAAGTGGTATAGGTCGCTAAGCTCGTAGGAAAGGTTTCTCGTCTGAAGGTAGTTTCGCAGACCCTTCAGCTGGTCGGTCGCGTCCGGAAACTCGGTAACTCCGTTATCCTCGGGTCGGGCGTTCTCCTCCTGGGGCACGGTGGCGGAGACGGGAATCTCCTTCTTCTTTTTGTCTTCCGCCGAGAGCGTCAAGAGGCAGCGCCGGGAGAAGAAGACGACGTTATAGGCGTCCGGAATCAGGATGCAGTCTCCGGAAGGCTCCAAGCTGTTGATGTTGACCGGCAGGACGACGACCTTCGACTTCGGGTTCTGGCGGTAGTAGTTTCCGCCTTCCGGCTGTCCTTCCAGGTCGACGACGTAGATTCGATCCCGGCTCTCGCTAAGAAGGTAGTGGGGCATCCCGTACAGGTGGTAGTCCCAGTGGGCGAGGGTGAAGCGGGAGCGGTCCGCCCAGTCCGGATCGTCCGGAGAAACGAAGAGACTCGGTGCCATGCTGTCTGGAATCGTCGGAAGCGGAAGATAGCCGCCTTCCGGTATCGAAGGAAGGAGATCGGACTCTCCGATGATGCTGGCGTTCTTGTGATAGATTTCCTTCTTCGAATCGTAGTAGTACTTTGGGGAGAGGATGATGACTCTCTTGTCGAAATGCTCCCGCAGGCGTTTTTCGTACTCCTCCCGGCTCAGGAGTTTTCCACCTTCGAACCAGGAAATGTCCCGGAACCCAAGGACGAGGTAGCTATCGGGTTCGCCAAACTTGTCCTCGTTGTTCCGAATCTTCTCCGGTTCCTCCGAGAGGCGGCGGAAAGGCACGTTCGTATAGTTGCCCATCGTCCAGAGCCCGCCGTCGTAATAGCCTAGGACCGGGTTCTCCGCAACGTCCTGGAAGGAAAGGAATTCCTCACTCATGGCTCTGCTCCTCGAGAAGAAGGGAAGTAATCAGATAGGCGTCGACGAAGGTCTCCTGCATCGCCTCGTAGTTCTTGGCCTTCATGCTGGCGTTCAGCTCCTTCAGCTCGTCCTGAAGCTTCGCCCGAAGGGCGGACTTGTTGACGGCCCTCAAGGTGACGTTCGGAATGTTCGACCGGATCAGGTCGAGGTTCTTGACCAAGGCCTTATAGCGATCGGCGTAGCTGGCGTTGGTCTCGCTCTTCTTCTTCCACTTCTTCACTTCCTCCTGGAGCTTCTCGTTCTGTTCCTCCAGTTCCGAAAGCTTGGCCCCTTCCTCCTCCGGGGCGTCCTCCTCCTTGGCCTCTTCTTGCTCCGGAGCGGAAGCCGGAAGAGCTTCTTCCGGCTTCTCCTCCTCAGGATAGGAGGCTAAGAGGGGATCCATCTCCTCCTTCTTTAAGGAGAACAGCCTTCCGATCATGTTCAGGATGTCCTTCGGAAGGAAAGCGGGATTCTTGGACTTCTCCTTTAGAAGCCTCAACACTTCCCCTAAGTCGATGTCGGCCATCTTCGCCGTCACGCCGACCGGCTGTCGGTAGCCTAAGTTCTTCAGAATCCGGGTCCCGAAGACGTTGGCGAACGCGGACTCGAACCATCCTTCCTCAATCCCGAGTTCGACATACTTCGGGATCAAGGCCTCGCTCGGCTCGGACGAAACGAAAGGCAGGGACTTCTTCGGAACCGGCAGGTTCTGGATTGCCGGATCGAGTTCCTTGGTTAGCTTCTCTCCCCGGCAATAAAGTTTATGGGCCTTCTGCGCGTAGGCCTCGAACTTGTTTGGCCCGGCCCACTGGATCAGCTGCATCCGTTCAATCGGCGTCAAAGCGTTCAGACGTTCATTCTCTAGTTGCACGATCGATCCTCCTCCCGATACGGTCTAAAAAGTCTTTCCGGCTCTCCTGAGCCTTCTTCTCCCATTCCTCTTCGGAGAAGTCAGGCTCCTGGACGGCTTCCGTCCTTCTTTGCTTCCCCTCCTTTTTCGGACTCGGAGGCAGACTTACCGCCGGAGAAGGCATCTTTGACTTCTCCTCGATGGAAGAGAAGGAAGTTGTCTCCTTCTCCATCGGCTGGACATCCTGAAGTATCTCCTCGCCCGGACGGCTCCTTAGCCGTGTCGCACTTCCGGCATAGCGGTCGCTACCCTGAACGGAGAAGAAGAGGGAGACCTTCCTCGCTCCTTCCGGAGCGCGGTAGTCAGAAACCCCTTTCCGGATTCGCTGACTCGACCCATCGTCAAAGTCGATTCTTCCCTCTTTCAGGTCGGGGACGAACTGCCAGTCGACGTAGACGGAAGAAGACGACCACTTTAGGGGTTCCCGCATACCTTTCCTCCTTTCCTCCCATGATAACATTTCCCCGACTTACGGCCCTTTTTTTCCTCAGAACTGCCGGAAACTAAACTTGAAAACGGGGAAACTGAGGTTAAAATATGGGGGATAGCAAAGGGCGAATCCAGCTATCTTCAGCGAGGTGAAATCGAATGAAAAAACAAGTTCGGAATGGGCTCTCAGGGCTTCTTGGAATCCTCTTTCTCGTCTCCTGTGGGAGCGGGCAGAGCGTCGCTTCTTATGACGGCGTGAAGCTTCCGGTCGGGACGGTCGAATCGGCGTCGGAGAAGAAGGCTGTCGCCAATCTCTACAATGCCGCCATGGACAAGGAAAGCCAGATGGAGGAAGGAAATGGTTCCTCCTCGTCTTCGGTGAAGAAGGCTAACACGGAAAGTGCCGATGATGCCGATGCCGAGAACGCCTCTGCGTCCTCTTCCGCCGAGGAAGAGAAGCTTCCGTTCGACAGCTACCGGGCGGAATATGTCTTCCACTACGAGATGACCGGCACCTTCGCCAACGGATCCTCCAAGGCTTCCCGTTCCGAGGACACGAGCGTCGTCTGGACGGCGGTCTATAAACCGTCCTTCCTCTTCGAGCTCGAGGAGAAGCACACCACGTCGGCCTCCCTGCCGGGCACCGGAGGAACTTACTCGGGCACCCAGAACGTCAAGCTCCATCTCGAGGATAACGACCTCTACGGGGAAAGCAACGTCAGCGGAAACTACTTCAAGGTAGGCGGGAAATTCCATTTCGCCCTGCCGAGCTTCACTTCCCTCTACGATGGCCTTAACGGCTATCTCGACCTGAAGAAGGCGAGCGAGGACCTGAGGTTCGAAGCCGGCGGTGATGAAAACGATAACGCCCTCAAGGGCATCCTGGACGACGGCAAGGCCGAGATCCTGGCTTCCAGCCGGGACGGCGTCGAGGTTCAGTTCGACTACGCCTCAAGAGGCACTTATTCGCTGACTTTCGATCCGGAGACCTCTCTTCTGACCAAGGCCGAGCTGGACTTAAGCCGGGCCTACCGAGCCAATGAGAAGAAGGAGCAGCCGCTGATCAACGACGTGAACGTCATCGTCTCGGTCTCCCTCTCCTTCACGTACGGAAACCAGACCATCCAGAAGCTCACCGACGAAGAGAAGAAGGCTTACTCGACGCTGGATTAAAAAAGGCTCTCCGCGGCGACGCGGAGAGCTTTTCCTTTTCCTTCTACTTCCGGCTGAAGTCGACCCCGTCTTCCTTCAGGACGTTTCCTAGTTCGAGGGCGGACTTGGTCAGGGCGACCCGCTCGTCCATCGAGAGCGGAAGCTCCAGGACCTGCTCTGCACCGTCCTTTCCGACGAGAGTCGGAACGGAGAGCGCCACGTCGTGGATGCCGTACTCCCCGTTCAGAAGGACGGAGACCGGAAGCATCGACTTGGTGTCGTTGAGGATCGAGGAGACGATGTGGGTCACCGCCATGGCGACGCCGTAATAGGTGGCTCCTTTCTTCTCAATAATCTGATAGGCGGAGTCCCGGACGTCCCGGTAGATCTCGTCCATGTCCTTCTGGTGGTCGTGGTAGCCCCGCATCTCGCAGAAGGTATGGATCGGGATGCCGGCGACGTTCGTCACCGACCAGACCGGAAGCTCGCTGTCGCCGTGCTCGCCGATGATGACGCCGTGGACGTTCCGTGCGTCGACGGAGAGATGGCGGGAGAGAAGGTACTTGAACCGGGCGGTGTCTAAGACCGTCCCGGAGCCGAAGACCCGGTTCCTCGGTAAGCCCATCTCCTGGATGGCGACGGCCGTCAGGACGTCGACCGGGTTGCTGACGATGAGAATCAGTCCTTCGGGCTTTGCCTTCTTTAGCTCCGTGAGGACGGACTTCAGGATCGCCGTGTTCTTCTTGACGAGGTCTAGCCTCGTCTCGCCCGGCTTCTGGCTGGCTCCGGCGGTGATGATCGTGATCGCCGCATCCTTCAGCTCGTCGTAGCTTCCGGCATGGATGTCCATCGGGGAAGCGTAGGGAAGGCCGTGGCTGATGTCCATCGCCTCTCCTTCCGCCTTCTTCGCGACGGCGTCGATCAGGACCATCTCCGTCAGAAGACGGCTCTGCATGAGGGAGAACGCGATCGAGCTTCCAACGAACCCGCATCCGACGATGCCGACTTTCTTATTGTTGACCATAGAATGAAAACCTCCTTGTCCTCCCGACTTTAGTCCAAAGGAGCATCCTTGGCAACGGATACGCTCACGCTCTGATATACTGATGCCCATGAGAAAACTGAGGAACCTCCTTCTTCTTCTCGTCGGCCTTCTGACCTCCTGCCAGAGGCAGGGCTTTTTCCCAAGTCTTCCTTCTTCCCCGTCTCCGTCTTCCTCGTTCTTGTCGGAACAAGAGAGCCGGACCTCTCCTCTTTCTTCCCCTTCTTCTTCGTCCTCGCCGTCCTTGTCTCTCTCTTCCCCGGTCTCTTCTTCCTCTTCCCGGAGCTCTTCCTCGACCTCCTTTCAAGGGAATCCTTATTCCAACGTCACGTCAAGCTCCTTCTATGCTTCCTATACGCCAGCCTCGGACAGCCAGGATGCTTACTACCGGACCAAGCATCACCTGATGAGCGGTGCCATCGACAGGGAAGAAACGAAAGCCACGAGGAAGCTCGCCACAGACATTCAAGGAAAGCACGTCAAGAACATCACCTCCGGGCTATCCCAGGATGGCTTAACCTATACCATCGTCGATGCTTCCGGCCGGGTCGTGAACCAGGTCTATTACCAGGGCGGTTATTCCCAGCTTGAGGAAGTCGCCGCCTATGTCTTTGCCTTCCACGACATCCCGGCGAACCAGACCTCGTCCAAGAAAACCAATCCGGCCAAGAGCGACTGGAAGGAATGGCTGCGGCTGAACTTCTCCGAATTCTCGAACGATACCCAGAAATATCCGAACGAGCCTTCCCTGCCGGGCGCCGGAACGACCTATCAGTATTACGAGATGGACGTCGGGAACACGGAGGCTAGCTACCTGACGAACAAGATCGGAACGGTTTACAACAACGGAAAGTCCATCAGCCGGGGCACGCGCCGGATCGTCTTCAACCGGTATTACTACGGGACCACGACGCCGGTGACGGATCCTTCCGAAATCCATGTCTTCTACACGGCCGACCACTACAAGCATATGCAGGAATACCTCAACTACCAGAACGGATGGGGAGACGCCTTCGGAGCAGGGGAGGACTATCCCTCCGTTTACGACCTCGCCTTCTAGCCTTCCCGAACCGGAGGACGCTTTTTTGTTCCTGATATAATGAAGGTATGGCGATGGATAATCTCACGCTTTCGATTCTGACGACGGACCTGAGGAAGGAAATCCTCGGGTCGACCTTCGGAAAGCCTTTCGCCCTTTCCCTGACGGATTTCGGTTTCCCGTACTCGCTCGTTCTTCCCGATGGCAAGAACCGTCACGGAACTTTCCTGTTCTCCTTGAATCCTTCCTCTCCCTTCTTCACCTATTCCCATGACCGGTACGAGAAAGTGGAGGACTCCTCTGCGTTCTTCTCTTCGCTTCGGAAGCTCTCTCTTTCCACGGTGACGAAGGTCGAGAAGCATCCGGGAGAGCGAATCCTGACGATCTCCTTCCGGGCCAACCCGAACGACCTCTCCGAGGTCAACTCCGGCTACGACTTCATCCTGGAGTGCTTTCCGAACCATCCGAACGCCTACCTCGTCGCCTATCCGTACGGAAAAATCGTCTCCCTCTACAAGGAATTCACGAACCTCGAGAAGGGCGTCTTCGTCGCCCGGAACACGGCTTACAGCTATCCTCCGGAGCGGAAGATCCTACCTTCGCATCTGGAGGATCTTTCGGAAGCGAAGCCTTATCTGACGAACTCCCTTTTCAAACTCCTGGAAGAGGACATAGACAGTGGGAAAGAGAGCCTGGACCAGGCCCTAGAGAAGATGACGACCTCGACCTCCCTTTATCAGATTGGCAAGGAAATCGTCCCTTATTCCTTCCTTCGTCCGGAAGCCAAAGAGATTGCTCCGGACCAGGTCTATTCTTCCCTGGTCAGCGACCAGAAGAAGGTCGCCAAGCTGGCCAAGGAGAAGGAGCTTCTTCAGACGATAGAGAAGGCAGTCAAGGTGGCTAGGAAGAAGACAAAGAACCTGGAGACGGACCTTGCTGCAGCCAAGGAACATCTCGTCTACCTCGAGTACGGACAGGAGATCTACCTCTACCAGGGGGAGATCGCCAAAGGAGACAAGGTCCTGAAGAAGGACGGGTACGTCATTCCTCTGGATCCTCTTCTCGATGCGCCGAAGAACGCCAACCGCTACTTCAAGAAGTACCAGAAGGCGAAGGCGGCCCAGGAGATTCTCTCCTCCCTCATCGTCAAGTCCCGGGACGAGACCGAGTACCTGGAGAAGAAGCTGATGGAAGTGAAAGACGGCACGCCGAGGGACATCCTGGAGCTCAAGACGGAGCTTCTCCGGGAAGGGTATCTGAAGGATCCCAAGGAGAGACGGAACGTGCCCAAGCTTGGCCGGCGTCACAGCTACGACCCGCATTACCTCGTGCTTCCGAAGGGAAAAATCGGGTTCGGAATGAACGGGCTGCAGAACGAACAGCTGACCTTCGAGGTGGCGAAGAAGGACGACGTCTTCGTCCACGTCAAGGACTATCCAGGCGCCCACGTCGTCGTCCTGGAAGGCAAGGACGATGAGGACGTCCTTCGGACTGCCATGGAGTTAGCGCTCTATCTCTCTCACCTCGACAACGGGATCCTGATGATCGCCCGGCGGAAGGACGTCAAGAAGAATCCGCAGCGGATCGGGCTGGTCTCGATCCTGAAGTACCATACGGCCGTCGTGAAGGAAATCCGCCCTTCCTCCCTCCTTCTCTTCCAAAAAGCTCTTTCCAGCCCGTCAAGTTAACGGCTGTTATTGACATTCGGAAGGGTAAACCGTATGATTGTCTGTGCGGTTTTTCCGCACCTTTAGCCCTCATAGTTAAGCGGTATAACGGGTCCTTGGTAAGGACCAGTCCTCAGTTCGACTCTGGGTGAGGGCACCACGTCGTTCCTTTCACAAAATAACTCCTGGCTATTCGGGAGGACGGCAGAAATGCCTTTGTTTAGATAGTTGGCTGTGTGCTATGGGAGGAAAGCCATGACGGAAGAACAGAAAAAGAAGAATTCCGCGGCCGAAGAACGGAGAATCAAGGCCAATAAGAAGCTGAGGGCCCAGACGACCGCCGCCGGGGAATGGTTCAAACAGTCCGCCTGGCTTCAGGTTCTTTTGATTGTCGGCGCCGTCATCGGCGTCGTCGTCGCGATTCCGTACATCGTCAAGTGCGCCTCGGACAAGACCGAGACGTCGAATTTTTATAAGTCGAAGCAGATCAACTTCTCCAAGGGCAGCAACAGCCTGACCTCGATCCTGAACGGAGAGGTTCCGAACTCCGCCGGCATCGTCGGCGACGGCATCAAAGGGTCCGAGACCTACAGCGAGGACCTGGAAGGCTTCGTCGTCATGTACTACAAGATGAACGACGACAACTGCAAGACCGAGCAGATCCATCTCCAGCATGCCTTCGAGACGATGAGCGGGACGAAGAAGATCAAGGGCCAACTGAAGTTCTACACCGTGAACGTGGCCTGGACGCCGAACGACGAAGACAACATGGCCACCAACGAGGGCGTCCCTGGAAAGTACGACAACAGCTACATCACCCTGGAGGAGCAGGAGATCGTCTTCCAGAGCATCAAGTCGACCTACCTCGCTCAGGACACGATGTACCTCAACTCGAACGTCACGTCGAACTCCTTCAACGACAAGTTCGACTCCACGACCTCCGGCAGCCTTCACACCCTGCCGACCCCGTGCTTCTGCCTCTACACGAAGAAGAAGAGCGAGACGAAGTATGCGGGACTCGACAAGCCGACGAAGGTCATCTTCAACAGCGTCTCGTCGCTCAGCAACAGCGCCGACGATGCCGTCATGACCCAGCTCTACGACATCTACAACATCAAGCTGTACCAGGAGTAAGGAGCGTCGGCCGGACAAGAATCAGCAACCCGAAGGGACTTTCGCTCGAAAGTCCCTTTTTCGTTGGCCGTCTTTGCCTCCGAAAGAAGAGGGAAAGCACGAATCCCTGGTCCTACGAAAAAGCGGGTCTTTCCTTGGAAAGCCCGCCCTGTCCTCCGATTCTTTAATTCTTCCCTTCCTTTTTCTTCCGCATCGCCGAGAGAACCTGCGGCGGGACGAGGTCGCTCACGTCCTTCCCGTAGTTGAAGAGCTCCCGGATCTCGGAACTGGAGATGAAGGTCTCCTCCCTCCGGGCCATGAAGTAGAGCGTCTCGAGCTGGGGGTCCATGTACTCGTAGACGGCGTGAAGGGCGTACTCGCTCTCGAAGTCGGTGAAGGCTCGTAAGCCCCGGATCATCGCCGTAGCCTTAAGCTCCCTCGCCTTGTCGACGACGGCGCCGGAGGTGCTGGTCACCTCCAGCCCCGGATAGCTCTGGATGACGCTCCGGATCACTTCGACCCGTTCCTCCGGCGTGAAGAAGTAGTTCTTCTTGGCGGAGTTGTTGGCGACGACGAAGACGATCTTGTCAAAGAAGCGCTTGGCTCTCAGGGCGACGTCGAGATGCCCGTACGTCAGCGGGTCGAAGGACCCGGGATAGATGGCAATGCGGCTTTCACTCATGTTCTTCCTCTCCTTTCCGGCGGTAGACGGCGACATGCTTCTCCCCGTAGCGGTACTCTTTCTTCTCGAACCCGGGCAGGTCCGGATTCGGATAGTCCTGTTCCGAGACGAGGACGCAGCAGGCGGAGAGCTGGTGGTTCTCCTCCATGTTCCGGAGGATCTCTGCGTTGATTCGGAACCGGTAAGGAGGGTCTAGGAGTACTAAGTCAAAGACGACGTCCCGACACCGCTTCAGGAAGATCCGGTAGTCTAACAGGCTCAGGTGGACGTCTTCGGGCGGCAAGGAGAGAGACTGGACATTCTCCCTAAGGACCTGGAAGGTACCATGGTCCTTGTCGTTCAGATAGACTTCCTTCGCTCCGCGCGAGTAGGCTTCGATTCCCATCGCACCGCTCCCGGCGAAGAGGTCCAGGACCACGGCCCCGACCGGAGCGTCCTTGACGGCGGAAAAGATGGCCTGGCGGACCTTGTCCATGGTCGGGCGGGTAGCCCGGCTGTCCGGCACCTTCAAAAACCGTCCTTTGTACGTTCCGGCGATGATGCGAATCATGCGACCTCCTTCAGGAGAGAGGAGGCCTCGGCGAGGATCTTCTCTAATGCCCGGTAACGAAGGAGGTATTCCTGTACGTCTTCGTCCGCCATCAGGATATCCTGTTCCTTCTTCGCATCCAGGAGAAGCAACCTCTTCTTCTCCGGGTCGGATTCCTTTGCCGCCTGGGCATAGTCCTCGTCCCGGCGACGGGCGGCTTCGACAAGGAAAGGCTTAGCGTCCATCTTGGCGCTAAGCTCCTTCATTCTCTGGTAGAGGGTCGAAGACTCGACCTCCTGTAGGAAGCCGTATTCTTCCGAGATGAAATCCGTCTCTTTCATGACTAGAATATTATACGCAACCAAGGCAGTTTTTCCGCCGGAAGCAATCAAGGAGAGTTACGCACATATGGTCTTATTTCCGATTTCCACGGATCAGGATCCGGTCGTCCGGAAGAAGGCGGAGGAGGTTTCTCTTCCTCTCGACGAGAAGACGGACCAGATTCTTCATGACATGGTCCTTTATCTGAAGGAAAGCCAGGACGAGGAGTTTTCCAAGAGCCACCACATCCGTCCCGGCGTCGGCATCGCCGCCCCTCAGATCGGCATCAGCAAGCGGTTCTTTGCCGTCTATCTGGACGCCGGGGAGAAGCATTACGAGTACGCCCTCGTCAACCCGAGGATCGTCTCTAGCTCTGTCAAAAAGGCCTACCTCGAGGCCGGGGAAGGATGCCTTTCCGTCCCGGTCGACCATAAGGGACACGTCTACCGGTACTTCCGGGTGACGATCGACGCCTATGACGCTCTTTCGAAGAAGAACGTCCGGCTTAAGCTTCAGGGCTACCCGGCCATCGTCTTCCAGCACGAGTACGACCACCTCGACGGAGTCCTTTACTACGACCGGATCGATCCGAAGGATCCGTTCTACGAGGATCCGGACGCCGTCGCTATCGCCTAGGGAGCGGTTTCCGCTCCCGCCGGGTTGCAGTTGAAGGGCTTTTCTTTTAGAATGGGGATGACAGAAGAAGCAGGCAAAACGGCATTTCAACGATTTCCTGCTTTTTGGAAGGAGATAGGGATCTCATCTTATGAATCCAACGAACTTGAGTTTACGTTCGCCCGTGCAGATTTATGCCTTGGGCGGTTTAGGCGAGGTCGGAAAGAACCTCTACTGCATTGAGAACGGGGACACCATCCTCATCGTCGACTGCGGCGTCATGTTCCCCGACGACGACATGCCGGGCGTCGACTACGTCATCCCGGAGTTCACTCACCTGAAGGAGAACCAGGACAAGATCAAAGGCGTCGTCATCACCCACGGCCACGAAGACCACATCGGCGCGATTCCTTTCCTTCTAAAGGAAGTCAACGTCCCGGTCATCTATGCCCCGAAGCTGGCCCTGGCGCTCATCCAGCACAAGCTGGAGGATGACCGCATCCACACCCGGACGAAGCTTCTCGAGTACAAGGAGGACTCGGTCCTTAGCCTCGGCAGCTTCCTCGTCGAGTTCTTCCACGTCACCCATTCCATTCCGGACAGCTACGGCCTTTATATCACGACCCCGCAGGGCACCATCGTCGAGACCGGCGACTTCAAGATCGACCTGACGCCGGTCGACCACGACTTCGACCTCGCGAAGCTTGTCCACTTCGGTGACCGGGGCGTCGACCTGCTGATGGCCGACTCCACCAACGCCGAGAAGGAAGGCTACACGCCGAGCGAGAAGACCGTCATCCAGGGCATCAGTGACGTCTTCTCGGAGGCCAGCGGCCGTCTCCTCATCTCCACCTTCTCGTCGAACATCTCCCGGATCCAGCAGATCATCGAAACCTCGATGCGCTTCAAGCGGAAGATCATCATCTTCGGGCGGAGCATGTCCGCCAACGTCGAGGCGGCCCGGGAGTTCGGCTACATCAAGGTGCCGGACGAGTACCTGGCCGGCCCGGAGGACCTGAGGACCCTTCCGCCGGAGAAGGTCACCATCCTCTGCACCGGCAACCAGGGCGAGCCGATGGCCGTCCTTAGCCGGATCGCCCGGGGAGACCACCGCTTCGTCCACGTCCTTCCCGGCGACACCATCGTCTTCTCCTCCTCCGTCATTCCGGGCAACACCGCCAGCATCAACGCCGTCATCAACGCCTTGACGCGTCTGGGGGCGACGGTCGTCACGAACTCCGTCCTCTACAACCTCCATGCCTCTGGCCATGCGTCCCGGCAGGAGATGCGCCTCATGCAGAAGCTCGTCCGCCCGAAGTGGTTCATGCCGGTCCACGGCGAGTACCGGATGCTGAAGCTTCATGCGGACCTTGCCGTCCAGTGCGGCCTGCCGAAGGACCATACCTTCGTCTGTTCGAACGGCGACATCCTGACCCTGATGAACCATCAAGTCACAAGGGGCGGGAGCTATCCGGCAGACAGCATCTACATCGACGGCAAGACGGCCGTCGGCATCAGCAACTCCGTGATCCGGGACCGCTCGACCCTGATCCACGAGGGCATGGTGAGTGTTTTCCTGACCATCGACGCCAAGTCGAACCGGCTTCTCTATACGCCGGTTGTCGAGAGCCAGGGCTTCATCTCCTCCAACAAGAAGGGCATCGAACATAAGTGCGGCGAGGTCGTCGGCATCGAGGTGAACCGGCTCATGAAGTCGGGCGTGAAGGTGACCTACAACGACCTGAAGACGACGGTCCGCAACGTGACGAACCACTTCCTGTACCGGGAAAGCCACCGGACGCCGATGGTCATCCCGGTGATCCTCGCCCTTAAGGCGCCCCAGGATGGCGCCCAGAAGGCATCGTAACGCCATGTCGATCGTCCTAGCCAGTTCCTCCCCGCGGAGAATCGAGATCCTGAAGCAGATCCTCGGCGATACGCCTTTCGACGTCGTCCCGTCCTCCTTCCCGGAGCGGCTCGTGAAGGAGAAGGACCTGCACCGCCTCTGCCTTGAGGAGGCCCTCTCTAAGGCCTGCCTCGTTGCAAAGAGAAGGCCGGAAGACCTCGTCCTTGCCGCCGATACGATGGTCCTCTTCGAAGGAGAACAGATCGGCAAGCCGAAGGACGAGAAGGATGCCTTCGAGACCCTTCGGAAGCTTCAGGACCACACCCATGAGGTCGTGACGGCCTACGCCCTTCAGCAGGGCGATAAGGTCCTTAAGCGCCGCATCGTGACGGCGCACGTCGCCATCGAGAAGATGGCCGACCGGGAGATCGAGCTTTATCTGGAGACGGGGTCGCCCCTGGACAAGGCCGGCAGTTACGGCATCCAGGATAAGGACTTCATCCATGCCCAGATTCTGGACGGGGACGAGTCGACCGTGATCGGACTGCCCTTCTGGGAGGTCCGGGAGGACCTGTCGGAGCTCGGCGTTCCTGTCGCCGACGTCGAAGAATAAAAAACGAGGTCCGGAAGGACCTCATTTTTCGTTTCCGTGAAGGAATTTCTTCCCCTTCTCCATCGCCTCCAGCTCCTTCTTCGTGTAAGGATCCTGGTGGTTTCTTAGCCGCTGGTAGTTTTCGGCGTCGGTCTTCGTGTAGAACAGGTTCTGAAGCAGATCCGGCCGCCGCTTTATCGTCTCCTTGAGGGCTTCCCTCCGGTGGTAGGAGTCGATGGCGTCATGGTTCCCGCAGAAGAGGATCTCCGGGATCTTCTCCCCTTCGAAGTCTTCCGGGTAGGTGTACTGTGGGTACTCCAGCAGGGAGGAATTGAAGGACTCCTCCTTCGTCGAGTCCTCCGCGATCACGCCGGGAAGGAGACGAATCACGCTGTCGGCGATCGCCATGGCCGCGATCTCGCCGCCGGTCAGGACGTAGTCGCCGATCGAGATCGTCTCGTCGACGCACTTCTCGAAGCGGGCGTCGAATCCCTCATAGTGCCCGCAGAAGAGGACGATGTCCTCCATCTGGCTGAAGCGTCGGGCATCGTCCTGGGTGTACGTCTTTCCGTTCGGACTGAGCAGGATGACGTGGCTCTTCGGCCCCTTGGCGGAAGCGAGCGCTTCGGTCAGAGGCTCCATCCTCAGGATCAGTCCGGCTCCTCCGCCGATCGGATGATCGTCGACCCGGTGGTTCTTCCCGAGGGAGTAGTCCCTCAGGTTGATGAACCGGAGCTCGGCGAGTCCCCGGCTTAAGGCCCGACCGATGATGCTGCTCTCCCGGAAGGAGTCGTAGAACTCCGGAAAGAGGGTGACGATCGTCAGCCTCATTTCACGCTCTTCACGGTCTCGGTTCCGAGGGCGGTGAGGCCGATGATCCTCTTCTTCTTGTCGACGTAGGCGACGAAGCGGTCCGGCTGGTAAGGAACTAAGACATTCTCCTCAAGCTCCAGGTACTCCCCGGCCGGCATCGTCAGCACCGTGACCACCGTTCCGAGGCTCTCGCCTTTGTCCGAGACCACGGCCATGCCGACGAGGTCGTCGTAGAAGAAGGTGCCCTTCCGGGTCCTAACGTCCGCCTGGACCTCCCGGCCGATCATCCATTCCACGTCGTTGATGTCCTGGAACGGCTTGAACCCGACGTAGACGATGCGGCTGTTCTTAAAGAGGACCCGGTCGATGACGTAGTCCGTCTCCTCGTTCATCTGGTTCTTGATCTTGACTTTCTTCCCGACGGCGAAGCGGTCCTCCGGACGGCTGGTCGAGAGCGAGATCTTGACCATTCCCTTCAGCCCGTACGTATTGACGACAGTTCCGATTTTCTTGACGGCCATTCGCGGACCTCCTTAGACTCCATTATTCTAACAAGAAAAGGGAGCCGACTGGCTCCCTAGAGACCCCTTTACTTCTCCGAATTGAAGGAATCGAAGTCCTCGAACCGAAGATGGACCTTCTTGCGTCCGTTCTTCGTCGAGACGTTGAGAATCGTACGGAGGGAATCCGAGATGACGCCGTGGCGTCCGATCAGCTTCCCAAGGTCGTCTTTCTCACAGAGAATCAGATAGTTCTGTTCCCGCTTTCCTAAGTCTTCCGGCTTGTCCATTCTCTTGATCAGAATGGCATCGGGGTTCGCGACGAGGGGCTCGACCAAGGAACGGATATCCTGAGTCAGATCGATGTCCATTCCTTCCATCGTTACTTAGTCTCCGGTTTCTTCCCGGCCTTCTCTTCCGCCAGCTGCTGGTTCAGTCCAGCCTTGCGGAACAGGGAGCGGACGGTGTCCGAAGCGACGGCGCCGTTGCGGAGCCACTTCATCGCCTCTTCCTTGTTGATGCTGACCTTGTCGTGCACCGGATCATAGAAGCCGAGGTCCGCTAAGGCCTCGCTGCGGGGCGTACGACGGGAATCGCTGACGACAATCCGGTAAGAGGCCAGGTTGTTGCGGCCGATCCGGCAAAGACGAATCTTAACCATTTTGTTCTCCTCCTGATGAAGACAGGAATAGTATAGGGATTTCTTCCAGCCTGTCAAGTGTTTTCCCTTTACAGATAAAACGAAAAGTTTTCGCTCTTTCATTGAATCTCAGGCAAAACCCCTCTATAATGGTTACCGAAAACGATTAAGGTACTGCATTATGGTAAAACTGAAGGATATCGCAACAGCCTGCGACACATCGATTGCCACCGTCAGCAAGGCGCTGCACGACTCTCCGGAACTCTCCGAGTCCACGAAGTCGAAAATCAAGAAGACGGCCATGAAGATGGGCTATGTGCCTAACGCCTATGCCCAGGCCCTAAAGAACAAGAAGACGTATTCCATCGGAGTCATCTTCTACGATCCGACCCATGGCGGGCTGCGCCACGAGTACTTCTCGGGAATCCTGAACGCCGTCAAGGTCCGGGCGGAGGAGAAAGGCTACATGCTCTGCTTCATCTCTCAGATTCCCGGGAATCCGATGAGCTACCTCCAGCTGGCCAAGTTCCGGAACGTCGACGGCATCATCATCGTCTCCGAGGATTTCCATAGCCCACAGATTATCGAACTGGTGAATTCCAGCATCCCGACCGTGACGATCGACTACATCTTTAATTCGGCGAGCGCCGTCGTCAGCGACAACACCGAGGGCGTCCAGAAGGTTCTGGACTATGTCTACTCTTTAGGACACCGGAAGATCGGCTTCATTCACGGCGAGCTTACCGACGTCACGGCGAGGCGTCTGGCCGGCTTCCACATCGAGATGAAGAAGCTCGGGCTTGTGGAGAACAAGGACTGGATCGTCCAGGGCCGTTACCACGATCCCAAGGCTTGCGGAAGGGCCACCCAGAAGATCCTCTCCAGCCCCGACAAGCCGACCTGTATCCTGACCAGCGACGACGTCGCCATGATGGGCGCCATGACCGCCGTGACGGAGAAAGGATTCCGGGTCCCGGAGGACATCTCCCTGGTCGGATACGACGGAACGGAGATCTCCCGGATCTCCCGCCCCTCCTATACCACCTATGTCCAGAACTCCGATGCCTTAGGAAAAGAAGCCGTCGACGAGCTTCTGAGCCGGATCGACTCTCCGGATACCTTCACGCCGAAGGTCATCTCCGTGACCGGCCATCTCCAGGTCGGCCAGACGACGGGGAAAATCGACTAGGACACAGCGGCTCGGCAAGAAGTCGTGGCCGCTTTTCCTTCCGTGAAAAAAGCCTGGGCTTTTCCGGCCCAGGCTTTAAGGAGGGGAATGGAACGTCCCGACGGTGTTGATCTTGTGGGTCTCAAGCGGGACGATGTCGATGCCAGCGGCAAGGAATTTCCTTGCCGTTTTTTTTAATGTTGCCCCGCTCATGGGGAGGTTAAAGAAAGTCCTTTCAGATAAAGTATAGCGTGCCATAACACCCACGTTTTCTTGGCTAGAATCACCACAAGTTTATGCCTCGTCGTTTCAAAAATGAGCTGGTTCGCTAGCCTCGGGTAAGGCCTTACATTATCGTCAGGAGGAAGCGATTCGTCCTGCACGCTTCAGAAAAGGAGTCTTTATGAGACACACGAAATTCGTTCCGGTTTTCACATTAGCCCTTCTCTCTGGCATTGCCCTTTCGGCTTGCCAGAACCAAAAGCCGTCCCTTTCTTCAAAGTCCTCTTTCTCTTCGAGCCCGGCTGCCGTTAGCTCTTCCTCGAAGCCGACTCCGGTCTCTTCTTCTCCGAGCGAGGAGAGTACGTCCTCGAGCGAAGAGCAGCCCGTCCTTTCTACGTTCCGCTTCGAAGCCGAGGACGCCCTTCTCACTCCCGGGGCCTCCATCCAGGAGGAAGCCGGATCCAACGCCTCTGGCGGAAAGCATGTCGGCGGCCTTACGGGTGGTGACATGCGTTTCACGTTCGACGCCGATGCGGCAACTTCCGGAACGCTCTCCATCACGCTTGCCCTCGCTTCGAACTCCGTCACCTCCTTCAAGGATTACTTCATGGTCATGGTGAACGACGAAGTCGTCACTCCGGCTTCCGACACCTTAGCTCCGGCGGCCTACGGCTGGTTCGACTGGTACACGTTCGACATCGGCACCTTTGACTTCGTTCCGGGGACGAACACGGTCACCTTCGCTGCCTTAGCCAATGCGAGTGCGAACTACGACTACATCGAGATCTCCTCTTCCGCTAACCTGACGAAGCATGTCTTCGGGGACACGGAAAAGAAGGACTATTTCTTCCTCGGTAAGGAGGCCCTCCTGACCGGCTGCGAACCGGGCGAAGAGAAGGACCATAACGTCTGGCTCAATCAGAAGGTCGGCGGAATCACCTCGTCGAGCGTCATCACGTACCACATCGACAGCCCGGAGGCTCAGAGCGTCGATCTTGCCGCCCGTATCGCACTGGTCAGCACGACGGACTTCAACGCCCTCTTCTCGGTCAAAGTCAACGATGCCGACCTGACTCTCGAGGACGGGACGGTCAGCGGGACGGCTTCCGGAAACTGGGACTCGTACCACGTGAAGCCCTTAGGAAGCGTGAACTTCGTGAAGGGAATGAACACGATCACCTTCACGGCTAAGGGGGAACCGACGAACTTCAACTTCCTGAGGATTTCGGCGGCGAAGGAAGTCAGCGTCCATCCGGAGGAGAGCGGCAGCTCCTATTACCTCGAAGCCGAAAGCGGGGATTATGGCGACTTGAACCTCGAGACGAATGCCTCCGCCCATGGTGGGAAGGATATCGGCGGCCTGGATCATTCCGCCAAGCAGATTTCCTTCACCTTCACTTCCTCGGCGGCTTTGACGGCGGCGTGCTACCTGAGCTACGCTTATCCGGCAGCGCTCACCTCGAATGCGACCCTGACGCTGAACGGCACGAATATCGAGATTCCGACTTCCTTCGGAGCGACGGGAGGATGGGCCTCGTTCCAGGAAGCCCGTCTAGGGACGATGACTCTCGCAGCCGGTAAGAACGTCCTCGTTCTGAAGAACGCTGGTGGCGGGTTCGGAAACGTCGACTATCTCCGGATCGTCACGGAGGCGACGATCACCTTCCCGGTTACGGAATAATCTTTTCTATGAAGCAATTCCTATCGAAGAAGATACCTTGGGGGATTTTGAGCGGGCTCTTCGGCATCTTCAGCTTCTATCTGACCATCGCGGTGGTCGCCCTCTATCTCATCCTCGGGAAAGTCGCCGCCCAGACGACGCAGGCGGCTTCCCTCTTCGGAACGTGGTATCAGACGCTTCTGTTCGTCTTTGATCTTGTCTTCGTTCTCCTCTTCCTTGTCTCCCTCGTTCTCTATATCCTAACCAGGGCAAGGAAAGCCAAGAAACCGGCGGAGGCGAAGGAAAAGGAGACCGACCATGAAAATCTTTAAGCGCTCTGTCTGGAGCCTTTCGACGCTGTTCTTCGGAATCGCCCTGGCCGCCTCCCTCGTGGGCCAGGATATCGCCTCGGCCAACGAAGGATGGATTAACTCCACCCTGAAGATCAATCCGTATATCCAGGTGGACGATTCCGCCAACACGACGCCGGACGTCATGTACTACAAGTCACCGTTCATCCGTACCCGCTGGCATCTCAATGCCGAGACCGGAAAGTATGAGCTGGAGACCAAGAAGAACACGGAATTAGCCCGGAAGAACGCCCTGATGTGGTCCCGTCAGGTCGACGAGGAAGGAACGGTCCTCCTGAAGAATCAGGACCAGGCTCTTCCTTTGGCGAAGGGGGCCAAGGTGTCGGTCTTCGGGGTCTCTCAGGATCCGAGCTGCTTCCTTGCTACCGGCCAGGGGAGCGGCTACATCGAGGCAAACATCACCGACAACCTCCTGGACGATCTTTCGGCCGAAGGGATCGAGGTCAATTCCGCTCTTGCCGCGAAGTACTCCAATCTTGCCCTGACGGGCAAGTACGGGACGATCTCAAAGTCCAATCCGAAGGTCGCGGACTCAAACTACGTCGAGTACCAGACCCGGGAAGCCCCTTATTCCGAGATTTCATCGACCGTCGAGGAAACGATCGGGAATTACGGCGATGCCGCGATTTTCATCCTTTCCCGACTCGGGGGCGAGAACGGCGATACCGACTTCGCTGCCGAGAATCATCGGAATCAGTGTTACATGGACCTGAGCCTTAACGAGGCGGAGATCCTAGATCAGCTGTCCGAACTTAAGAAGGCCGGGAAGATTAAGAAAATCATCCTCGTTCTCAACACGTGCAATGCGATGCAGTTCAAGAGCATCGCAACCTACGACATTGACTCCATCCTTCAGATTGGAACCGGAGGGACAGCCTCTTTCCTTGCCCTAAGCAATGTCCTGACCGGAAAAGCCGATCCGAACGGACGGCTTCCGGATACCTATCTCTACGATTCTTATTCCAATCCGGCGACCGTGAACTTCGGCGATTTCACCTTCTCCGAGCTGGGCAACGGGCTTCCTGGCGACAATCAGTACACCCATAACACGAAGTACGTCGTGTATCAGGAAGGCATCTACGTCGGCTACAAGTACTACGAGACGCGCTACGAAGACATGGTTCTTGGCCAGGGGAACGCTACGGGCAAGGCCGGCGCCCGGAACTCCGTCTCGGAGTGGCAGTATTCGCAGGAGGTTTCGTATCCCTTCGGATACGGAATGTCCTATGCCACCTTCGAAAAGAGCAACTTCAAAGTCGTGGAAAAAGAAAACCAGCTTATCTGCTCCTGCACCGTCAAGAACACGTCCAAGGCCTACTCCGGGAAGGACGTCTTCCAGGTCTACGTCCAGAAACCCTATACGGAGTACGACAAAGCGAACGGAATCGAGCAGAGCTCCGTCAACTTAGCCGCCTTTGCGAAGACTAAGCTCCTCGCCCCTGGTGCGGAAGAAACCCTCAACGTCACCATCGACAAGAAGGCCCTAGCGACTTACGACTCCAACGGGAAGAAGACCTATCTTCTGGAGGCCGGGGATTACTACCTCGCTATGGGGGACAACGCCCATGACGCCGTGAACAACATACTGGCTTATAAGGGCAAGGGATTGGCGGACGGCATGGACGAAAAAGGCAATTCGACCAAGGCCTTCCTCTATTCCGTCAAGGAAGAAGACGATACGACCTATGCCAAGAGCGTCACGGGAGCTACGATCGCGAACCGCTTCGATGACGTCGACGTCAACCGGTACGAAGGAAGCCAGGACCAGAAGATCACCTACCTGTCCCGGAAAGACTGGCAGGGGACCTATCCGACCCAGCCGGTCAGCCTCAAGTGCACGTCGGAGAAGATGATCTACGACATGCAGTACGGACATTCCACGGAAGGCTATGACGAAGCCTCCGCGACCATGCCCCTCTACGACCAGAAGAACCACCTCTCCCTCATTGATCTCCTCTACGCGGAATTCGACGATCCGAAATGGGATCTTCTCCTCGACGAGATGTCCTTTGCGGAGCAGTGCCGGATCGTGACCTACGGAGCGAATGCCTTCGCCGGCGCCGACTCGATCTCGGCTCCCGGAGGCTCCATTAGCGACGGCCCTGCCGGCGTTAGAAACTACAAAGGGGCATTGGCCTATCCAAACGAGACGGTCATGGCCGCGACGTTCAACCGGGAGCTTATCCAGAACCTTGGCACGGCCTGGGGATACGAGCTTCTCGACTTAGGCTGCAACGCGATTTACGGGCCAGGGGCCGGCATTCATCGGAGCAACTTCTCCGGCCGGAACTGGGAATACTTCTCGGAAGACGGGGTGCTCTCCGGCTACATGCTTGATGCGGAGCTCTCCGGGCTGACCGGAGAGGGCGTCATCTGCTACTCGAAGCACAGCGTCCTGAACGACCAAGAGCGCAACCGCTACGGCGGGACGGTCTGGGCAAACGAGCAGAGCATCCGGGAAATCTACCTGGCCTGTTTCGAACGCTCCATCGAATCCGGTAGTTCAAACGGCCTGATGTCCTCCTTCAACCGTCTGGGCTGCACCTGGGCCGGGGGATCGAAAGGACTGATGACGGACATCCTCCGGACGGAGTGGGGATTCAAAGGGACCACGATTACCGATGCCGCCGTATCGTCCATCCAGGTGACGGAGCAGGGCTACGTCAAAGGCATCCTCGCCGGCCAGACGATGTGGCTTGGTGGGGCAGGTGCGAACACCTTCGGCTCGGATTCCGCCAAGCCGGTGGTCCGTCAGGCCATCCGACGGGCGACGAAGTACAATCTTTATGCCCAGCTTCACTCCTCGGCGATGAACGGGATGAAGTCCGGCATCCGGATCGTGGCCGTCACGCCCGGTTGGAAGAAAGCAATCCAGGCCGTCGTCATTGTCTCTGCCGTCCTGACGGGAGTCTGCTTCCTCATGGCTCTCGTCTCGTTCCTCCTCCCCCTCTTCCGGAAAGAAAAGGAGGTGAAGTAAGCATGAATGCGATTCGACGCTGTTTTGGCCTTCTAATTCCTCTCCTTCTCGCCTCTTGTGGGAAGTCCCCTTCTTCCTCTTCCGTGAATCCGAGCGGCACGCTCCCGGAGTATGTCGGCGGAGAGGACTGGGACGACGACTGGAATGATCCATGGGCGCAGGAAAGCGTGCCGACCGAATCGACCTGCAAGGCCCTCTGTCCGGTCTGCGGAAAGTGCCTGAACCCGGACTGTGCGGAACATACGGAAAAGTGCTACGACCTGAACGGACGGACCAAGCAGGTCTTCGACGCCATTGACGACCGGGTGACGAAGAAAGGCGGAGCGATGGGCGCTCTCTCGGTCAACCAGGACGATACCAACGGGTACATCGGAAACTTCTCCCTCAATATCGGGGCGGTCTTGACGTTCGCCATTCAGTCCCCGGCCGCGACGGTGGCCTGCCTTGGCGTTCGAGTCAGCCGCCGTGCCAGCGAGACCATTCTGCCGTTCAGTGCGATGTCCGTGACGGTCAATGGTGAGAGTTTCGTCTCTCGGGGCCCCTTAAAGGCCTCCTCCACCGGTTCCGATTGGTTTGAGTTCGGCGATGCCTACGGGGGATGCGTTTCTCTCACCGAGGGAACGAACGTCTTCGAGTTCACCCCGGCAGAAGGAGTCACCTCCTTCAACTTCAAGGACCTGTTCCTAATCTCGTCCGAGACCCTGACCTTAGCGAATGCCTCCCCGGAAGAGACGCATGTCTGTGAGAAAAAGAACGCGGACGGCAAATGCATCGACTACGACTGCAACAAGTACGCCTGCCTTGACAAGGACGAGACGGGATGGACCGAGATCAAGCTCGAGGCGAAGGACGAGCGTCTTGCCGCAATCCGGGAAGACGGCGTCACGTCCATGTACAACGCCAAGGAGGACACGATCGGCGAAGTCAACAACCATGTCGGCCAGAAGAATGCCTTTGCGTTCGAGGCGACGGAAGACGGCTACGCCCGCATCTCGTTAGAGCATAACGGCTGTGGTCTCGTCAAGTTCACGGACCTGTTCCATCTCTTCTCGAACGGCGAAACCTTCGAGACCGAAGGACGGACGGGCGGAGAGCCTCAGGACTGGTTCACCTACTACACCTCCAAGGTCGGTTACGTGAAAGTGAAGAAGGGGACCAACACGTTCCAGTTCAACCACGACATCTCCCCGGCCGGCTTCAACATCAAGAGCATCACGCTCTGCTACCAGAAGGGAAGCTGCGAGTTCGTTTCCGCGACGGTTGCCTAGACCCGGGTGTGGGCCGCTTGAAAAGCGAGCCCACACTTTTATAAAATGAACCGAATGACTTCGATTGCCATTATCGAGGATGATGCCACGGCGGCGAGGGACCTCCAGTCGATGCTGGAGCGCTTTAAGGAAGAGGAAAAGTCGAACCTCTCCGTCCAGGTTTTTGACAATGCGGTGACGTTCCTCGCCACCTACACGAAACAGTTCCAGCTCGTCTTCATGGACATCGACCTCCCTCAGCTTAACGGCATGGAAGCCGTCCGGCGGCTGCGGAAGGTGGATAAGCAGGTGATGGTCGTCTTCGTCACCTCGCTGGCCCAGTATGCCGTGAAGGGCTATGAGGTCAACGCCTTCGACTTCCTCCTTAAGCCGGTCCACTACTATGATTTCCGTCTGAAGATGCTCCGGGTGATGGAGAATCTCCAGGAAAAGTATTCGGCCGACAAGAGAATCTACATCAATAACCGCTACGTCAAGACGACGGTCCTCGCCTCGGAGATTCTCTACGTCGAGGTGGTGAAGCATTCCCTTCTCTTCCACGTCGTCGACGGGAAGACCTACACTGAGACCAAGCCGATGCACTGGATCCAGGAGGAGCTGAAGGACTATCCGTTCGTCCTCTGTAACCAGTGCTACCTCGTGAATCTCAAGCATGTCACCCAGGTTGAGAACTATAACGTCTACCTCGGGAAGACGGTGCTTCTAATCTCCCACCCGAGAAAGAAGGAGTTTCTCGCGGCCTTGAATGACTATTACCTGAAGGGAGGTGCGTTCTGATGTACGAAATGACCCAACTCTTCTGCTACAAGCTGGTCTTCATGGCGGAGCTTTTAATCGCCATGCATCTCTCCCTGGCTCCCCTGAAGAAGAAGCGACATGCCGTGCTCCGGATCCTCCTGACCTCGCTCTTTGACCTCGGCATCGCGGCCGCCTATCCCCTGGCTTCGTACACTTCCTGGTACACGTCGCTGATGTTCCTGGCTCTTTTCCTCGTCGCCACCGGTTCCCTTCGCTTCGTCTACGAAGGAAAGTTCAAGGAGCTGCTTTTCTTTTCAATTACGGCCTACACGCTGCAACATCTCTCCCATGAGCTCTATGCGCTGGCCGGGAATCTGTTCTCCTTTCTCTCCACGGCGACGATGGGCATGTACGGAAACGCCGTCCTCGACCTTACCCATCTTCAGCCGAGGGATTATTTCTACGGCCTCGTGTACCTCGACCTCTACCTTCTCGTCTACGCCCTCTTCTATTTCCTCTTTACTCGGAGGCAGAAGGGCAAGAAGATCGAAGTCACCAACCTCTCCATCCTGTACCTTTCCGCTCTCCTTCTCGTCATAGACATCATCCTCAATGCCGTCGTGGTCTATATCCAGGACGGATACTCGCGGACCTATTCCATCGTGACTTCCCTCTACAATCTCCTCTCCTGCATCATGATTCTCTATATCCAGTCCAGCGTCATTAACACCAAGGCCCTGGAGAACGAGCTGAAGACGACGGAACACCTCCTTCATCTCTCCCAGGAACAGTATGCGCAGTCCAAGGAGAACATCCAGCTCATCAACCTGAAATGCCACGACCTGAAGCATCAGATCCATGAGGTCGGCGTCCAGGGGAAGCTACCTTCCTCGACCTTGAAGGAGATGGAGAACGTCATCCGGATCTACGACTCGACGGCCCATACGGGAAACGAGGCCCTCGACGTCATTCTGACGGAGAAGTCTCTTTACTGTCAGAAGAACGGCATCCAGCTCTCCTGCTTCGCCGACTGCAGCCACCTTTCCTTCCTGGAGGAGAGCGACCTCTACTCCCTCTTCGGCAACGCCATCGACAACGCGATCGAGGCAACCGCCAAGCTGAAGGACAGCCAGAAGCGGGACATCACGCTGAGGGTGAGGAACATCAACTCCTTCATCTCCATCGTCATCGAGAACTACTTCGAAGGACCGCTTCTTCTTGACGAGAACCATCTTCCGGTCACGACGAAGAAAGATAAGAACTACCATGGCTTCGGCATGAAGTCCATCCGCTTCATCGTGGACAAGTACCACGGGGACCTGAAGACGGAGGCTAGGGACGACATCTTCACCCTGTCCATACTGATTCCGGTTCCGAAGGAGGAAGAACAGAAAGAGAAGCCGGCCTGAATCGTTCGGCCCGGTTTTGGCTTGGAGGGAATCTTCCTTTTCTCAAGGAAAAAAGGTATCTTCTCCTTCCTTTGTTTGGAGAGCATGAAGAGAGCGGTAAAAACTTCAAAGCTCATATCTAAAGTAGTCGGTTCGTTTTTCCTTTCGCCCTCTTCCACTCGGCCAGAACTTTAGTACGAGCAGGTGATGAGCTCCGAGTCCGGGTCCCTCCAGATCTCCTTGAACGTCTTCCCGTCGTCCATCCGGGCGTAGTCGATGGCTTCCTTCAGGGAGTCGAAGAGAGTCAGCGGCCCGTACCATTCATAATTGCCGTAGACGCCCCTGACCCGGGTGAACACGTAAGAATCCACGAGGACTTTCTTCCCGTCCCAGACTTCTCCGGCAAGGCCACCGGCGTGCTCGAACTGATACATCTGTCCTTTGTAGGAGAAGAAGATGGTCGGGGCGAAATCCGTGTGCACGACCTCCTCCGAGTACCAGTCGTCCCAGGATCTCTCCTTCTCGTAGATTGAAGCGAAATCTGTGCTCAGCATAGCGTTCCTCCTTTCTCTGCCCAGAGGGCGAGCACCTTCCGGATGAGCTCTTCTTCTTCCGACGTAGGCCTGCGCGACTCCCCGAACTTGTGGTGGTAAGCATCTCCCATATGGACATGAATCCCTTTAATCGGTCCATCATCATGGTCGAGATGGATGGACTTCACGAGCCGGTGGGTCTCGTCAAAGAATCCGATGGACTTGATCTTTCCGTTCCTTCCGAGAAGAGCATAAATCTTCCCGGGGGAGTTGGAGAAGATCGGCATCGACGGATCCTCGTGGTGTAACTTGTCTAGGACGATGTCCAGGCTCCCGTCCGGAGTCTGGTAGACCGTCTCGTACAGGTTCTTCCGGTTCTTGTCCGTGAGGTAGCCGATCACGTCGTTCTTGTATCCTCTTCCGCCCGTCATTGAATCCTTCTTCCTTTATTCGGCCTTAGAGCGACCGCTGTCTTCCTTAATGCCTCTCTTCCGGCAACGGCCATGGCCTGCCATTCCAAACTCTCCTAGGAAGGAATGGTGCTGTTCCTGAAACTCCTTGCCATGATGGGAACGTAGCCGAGACGGCAGAGAAAGGCGTGGATCATCTCGTGAGTGATATCCATGAGTTATCCCCGACTTTTCTCCTTTTGCCCAGGATGGGCAGAACTAAATCTCTTTATGAATCCACCTTGAGACTTCGAAAAGCTCTTCCTGAACTCCTTTCTTCGATGGGGGAAAGGCTTCCTCATAGCGGAACAATACCAGGTCACCGGTCATGCCAGGAAGCGGCTTTCCGTAACAGATGACATAATCGGGATGGAGTTTATCCAAAAAGTATCGGTATCCTTCCATGAACATTTCAGGATCGGAGATGCTTCCCGTTGAAACGGCAATGGGGGAATGCTCTGGAATCCCCTGGATACAAATCGGATAAGTCCACTGCTCAGCCCAAGAGACGGTCGGTATAGCCTCCACATCGTATTGTTGCCAGAAGCACCCTAGCCAACGGTTTTTGTATGTGTTCCCGATGACTTGGGCCTGGCTCATTGAAGGAGTGATGCTGAAGTCTGGCGTCAAGGCAGCCAGCTCTTTTCAAAGTTGGAAGAGAGAAGAAAAAGGATTCCGCCATTCCCTCTCTAGTTTTGAATCGAACGCAAAGTTCTCCACGATGTAATTTCCCTCGGGAAGGGAAGCAAGGTTAGTAAATTTCGCTAGCTTGGCGTACTCGATTTTTTCAATAGGGAGAGTCGGCTTCCACATGACGGGGATGTCATAGTCTCCCTTTTTGAAGGAGGCGTACAGCGGACGCGTGGTCAGAAAATTTTCATAGTCCCTGCTAAAAGGCTGTTGTTTCATTTCTTGTTTTTTCCTTTCGCTCTCTTCCACCCGGTCAGAACTTTAGTACGAGCAGGTGATGAGCTCCGAGTCCGGGTCCCTCCAGATCTCCTTGAACGTCTTCCCGTCGTCCATCCGGGCGTAGTCGATGGCTTCCTTCAGGGAGTCGAAGAGAGTCAGCGGCCCGTACCATTCATAATTGCCGCGGACGCCCCTGACCCGGGTGAACACGTAAGAATCCACGAGGACTTTCTTCCCGTCCCAGACTTCCCCGGCATAGCCACCAACGGAGTCAAACTGATACATCTGTCCTTTGTAGGAGAAGAGGATGGTCGGTGCAAAATCCGTGTGCACGACCTCCTCCGAGTACCAGTCGTCCCAGGATCTCTCCTTCTCGTAGATTGAAGCGAAATCTGTGCTCAGCATAGCCTTCCTCCTTTCTCTGCCCAGAAGGCGAGCACCTTCTGGATGAGCTTGTTTTCTCCCGGCGTAGGCCTGCGCGACTCCCCGGACTCGTGGTGGTAAGCATCTCCCATTTGAGTGTCATTGGCGAATTGAAGATTCAACTTCAGCATGCTCTGGGCCTCTTCAATCGAACGTTTCAATTCTTTACTTGTCTCATTATCTAGGTGGTAATGGTCAACGATTTTTTGATACCAATTATTTGGAATCTTCTTTTTCCCATTTTCCACCGCTGAGACGAAGGGAAGAGAAACCTTCAGCCAGCGCGCCATGTCTCCCATGGTTTCTTGATGCTCCGAGCGAATCTCCTTGATGAGCACTTCTTTTTATCACCGGAAAAGGGGCTGCCTATCGACCTGACGGCCAATGGACAGCCCCGTATCGAGAGACAAGCTTAACGGCTAGAGCATGCGGGTCTCGTTGTACTGAATGTAGTAGTCGCCTATCTCCTGAGGTTCTCCGTCACCAAGGGTGACGTTCAGGCCGGTTCCGTCGTCCACGACCTTCATGGCCGGGCCGTCGGAGACATCGTTCTGGAAGAGGTATTCCGTCTTGGAGCCGTTGGCGGTGACCGTCTTCAGGGTGAAGGAGGCAATCTCCGTTCCCTCCTCATCCTTCAGCTTAAGCGTCGTCGACGTGAAGACGAATTGGTAGGTGCCGCTTATCTTATCGTCGATATCATGGGCTCCGACGTACTTTGCCGGGAACTCGACCTTCGTCTCGCTCGGATCCGAACCGCCGGTGACGGTCAGGTCGATGGTGCCCTTGACTCCGCTTCCGTCCTGGGCCGTCGCTGTGATGGTGACGTTTCCGTTGGCGATGCCGGTGACTTCACCCTGCGAGTCGACGGTCGCAACCTTGTTGTCGGAGCTCGACCAGGTGACGTCCACATTGTCCGCATTGTCCGGCTCGACATTTTCGAGCAGCTGAAGCTTCTCCCCGGCCTTTAGGGTCTTCTTGCCCTTCTCGCTCTTGATGGTGATCTTGGTGACAAGGACCGGATCATGGACCTCGACCTCGTAGGTCTTCGTAAACTCGCCGGCGGAGACCGTCAGGGTCGTCTTTCCGACCACCTTGGCGTTCAGCGTGACGGCTTCTCCGTAAGCTTCCGTGACGTCCTCTCCGGCATCCTCGGAAGAGAGGGTTGCGACGGTCTGGCCTTCCGGAAGGGAGTAGGTGATGAACTGGTCGGTCGCGTTGCTTGGCCGGATGTAGGCGTCTAAGGTCACCGACTGGCCGGGAGTCAGGGAGAAGTCCGAGATGTGGCCAAACCCGGTCACGGCGATGTAGCGGGTTAAGGACTGGCTGACGGGCTTCTCGCCGAAGGTCTCTCCGCCGACGGAGCCTTTCATGTCCAGGCTGTTCTCGTCGCTGGTGTCCAGCTTCGCCGAGATGGTGTTCCCCTGCCCGTCGGCAAAGACATAGAAGTTTCCGTCCCTGTCGTCCAGGGTGAGCGGATACTCCTTTGAATCGATCTTGACGAGGGCCTTCGAGACGCCGTCCTCGACGGAGAAGGTCACCTGGGTGTTCTTGTTGCTGTCGCTCTCGCCGTCGAAGCGGCCGACCATCTTGCTCGGGATTGCTCCGAGCTCGTAGACGGAGAAGGCAAGCGGCTGGGACTCGACTCCCGAGGCGGACTTCGCCGTCACGGTCGCAGTTCCTTTCGCCTTTGCAGTCACTAGGCCGGTCTCGTCGACCGAAAGGACGGAGTCATCGCTGGAGTGGAAGGTGACTTCCTCGAGCGAGGAGGACGGCGTCCGGACAAGGTTCAGCGTCGCAGTCTTCCCGACGGCGAGGCTGGTCCGGCTGGCCGTCAGCTCGAGCTTGGTGATCTTGACGTCTTCTTCCGGAACGTAGTCATGGCAGGCTGCGCTCGCGCCGAAGGCGGCTTCCGGAATCGCCAAGGGAAGCGGCTTACCCAGCATGTTGGAGGAGACCGTGATGCGGACATGGGAGGTCGGATCGAAGCTGGCGGCGTAGGTCCTTAGCGTGATCGTGGAGGCGTTCTTCTTCAGGTCGCTGAGGAAGCTTCCCGGGACTTCGGTCCAGGTGCTTCCGTCCGCGCTGGTCTCGATCTTGGCGCCGGAGAGGTTATCGAGTCCGTCCTTGACGCCGGAGGACTTGTAGAGGCCGTAGTAGAAGGCAAGGGAGCTGACCTGCTGCTTTCCGAAGTCGAAGGTGACGCCGGCGCTCGATTTCATGCCGCCCGTATAGAGGACGAGGGTCGGCTTGCTTCCGTAGGCCGCGTCGCTGTCGCTCGTGTTGGTCCGGATTTCGGCGCCGCCTTCGGCCTTGACGGTGATGGGCTTGCCGTTCGCCTTCGCATTCTGCGTGGCGATTTCGGAGGTCGCGTCGTCGATTCCTGTGAAGGAGACGTCATAGACGGCGGCATCGGCCGGGGATAGGGCCGCAATAGGATTGACGGTGACGGCGATGCGGTTGGAGCTGACGCCCAAGTCGTCTCCCATGGCGTTAGGCGCTCTGACGTAGAGTTCGGTCGTCCCGGCGCCGAGGGTGTGGATCTGGAGGTACTTCTTGCTCTTGTCCGTCCCTTCGTTCGTATAGGAAAGGGTGGCGACCTTCGGGTTGGTGGAATGGAACGTCATGGTCGCGTTGGTGGCGGAGACCTCGGAATCGGGGTCGCTTCCGACGTAGCTCATCTCCAGTAGGGCGGTGCGGTCAATGTCCAAAGTCAGTTCATCGCTTCCGTCCGGGATCTTCAGGGTGACCGCGGCGATGTAGTTGGTTCCTTTGGGACCGTTCCATCCCCGGTATTCCCAGTAGGGCATGACGTTGTCCGAGTTCGGGGCCGGCGGAAGGGCGGAGAGACCCGTGGACGCTTGGTTCGTGGTTCCGATGGTGGCCGGGTCGATCCGGATGGTGAGGGTCTCCTTGCTCGTGTCGGTCCCGACGAACTGGATCTTGGAAAGGTAGCCGCTCTCCAGCGTGAGGCCGAGGGAAGTGAACCCGTTGTCGTAGTCCATCGAGTAGGCTAAGGAGAAGGACTTCGAGAGGATGGTGTTGATCTTTGACGTGTCACCGAGAACGTAAAGGCCGTCGGACAGGGTGAAGTCCGACGCCGACACGTTCTTCAGGAACAGTGGCAGGGAGAAGTCCGTGTTGCCTAAGGAGTAGGTGGTGCTGTTGTCGTCCTTGTCGTTGAGAAGCCAGGCGTTCTTGCCTTTCTCGTCCGTGCTCCTCTTCTCGAAATACTGGTAGTTCTTTCCGTTGTAGTCGTGGTAGAAGGTCCAGTGGTCCTTCTCGTTCATGCTGGAGACCGTCTGGTTCCGGACGGCGGTATAACCATCGAAGCAGTACTCGATAGCCACCGTCTCCATCGACTGGTCGCCGTCGAGGTACTTCTCGTCATAGGAGAGGGTGAGGTTGTCGTAGTTCTTGGCTAAGGCCTGCTTTAAGGTCACCTTCGGGGCGGAGCTAGAAGAGGACGAGGAGGAAGAGGTTCCTTTTCCGGAGGAGGAGGAAACCGGCTTCGGAGAGCTCGTGGAAGGCTTGGCCGGGCTACTCGGAAGCGGCGTGACGGAGCTTTCCTTCGACAGGGAGGAGGTCTCCGGCTTCTGACATCCGGCTAAGGCAAACGGCAGGAGGGAGAGCAGGGAGAAACGAAGCAGAGTCTTTTTCTTCATGGTTCAGTCCTTTCTTTCTTAGGCTTGGCTTTTCACGGCTCTTAGACGCAGTGTCGTCTCGTCAATCTCGTCCAGGGCGAGGGTGATGCTCTTGTCCCCGGAGGTGAACATCGTCCCTCCTTCCTCTAGGCTTCCTAGGGAGAGGAATCCTTTCTCCTTGAGCGTGGCGAGATAGTCGCTGAGGGTCATCTCGATGTCCGGGATTCCGTAGCCGAGGAGGGTCATAATATTGTTCTCGTCAATAGAGAAGGAATAGGCCTTCGCCGGGAAGGAGGGAAGGTCCTGCCCTAAGGAGGCTTCGATCTTCTCGCTCGGCCATTCCCGCGTCCGGTTCTCGACCCGGGCAAGGAGGAGCTCCACGTACGGGTCTCCGACTTCGTCCTTCTTGACGCTCGCCTGTAGGACGACCTCGGCGACGTCCTCCGTCTGCTTCACGGCCGAGAAGGAGTTCTCCTCCTCCCCGTCCTGGACGAGGAACTCCCTGAGCCTCAGGACGGCCTTGTACGTCTCGACGTTCTTCCCGGAGTCGGCTCCGTAGCAGCGTAGGACGGTGTAGAGCTGCTTTCCGTTCCTCTTGTTCTTTCCTTCGAAGGAGCTGTCCGGAAAGACCGGGACGAGGTCAAAGGAGTCTTCGAGCGCTTCCTCTAGGAGCGGGTCGATCTCGGCGCCCCAGCGGTACTCCTTCTCCGGCCGGGAGGAAGAGAGGGTCGGACGGACGCTTTCTTCCGGCGCCGGGGAGGAAGAAGAAGTGGAGGAAACGCCTTGGCAGGACGAGAGAAGGCCGACACAAAGAAGCAGTACGGCAAAGATTGTTGGTTTCATGGCTTCATTATATAGAAAAAGCAAGGCAATAATAAGCCGAGCAGCCTTTCTTTTTCAAAAAGAAGAAAAAAGGAAACAAAACGGCAGCGGTTTCCCGCTGCCGAGACGGACGGACTATCCTTTGACGGCGCCGTTGGTGAGGTTCTTGATGATGCCCTTGGAGAAGATGAGGTAGACGATGAGGACCGGGATGACGGCGACGGTCAGTAGCATGTAGACCTTTCCGAGGTCGAAGGAGTCCGGTGAGGACGCCGTCAGCTCCGCGATGATGAGCGGGATGGTCTTCATGTTCTCCTTGTTGAGGAGCATCGAAGGAGTGAAGAAGTTGTTCCAGTTGCCGACGTAGGCGAAGATGAACTGGACGGCCAGGGCAGGCTTGAGGATCGGAAGGACGATCTTATGGAAGATGCCGATCTCGCTGGTCCCGTCGACCCGGGCGGCCTCGATGATCTCGAACGGCAGGATAGCCTCCATGTACTGCTTCATGTAGAAGTAGACGGCCGGGGCGGCGATGGAAGGCAGGGTGAGAATCCAGTAGTTGTCGGTCAGATGGTGGTTGATGCAGAAGATGACCATACCCATCGCGGCGACCTGGTTCGGAATCATCATGATCATCAGGATGAACGTCTCGATGAACTTCCTTCCCTTGAAGCGGTAGGCATAGGTGGCATAGGCGGTGAGGGCGGAGAAGTAGACGGAGAGGAGGGCGTTCGCTAAGGCTAGGAGCAGGGAGTTCAGAAGAGCCCTTCCGACCGGGTGGTTCTTATCGCCGAAGAGGTTCGTCCAGTTGTAGCCGAAGCTGTTTCCGAACGTCCAGGAGAAGCCCTTCTGGATGTCGCTGGAGGAACGGCTTGCGTTGACTAAGAGAATGTAGAACGGGAAGAGGCAGAGGATCGTGAGCAGGATGAGGACGAGATAGACGACGAGGCGGTAGAAGAAGAGGGCGCGCTTCTCGTTCTGCCTCTTCTCCTTGCCCGGCATCAGCGTGGTCGAGACCTGAATGCTTTCCGTGGCGGTCATCGTTTACCTCCTTCCTGGCTCTCGAGCTGCTCGAGCGTCAGGGCTCCGTATTTCCTGGCCCGCTTCTTCCTCGCCCGGGCTTCCTGCTTGACGGCGTTGTCGCTCGGGACGAGCCCCTTGTAGATGATGATGGAGAGGACGGCCGTGATGAGGAAGAGGAGGACGGAGAGCGTTCCGGCTAAGCCGTAGTCCTTCGCCTTGGTGATCTCGTTATAGAGGAACATCATGATGGTTTCCGTCGAGGAGGCCGGACCGTTGGCCCCGCCCTGGGTGAAGATCTGGACGACGTCGAAGAGCTGGATGCCGCCGATTAAGGACGTGATGAGGACGTAGACGATGATTGGCATCAGTAGCGGCATCGTGATGCGCCAGAAGGTCTTGTGGGCGCTGGAGCCGTCGAGACGGGCGCTTTCGAAGACCGACTCGTCGATGCCCATGACGCCCGACATCAGAAGGATCGACGTGTTGCCGAACCACATCAGCCAGTCGATGAAGGCGATGATGCATCTTGACCACCAGGCGGAGTCGGTGAAGAGGACGTTGGTGTGGAAAATCTGGTTGATCGGGCCGTTCTGGCTGAAGAGCATGAGGAAGAGCTGACCGAAGGCGGCGGCCATGACGAGGTTCGGCATGTAGGTGACGGTCTTGAAGAACCGCGCCCCCTTCAGCTTCAGCCGGCTGTCGGTGAACCAGATCGCCAGAAGGAGGGAGATGATGATCTGCGGCACGAAGCCGATGATCCACATCAGCATGGTGTTTCCGAAGTACTTCCAGGTCATGGGGTCGCCGAAGATCTTGGAGTAGTTCGCCCAGCCGTTGAAGGTCGGGCCGACGGTGTTCAGGCCTCTCTGGTAATACTCGAAGAAGGAGTAGTAGAACGTCTGGAAGAGCGGGACGAGCTGGAAGATGAGGAAGGCGACGAAGAACGGCAGAAGGAAGAGATAGCCGTACTTGCTGTAGTTGACCATCTTCTTCCGCTTCCGCCCCGTGCTCTTACGGCTGAAGCGCTGGCTAAGCCGGGCCATCATCTTCCCGTAGGGAGAGAGGAGCTCGTAGTTCTCGGGAAGCCGCTTGGTCTCTGTACCTTGAGTTTCCGTAGTCATAGGGACCTCCTAGAAAATGCAGAGCTCCGTGGTCGGCGAGAAGAGATGCAGCTTGCTTAAGTCGAAGTAGAGGGAGACCTTGTCGCCGATGGAAATCGGATGGCTGCTCGGGAAGCGGGCGATCATGTCCTTGTCGCCAAAGCTGGAATGGATGTAGTACTCGTTTCCGAGAAGCTCGGCCAGGGAGACGGTGACTTCCTGGATGTAGCCCTCGTCGCCTTCCTTGGCGGCCCGGATGTCCTCCGGACGGAGGCCGACGATGACCTTCTGGGTTTTCGTCGCCTGGAGGGTAGTGATGGTTCGAACCTCGTTCTCGAGCTTCGCCTTCTCCTCTTCCCGGTCATAGATGCCGTAGCCGAGGCGTTTCCGGTCCGCGATCCGCTTCTGAATCTCGGCCTTGTCCTTGACCTGCTGTTCCGGCGCAAGGGAAGGATCCTGGAGCTCCTTAGAGAGCGCCTCGATCCTCTCGTTGACGTCCTCTAGGGCTTTATACAGCTTCGGGTCATTCTTCAGTTCCAGCTTCGCTTCGGCAATCTGCGCCTCGAGCGTCTTAATCCGGGCGGTGTCCTCTTCCTTCTTCGCCTCGTAGAAGGCATCGTGCTCGGCGATCTGCGCCTCGGTGAGGTTGATCTCGTGTCCGTCCATCAGGGTCAGCCGTCCGTTCTCGTAGCTCGCCTCGAAGAAGTTCATGGCCGGGCTTCCGATGAAGCCGGCGACGAAGAGGTTCTTCGGATGGTTGAAGACCTCGATCGGGGAGCCGATCTGCTGGACGTAGCCCTTCTTCATGATGACGATGCGGCTGGCCATGGTCATGGCCTCGGTCTGGTCGTGGGTGACGTAGATGGTCGTCGCGCCGAGCTGGTTGTGGAGCTTGACGATCTCGCTGCGCATCTGGACTCTCAGCTTCGCGTCGAGGTTGCTTAACGGCTCGTCCATCAGGAGCACCTTCGCATGGCGGACGATCGCCCGTCCTAAGGCGACCCGCTGCCTCTGGCCGCCCGAGAGTGCCTTCGGCTTCCGGTCGAGCAGATCCTCGATCTGCAGGATCTTCGCCGCTTCGAGGACTCTCCGGTTAATCTCGGTCTTGGAGAGGTGCATGATCTGGAGCGGGTAGGCCAGGTTGTTGTAGACCGTCATGTGCGGATAGAGTGCGTAGGACTGGAAGACCATGGCGATGCCCCGGTCCTTCGGCGCGATGTCGTTCATGTAGTCGCCGTCGATGAAGAGGGCGCCGGAGGAGATGTCTTCCAGGCCGGCGATCATTCGTAAGGTCGTCGACTTGCCGCATCCCGAAGGACCGACGAAGACGATGAACTCGTGCTGCTTGATGTCGATGCTGAAGTCATGCACGGCATGGTAGCCGTTGTCGTAGATCTTGTTGATCTTCTGGAGGGAGACATAGGCATCCCGTGGGGACTCGTACTTGGTCTTGCTGTCCTCTTTCTTCGCCAAGGCGATCATCCGCCTTCCGAGCGCCTTCTCCTTCTTTTCCAGCGACTTGCGCTGGAACCAGTTCATCCGCTTCCCGCCTTTTTTCTCGTTCTGACTCATGGCCTGTTTCCTCCTAACAGACGACCTGAACGTCGTATTCCCGGACCCCGTCTTCCAGACGGACGAGCGAATCTTCCTGTCTCTTCCCGTTCACGACGAGGGAAGCCTTCTTCCCTGCGTTGTCGATATGGATGTGGAACGTCCTTCCCCGGAAGAGCCGTGTCACTTCGACCTTGCGGAAGTGCTTCTTGCTCAGGCAGGGATGAATCCTCAGTCCGTCGAAGTCCGGTTCGATGCCTAACAGCGCTTCGCTTAAGGCAACGAAGGACCAGGTCGCGCTTCCGGTCAGCCAGCTGTTCCTCGCCTTCCCGTAGGAGGGGGAGAACCTTCCGGCGATCGTCTGGGAATAGACGTAAGGCTCCGTCTGGTGGATGTCGCTCTTCTCCTCGATGTAGGCCGGGGCGTTCCGCGTATAGAGGTCGAAGGCCTCGTCCGCGAATCCCTCCTTGCATAAGGCAATCGTCAGCCACGGGTTGTTATGGTTGAAGACGGACCCGTTCTCCTTGACGCCTTCCGGATAGGAGCTGATCTCGCCGAGCTCCAGGTGGTAGCGGGAGTAGGGCGGGTAGACGATCTCGGCTCCGTAGTCGTCCAGGAGGTATTTCAGGGAAGACTGGACGGCCTTCTTTCCGTATCCTTCCTTCTCGCCGATCCCGGCCATCGTGCAGAAGCCCTGCGGCTCGATGAAGATCTTGCCTTCCTCGCAGCTGGAGTCGCCGACCGGGTTTCCGAACGCATCGTAGGCTCTCCGGAAGTAACCGCCCTTCTCGTCGAATCCGTACTGGACGGTTGCCTTCTCGATGGCCTCCGCTTCCTTAAGGACCCATTTGGCGTCCTCGTCCTTTCCGATCCGCTTGGCTAGCTCTGCGAACTGACGGCCGTAGAGGACGAACATCCCGGCGATGAAGACGCTCTCGGCCTTATGGGAATCGTAGTTCTGAACGGTCTGGAAGGATTCCCCGTCCGTCTTCGAGAAGCAGTTGAGGTTGAGGCAGTCGTTCCAGTCCGCCCTTCCGATGAGCGGCAGTCCGTGCGGTCCCTTGTGCGTGACCGTGTAGTTCAGGGACGTGAGAAGATGGTCATAGAGCGGCTTCTCGCTTCCGCTGATGTTGTTGAACGGCGTTGGCTCCTTCAGGATGGAGAAGTCGCCGCTTTCCTTGATGTAGGCGATCGTCGCCCCCACCAGCCAGAGCGGGTCGTCGTTGAAGCCCGAGCCGATGTCGCTGTTTCCTCGCTTGGTCAGCGGCTGGTACTGGTGGTAAGTCGAGCCGTCCTCGAACTGGATGGAGGCGATGTCCAGGATCCGCTCCCTGGCCTTCTCCGGGATGAGGTGGACGAATCCGAGAAGATCCTGGCAGGAATCCCGGAAGCCCATGCCCCTTCCCGTCCCGGTTTCGAAGTAGGAGGCACTGCGGCTCATCATGTAGGTGACCATGCACTGGTAGGGATTCCAGATGTTCGCCATCCGGTCGAACTTCTCGTCTCCGCTCTTCACCACGAAGACGGAGAGCAGCCGGTCCCAATAGTCCTTCAGCTCCTTCAGAGCTTTCTCCACGTTCCTCTCGTCGTCGTACTTCTTATCCATCGCCAAGGCCTTCTCCTTGTTGATGACGTCCTTGGCGATGTACTTGTGGTCCGGGTCGTTCTCAACGTAGCCGAGCTGGAAGATCAGCGTCGTGCTCTCTCCCGGCTTCAGGGTAAGGTCGATCCGATGGCAGGCCATCGGGTATCCGCCGTGGATGACGCTGTCGAAGGAGGTTCCCTTGGACACGGCGTCCGGATGGTCCCATCCGTTCCACAGGCCCAGGAAGACGTCCCGGTCCGTGTCGAAGCCGTCGTGCGGACGGTTGACGTGGAAGTAGGCAAAGTGGTTTCTCCGCTCCCGGTATTCCGTCTTGTGGTAGACGGTCGTTTCGTCGACCTCCACCTCGGCGATGTTCAGGTTCCTCTGGTAGTTGTTGGCGTCGTCGACGGCGTTGTAGAGGCAGAACTCCACGGCGCCGTAGAGCTGGATGTGCTTTTCTTCCGGACCTTCGTTCTTCAGGACAATCCGATTGATTTCGACGTTGTCCTCAATCGGGACGAAGGCGGTCAGCTTGGAACGGATGCCGTCCTTCACGGCCTCGAAGGTGCTGTAGCTTAAGCCATGCCGGACTTCATAGAAATCCAGCGGAGTCTTCGAGGGAAGGTAGGCGAGGTTGTAGATGGTGTTTCCGTCCTTGACGTAATAGAAGCGGCCGGAGACGTCCCGGGGGACATTGTTGTACCGGTACCGGGTAATCCGCCTCAGCTTCGCATCCTTATAAAAGGAATAGCCACCGAGGGTGTTGGAGATCAGGGAATGGAAGTCCCGTACGCCGAGATAGTTGATCCAAGGAAGCGGTGTAAGAGGGGTTTCAATCACATATTCCCGATTCGTATCGTCGAAGTGCCCGAAATTCATGAACACGTCTCCTTTTCTACCTGATTTGTGTCATAAACACACAATCAAGTAAGCGTAAACGTTTACGTATCATCGGACTAAGTATACCTGTTTGGCGAAAAAAAGGAAAGAGGAAATTTCGCTGTAGTGCGATTCAAAAATGTAAATACGATAATATCGTATTTAACTTTCTGATAAGCGAAAACGTGTTCGAAATAAGTTGACTTTTCAAAAGACGGGAAATACAATGCTATCGAAATCGATTGCGAAAGCCCTTACGTCCAGGCTCTTACCGAGCTGAGGAAGGGGGAAGAACCAAGCGATTCTTCCGTTTCAAAACATCGCTCGACGGGTAGGGCAGTAAGAACACTCAACGGAGGTAACACGATGAAAAAGAATGTTCTTGGTCTGATGCTGGTTGCGGCGGGCTGTATCGGTGGTCTTGCCGGATGCAAGAAGGACAACGCCGGAAAGGTCATCAACATCTGGTGCTGGAACAACGAGTTCCAGAGCCGGTTCAACGCCTACTATCCGGATATCGATACGACGAAGGGCGACAAGGGCATTGACGGAACCAAGACGTACCTGAAGGACGGTTACACGGTCAACTTCATCATCCATGCCAACGACAACAACGGATACCAGACTCCGCTCGATGCGCAGCTGAAGGCCGAAGGCGACGATGTCTCTTCGGACAAGAAGGACGACAGCAAGATCGATATGTTCCTGCTTGAGGCGGACTACGCGACCAAGTACGTGAACAGCGACTACACCCTCCCGGTCTCCGAGCTCGGCATCACCGACGCGGACACCGCCCAGATGTACGACTACACCAAGACGGTTGCCACGGATACCCGTGCGGGCAAGAACAAGGCCCTCAAGGCTCTCTCTTGGCAGGCGACTCCTGGCCTCTTCGCCTATCGTACCGACATAGCCCAGGCGGTCTGGAAGGACTATCCGGCCGATCCGGCGGAGAGCGATTCCGCCGAGGTGAAGGCGACGAAGACGGCCGCTCAGGCGGAATTCGTTCAGGCGAAGATGGCGGACTGGGACAAGTTCGATGCCGTGGCCAAGGAGATGCACGACCATAAGTACCTTATGGTTTCGGGCTTCGACGATATGTACCGTGTCTTCTCCAACAATGCGACCAAGTCCTGGTACAACGGCGAAAAGATCTACGTCGATTCGGAGATCAAGAAGTGGGTCAAGAAGACGGCCGACTACAAGGACAAGGGCTACTGCGGAACGTCCAAGCTCTGGGACAACCAGTGGGCGGCGGATCAGGGCGGCTCGAAGAAGACCATCACCGACGAGAAGGATGCCAAGAACAACGCCACCGGTAAGGATGTCTTCGGCTTCTTCTACTCCACTTGGGGCATCAACTTCACGCTGGAAGGCAATTCCTTAGCGGACAGCAAGGCGGAGAAGAAGCTGGGCAACGGCCTCTACGGGAAGTACCGTGTCGTCAAGGGACCGGCTTCCTGGTACTGGGGCGGCACCTGGATGGCGGCAGCTCGTGGAACCGACAACAAGGATAAGGTTGCCGACATCATGAAGAAGCTGACCTGCGACAAGAGCATCGCCAAGAAGATCACGATCGACACGCAGGACTACACCAACAACAAGGCGGCCATGAACGAGATCGCCAACGATCCGTCGTTCGGTAGCGCCTTCCTCGGCGGCCAGAACCACATCAAGCTCTTCGCCGAGAACGCGGCCAACATCCGGCTCGCTCCGCTTTCCGACTTCGACCAGGGCTGCAACGAGAAGTTCCAGAACGCCATGCGTTCGAAGTACTTCCTCTCCGAGACCCGGAGCGGCAGCGCCGATGCGGCGGCCTACAAGGCGGCCATCCAGGAGTTCAAGACCAACCTCAACCAGACCTACTCCGGCCTTGAGTACGATCCGTCCGACGAGCAGCTCTAGGCGAAAAAATCCCCCCTTTAAGGCTCCGGTTCAAAAGCCGGAGCCTTTTCCTTTACCCCAAAAATCCGGCCGTCCGGAGAAAGCGAAAAGGTCCGGGACCCATCGGATCCCGGACCTTGTTTGTCACGTTTGCTTTGGAATATAAGAGGAAGAGAGAGGACGTAAGGACTACTTGGCTTCGGCTGCCTTCGGCGCTTCCGGGGCCTTCTCGGCTTCCCGCTGTGCCTTGGCTTCCTTGGCTTCCTTGGCCTTCTCGCGCTCGGCCGCCTTCTTCTTGTCGGCGTTGGTCTTGGTCGCGGCGAGGTTGGCGGCAATCTTGTCCTTCCGGATGACTTCCTCCAGACGGGCACTCTTGCCGGAACGTTCTCTTAAGTAGTAGAGCTTCTTGCGGCGGACCTTGCCGTGCCGTAAGACGGTGATGGAGCTGATGATCGGCGAATTGATGAGGAAGTTCCGCTCGACGCCGACGCCGGCCGAATCCTTACGGACGACGAACGTCTTGCTGGATCCGGCGCCCTGGATGGCGACGACGGTTCCCTCAAACGCCTGCTGACGGTCCTTGTTGTTTTCCCGAATCGTCACCATGACACGGATCGTGTCGCCGGTAACGAAGTCCGGGAGATCGTGACGAATCTGCGTCGCGGTCACCTGCTGAACTAAGTTCTTGTTCATGGAATGTGCGATCTCCTTTTCCTGGAAATGATTGTCTTTTCCCTGGGCTCACCGATGTGACAGGGTCGGGCGGAGCCTGGGTAAGCTTCCTATGCTTAGAAAGCATGGAATAGGATAGCACGGAGAACCGGATTAGGACAAGAAAATTCTTGTCTTTCCGAAGGCACCCTTGTATAATTCTTAAGGTTAGGCCCTATTGGCGTTTTTCATGTCCGTAGTGCCTAGTCTTCGTGGGAGGTCAAGTGACGACTGATAGTACCACGGCACAATTCCTTAATATAGGAGGGGAATCATGGCGTCAAAGAAAGTCACTCGGGTGATGATCATCCGCGCGGAAGGCGGAGGAGCAAACCCGGCCAAGCTCGGTCAGAAGCTTGGTCCGTTCGGAATCGGCGGGAAGTTCTGTCAGGAGTTCAACCTCAAGACGGCGGACCGCAAGGGAGAAGTCGTTCCCTGCGTTCTGACGATTTATGAGGATCGTACCTTCGACATGTCCTTCAAGACCACTCCGGTCACGTTCCTTATTCTTAAGGCGGCGGGACTCGAGAAGGGCCGCAAGGGCGTCGATCGTGGCGGCAACCCGAAGGTTGCGGTCGGCAAGATCACGAAGGCCGACGTCAAGAAGATTGCCGAATACAAGCAGAACGATCTGAACGTGGATTCTTTGGAGGCGGCGGAGCGCTGCGTCGAGGGCTCGGCCAAGTCCATGGGCATCCAGGTCGTGGATTAATCGGAGGAGAGCATCCATGAAAAAGTTAGCGAAAAAGTATGCGGCCGCTCTCGCTCTGATCGAGAAGGGCAAGAAGTATTCCATTCCGGAGGCCTGCGATCTCGTCAAGAAGACCGCGACGGCCAAGTGGGATGAGTCGATCGACGTCAGCTTCAAGCTGAACATCGATCCGAAGCAGGCGGATCAGCAGCTCCGTGGGACGATCGTCCTTCCTCACGGCAACGGCAAGACCGTCCGGGTCTTAGCCATCACCGACAAGGTCGAAGAGGCCAAGGCGGCGGGTGCGGACTTCGTCGGACAGCAGGATATGCTCGATAAGATTGCCAAGGAGAACTGGTTCGGCTTCGACGTCATCGTCGCCACCCCGAACATGATGGGCTTCTTAGGCCGTATGGGACGTATCCTTGGTCCGAAGGGCCTCATGCCGAACCCGAAGACCGGCACGGTCACCAACAACATCGCCGATGCCATCAAGGAGATCAAGAACGGTAAGATCTCTTACCGGAACGATAAGGACGGCAACCTCGCCATCAACTTCGGCAAGGCGTCCTTCACGGCCGAGAACCTGGCGGACAACCTGAAGGCGGTCGTCGACACGGTCAACAAGATCCGTCCGGCGAGCGTCAAGGGCACCTACATCACCAGCGCGACGATTTCTTCGACGTACGGTCCGGCCATCCGGCTGGACATTGCAGCCTAGTCGATTCGATCCGTTACTACCCGATTTCGGGTGTCTCAATATACCTTAGACCGTGACCGCGGCGCCGGAAGGAACAGGATTCCGGTTCCGCTCAATCCGCCACGTAGGGAAATGGGAAACCAAAACCGTCCACGTATATTGTGAAATACACCATTCTGCAATAAGGAGGTGAAACCTAATGAATCAGCAGATCCTAGCTGAGAAGAAGGAAAAGGTTTCGACCATCAACGATGCGCTGAAGGCAGCGTCCACCGCGGTTGTCGTCACCTATTCCGGAATCTCGGTCGCGGAAATCAACGAGCTTCGCCGCAACCTCAAGAAGGCGGGCGCCAAGCTCTCGGTTCACAAGAACACCTTGCTCCGGAAGGCTGTCGATGAAGACGGCCTTAGCGAACTGGACAAGGAGCTCAAGGGTCCGACCGCGATCGTGATGGCGAAGGAAGAGGGCGCCGGTCTGGAAGTCCTCAAGGAATTCGCCGAAAGCCACTCGAAGAAGTTCGCCGTCAAAGGCGGAATGATCGGTGGTGTCTACTGCGATGCGGCCAAGATGGCCGAATTCGCTCAGGTCGGCAGCAAGAACAATGCGATTTCGATCCTGCTCTCGACCCTGCAGTCTCCGCTCGTCCTGTTCGCCTGCGCGCTGAAAGCTGTTGCTGAGAAGGCGCCGGCTGATGCGGCCACCGCTGCACCGGCTGCCCAGTAGTCGTCGGGACGTAGACCATTGCATGGAGGAATCAAATCATGGCCAAGTTAAACAAGGATGAAGTCATTGCCGGTCTGAAGGAGATGAGCATGGTCGAGATCATGGATCTCGTCAAGGCCATCGAGGAAGAGTTCGGCGTCAAGGCGGCCGCTGCGGCTGCTCCGGCTGCTGCTGGTGCTGCGAAGGCGGCGGAAGGACCGAGCGAGGTCTCCGTCATCCTGAAGTCCTTCGGCACGGCGAAGATTGCCGTCATCAAGGCCGTCCAGGCCATCACGGGCACCGGCCTGATGGATGCCAAGAAGCTCGTCGACAAGGTTCCGGTCGCCATCAAGGAGAAGATCTCTCCGGCCGAGGCGGAAGAAATCAAGAAGCAGCTCGTCGCCGCTGGCGCCGAGGTCGAAGTCAAGTAGTCTTCACCATTCATCCATGGAGCCGTCGACCCACCTTGCCCCTTTCGGCAAGGTGGGATTCGTTGTCTCTAGGGAACCCGTCTCTCAGGCCACGAAAGACGGGTATTATGAAACAATTGGCCATCAATCGCTAAAGAATGCCGAGTGCAGACTTTAGCAGAAAGACTAGCGAGGTATCACGAATGGTAGACAAGTCTGAGCTTTCTGAATTCCTGAAGGGATACAAGGTCACTGAAGACGGCCGAATCGACTTTTCGAAGACCCAGTCCAGCGTTCCGCTTCCGAACCTCTGCGACGTTCAGCTGAAGTCGTTCCAGTGGTTCGAGAAGGAAGGCGTCGACGAAGTCTTCAAGGACATCTTCCCGATCCTCTCGAACAAGGACAGCCGGAACCACGTGGTCGACACCGACCAGAAGGCGGAGCTTCGGTATGTTTCCTCGGAGTGGGGAACCCCGAAGAAGAGCTACTTCGAATGCAAGATGAGCAACGGAACCTATTCCGCTCCTCTGCACGTGAATCTGGAACTGCACCATCCGGACGGCACCATCACCCAGGAGAAGATCTTCATGGGCGATTATCCGTGGATGACTCCTTCCGGAACGTTCATCGTGAACGGGTCCGAGAAGTGCATCGCCTCGCAGCTCGTCCGTTCGCCGGGTGCCTATGTCTCCCGGAAGGCGGACGAAGTCCTGATCAAGAAGACGGACAACGACACCAAGAACGAGAGCAACATCGTCTACGGCTCGGATATCATTCCGTCCCGGGGCATCTGGCTCGAGTACCTGACCGATAACCGGGACTTCCTCTCGGTCCGTATCGACAAGCAGAAGAAGGTACCGGCGCTCGTCTTCCTGCGGGCTATCGGCCTTTCCTCGGACAGCGAGGAGCTTTCCGACGAGTCCCTTTCCTTCGGCAAGGACAACGCGCCGGTGACCGGCGTCGTCGGTCTTTTCGGCAAGTCCGAGATCCTCGAGAAGGCCATCGCCAAGAATCCGGCGAAGCCGGACAAGACGGCCGAGGAGCGCACCCGGGAAGCCGTCGACATCATCTTCCGTAAGCTGCGTCCGGGCGAACCGTACACCTACGAGTCCGCTGCGACGATGCTTCATCAGCGGTTCTTCGACCGGGAGCACTATGATCTCGGCCGGGCCGGCCGGTTCAAGATCCAGGAGAAGCTCGGCATCTACAACCGTCTCCCGGGCCTTGTCCTCGCCGAGGACCTCATCTCGAAGGACGGCGAGGTCGTCTTCGAGAAGGGACATCGTCTGACCGTCGACGAAGTGGCTAAGCTCCAGTCCGAGAAGTTCTTCGAAGGCAACGAGAACCATTCCGTCCGTCTTTCCTATAACGAGCTTTTGGATGACCACAGCGTCGTCAACATCGTCCGGGTCCAGGATCCGGAAGGAAGTGAGCGCATCATCCACGTCATCGGCACCGACCTTGAGTCCAACCTGACCTTCGTCACGGTCTCCGATATCGTGGCTTCCTTAAGCTACATGCTCAACCTCATGGACGGCATCGGCGAAGTCGACGACACGGACCACCTGGGCAACAAGCGCGTCCGCTGCGTCGGCGAACTCATCCAGGAGAAGTTCCGTGCCGGCTTAAGCAAGATGAAGCGGACCATCCATGACCGGATGACCACCGCGGACCTTAACTCGCTCTCCATCTCCTCCCTGGTCAACATCAAGGCCCTCACTTCTGCCGTCAACCAGTTCTTCAATTCTGATTCGCTTTCCCAGTTCATGGACCAGACCAACCCTCTGGCCGAGCTGACGAACAAGCGCCGTCTCTCGGCCCTCGGCCGCGGCGGCTTAACCCGTGACCGGGCCAGCTCCGCCGTCCGTGACGTCCATCCGACCCACTACGGCCGTATCTGCCCGATCGAGACGCCGGAAGGTCAGAACATCGGCTTGATCAACAACCTGGCCTGCTACGCCCGGGTCAACGAGTACGGCTTCCTCGAGACGCCGTACCGTCCGGTCCACAACTGTGTCATCGACAACGACGCCAAGGACGTTGTGTGGTTCACCGCCGACCAGGAGAGGAACCACGTCATCGCCCAGGCGAACGTCAAGGTCGTCGACGGCGTCATCCAGGACGACCTGGTCAACGCCCGTGAGAACGGCGAATACGTCACCGTCCCGAAGGAGAAGGTCGACTTCATCGATGCCTCTCCGAAGCAGATCGTCTCGGTCGCTGCCGCCTGCATTCCGTTCCTTCAGAACGACGACGGCAAGCGTGCCTTGATGGGCTCCAACATGCAGCGTCAGGCTCTTCCGCTCCTTTCGCCGGAAGCGCCGTACGTCGGAACCGGTCTTGAGGACAAGATTGCCCACGACTCCGGTGAAGCCGTCATCGCCCAGATGGGCGGCGTGGTTTCCTATGTCGACGGCACCGACATCAAGATCCTTCAGGACGACGGAAAGACGGCCGACTACCCGCTGAAGAAGTTCATCCGCTCCAACAAGCGGACATGCATCAACCAGACGCCGATCGTCAAGGTCGGCGACCGGGTTAAGGCCGACCAGATCATCGCCGACGGCCCGAGCATGGACCACGGCGACCTCGCGTTAGGACAGAACGTCCTCATCGCGTTCACCACGTGGCACGGCTACAACTACGAGGACGCCGTCATGATCAGCCAGCGCTGCATCACCGACGACCTCTTCACGAACCTCATCATCGAGGTCTACTCCGTCCAGCGGAGAAAGACGAAGCTCGGCGACGAGGAGTTCACCCGTGACGTTCCGAACCTGAACGAGGCGAAGAAGGCCTATCTCGACGAGAACGGCGTCGTCATGCCGGGCGCCGAGGTCCGGGAAGGCGACATCCTCGTCGGAAAGACGACGCCGAAGGGCGAAGTCAGCGAGACGAACAACGACCACCTGCTTAAGTCCATCTTCTCGACGAAGAGCGAGGACGAGAAGGATACCTCCCTCCGTGTTCCGCACGGCGGTGCCGGCATCGTTCTCGACGTCCGCCGGTTCAGCCGCGCCAAGGGCGACGAGCTGGCGCCGGACGTCCTCGAGTCCATCGACGTCTATGTCATCCAGAAGCGGAAGATTCAGGTCGGCGACAAGATGTCCGGCCGTCACGGAAACAAGGGCGTCATCTCCCGGGTTCTCCCGGTGGAGGATATGCCGTACCTTCCGGACGGGACCCCGATCGACATCTGCTTAAGCCCGATGGGCGTTCCTTCCCGTATGAACATCGGACAGGTCCTCGAAGTCCAGCTCGGCTACGCTTGCAAGAAGCTCGGCATCAAGTGCTCGACGCCGGTCTTTGACGGCGCCAGCCGGGAAGAGATCGCCTCCTTCATGAAGGAAGCAAACATCGACAGCGACGGAAAGACCATCCTTTACGACGGCCAGACCGGCGAGCGTTTCGACTCCCGGATCGCGGTCGGCGTCATGTACATGATCAAACTCGACCACATGGTCGAGGATAAGCTCCACGCGAGAGCCATCGGCCCCTACTCCTTAGTCACCCAGCAGCCGCTCGGCGGCAAGGCCCAGAACGGCGGCCAGCGTTTCGGTGAGATGGAGGTCTGGGCTTTGGAAGCCTACGGCGCGGCCTATACGCTGCAGGAGATGCTCACCATCAAGTCCGACGATATGGTCGGCCGGAACAAGACCTATGAGGCCATCCTCAAGGGCGAGCCGATCCCGAAGCCGAACATGCCGGAGTCCACGCGGGTCCTCATCAAGGAACTGCAGGGCCTTGGCATCAACGTCGAGCTCTACAAGAAGGACGGTGCCCCCATCAACATGGACACCATCAGCGAGCAGGCGGAGATGGCTTCTCGCCGGATCCGTCGGGAGATCAACACCTACGACGCCAACCGCGACAAGCGGGACGAGGAAGACCGTCAACGGAACGGCTTCCTGGACGAGAAGGACGATCTGAAGGCGCCGGAAGAGGAAATCGTCAACGAGACGCCCGCCCAGGCGGCGATGAACGACGATGACTCCGACGGAGACGACCGGTAAAGGAGGAATCGCGGAACATGTTCGATCTGAATGAACTGTCGTCCATCAAGGTTTCCCTGGCTTCCCCCGAGCAGATCCTGAAATGGGGTCGGGGCGAGGTCACCAAGCCGGAGACGATCAACTACCGGTCCCAGAAGCCGGAACCGGATGGTCTTTTCTGCGAGAAGATCTTCGGTCCGGTCAAGGACTATGAGTGCCACTGCGGCAAGTACAAGAAGGCGAGCTTCGCCGGCAAGGTCTGCGAACGCTGCGGCGTCGAGGTGACCCTGAAGGCCGTCCGCCGGGAGCGGATGGGTTACATCAAGCTCGCGTTCCCGTGTGCGCACATCTGGTACGTCAAGGGCAGCCCGAGCAAGATGGGCCTCGTCCTCGGCATCCCGCCGAAGCAGCTGGAGGAAGTCATCTACTTCGTCAGCCACATCGTCCTCAACCCGGGCAACAGCAAGATTCTCCAGTACCGTCAGGTCCTCGACGAGAAGACCGCCCGCGAAGTGTTCTCCCAGGTCATCGACCAGGAAATCCTCGGATCGGGCAAGCTTTCCGAGAACGACCCGGAATACCTCAAGGGGGCGGACTTCGTCAGCAAGATGAAGAAGCCGAGCCAGCCGTTCGACTTCTATACCGTTGGCCGGTACATCTACCACTTCACCGGTGCGGAGTTCGGCATCGGCGCCGAGGCGGCGCTGCGCCTGCTTCAGGAGCTTGACCTCGACAAGGAGATCGAGCAGGTCACCAAGGAGCTCAAGGAGAGCGCCGGCGACAAGAACCAGAAGCGGATCAAGGCCATCAAGCGTCTGGACGTCCTCCAGTCGTTCAAGCAGTCCGGCGTTAAGCCGGAGTGGATGGTCCTGAACGTCATCCCGGTCATTCCGCCGGACATCCGTCCGATGATGCAGCTGGACGGCGGCCGTTACGCCACCAGCGACCTCAACGACCTCTACCGTCAGGTCATCATCAAGAACAACCGTCTTAAGAGGGAGATCGAGGAGCACGCTCCGAACGTCATCCTTCTCAACGAGAAGCGTATGCTTCAGGAAGCGGTCGACGCCCTCATCGACAACGAGCGCCGGAACAAGCCGTCGACGTCCATCAACGGCTCCGTGCTCCGCTCCTTAAGCTCTGCCCTGAAAGGCAAGCAGGGCCGGTTCCGTCAGAACCTGCTCGGCAAGCGTGTCGACTACTCTGGCCGTTCCGTCATCGCGGTCGGCCCGACCCTCGACATGGACCAGTGCGGTCTCCCTCGGGAAATGGCCGTCCAGCTTTTCCGTCCGTTCATCGCCCATTACCTGATTGCCGACCCGACCTCGGGCGTCACCTCCCAGCGGCAGGCCGACGAGCTCATCGCCCAGAGCGATCCGCGCGTCTATGATGCCATCGAGCACATCGTGAAGAACCACCCGGTCCTTCTCAACCGTGCGCCGACGTTGCACCGTCTCGGCATCCAGGCCTTCAAGCCGATTCTCATCGAAGGCAAGGCCATCCGTCTGCACCCGCTCGTCTGCCCGGGATTCAATGCGGACTTCGACGGCGACCAGATGGCGGTCCACGTGCCGCTTTCCCGTCAGGCCCAGGCGGAAGCCATGGTCCTGATGCTGGCCAACCACAACATCCTCAAGCCGTCCGACGGAAAGCCGATCTGCGTCCCGTCTCAGGACATGATTTTCGGCAACTACTATCTCACCCTTGAGGACGACGCCCGTCTCAACGACATGTATGCCTCCTACTATGAGGAGCACAACGATCCGGAGATGGCCGAGTCCTACCGCCGGTTCAAGTCCTACGAAGGAAAGGTCTTCTCCGATCCTCAGACCGTGCTTCTCGCCTACGAGAACCACCTCATCTCCCTGCGGACCCGTATCTTCGTCCCCGGCCGCACGCTTCACAAGAGCTGCTTCACGCCGGAGCAGAACGACAGCTACCTTCTGACCACGGTCGGAAAGCTCATCTTCAACCACATCTTCCCGGAGGACTTCCCGTACATCAACTTCCCGTTCCGGAACGATCCGAAGCGGAAGGCCGAGTTCGAGAAGGAGTTCAGCGAAACCCCGATGTCTTCCTTCGTCACGGCGAAGCAGGCCTATGACTTCGCCATCGAGAAGGGATTCAAGGAAGATGCGCCGGACTTCAACCCGTTCAAGATCTACGTCTCCTTCCAGGAGCTTAGGGCCCCGATCGACAAGAAGGGCATCACGGTCATGATGGACCATGTCTTCCGCCGCTACGGCGCCGAGAAGACGGCGAACATCATGGACGCCTTCAAGAACCAGGGCTTCGACTACTGCACGCAGTCGGGTCTCACCATCTCCTTAAGCGACATGAAGCCGCTGGACGGACGGGAGGAACTCTACCACCAGGCCTACGAGAAGGTTCAGGAGATCGACGACAACGCCGCCCTTGGCTTCTACACCGAGGAAGAGCGCCACAACGCCGTCATCCAGACCTGGAACGACGTCAAGGACAAGCCGATGAACGCCATCCTGGCCAAGCGTATGGCCTCGGAGCCGCGTAACCCGATGTTCATGATGATGGAGTCGGGCGCCCGTGGCTCGAAGGATAACTACATGCAGCTGATCGGTATGAAGGGCTGCATGCTCGACTCCACCGGCCGCGCCATCGAAGTCCCGGTCACCGATTGCTACGCCGAAGGTCTCTCCGTCTCCGAATACTTCACCTCGACGCACGGCACCCGTAAGAACGGTTCCGATACCGCCCTGAAGACGGCGGACTCGGGCTATCTGACCCGGCGTCTCGTCGACGTCAGCCACAACGTTGTCATCCGTGAGGAGGACTGCGGCTGTGACCACGGCCTTCTGGTCTCCGACCTGGTCAACGACGAAGGCGAGGTCATCACCAAGCTTTACAACCGGATCGTCGGCCGCTTCTCCATGCGGGACGTCGTCGACCCGAAGACGGGCGAAGTGCTCGCCGCAGCGAACAGCTTCATCAGCGAGGACGTCGCTCAGAAGATCGTCGATGCAGGCATCAAGACCGTCGAAATCCGTTCCATCCTGACCTGCGAAAGCAAGGACGGCGTCTGCATCAAGTGCTACGGCCGGAACCTGGCGACCGGTAAGATTGCCGAAATCGGCGACGTGGTCGGCATCATGGCCGCCCAGTCGATCGGTGAGCCGGGCACCCAGCTGACCCTGAAGAACTTCCACACCGGCGGTGTCGCCGGTCAGAAGGACATCACGACCGGTCTCCCGCGGGTCCAGGAGCTTCTCGAGGTCCGTACCCCGAAGGCGAAGGACCTCTCGGTCATCACCGAGATTCCGGGTAAGGTCGTGAAGATCGAGGAAAACGGCTTACGCCACGTCTTCACCATCCAGAACGAGCTGGAGGAGAAGACCTACACCTCCTATCCGAACGCTGTCCCGGCGGTCAAGGAAGGCGACCTGGTCGTCGCCGGACAGGCTCTGACCAAGGGCCACATCGACCCGAAGCAGCTGCTCGACTGCACGGACCTCACCACCACGCGCAACTACATCCTCAAGGAGGTCAAGGCGGTCTACGGAAGCAACGGCATCGAGATCGCGGACAAGCACCTCGAGATCATCATCCGTCAGATGACGAACCGCATCCTCATCATCAATCCGGGCGAGAGCACGCTCCTTCCGGGCCAGAGGGTCACGGATGTCAAGTTCACGCAGACGAACCAGAACCTTCTGGAGCACGGCCACAAGCCGGCCGTCGGCCGTCCGATGATCCTTGGCATCACCAAGGCAGCGCTCGACACCGACTCCTTCCTCTCCTCCGCTTCGTTCCAGGAGACGACCCGCGTTCTGACCGATGCGGCCATCAAGGGCAAGGTCGATGAGCTCCGCGGCCTGAAGGAGAACGTCATGCTCGGCAAGCTCATCCCGGCCGGAACCGGCATCAAGCCGCTCCTTCCGCCGGAGGAAGAGACGGCCGAGGGCGAGGACGGACAGGCGGCCCTGCCGAATCTTGCCGCTCCGACGACGTCGAACGATCTTCACTGATTCCTTTCTTCCGTCGAATCTGTTACAATTCTAGGGAGCTTCAAGCTCCCTAGTCCTGCGGCTATTGTTCAGTGGCAGAACCTCACCTTCCCAAGGTGAAGACACGGGTCCGATTCCCGCTAGCCGCTCCATTCGGAAAAACGGCCTTAGCGCTCCTGGCGCTAAGGCTTTTTTCGTCCTCATGAGTACTCCTCCGGCCAAAGAAAAACCTCTTCCGGAGAAGAGGTTTAACGTCGCTTGGGGCTTAGTCGTCCGCTGCCCAGCCGCGGCACATCTTGACCGCCTTATGCCATTTCTTCAGGATCTTCGTCCGCTCCTCCTTCGTCATCTGCGGATGGAAGGCCCGGTCCTTGATCTCCAGCTTCTTGACGTCGGAGAGGGAGGTGAACATGCCGACCGTCTTCGCTGCGAGGAAGAAGGCCCCCTGGGCGGTCGACTCCTTGACCGTCTCCCGGACGACCTTCAGGTCGCTGACGTCGGACTGGAACTGCATCAGGAAGTTGTTGGCGCTGGCCCCGCCGTCGACCTTCAGGGACCGGATCTGGGTCCCGGTGTCCTTCTCCATCGCCTCGATGACGTCCTCGACCTGGTAGGCGATGCTTTCCAGGGCCGCCCGGATCAGGTGGTTCCGGTCGGTTCCCCGAGTGATGCCGAAGATCGTCCCGCGGGCGTACATGTCCCAGTACGGGGCGCCGAGCCCGGTGAACGCCGGGACGATGTAGACCCCGCCGTTGTCGCCGGCCTTCTCGGCGAAGTATTCGCTGTCGCTGCTGTCGATGATGAACCTCAGCTCGTCCCTCACCCACTGGATAACGGCACCGCCGACGAAGACGGAGCCTTCCAGGGCGTAGTCCGGATGCCCCTTGCTGTCGCTCGAAGCGGCGATCGTCGTGACGAGGCCGTGCCGGCTGAAGCAAGGCTTCTTCCCAATGTTCATCAGCAAGAAGCAGCCCGTGCCGTAGGTCGTCTTACAGTCTCCCTTCCGGAAGCAGGCCTGCCCGTAGAGGGCGGACTGCTGGTCGCCGGCGACACCGCCGATCGGGACGTCCGTGCCGGAGATATTGACCGTCCCGAAGAGGGAAGCGCTCGGCTGGACCTTCGGAAGCATCGACATCGGGACGTGGAAGAGCTCGCAGAGCTCCTTGTCCCAGCTCAGCGTCTGGATGTTGAAAAGCATCGTCCGGGAGGCGTTGGTGTAGTCGGTGGCGAAGATCTTCCCGTTGGACAGGCGCCACATCAGCCAGGTGTCGACCGTGCCGAAGAGGAGGTCTCCCTTCTCGGCCTTCTCCCTGGCCTGAGGGACGTGGTCCAGGATCCACTGAATCTTCGACGCCGAGAAATAGGCATCCAGGACCAGTCCGGTCTTCTTCCGGATCGTCTCCTCGTAGCCTTCCTTCCTCAGCTTCTCGATCATCGGCGCCGTCCTCCGGCACTGCCAGACGATGGCGTTGTAGATCGGCTTTCCGGTATGCTTGTCCCAGACGATCGTCGTCTCCCGCTGGTTCGTGATGCCGAGGCCGAGGATGTGGTAGGGCCGAATGCCGCACTGGGCGATTGCCTCGATGAGGACGGAATACTGGGAGGCATAGATTTCCATCGGGTCCTGCTCGACCCGTCCCGGCTGGGGGTAGATCTGCTTGAACTCCTTCTGGACGACCGAGACGATTTGGCCGAAGTTGTCGAAAATGACGGCCCGCGATGATGTCGTTCCCTGGTCGAGGGAGACGATGTAGCGCCGCTTCAGAGGAGCGTCCAGCTCCTTATGGTTGACTGAATTCTCTTCGTCGCTCATGCTTTCTTCTCCACCGTTTTCGTCGCCACGACGTTGCTTTCCAGTCCGAGGACGTTCGGAATCAGGACGTCGCCGATCTTCACCGGCGCCGTAACGTCCAGCTTATTGATCTCGGCCATCACGTCGAAGATGCGGCCCTTCGGAATGGGCTTGTCCGTCTTGACGCTGACCCGGGGAATCACGCCGCCTTCGACCTTGGCGGTCGAGGTGACCGTCCTTGCCGGGGCGAGAATCTCACTCTTCCCGTAGGCGGCGCCGCGAGGGCAGAAGTTCCCGGTGACCTTGACGTCCTTCGAGCCTTCCTCCCATTCCACCTCGAGGGTGCATCCCCTCGGGCAGTTGATGCAGACCATTTCCTTTTTCATCTTATGCGTTCTCCTTTACGGAAACCTGGATCTCGGAAGCATCGGCGAGGTCCTCCGGGGAGAGACGGACGGACTCCATCTCGCTCGGGGCGACCCTTACCTTCGGAAGGGAGCGGAGCTCCTGGCCGTTCTTGCTCAGGACGATCCGGACGCCCTTTTTCGGAGTACGGACCCGGAAGAAGACGTCGACCGGGGCCGAAGGATCCTTCCTGATGAACTGCGGGCAGAGGTAGCCGATTCCGTCTCCCGGGACCATCGTGACGTAGGAGGAGAGCCGCTCTCCTTCCTTGAGGTACTGGGCAGCGAAGCGGCCGGCCTTCTCGCCTTCCGCCGAGACGTTGTCGACCAGGTCGTGGACCTGGAGGACGTTGCCGCAGGCGAAGATGCCCGGCACGTCGGTCTCGAGGTTGTCGGAGACGACCGGTCCCCTCGTTCTCGGGTCGATCTCGATGCCGGCCTTCTTAGTCAGCTCGTTCTCCGGAATCAGGCCGACGGAGAGAAGCAGAGTGTCGCAGTCGAAGACGATCTCGGTTCCCGGGATCGGCTGCTTCTTCTCGTCCACCTTGACGATGGTGACGCTCTCGACCCGCGTCTTCTCCGGGTTCGCCTTGATGTCGCTGACGGTGTAGGAGAGGTAGAGCGGGATGTCATAGTCGTTGAGGCACTGGGCGATGTTTCTTGCTAAGCCGTTGGAATAGGGGCAGATCTCGACGTCTGCCAGCACCTTCGCTCCTTCCAAGGTCATTCGCCGGGCCATGATGAGCCCGATGTCGCCGCTTCCGAGGATGACGATTCTCTTTCCGACGAGGTATCCGTCGATATTGCAGTACTTCTGAGCCGCACCGGCCGTGTAGATGCCGGCGACCCGGTCACCGGGGGTGCAGATGGCGCCCCGGGGACGCTCCCGGCAGCCCATGGCCAGGATGACGGCCTTTGCCTTCAGGACCTGAAGGCCGTCTTGGCTCGAGATGACGGTGACTTCCTTCCGGTCGTTGAGGTCGATGGCCATCGTATGGGAGAGAACCTGGACGCTGGTGTCCTTGACCATATCCTCGTAGCGGGCCGCGTACTCCGGTCCGGTCAGCTCCTCATGGAAACGGTGGAGGCCGAACCCGTTATGGATGCACTGGTTGAGAATGCCGCCGAGGGTGTCGTCCCGCTCGACCAGGAGAATGTCCCGGACGCCCGCCTGATAGGCGCCGTAGCAGGCCGCCAGGCCGGCGGGGCCGCCACCGATGATGACGAGATCGTGTTCTTGGGTCTTCATTTCGTTTCTCCTTCCTTGGTCTTGCTGACGACGACGCTCGATCCCGTCCGGTCCTGGTAGACCTGGTCGAAGGGCAGATGGTCCTCCGTCCGGATCATGTCGAAGACCTTCGGACCGCAGAAGCCGCCTTGGCAGCGGCCCATTCCCGCGTTCGTCCTCCGCTTGACGCCGTCAATGGTCGTCGCCGGGATCGGCGCATGGAGGGCATCCAGAATCTCTCCCTCCGTCACGGTCTCGCAGCGGCAGATGACCTGGCCGTAGTGCGGATTCTCCCGGATCTTGGCTTCCTTCTCCTCCGGCGTGAGGTCGACGAAGGGCGTTTCCAGCCGGTAGTTCTTGAAGTACTTCTTCTCGACGAGAGGCGCGCCGGCCTTCTCGAGAAGGCGGACGGCCTCCTTACCGAAGGCGGGGCCGCAGCTGACGCCCGGGGACTTGATGCCAGCAAAGTTGAAGAAGTTCTTCCGGATTGGGCTTTCCTCGATAAGGAAGTCCTCCCGGCCCTCTAAGGCCGCGCGGACGCCGGAGAAGTTCCGGATGTTCTGCTGGAAGAATCGGATGCCCGGGACGCTTCTCTCGCTGGCCTTCCGGATGTAGCTAAGAGCATCGTTGGTCGTCGAGACATCGTCCTTGCCGGCGTTCTCGTACATGGCGTTCGGACCGACGATGAGGTTCTTATGGACGGTCGGGGCGACAAGGACGCCCTTTCCGAGCTTGGTCGGGGTCTGGAAGATGACGTGGTGGACCAGGGAGCCAATCTCCTTGTCGAGGAGGTAGTACTCGCCTTTGCACGGACGGATCCGGAAGGACAGGCCGGCTTCCTCCTTCAGAACCAGGCGGTAGACGTCGTCGGCATGGGTGCCGGCCGCGTTGAAGACGTAGGTCGCAAGGAAATCTCCCTTCGGCGTCTTGACGAGGTACCGTCCGTCCTCCTGAAGGAGGATGTCGGTCACCGGGCTGTCCCCATAGAAGGAAGCGCCGTTGGTGACGGCGGTGTAGGCAAAGGCCAAGGCGATCTCCCATGGAGCGCAGACGGCTGCGCTCTTGGCCAGCAAGGCATAGTTGATTTCCGGCGCGAGATTCGGATCCAGCTTGTGGACTTCCTTCGCCGTCTTCAGGATCGACAGGCCTTCGACGCCGTTCTTCTTGCCCCGATCGAAAAGCTCGTTGATGATGGCGTGGTCGCTCTCCGTCGAGCCGATGACGAGGGAGCCGATCGGGTCGTAATGGAATCCCAGCACGGGCGCAAGCTCCCGCGTCAGTTTGCTTCCTTCCACGTTCAGACGGGCCATTAGCGTACCCGGGAGAGGATCATAGCCGGCGTGGACGATGCCCGAGTTTGCCTTGGTGGTCTTCATCGAGACGTCGTTCTCGGCTTCGACAAGGGCGATGGAAAGCTGGTACTTGCTGCACTCGTACGCAATCGCGGTACCGGTGATTCCTGCCCCAATGATGAGAACGTCAACCGATTTCATAGAAGTCCTCCTTCAAAGTGTATACATTATATCAAAAATAGGGAACGCGGAAACCGATTACAGCGTTTCCTTGCAAGGAATGGAAAAGAGGCCTTATAATGGTGTTCAAACGGATTTGATAGAAAATAAAGCCCTTTCCATATCGGAATAAAAAGGAGGCAATATAAATGGAAGTGTTCAAGATTGATGTCGGCTCCGTACTGACCCTGAAGGGGGTCTCCTTTGACGTCCCGGAACCGAAGGCCTGGGTGGTCCTAATCACCGGCATGGATGAATATGCCCGGCGTTACGCCGGGTTTGCCAAGCATCTCAACGAAGCGGGCTATAGCGTCCGCGTCCTGGACCACTTCGGACAGGGGGAGAACGTCACCCGTCCGGAAGACCAGGAAATCGTCCCGCACGGCAGCTGGGACGGAGAGATCGAAGGCCTCTACCAGCTTGCCCAGGAAGGACGGAAGAAAGGAATCCCGGTCTATCTAATCGGCCATTCGATGGGAAGCTTCAGCGTCCAGTCCTACCTGACTCGCCATCCTGGGACGGTGGATAAGGCGGTCCTGATCGGAAGCAACGGACCGAACAACAAGACGACGATCCAGATGGGAAGGATGCTGGCAAAGATGCGGACGCACGCCAGCAACTGGGACAAGCTTGACCCGAAGATGGACAAGATGGCCCTCGGAGGCTACAACAAGGGCATCGCGAATCCCCGCACGGACTTCGACTGGCTCAGCGTCGACGAGAAGAACGTCGACGCCTATATCCAGGACCCGTACTGCGGGCATGCCAACACGCACGGCTTCTACGTCGAGATGATGGGCGGCATGAAGGACATGTATACCTCGAAACGTCTGAAGGCGTTAAGCCCGAAGGAGTCCATTCTGATTCTCTCCGGGGCGGAAGACCCGGTCGGAGCGAACGGGAAGGGAGCAAGGAGCCTGAAGAAGATGTATCAGGACCACGGCATCACGGACGTGAGGGCCGTCCTCTATCCTCACATGCGTCACGAAATTCATAACGAGACCCACTCGGAGCTGTTCTTCCGGGACCTTCTCGCCTTCCTGGAGAAAGGCAAGGAAGCGACCTTCGAGAACGAGATCTGATCCGCCTACCTTCGGTCGTCCCGTTTCGCCGGCTTCCCGTAAGCCGGCTTTCTTTCCGTTTCGGCTCCTAACCCTTATAATTAAGAAGCAATGAATTTGCTTGACCACGGCTACAACCTCATCCTTGTCTACCTTCTCGGAGGACTTGTCGGCACGCTTTACGAGACCGGCCTCTACCTCGTCCGAGACCATCGTTTCGTCCGCAGCAACGGGTCGGTCACGACGCCGTTCAATTTCGTCTACGGCATGGGCGCCGTCCTCGTCTCCTTCGTCCTTTCCTATGTCTGGCACTGGCCGTGGCTCGTCTACCTCCTGAGCGTCGTCATCGGGGGAGCCGCCGAGTATCTCGCGGCGACCCTAGAGCAGGCCATCTGTCACACCCGGAGCTGGGACTACACGGGAAGGGTCCTTTCCATCCAGGGGAAGACCACCATCCCGATCATGCTCCTCTGGGGCGTGATGGGACTGATCGTCATCTACCTCTTCTATCTTCCCCTCGTCTTCTACGTCGTCGAGCCGTACTTCCTAGACACTGCCGGCCACGCCTATGTCTACCACGTCGTCCTGATCGTCCTAGGGAGCTACACCTTCCTCGACCTGATGCTCGTCCTGGCCGTCATGACAAGGCACCAGAAGCGTCATGACCACGTTCCGCCCAAGACCATCTTCGGCCGCTTCATCGACGTCGTCTTTGACGACCGGTACGTCCGGAAGCACTTCCCGAACGCCAAGTTCAAGGAAGAGCGGGTCCCGGTCTGGGAGAAGCCCAAAGGAGGCCTGTAGGCCTTCTGCCCCGGTGGCCGAGAAGGCCACTTTTTTTCTTCGACCGCCATGAAAAAACCGCCCGGCCTTTCGACCAGGCGGCAGAACGGCTAGTCGAGGGAAGAGCAGAGCGGATCCCAGGCCGGAAGGAGCGTCGGCTCCTTCTCGTAGGCCGCAAGCTCCTCCGGCTTCAGGTACTTCTTGTCCACGACGATCTGGTAGACAAACTCGTCGAACCAGGCATCGTCCATGACGAAGAAGCCGTCCTTGCCGACGTCCTTGCCCCAGGAGTTCTCGACCCGCCACTTGGTGGGCTTCCCGTCCGCGTCAAGGTCGACGCCGACGAGGGTCATGGCATGGTTCGGAACCGACTCATGGTACTTCATCTGCTCCGCCTTGGACATCTGGAATCCGTCCGAGAAGAGCGGCGAGGAGATCAGCTTGTCGTACTCGAAGAGGCTCTTGGAGAGAAGCCCGTCCTTACGGTCGGAGCACTTGAGGACGTCGCAGGCGAACCAGAGCGCGTGGCCGTCCTTCAAAGAGGCGATGGCCAGCTCCTTCAGGCGTTCGATCGGAAGGTTCAGGTAGCGGACGCCTTCCTTCCCGATGACGTTATTGCAGAACTTGACCGTATAGGACTTCCCGTAGGACTTGTTCTCCTCCGGGTCATGGATGATGGAGAGATAGTCGTCGACCGGGACGTCCGCATACTTCTTAAAGAACTCCAGCGGGGTGATGTTCTCCAGCCGGATGAACTTCTTGTCTGTGTCCCGGACCTCGTAGGTGAAGGAATGGGGCGGCTCGCCCAGGCAGACGCTGAGGATCCGGTAGTTCACCTTCATCATCTCCGCCTTCTCCTGTTCGAGCTCCTCGAGGCTCTTTCCTTCCTTGGCGTGACGGCGAAGGACGCAGGCTTCCTCGCTGAGCTTGGCCTGGAGAAGGTCGTCCATCTGGTCCGAGTTGCTGCTCGAGTAGGTCTCCGGCATGAACTCCTTAGGAAGGACGCCGTACTTGTCGACGAGGTTCCGGAAGTACTCCCAGTAGCCGCCGTCCGAAGAACAGCCGCTGAAGAGGAAGAGGACTTCCCGGCTGTCGTCCTCCTGGTCCCTCGTCTCCAGGATGTACTCCAGGAAGGCGTTGGACTTCTCCAGCTTGTCGTAGAACATGAGGTAGTTCTGGGAAAGTTCCATGTTCTTCAGCTTCAGGTTCTTCATCACGTTCATTCTCAGGACGTTGAGTCCGGAGAACATCCAGCAGCGCCCGGAGTGCTTCTGGTTCGTGACGTCCCCGGCCTCCAGCTCGATGCTGTAGTTCGGAGTCAGCGCCCGCTCGGCATCCTGGCTGCGGCTGGCCTCCTTCGGCCCCTGGCGCATGGCCGCATTCGCGCTGACGGTCTCTCCGAGCTTCCGCTGATAGTCCTCATGGAAGACGGAATAGTCTTCGGCCTGAATTTCTTTGGTCATTCTTCTTTTCTCCTTTCCGTGTCGATGGTCGTAACGAGTCCATTATAGGAAGGGAAAGGCGGGCTTTCTACTCGAAGGCCCGCCTTTCACCGTCGTAATGGTAATGGGAATGGATTATCGTTTCGTCAGTTCGCCTTGGCCGCCTTGGATTCGGCATCGTTCTTCCGGCGGTTGTAGAAGTAGGCGCCGGTAAAGAGGAGGACGATGGCCGGAAGGGTTCCGGCGAGGGACACCGGCCATTCGAAGGTGACGTAGGTCAGGCAGCCGCAGACGTAGGAGACCAGAAGCCAGAAGGCGATCGTCCCGAGATAGGACTTGCGGTCGGAGAGCTCGCCTTTTGCTGTCGCGACGGAGGCAAAGCAAGGAATCGTGGTCATGTTGAAGACGGCGAAGGCCGTGAGGGAAGCGGCATCCATATGTCCGCCCGTTGCATTGCTGTAAGCGACGATGTCCGCAAGGCTGTTCCCGCCAACGATTCCGGCCAGCGTCTCCAGGGTGGCCGTCACGTTCTCCTTGGCGACGATGCCCTGAAGCGAGGCGACGGCATAGGTCCATGCGGCGTTTCCGCCTTGGACGTTACCGAATCCCATCGGGGTGAAGAGCGGGGCGATGATCATGCCGATGTGGGCCAGGATGGAGTCGGCCTCCGTCAGGCCGAGGCTCTCCTCCGCACTGGCGATGAAGACCCAGTTCGGCGTGAAGGAAGCCAGGAACCAGACGGCAACGGTCGAGAGGAGGATAATCGTGAAGGCCTTCTTGATGAAGTGCTTTCCCTTGTCCCAGACGTGGAGAAGAAGAGCGTGGGCCTGCGGGACATGGTAAGGAGGAAGCTCCATGATGAACGGAGGGACCTTCTCCCGCTGGGTGGTCTGGTTCATCAGGATGACCATGGCAATGGCGAGTACGACGCCGAAGAGGTAGACGAGGAAGGTGAACAGGCCGGCATCGAATCCGACGGCATCCGCCACGGCGGCAGCGATGACGGCGAGGAATTCCGCCTTCGCTCCGCAGGTGAAGAACGGGATGACCCGGATGGTCTTCGTCCGTTCCTTGTCGGTCGCCAGGGTTCTCGTGTTGATCATGGCCGGGACACCGCACCCGAAGCCCATGATCATCGGAAGGAAGGCCCGTCCCGAGACGCCGAAACGCCGGAAGATCCGGTCGAGGACGAAGGCGATGCGGGCCATATAGCCCGAGTCTTCCAGAACGCTAAAGAAGAAGAACAGGACCAGAATCTGCGGGACGAATCCAAGGACGGCGAAGACGCCGGCGAGTACCCCGTCGCAGAGGAAGCCGTTAAGCCACTCCGGAGCGCCCGACGCCTCTAGGCCCATATGGACCCCGGCGTTGAGCATGCCAAGGAGGCCCGGGTTCCCGTCCGTCCCTCCCTCCTCCGTGAAGCCGTATCCGCCGTCTCCGATGAGCCGGTGGAAGAACTCGCCGATGCTGACGATCCCCCCGTCGTCATAGAAGAGGCCGATAAAGGGATGGAAGTCCTGCCCGTCCATCGTCCAGTGAATGGCGCCCGCGTACGTGCCGATCTTCAGCCCCATCGCGTTCATGTAGAACAGGTCGCCGGCGAAGGTGAAGTGGAAGATGAGGAAGAGGAGGACAATCAGGATTGGAATGCCGAGCCACTTGTTCGTCAGTACCTTGTCGATCTTGTCCGAACGACTCATCTTCTTGCTTTCCTGGGTCGGAGCGCCTTTCCGGAAGGGGGCAAGTTCACTGGTGATGTACTGATAGCGGTAGTCGGCGCTCTTCGCCTCGAAGTCCTCCGACGGGACGTTCAGTTTCTCGACGTCCTGGTAGGCGACCGGGTTCTTGCTCTTCTCGAGGTCATCTCCCTCCAAGGCTTTTAAGGCGTGGAAGAGCGGGTTCTCGATTTCTGCCGCCCGGTAGATTCCGACGGCTTTGTCGATGGGCTCCTTCAGCTCCTTGTACGCCCAGAGCGAAAGCCCGGTCCGCTTCTTCTCGGCCGCCGCGATGGCTTTCTTCATGAGAAGGTCCAGGTTCTCGTACCGGAGGGCGGAAATCGGGACGACCGGGATGCCGAGCTTACGGCTCAGGCCCTCGCAGTCGATGGACATGCCGCTGTTCTTGACGGCATCCATCATGTTCAGGGCCAGAACGACCGGTACGTCCATCTCCAGAATCTGGGTGGTCATGTAAAGATTCCGCTCCAGGTTCGTCGCGTCGATGACATTGATGACGCAGTCGGGATGGTTCTCTAGGATGTAGTTCCGGGAGATGACCTCCTCCGGCGTGTACGGGGAGAGGGAGTAGATGCCCGGAAGGTCGACGATGGTCGCTCTTCCGATGCCCTCCTTCTTATAGGTGCCTTCCCTCTTCTCGACGGTGACACCGGGCCAGTTCCCGACGTAGGCCGTGCTTCCGGTCAGTGAGTTGAACAGCGTCGTCTTTCCGCAGTTCGGATTTCCGGCCAAAGCGAAAGAATAGACTTTTCCATGATACGTTTCCATCCGTTAAATCTCTCCCCTTTCCGAACGAACGAATTCCTTTTCCTTATCGGAAGCGGTGGCCTTCTCCGGAAGATTCGTGACCTTGAGAAGAACTTCCTTCGCCTCTTCCTTCCGCAGGGTCAGCTCGTATCCTCTCAGGGTCACTTCCAGAGGGTCCCCGAGCGGAGCCTTCTTCCGGAGGTAGACTTCCGCCCCCGGCGTCAGTCCCATGTCGAAGAGACGCCGACGGACTCTCCCTTCACCTTCGACCAGCTCGATGTTTCCGAGCGTCCCGATCGGAAGGATGCTCAGCGGAAGGACGTCGCCGACCCGGACCTCTTCCTTCTTCGAAACGTCATCGAAAACAAGCGCAGACGAATCCTGCTGTTCGGCCATACGATGGAATCTCCTTTCTACCCTATTCCACGGTAATCGAACGGGCGATGTCGTGGTCTAAGGCCAGACGTTCCTCGTTTACGCGGACGACGACTCCCCGGGAGGTGGAGCTAAGGACTTCCAACGAATGTCCTTCCACGATACCGAGGCTCTCGAGGTGCTTCCGAATCCGATCTTCGCCCGAGATCCTCCGTACCGTCAGCGGCGTATTCGTCGGAGCAATCAGCAGTGGCATCGACGCCTCCTTCCAAGCCGTTAATTAGTTACGGCTAACAAAAAGATAGCCTTAACTAACTTGAAAGTCAAGAACAAGTTAGATGAAACTAAGTCCATAGGCCTCATCTACAATAGAGCCGTTGAGGAGACTCTCGTCATGGCAAAGTCCGAAAAAGAATCCCGGGAAGACTATCTCGAGCGTATTCTGATGCTCCAGGAGAAAGGAGTGGATCCGGTGAGGGCTATTGACCTCGCCCAGTCCTTCCATTATTCCCGGCCGAGCGTCAGCATCGCCTTGAAGAAGCTGAAGGCCGACGGCTACGTCAAGCAGGGGCCCCACCAGGCCCTGTCTCTGACGCCGTCCGGAAGAAAGATTGCGGAGGCGACCTACGAGCGCCACCGGATCATCGGCGCCGCCTTCGAGGCGCTCGGCGTCTCGGAGAAGACGGCCTACGAGGACGCCTGCCGGATTGAGCACTACCTGTCGAGTGAGACCTTTGAGGCGCTGAAGAGACATTACGAGCTTTTCGCCCAGAAGAAGGAGAACGCCGGTTCCTGAATGTTTTTAGGAAGGCCGTTCCAAGAGAAAAACCGCCGCGGGCTTCGGCCTGTGGCGGTTTCGTTTCGGGATGGTCCACCCGACGTCGTCGAAAGATTCTAACTGGGAATCCTACTTCTCAATGAGCGAAAGCCGGTTCAGGAGGTCCGTTCCGGCATCGGCGATTCCGGAGAGGCTTAAGGCCGTCTCGTCTTGGAGCAGGTAGTCGACGTAGGTTCCGGCAAGCCCGTTGGTCAATAAGAGAACCTCGGTGCTCAGCATCGGGTTGCTGGCCAGCTTCGGGTACCTTTCCGTGATCTCTGCCCGGATGACCGAATCCAGCCTCGCCTTGAACTCCCGGTAGATGTCCAGCGGGAGGAACCAGGCCACGGCCTGGCCGATGTCGCGGTTCTTCTCGAAGAAGGAGCCAAGGGTGTCGAAGAAAGCCTTACGGCCTTTCTCGTCCTTCATCTGGGTCGACTTCAGAAGGTTGGAAAGCTGGTCCAGAAGATTATTCTCGATGTCCTTGATGACGTCGGCCACGTTCCGGTAATGGTTATAGAACGTTCCCCGAGTCACCTCGGCCTTCTGACAGATGGCCGTCACGGTGATGCCTTCGATTCCCTTAGTCTCCTTCCAGAGCTGGATGGTGGCAGTACGGATCTTCTCCCGAGTCCTTACGGCATTCTTGTAGGGTCTCTTTTTCATTTGAGCAGGCCTCCTCGTAATTAGTCATTATAGTCACTTGTATATTGTTATACAAGAGAAACATTGTGCTTAAATTCCATTAAGAAATTTCCTTAAAATAAGGCAAACGCATTACTTACAATATTAGTCAAGTAGCATTTTTACTCCCTAGAAGAGAAAAAATAAGGAGAGGATAAACAATAGTGTTGCTACTCCTTCGAAACGTCCCGTCTTCGGAAGGAGATTCCGGACAAGAATATTGAGGCGTCAATTCCGTGCACGAACCTCCCGAACGCCTTATCCTCGTAGGCGGACTCCTTGGCGACCAGCTCGTCAAGATACTTCTGGATGTTCTCGGGATGGATCCTGAGATGCACCTGGAACATCCTCTTCACTCGGAAGCATAGGCTGTTGACGGGGTTAAGCAGCCTATGGGCCTCCTTCGACTTCGAGTTCACCGCGATCTCCTCCGAACCGGCGAAGGCGTTTCCGAAACACCCTTCGTCATGGCATACCAGGGAACCTCCCGCGATATGGCCGGCGAACGCCTTCTCGGCTTCGGAGGCACTGGCGCTGCCTTTCCCTCCGAGGACCGCAAGAATGCCTCCCTTGTCATCTATGGCAAGGGCAATCTGTCTCAGATTGTCCGACAGCCCTCTCTTCCTCTCCTTCGATTTTTCCTTGGCCGGGACGCGGATATAGGCATGATCCGCCCATATTTTCCCCGAAAGCACCGTCTTTTCCTGGCTTTTCGTAAGCGCCTGAAGCTTCCTTTTCCACAGGCATACGGTCTGGACGGAGACATTGGCCTGATGTGCCACCGGATGGAAGAGGACTCCGTCGGAGAGCATGGAAACAATCCTCCGGATCTGGGCGGGCTTCAGCTTGGAGGAATTCAGTATCGTGCCGGTACGGGAAGAGAAGGACCTGCGGCAGTCGTTGCAGAACCATCTCTGACGGCCGTGCTCCCATCCGTTCCTCTTGATATGATGCCCCTGGCAGTAGGGGCAGCTGTCGAAGGTTCGTACCGTCATGCTCCGGACATCGAAAGAAGGCATGCTGAAGAAGATTCCTTTCCGGACATTCAGAGACCCGTTTCCGAGGGAAATTGCTACATTAACCCGGAACCGGATCTCTGAACACCCTTAATGTAGCGGAGACATTATACCCCAGGAGAACACTCCTGTATTCGGCCAGCAACACTATTGTTTATCCTCCCCAAAAATAAAGTACTGATTTGCACGTAAGGGCTATTTAACCTTTTGAGTCATAATATTCGTGCCATCTATCGAAGACTCGTCATTTCAGGGAGTCGTTGGTGGATGAACGAAGCCCTGGACTTGGCGGTTCTCTTCGTTCACCCACCAATAGCAGAACCGCCAAAACGTGAAAAACAAACCTAACGATGGAAGCCTCAAGGCTCCAA